>Ga0265319_1000045_pt1 | contig 102534 bp, 138 predicted proteins | sample 4824metaG_FD_192443 | JGI IMG/M metagenome (GOLD analysis project Ga0265319, IMG submission 192443) | Rhizosphere microbial communities from Carex aquatilis grown in University of Washington, Seatle, WA, United States - 4-8-24 metaG | ecosystem: Host-associated > Plants > Roots > Rhizosphere >... | reverse complement strand
GCTGGTGATGGGGCGCTCGGGATCCCCACTGGCTGGCAAACCTGCGTGTGGCCTGGTGGCAGTTGGGTCCCTTGGAACACCCAGCCACAGCACACATCCCACCACCGTCAACCCACGGAATTTCATTTCATATGCGCAAACGCCACCAACTCCATGGCTTCACACCCACCACACCATCCACCAAATCTCATTTGAGCCACCCATCCACAGGCCCATCCACAGGCACCACCATTCCTCCCCGGTGGACGTGATTGGGTGATGGAGTACGCGCTTTTTCATTTGACAAAGAGGGTTGCATGAGGATGAGGAAGACCAAACCAGCCAAGGGGTGCGAGAGTTGTTCGATGCCATGGGTGAACGGGAAGCAAGGCCCGAAGTTTGAGGCCTACCTGTTTCTTGGCAACATGAGTGTGCGTGTAGAGTCCAAATCAAGATTCAACGGGACCGGGGCCAGGAGCTGGCCGCGCAGTTGGGTCGCCAGGGTGGATTGCTCGCACGTTCCAAACCAAGCACCATTCGACAGGGTGCACTTCACAACGTTGCAAATTCCAGGCATCGCAGGCTTTGAGTTCATATCACGTTTGAAATGCATGGAGAATGTGGAGCGCGTTCTCAACCAAACATGCTTCATTGCCTCGCTCATCCTCGCTGGGCGGCCGTGTCGGCGTTGAAAAGTGGTTTGTGCTTCATTGGTAAGGTGTGTTGGCTCAATTCCACAACTATGATGTGGGAAGGCACCGGCCTAGGTCTCATGCATGCCCCTAGGGGGACATGGTGGCTTTGACGAAGGGTCAGATTGCGGTGATTCGGCTTCAGATGGCCAACCGCACTGGCTTCCGCGAATTCTCATTTGACAAAGAGGGTCACATGGCTAAGGCAAAGCAATACAGGGTTGAGAGGTGTCCCGTGAAGGGCATGGTCGCGGTGTACGATGGAACTGGAAAGTTGATGCCGGCCGGACGCGTCGCGGCAGTGCTGAATCGGACGACAGCAAAGCCCAAGACGAAAGCGCCCATGCCGCTGATCCCCGTCGACATGAACAAGTGCCAGGCAGAGGTGCGCAGCTTCATGACGCTCGGGCCAGGTTTCGCCCGTTGCTGCAATGCCCCATCGTGGATAGCCACGGAAGTCAAGCCCGGCAAGGATGGGCAGATCGGGCAGATGTCATTGTGCGATGAATGCAAGGCTCAATTCATCAAGAATTTTGGCCGCGACTACGCGGTGTTCACCCGGATCAACGAGGGAAAGTGACCATGTTCGCACCGGTGTTGAAGCTGATTTTCATTGCCCTTGTGGCCTTGGGATTGTTGGCCCTTGGGCACCATGACATCAAGGTCAGAGCGTTTCAATCAAGCCAACAGGCATCATCGCAAGAGCGCCAGGTCGCAGCATTGGAACGGATCGCGGCCGCATTGGAGCGCAACAAACCATAGCCCAAGGGGAAGTGAACAATGTTCAAGGAGTTTTTCAAAGGCATAGCTGTCCCGGCGATCAAGGTTTTTGCCATCATTGGGATCCTCGCTGCCATGGAGATATTGGGAAGCAAGCTGGCCGACGACATCAGGTCGCACCCGGTCAAGACGCAGGCCGTCCAACAAACCGAGGCATTGAAGCGGATCGCGGCCGCGCTTGAGCAATGCCAAAAAGACCATTGATGGCAACCAAGCCCAAATGCTCTTGCGGCCGGGTGCTTAACTACCTTCACCCAATCATCGGCCTGCAAGTGGTGAAGGGCGGCCCGAATGTGTGCCAAGCATGCTATGATGAAGTCAGAAGCACGGCCAACAAATTCAAGCGCAGGATTCAGCGCTTGGCCCGCGGCGGCATGACCAACAGCCAGATTGCTGAGCGTTACGAATGCTCAAGAGCGTTGGTCGAGTCGTGCACTTCAACAATGCGCAAGCGGTGAGCTTGCCACGCTGAATTTCATTTCACAAATAGCGGCCCAACTGAATTTGGATATTGACGATGCAAAGCTTGATTCCTGACAAGACGGTCGTTGGCACAGCAGTGTCCCTAGGCAAACAACTGGGTTTCGAGTTCAAGGGCCCTGGGTGGTATCTCTTCAAGAACGGCCGTGCCATCCTAGTTTTGCCGAACGAGCGCAACCATCACAACCCCGGACACCCGATGCGTAAGGCATCGCTTTGGCCAACAATTGCTGAATTTGCAGCCCACGTCTACAACTCGAATCCGAGCGACTTGTTCAACGCCATCGCCAATGCGCCGACACGCTTGGATGGGCGCAACAGTTGGGAAGGCTGAATCATGGGCAAGGAATCCAAACACCCCGGCGCCGACTACAAGGTGTTCAGCGATGGAAAGGTGTGCCAAGTCTTGGGCAGGCTGAAGGGCACCAAGGCATGGAGAGTCCAGACTGAATTCGCACCCAAACACCGGTGGGTGGCGGGCTATTGGACAATGTATTACACCGAAACCGTCAGAAAGTGTGATCGCCGTGTGAAAACCCCAATCATCAGCCATGAGACGACGATTCATGATTGGAAGCTGTGGACGACTGAAGTCAAGGAATTGATGCACCTATCGATCCACATGGCGCAGGCGCCTAGCCACATATGCTTCACGCCGCGGCTCTATCTGCCATGGAGCGACTACAAGTCAGATCACGGATCCTTGAGCGTCGTTTGGCCTGGTGGGTTCAAGATTTACGTTGATAGAGTGGATTGCGATGCGACTCGTTCCAACGCGCCACAGACCCCGTTGTCGAATCGAACCATACCATGGTGCGTGAAATGGCACGAAGGCACGAAGGCCATGCCCGGTCTGACTGATCGCAAATTCATGACAAGGGAAATGGCCCAGTTTGCAGTTGAGGCTGTGTTCATCCCGCTCACCACCATCGTGAAAGGGATGGTGTCGGCATCACAACCGGAAATTGTTGGGTTGCGTATTTGATCAACAAACACCGCACCACCGTCAAAGAAAGAACCATGAAACACACAATCGTCAAATGCGTCCGAAGCACATACATCTACAACTCGGCAGGCCAAAGCATCGCTGCTTGGAGCAAGGCAGAAGGACAAGTGGCCATCAGTCTTGGTAATTCCAAGGGGCGTCACTCGTTCATCACCATGGCCGGTGAGACGTTCGATGCTTGGCGGGATCGGGTGAAGGCCGAGTTTGGATTTGTGGTTGGTGCCAAGCACAAGCCTGGCAAGGCATGATTTATATGGAAAACAAGCCAAGCTTCAACTTGGTTTCAGAACGGCTTCGCAATCGGCTGGTGCGTGACTTGGTGTTGTATGGGAGTTTCGCGGTTGAGGTGGTTGAGATCGATGTTGGCGTGAGGCGCCGTCGGGTTGTCGATCCAACTTTGGTTGTTCGGGATCCCGACGGAACCTGCAGGGCATTGCAACCTTTGGTCGAATTGTGAAGCATGGCAAGGTCAAAGAAAATTGGTGGCTTCACGGTTGAGAAGAACACCAACGGCAAACTCTACATCCACGATTCCAATGGTGTTACGGTTGGCAGGTTGTGCCAGCTATCAGGTGAGATCTTCGCGCCATCATACGAGGCCAACAGCTTCATGGCGGTGGGCACGGTGCCAAGCGAGACGTTCAGGCAATGGCGCACCCGAGCCTATGATGCCTTCGCAATCCTGATACCTGATGACTTCAAGCCAGATTGGGACAAGCCGAAAAGGAGACATGATGGGAACGCAGATCAATAAGTTCAGCAGATTCGAGTTGGTGGGCAAGATCGTCTCGGCCAAGTTTGCGAACGAGCGTGCGGCAATCGATAAAGTGTCAGACGGTCTAGCGCACCGCATCGTCAAGTCAAATCTCACCCCTGGTGGCAGCGCGGGCGAACATCTGCTCGCAAACATCCCGCCAAATTGGCTGCTTGAAGTTGACGGCATATACGTCAGGTTCACCAACGGTGATGGGATCAGGGTGCATTTCAAAGAGCCACATCGCATTCCGGCTTACATGGAAGAGATCACGATCGTGGATCCTCCGCTTCGCAAGGCAATCAAGGCATTGTCCCGGAAGCAACGTGCGATGAATTTGAAGCAACGTGACTTCAAGAAAGTTGTGAAAGACACGTTGGAAGGTTTCCGGACCTATGAGAGCTTGTTGAAGGCTTGGCCCGAGATCACCAGTCTTGTGCCGACCATGGCGGCCTACCGCCACCCCGTGAAACGTCAAACGGTGCCCAAGATCGTGCCGCCCGAATTGCGGGCAATCAAGGTCTGATGGCGCCTTGGTGGGAACAACTGCGGACACCTAATGGCGCGGTCATCTCGCCATGCGGGCGCTACCGCTTGCTGCTCTGGCGCTCGTTGTTTGATTACGGCCAACCATTGGGCTTTCATATGAGCAACCCGTCCAAGGCCGACGCAACCGTGTCAGATCCGACAATTCGCCGATGTTTTGGCTTTGCTGCTCGTGAGGGCGCCAGCGGCATCATCGTCACCAACTTGTCACCATGGAGGGCGACGGATCCGCGCGACTTGGAGCTGGCAGCGATTTCCGGTGAGGATGTCTTGCTCAGCGCAGCGAACGAGATTGCATACAGGTTGTCGTTGAGGTTGTCGGACAAGATGATCTTGGCATGGGGCGCGAACGTCCGACGGTGGATGGGGTGCGCTGTTCAGAGCGTCCGGCGCGACACCAAGCCGGGCAAGCTGTGGTGCCTCGGAACGACAACAGCCGGAATGCCGCGTCACCCGCTGATGCTGCGCTCTGACGCAGAGTTGATTGCCGTGAGAGGTATTTCGAGTGATGGCCAGCGCATAGAATAAGGCATGCCACAAACCATCCTCGCCTCAACCCCGATTCGGGATCTTGCTGCAGGCATCGTCGCCGCGGCCGCCGTGTTACTCCTGTGCGCGTTCATGTTGAATCACCGTCGAATTTGAATTGGAGAGCCCATGCCGGAAGTGTCAGGATCCAAGCACATTGGTCTGCGTGTCGCTGAGAAGATCCTTGGCTTGGCAGCCACGGGTAAGACCATCCCGGAAATCGCGCAAGAGATGGGGCTGGACACCGGCCGGGTGTGGTGCGTTGTCCACGGCATCACGTGGCAAGCTGCGTCGGGCAAGCGCAGGCCAAAGGTGTATGGCGAAGTCACCCGAGCAAAAGCCAAAATGATCATGCGCTTGCGCAAGCTGAAGGCGACCATACAGCAGCTTTCTAACGCGTCAAACCTAAGCGAGACAACGGTGCGTTACATCTGCAAGGGCGGATGGAGCCCACTTTGGGACAAGCGCGCCGACAAGTCCAAATGACATTTGCCAAATAACCCATCATGGGTGACAAATTCAAATTGGTAGACAAGCCGAAATCGGGCAAAGCCGACTCCCAAGTCATGGTCAATTCCGACTCCGGTGTGAAGTATGCATTCCACGTGACGGTTGATGGCGGCATTGGTGCCATGGGTTTGTACACTAGCAAGTTCAGGTTTGCTGAAGCCACATGGAAAAACGGTCAAGGGAACGTGCACAGCGACGTGCGCAATCCAGCAGTGTCCAATGAGACATTCCTCCATTGGAGGATGCGCATCTATCGCCACACTGGTGTATTGATACCGCATCCAAACGAAGTCATCAACGCGCCATTCCCGATGCCTGCAAGCGTTACGTAATAGGCAACCAAAGGATTCGAAGCATGTCTATCCGGTTGACAACCCCAAGTGAATTGAGAGGGAAAGATGGGAACTAGGAACAATCCTGGAAAATTCGATTGCTATCATGAAGCGTGTCCAGACGAGCCTATGTTCGTCCTGTTAGGACGTGATCCTTTGGCAGGATCACTTGTGCGCTTGTGGGCTCGGTACCGAGCGCTGTCGGGTGAAATTTCGACCAAGGTGGAGGAGGCACAAACCTGCGCCGATGCTATGGATTCTTGGGCTCGGAAAAAGGGTAAAACACTAGGCCGAATTGGCTTTCAGCGATTGCTTTGTCAACCTGAACAGGCAGTTGATTTCATTGAATGGTTGGCCGATACACCATGCAGTAGGAACGGATCGGGAAGACCCTGTCGTGTGAACTCTCCAGATGATCCATCATGGTGTTGCCCTGCTTGTCGAGCATATTTACTGCGATACGGTACAAATCCTGCCAAATGGGCGTCAACCGGATAGGCAACCAAAGGATTCGAAGCATGTGCACCGACGACAGCCCGAGGCCCGAAGCAGTAAAGCAACAACCATTGGTCATCGACCGCGATTTGCTCTCAGGCCTCATCCGGGCATTTCAGAGTACGTGCGAGGACAGGTACAACCGTTGGGCTGTGCATGACTGCACGATTTGCTTCACATCGTACAAGGATTCAGTTTGCACCATGGGCGTCTGCCCCGATTGCTTCGACCGGATCCTCAAGTTGCGTGAGCAAATCGAAGCCACCAATCCTTGACCGCCGTTTTTCGTCGCTTTGGATGAGATGGCGACGTTTTACGGCGCTTTGCCAATTCCTTTGGCATTTCATGCGCGAAGCGCATCTTTGCCAACACTGATGGCAAACAGCCACGTAAAGTTTTCGTAGCTGATAGCATTATTGCCATGCTAAGTGTGTGAATTCCCATTTCACCATTTCGGCCTGATTCTCGCATAAGAGTCTCTACATGACAACGCGACGAAACACGGCCATCACACTTCACGAGATCCCAACCATCCGCGATTCCAGTGAGCTGGAAGCTGCGGTTCAGTCCTACATCGCCGACCAAGATGATGTGTGTTTCAGCTTCGTATCGAAGTCGGATCGCTCACGCACGCTCGTCAATCTCGCCGCGGTGGAGGCTTAATCATGGCGCACGGATTGGTTCACGGCCAAGTCTATTTCATCCCGAGTCGCGACTACATTGAAAAGTTGGAGATCGGCGGCTTGGTTCTTGACGCATTCGGAAACTGGGCAAAGGTGACCAGCATCTCAGCGCGCAAAGAAGATATCAATGGCAAGCTTTTTGCTTGTTTCTATGCGGAGTTTGGCGCTGACAGCACGATGTCCGGCAGTGTCAAGGAGGGTTGTTTGGTCCGTACGGCGGCTTTGTCGAGTCGCCACACGTCAGCCGAGCTTGACGCCATCGAGCAAACCTTGAGGATCGCGCAATCATGAAAATCACAACACCGCCAATGACCAAGTTCCAAGTCATCCCAATGAACACGTTGTCGCCCGAAGTTGTCAAGGCACTTCATGCTGCAGGGCGTCGCAGAGTGTTCGAAATGCTTGTGGATCTTGTTGGAAACGGCAACTTGATGATGACCCAAGCTGAGATTGTGATCAAAGCGCTTCGTGGCGCCTCAAACTAACCTACGGCATGATTGCTGAATTCCAAGACGACAACCACACAACCATTGGGCACATTTCACTGGACGCGATTGCCAAGGCCGCAGGCAACCGGGCAATGATTTTCATCGAAGTACAACCGTGTGGACGCCTATTCCGCCACGCAGCAGCTGCGACGCATCTCAAGGTCATTGATGGCACGAAGCAACTTGCCATGGTATATCGGGAAGTGCGCGTCATCGCCACGGGCCAGACCGTGATTCGCATCCCATCGGCGCTCATGAATTATTGGAAAGGTTGATGATGTATCCAAGCACATTCCCGAAGATGTTTGAGGTCGTGCCGGAATGCCAAAGCCCTGACGGCAGTGTCAGGGTTGACCATTTCGAGGTGTCAGAGAGTGAAAGTCGCATGAGCTCATTGCGGCCATTGGGGTATGTGCTGCCGGGCAAGTACGCGCGCTTGCTCATCGGCGGCTCGCTCGTGATGTCGGACACCGGCCTGGAACGCAACACCAACATCGCGGCGGTGCGCAAGGCATACGGTGAGGTGTTGATTGCAGGGCTCGGGCTTGGTATGATTCTCCATCCGATTTTGAACAAGCCCGAAGTGACCAGGGTGACCGTGGTTGAAGTCTTGCAGAGCGTCATCGACCTGATCTCACCAACCCTGAAGCCGCACCAGGACTCCGGCCGCTTGCGCATTGTCAACGCCAGCATCTTCGACTGGAAGCCGGATGTGCCCAAGTTCAGCACTGTCTATTTTGACATTTGGCCTGACATCTGCTCTGATAACCTCAAGGAAATGGTGTTGTTGCAGCGCAAGTACGCGCGCCGTCTCATGCCTGGCGGCTGGATGGGTTGTTGGTCCAGGGATCTGCTGCGGGGAATGCTCAAGCGTCGATAGTCCAAAGAACCGGATTGAGGCCAATTCGACCGATGGGAAATACTGTTGTTGCTTGGGCAGATCACAAGGCATTCGTCGCTCTTCACAACAACATCGCTGCGATTCGCAATTGGGAGATGGAAGTCACAACACGCTCTTGCCCGTACACAGACGGCGGGGTTGCAATGTGTTCAAATGGGCGCGTGTCCAACCCGAACAACTGGGTGACAAGGGCCCGCGACTGTCCACGCTATGCCGGATTTGAAGATGGGAGTGCGTTGTGCCGTGGTGATCGTTGGTATGAGAAGTTACCCAAGTCAATGAAATCATCAAGGATCGGGGCAATCGCGTTGCCCATGCACGTCAAAGGAAAGACAAACAGATGCGACTCAAAGTTGACGGAATAAACGTGGAGACGGACACCCCGGAAGAGGCGGCTGACGTCCTCAAGGAGGTGTGCAAGAAGCCAGACGCAAGGCTCCAAAGTGCATTGGATGTGATTCAACGCGCCATCGACAAGTTGATGGAAGAAATTCACACCCTTCAGCAGGCCGCAGAGTTGCTGTCGAAGTGCGACAAACCTGTTGTTGTCACGCCATTGCTGAAGCCCGGCATGATGCGAGCGGTGATAGCAGAAATGCATGAAGAACAAGAGGCCGAAGCCAATTTGGGCATGGGGAAGTCCATGGGGACAGCCGCGGCTGCGGCGACTGCTGCAGACATCCAAGAGGTGCTGGACAACCAGAAGAAGCGGTCACCAAAAGAGATGATTGCTGAGCGCTCCGTGCCCAAGTTCCATGTATCGGAGGCCAAGCAGACATTAATCGCCAAGCGTGGTGAGCAAATCTTGCTGTTGCTTGACGAAGGTGTCAACACCGCGCGTGAGTTGGCAGAGCGTTTGGGGACCACCAAGCAAATCGTGTATTTGACGTGCTCCAAGCTCAACATCTCCCTGGTCCAGGCAAAGTTGGATTGGGAGGCCAAACAAGTCAAAGATGGGCCAGATGGGTCACACCGATCCCATTGTTGCAAGGAGCACGGTTGCAAGTACGGTGGTCAAAACTGCCCTGTGGTCAAAGGGATCGTGAAACAAGATTTCCCATGTGAAGATTGTTCAGATCAGGAAGCAGAGGTGCCGCCAAAAGACACAGGTTGCGGCTTCACATTCGGTGATACCGTGTTTTTCCGCCGCTTTGATGGCACACATGTGCGGTGTTCAGTGGTCGCACTTCCAGATGCCAATGGGGAATTCTTCGTGAAGGATCCCGATGGAAAGAATTGGGGGCTGTGGTTGAAGGATAAAATCCAACCATTTCGCGACGAAACCCCAACGTTTTGCCTGGATGTCGTGGCGACACCCCAACCCGGAAAGCCTGCCGTCACACTTCCGTCCGAGCCAGCGATCACGTACGTAGCGCCACAGCATCCGCTGGCCTGGCGTGAAAAAGATGTCGAAGTGGCACCACCACCAACGGTAATTAGCCCACCGTCGAAACCCCAAACGCCTAGCAGCCTGGCGGATGGAAAGGTGGTGGTGCCCTTCGGCTGTTCATTCAAATGCTTCACCGATGCCAAATCTGGAAGGCGTGAAGACTTGCGCAGCGAGACGATCAAGCGTCAAAAGGGGCAACCCAACAAGCGTGTTGAATTCATCACGACCGTTGAATGCGACCATGTTCATGTTGCTGTTGTGGATCGCATGGGATACGGGATCACGCAGAAGGATGCCACCGGGCATATCCATAGTGTGATCAAATGGGATATGCTTTCCAGCTTGGCCCAAGGCGAAATCGAAGAACACACCCACGGCATAACCTTGACGCCGCAAGGAGTATGATGAGAATCGACTCAGCCCAGATCCTGAAAGAAGTGCGAGCCAACCTTGAGCGGCTGAAGTCGTGCCCCGGCCCACATGTCTTCGAAGCGGTCGATCCGAACCGAATCTTGTTTGGCAAGTTGTGTTGTCGTAAATGCCTTGGCGAGATGGACCACCTGCACGCCGTTCATTACCAGGAAGGCTTGCAACACGCGCTGGATTTGTTCACTCGCACTGTGCAAGCCGGTGACTTCTCAGCACCCGCAATCGCCGTGTTCAAAACCATGCTCGAAACGCCGCAACCCTATGTGCAACAATGGGAAGCCAGAAAGCAAGCCAAGCCAAAAGGTTGACACCCATCCCGCCCAAGTTGACGGACGATGAAGCCGCAGATCTGCTGAAGCGTTACAGCGAGGAAGGTTGGCACGAGTGGGAGCTTGCCGAGCGCTTCAACCTGGCCATCAAGACCGTGCAAGCCATCGTCCGGGGGTGGAGCTACAAGCAGGTCAAGGGCGGCCGCGCTCCACGCAAGACAGGTTTTGTGACCTTGGAAAAGGCCATGTTGGTCTGCAGATTGCGCGGCATGCACTGGAACTTGGAGCGCATTGCTGCTCGGGTGGAGTTAGGGTTGACGTCGGTGAAGCGGATCCTTTCCGGACAACGCCATTGGAGTCCGTTGTGGGCAAAACGCAACCGGGCAAAGAGAAGGGCGAAGGCAAAGGTGAAAGCAAATGGGCAACAGCACACACCAGCATCTAACTGACACCATAGCGCACATCATAAACGGAATCATCCCAGCGCATGATGTCGTGTCGACCGATTGCCAAAAAGCAGCAGCGGCAGTTATTGGCTTGCTTGATGGCATGGGAGCAATCCCAGGGTCTGATGTTGTTACCGTGACAGGTCTGAAGGCGCGTCGTGAAACGCTACGCCAGATCAAGAACATAATTGACGCCCGTAAGCCGTGGAAAGACGATACGTTGCAACGGTTGCGCGATTTCTGTGAAATGGAGGAACGCGCCGCAGATGTATCCATCAGCAACTTGGAGGTGCGCCAAATATGCCCCGGATGCTTGCAGCAAATCGATCCCGAGATTTGCCATTGCGGAGACTCGCGTGAAGGGCATGGCGGTCAATTCGACGGCGCAGGGCACGGCTTTGTCACAATGGGTTGTGATTGTATGCGCTACCGCGGCGGCAAGCTAGGCTAACGTCATGCCGATCAGAATATTCACCATCAAGTCAGATAGCGGGTCATTCAAAATCCAAGCTGACTTGGCAATCGAAGATCCAACACCTGACATCGTCATCGTTGAAGGTGTGATGTACGTCAGACGTTCAGCTGCCAAGCCCGAGTATCACAAGGCGATGGGCGATATTACCATGTTTCATCGCGTGGCTGAGACCAAGCGTGCTGGAAAATGAGCTGAAGCATCGCAGTTACTCGCGCCCATGCAAGGCTTGCAACGGCGGGATGAAACGGCTGCCACCATCTCTCGTTGTCATCGTCGTGCCTTGCGCCACATGCCAAGGCCGCGGGATTTCAGAGCTACGTTGCCGGGAATGCTTCACATGGAAACCCGTCGGCGAATTCGACAACGGCAAGCGCTTGGTGCAGCGCTGCTCTTCTTGCAGGGCGAAGGTGCGCGGGCCATCGTTGACGCGGCGGCAGATCCGGGTTGATTGCGAGTTGCGAGTGAAGTTCAACCTGGCATCCAACAACCGCAAGACGGGCCCGATTCCGGTCAGCATGACCAGCCCGAATACATGCCCGCCCGTTTGCCCGTGGTTGAACAACGGTTGCTACGCAGAGCAACACTTCATGGCACTGCATTGGCGCCGCTTGTCTACGAATCCAGCCTCAGGCATGTCATGGGATCGCTTCATTTCCATGGTGGAGAAGTTACCGCCGGGACAACTTTGGCGTCACAACGAGGCCGGCGACCTACCTGGCGATGGGAATGCCATCGACGGCGACAAGTTGTTTGCGCTGACGCTTGCCAGCCAAGGCAAGCGCGGCTTCACGTACACCCACAAGCCGATGCTCGACAACCCGGCCAACCGTATCATCGTGAATACCTGCAACACGTTTGGCTTCACCATCAATCTATCGGCGGATGATTTGGATGAGGCAGACCAACTTGCTGCTCTTGGGATCGCGCCTGTGGTGGTTGTGCTGCCTGAGCGCTCGCCACCCAAGGTGAAGACACCGGCCGGTCGCCACGTCGTGGTCTGCCCCGCGCTCGGAGCGTCGAAGTTGTCTTGCTCGACTTGCAAATTGTGCGCGCTTCACAACCGCAAGTCCATCATCGGCTTCCCGGCCCATGGTGACATGCGCAAGCGGATGAGCACAAGTCTGACCCAACTAAGGTTGTTTTGATGGCGCCGTTTTTCGTCGCTTTCAGCGAGATGGCGACGTTTTACGGCGCTTTGCCAATTCCTTTGGCATTTCATGCGCGAAGCGCATCTTTGCCAACACTGATGGCAAACAGCCACGTAAAGTTTTCGTAGCTGATAGCATTATTGCCATGCTAAGTGCCATAAATCCCATTTCACCATTTCGGCCTGATTCTCGCATAAGAGTCTCTACATCATGAAGGCTTCACGCAAATTGTTCATCTTGGCACTGGCGGCGCACGCCGCGATGTTGTGCGTCCGTCTTGCACGCTTGACGTTCGCATATGATGATTTTTTGAACTTCGAACAAGTCCAAAAGCTTGGGTTGACTTGGCAGTATCTCACCATGCCTGTCTTCGGGCAATTCGTCCCGGCGTTCCGTCTTCTCCAATGGAGCGCATTTCACATCGGCGGCATGTCAATTCACGTGTACGCGGCCATCACCGGAGTTTTCGCCTTGGCCACCACCGCGATTTTTTGGGTGTTGCTGCGCCGTGCCGGGCAATCAGCTTTGCGCACCTTCGGGTTCACGCTGATCCAAGCATCATCGCTTCAGATGTTACACTCCCAGCTGTGGTGGTCATCAACTTGCCATATCTCGCTGTCGGTGTTATTTTCCTTGGTGTGCTTGGTTTGCTTGGTGGGCCCGCTTGGCAATAGCGGCCCAACGCGTAACGGGCGTGCTGTTGCAGGGCTTGCGTTCTTCATCGCCATCATGTTTTCGGGCCGCGCGCTGATTACCCCTTGTTTGTTTGCTCCGATCCTGTGGACGCTCAACACCCGCAAGTCGATCTTCGTGGTCGTTTCTAGTATGCGCTGGGTTGCTGCGTTTGGGATTTTGGCTGCGGCCATCCTAGCAACCATGCAAACCCCGCAAGCCTCAGCTGTGAGCATGGGCCAGATTTGGATGTTTTTGCGATTCACGCTCGTTGACGGGACGCTTTTGCCAATGGTCGGCCTGCGCGCTTCTCTCCATGCCGCCAACATGCTTCCCAATTTTTGGGCACTTGTTGTTGTCTTAGCGGCCTTGTCCGGGGTGTTTTGCTTCCGTGCTTTGAATCGTAAGACTGTTGCCGTTTGGGCGGGTTATGTTGCATTTTTCACGGCGGGGGTGACGATGGTGGCGTTGCGCCGTGCGGCCAATGGCATCGAATTCTCAGCCGCCGGCCGTTACAATGTTGAGAATTCCATGTATCTTCTGGTTGTGCTATCGCTGACAGTTCCGGCGCTCGCAAAGTCGACCAAGCTGGTTGCGGCCATCCTGGCAGCGGGCGCATTCACAGCATTGCAAGTCAATGCGTCAAGTACGCGTTACAATTGGCCGATTGCTGACACAAGTGAATTTGTTTCCAACGTCAATCAAGCGCTGGCCTCGGTGCCAAGCAATGGTTGCATTGCTAAAGCCGCCCTTCCGGGCGGCATCCTGCCCGCTTGGATGTGGCCATACAACACAACAACTGAATTTGTCAAGTTATTCAACACAAAGGTCAACACTTGTGCGTCGAATCATGCGACCCACGCCCTGGCTGACAACGGGATCCTGGTCCCAACCCACAACTGAACTAGCGAGGAACCGATGCAAGTTTCAATAGGAACGCAAGTCCAAGATGGAAATTTGGCACGCACGATGGTCATTTTCTCAAAGTGGACAAAGTGCGCCTCATGCGGCGCGCTCGTCTTGTTTGTTGATCCGCGGCTCAACCCGGATGCTGAGTGCATCTGCGGCGCTTGCGTCCGCTTGGCGCCTATCGCAGGCTGATCATGATCACTTTTGCCATCGGCCAAGCATCGCCCAAAGGTGAATTGTGGATTAGCGGCGAACGCTGGGTGATTGCTGGGCTTGTCGACGCAGAAGACGCCAAACAAGCCGTGGCATTTTGGAGGACGCAACGCCAGCCGCCCTACCAACGCATCATCGCAACCAACACTCCGGTCGCCATCGTGGTGGCCAATGCTCGCTACATCGCACAAATAACAGCCAGTTGAAGAGGAGAACCGTGGACCCAAAATTCAATCACAGCCCCAGGCCTCAGCGTAGCAATCACCGCCAATTCGTGCAGGTCAATGTGCCAACCGATGAGCGTGAGCGTTTGGACAACGCCGTTGGTGAATTGACTGGGTGTGTTGAGTTGATGCGCCAACACCCACAAGTTGCGGCCGCGCTCGAACAGCTCAAGCGCGTCAATGCGATGAGCAAGTTGTCCACGGTGTTCGGGCCGAAGGGGTGACCGTGAAGCGCCACAAGTTCAAGCTCAACACGAGGTGGGCTAGAAACGAAGGATCGCAATCCAGGGTTGCCGTGGGGATGCTGGGGCAAGTCAGCAGGGCAGGACGTGGGTGGTTGATTCGCTTGGACTGTGACGATCCCAAGGATTGGGAGTGGATGCGGGCGAGCTATTTCAGACGCAACTACCACCCAGAACAACCATATAACAAGGTGAAGTGACAATGGTTGCGCCGGAAGAGCTGCCAATCTGCGACGTCTGCAACAAACCGGTGGACCGGGTGGAATGTGACAGGAGTTTGTTCACAAAAACCATCACATATTGGGTATTTTGCCACGGCGCCGTGGAAGCATTCGATGTCGACCAGATGGTGATTAATGCCGCCCACAAGGTGGAAATCGGCCGCGCATTCACACAGAAGCAGAAACAGCTGGAGCCCAAGAAATGATGAGCCAAGAACAAGAAACATCGGATCCACGTTGGAAGTGCCCAAATTGCGGCGCAGCAGCCCACGGTTGTGGTCGTAAAGGTGCCAAGCCGCGCAACATCCGTGCTGACGACATGGATCACAAGCCAGGGTCTTGCGAAGGCTTGCTTTGCGAGTGCGAAGACGATGGCGCAGACCCGACGCACGGTGTTGAATTCAGCAATCCTTGTTATGATGCTGTGTGCTATCATTGCGGATGGGGCGGTGAAATGCCGCCGCGGCCCAAGAAAATCAAACCTTGGGAGAAGAGCGCATTGGACAACGGTTGGAGCCCGCCAGCCGGGTGGGCTGAGGCCCATGAGAAGTTGAAACCAGGCAAGGCCACGGATGTGCGTGACGCACATAGCGGATGGCAAAAGGTGATCAAACAGATTCCGCACGAAAGCGGCAAGAAGTGAACACCAAATTGATGGACGCCATTGAGGCCGCGCCGGGAAGGCTCGAAAAGGAGCGCTTGCTGGCAACCGCGGATCCAGTGACCAAGGAATTCATCCGGATGGCTTTGGACCCGTATTCAGTTTTCAACATCACGTCCAAGGCGGTATCACCACATCTTGTGAGCCGTGAGCAAGGCATCGAAGGTTTGCCAAGCATGCCACAAGATAAGCGCTCCGTCTGGTGGCAGTTGCTTCGCAAAGCGTTGCTGGCACTCAAGGATCGCAAGCACACAGGTTCAGCAGCAGCGATGTTGCTTGACAGCATCATCGCTCGGGCCCCGTCTTCACAAGATGTGAAATGGGCGCTCCGCATCATCGACAAGGACCTGGTGTGTGGTGCGAGTCTCAAGACCGCCAACAAGGTCCTTCCCGGCCTGATCGAAGCTTGGGCCGTGGCCAAGGCAATCCTGGCAGAAGAGAAGCATGACTTGTCGGTCGAAGGCTATCGCGAGCCCAAGATGGATGGCTGGCGCCTCACTGTGTACGACGGTCGCCCAATGACGTCCGGTGGTCAGGAGATGCAAGGTGTTGGCAAGTTGATGGAGATGCTTGGGTGTATGGTCGATTTAGGTCTGTGGGTGGTGGACGGGGAATGCTTCGCGCCCCACAACTTTGAAGACAGCGCTGGGAAGATGGCGAAGCGCGGCCAGGATGACCGTGGCCTGTGCTACACGGTGTTTGATTTCATCGACCGCGGCGAATGGGACAGGCGCAGCACCCGGCCGCTCATCGAGCGCAAGCGCGACTTGCTCTTCAACATCGAGCCAAACGAGCGGATCCGCATCATCGAGTCGATTTTGATGGTGAAGGGCACCACGTTCGCCGAGATGAATGGTGTTCGTGACAAGTATGCTGCCATGCTGTACCCCTTTGAAGGTGCGATTTGGAAGCGTGCTGACGCCGGTTACCATTGGGGCGAGTCGCCGAATTGGCTGAAGTTCAAGCCCAAGGATAACGAAGATGTCCAAGTCATCGGCACGTACGAAGGTGAAGGCGCGTTCAAGGGCATGCTCGGCAGCTTGCACGTGCGGCGCAAGAACGGATCCGAGACAGATGTTGGCGGCGGGATAACCATCCAGCAGCGACAAGAATGGTGGGCCATTCGGGACCAGTTGATTGATCGTTGGTGTGAGGTTGATTTCCAAAACGCCACCAAGGCCGGGAAGTTGCGCCACCCGAATTGGGTGCGTTGGCGTGATGACCGATAGATCATGGGAAGAAAAGCCAAGCCTGAAATTGATCGCTTCTGGTCTCAAGTCAACAAACATGGCCCGACCCATCCGGTGCTGAAGACGAGATGTTGGCTGTGGACGGGCGCCATTTTCAAGGGCAGAGGATACGGCTCATTCAAAACCGGAAGTGGCAAACATGTCCAAGCCCACCGCTTCGCGTTCTTCCTGAAGCACGGTCGATACCCGTTGCCATGTGGGCTTCACAAATGCGACGTCCGGTCGTGCGTCAACGATGATCATCTGTTCGAAGGAACGCAGAAAGACAACATCCAAGATGCCCTCTCCAAGGGAAGGATGGCCACGGGCGATAGGAGCGGATCGCGAACCCATCCTGAGCGGCGCCCACGCGGTGATGCTCATTGGTCGCGCACACCCGAAGGCCGCGCAAAGATGAGGGCAATCAGGTTGCTCAATCCGGTGAATCATTGGTCGAGCTGAAATCACAACCGGCACCATTGTCATGGGAAAACAATGAGTTGCTGTCAATCGCAAAGTAACCATTGCAACGGGCACACCCGAATGACAACATGCCAGTGTGCTGGCAACGTTCCTTGGAGGATATCATGAGAAAAGTTGGAATTATCAGGATTTTCGGTTTGTTTGCCGCGTTGGCGCTATTGGGCGCCAACAACTTGGCATACGCACAAGATGATGGCGGGGTTGGGCAATGTGCGATTTGCGCACTCAGCCCTGATCAGGTTGTGCTGACTAGCGATCCGCGGCTTGCGCCTGCATCGGCGGCGTCACCAGGGCTCTGCCCGGTGTTGCCCGGTGATGGATCGTTGTTCCTGGCGGGCGACGGCACATTCAAGTCGGCCGCGGTGGCACCCTCACCAACCCCTTGGCGCTCGCGCATGCCGCTGGACAACAACGTCATTTCGCGTTGGGGTTTTGCTGAATTCATCGGTGCATCCTACTTGGCCAATGATGTTAGCGGCGCAGGCAATATGACCACATCTGGAGTTGCGCTCATCGGCGCGCCAGGTGTCTTCAACAACGCTGTGTCCGTGGTGGGCGGCCGTGTTCAAAGTGATGCGGCCGCGGCGGAACCGGCCTATCCGATGAGCGCAAGCGTTTGGGTGATGTTGACATCTTATCCAACATCGGGGAATCTGCAAGGTGTTCAAAAGACTTGGAACGCTGACGGTTTTGGACCCAACTACCGCTCGATCAGCCCTTTCATCGGCGTCAGCAACGGTAACATTTCAGCTGTTGTGCAAACCGCCGGCTATCAGGACAACTGGCTGAGTTGGCAGAACGTTCACATCATCCCGTTGTTCACTTGGGTCCATTTTGCCATCACGTATGACGGAGCTGAAGTGCGTTGGTACTACAACGGGCAGCTCATCGGTGTGAAGCCGCAGACCGGGGCCATCCAATACGGGAATCACGGCCGCTGGGTCATAGGGCAACCGGCCGGGGATACCGCGGATCCTCTGCTTACATTTTTTGCTGATGACTTGCAGATCGACAACACGTCACGCGCAGCGTCGTATTGGCAGACGCTTTACAAGCAAGGGATCGGTTCACCATAGTTTGATGGCGCCGTTTTTCGTCGCTTTGGATGAGATGGCGACGTTTTACGGCGCTTGACCGATTGTGGTGGAAGGTAAGGCATTTTGGCATTCTTGCCAACTAGCATGCGCCTTCCACCACGTAAAGTTTTCGTAGCTGATAGCATTATTGCCATGCTAAGTGCCATAAATCCCATTTCACCATTTCGGCCTGATTCTCGCATAAGAGTCTCTACATCATGCGCGCTTCCAACCCCAACCGAATCACACAAGAACTTCCAATCGTTGACGGCTGCTATGCCGCTGCGTTTTGTGAGGACGGCTTCACGGTTGAGACGCGCGTCGGTGGTTGCTTCGACGGCGCGCCTGCCGTGAACGACAACTACCAAATCGAGAACAAGCGGGCCACACGTCCGATTTTCTGTGATGAGCTGACTTCGACTCAAGAACTTTGTGCCATTGAGTAAAGGAGAATCACAATGCCGACCATTGATGCGATGCTGGACCGATTGGCGTTTCAGTTCACAACGGGGAATACCACGGCTGTTGAAGCCCAAATCGAAGCTTGGAGCCAGCTCCACGGTTTCGCATCGATGGCCAGGCTGGTGGTGATGCTTGGTGAGCGGATCCGCGGGTTGGCCAGCCCGAAGTGGCACGAAAAATGGCTAGAATTCATGACACCGGACATCCGTGAGGAGGTGGTGCCGATTTCCATGATCCAGCCGCCCCAGCGTGAAAACCTGTCTGAAACGCTGGCAGCCATCGTCGACATGGCCATCACACCGTAGGCGCGAGGATCCAATGCCAAGATTCGAAGACATCACTGCCAAAAGAAGGTGGGCAAAATGAGCGAAAGAAACTGGTCAGAACAACAAAGTGCCATATTCTCATGGTTCAAATCTGGAAGTGGCAATTTGGTTGTTCGGGCACGGGCCGGGACGGGAAAGACGACGACAATTGTTGAAGGATCGCAGAGGGCCACAGAGTCGCGCATCTTGCTTGCTGCCTTCAACAAGGCCATCGCCACCGAGTTGCAGAGCCGCATCAAGGGTGACAAGGTGAAGGCCAAGACGTTGCACGGGCTCGGATGCGCGTACGTGATGCGCCTGTGGGGCAAGGTCGAAATCGATGGGGACGGGGAACGGGCCCGCATGCTAACTGATGAGGCGTTGAAGGAGGCCAACACTGATGCACCGTTCGAGGTTAAGCGCATGATCAACCAGATCCACACGAAGATGCGCGAGATTTGCCCGCGCTACCTCGATCATGAGAACGCCCTGGGCATCATGGCCCGCTTCGACCTGATGCCCGACGATCAGCTGGAAGAGGATGGCTGGGAGTCGTATCGCATCGCCGAGTTGGCTTGCGCGGCCGCGGAAGCGGCCAAAATACGCACTGCCACAATCGACTTCGCAGACATGATCTTTCTGCCTATCGTCCACAAGGCCATCATCCCTTGGTACGACATGGTAATCGTCGATGAGGCCCAAGACATGACCATGCCCCAGTTGGAAATTGCCACGGGCGCCTGCAAGCGCTCGGGCCGCATCGTCATCGTCGGTGACGATCGTCAAGCCATCTACGGTTTTCGCGGCGCTGACTCCGGATCCCTGGACAGGTTGAAGGATAAGCTTCATGCTGTTGAGCTTGGCCTCACGACCACATATCGTTGCCCCAAGCGCATCGTCGCCATCGCCGCTCGCATCGTTCCCGACTTCAAAGCTGCTCCGACTGCACCCGACGGTCTGGTGGACCGTTGCGACGATGACAAGATGCGGGCACAAGCCCAGCCCGGTGATTTCATTCTCTCACGCTTGAACGCGCCGTTGGTCCCGATTTGCATGTCGCTTCTCAAAATGGGGAAGCGTGCAACCATCAAAGGTCGTGACATTGGCAAGGGGATCACAGCACTGATCAACAAGCTGCACGCTTCTGACCTTGCTGATTTGGCTGTGAAGCTAGACGAGTGGTACAAGCGCGAAGTCCAGCGCGCCAAGGGGTTGAGTGAAGATGCTGCTGCCAACCGCATCGGTTATGTCAGCGATCAACGCGCGGTCTGCACCGCACTGATGGAGTCTTGCAAGGACATCCCGGAATTGCGCACCAAGCTGGACGAGTTGTTCGCAGACAACACTGGCGACGCCATCGTGTGTTCGACTACGCACAGGGCCAAAGGCCTTGAGGCTGACACGGTTTGGCTGCTTGAGGGCACCTACCGCGGGCAAACCGAAGGTGAGGAGGCCAATTTGAAGTACGTGGCCATCACCCGCGCCAAGAAGCGCCTGGTTTGGGTGTCCGGATTCGGCAACGGCAAGGCGGCTCCGCCGGCCGAGAAAACACTGTCTTGACGTACGTAGATTGGATTCAAGAGTACGAAGCGAGGCAACAAGGGGTGCTGCTCGGGCAGTGCAAAGAAGCATGTGAGGAGATGCGCAAAGCATTCCCGGAACTGATGGTGGTTCCGGGTCACGTCATGTGCATTTGGGGCAAGCGCGGGCACATTTGGTTGGTTGCTCCTAACGGTGACACCATCGATCCGACGCGCAAGCAATTCCCTGGCGTTGTGGAATACGAGCCATGGAAGCCGGGAGACAGCGTCTTGATTGGCGTCTGCATGTATTGCGGTCATGAGATTTGGAAACCTGTTCAAAGTCTTACGTTGGACGATCCATTCGGCCTTGGCCCTTGTGAGCATCGTGAATTCTGCTCCGATGCGTGCGCAGACAATATGGCACGAGATATGATGGCACAATGAAAGAGGTACCATGACGAAGTTTCGCACATTGGTTGCCGACCCTGCGTGGTTGTTTGGCGACAGCTTGCCCGGCGGCGGCCGCGGGGCAGCGAAGCACTACAAGTGCATGAAGTTGAAAGACATCATGAACTTCATGATCCCGCCCATGGAGGACAACTCACGCTTGTTGCTTTGGCGTGTTGCTGCCATGCAGCAAGAAGCGTTGGACGTCGCCCGTGCTTGGGGATTCAATCAGAAGTCCGAAATGGTGTGGGTGAAGATGGCAGGCAATGGCCGGTTGTACACGGGCATGGGGCACCAAGTCCGTAATGCTCATGAAGTGTGCTTGATTTGCACACGTGGCAGCCCGACTCGCAATGACATGAAGCAGCGCAGCGTGTTCTTCGCGCCCAAGCCAAAGCAGCACTCCGCCAAGCCGGATCGCTTTTACCGCATTGTTCAAAGGCTCTATCCAGGCCCCTACGTTGAATTGTTCGCCCGCCAGCAACGGCCAGGATGGACGTGCTTTGGCGACGAAATTGACAAGGCGCCGTACTCATTGTTGTTGGCTGCTCTCGGTTGAGATGTAAAGCTGTCGAGCGTATAATCGACAGCAATGTTGCAGCCATCACAGCCCAACAAGCAATTGCGTCCGGCCGGCATCCGCGGCGTGACGCGTGGTTCGAAGCTCCGCAAGGAGCCAGCAGCGGACATCCGTTCTGCAATGGCAGACATCAAGTTGCGCTTGTCGCTCGGGCACGACGATGCCCAAATTGCTGAGGATCTCCAGATCAGCACCCAGCGCTACAACGACTTGAAGCGCGAGTTGTTGCGCCAAGGGAAAGACAGCCTTTATGCCCAAACCACTGAAGACACCTATCTGGACTACAAGTGGAAGCAGGAGCGCTGCGTTGATGATTTAGACAACGTCATTGATCGTCTAAAGCTCAACGTCATCAACGGCAGCTCAAATGCCATGATCACGGCCATCCGGGCGAAGTCTGACATCATCGATAGGGTTGTCAAGATGGGCCAGGATATGGGCATTTTGGAAAAGGCGCCAGAGCGCAAGCTGATCCTTCAAGGTGTCGCCGTCGCCACCATGGACAACAACACCCTGCGCAGCCACATCGCAGAGGAAATGACCAATTTTGCCAAGGTCGTGTCCAGATACGGTTTCCAATCCATGGACGGGAAGCCGATTGATGTGAGCGACATCGGCGGGAACGTCCAAGAGGCAGTTGCGCGTTTGCTTCCCAGCCCGCAGTTCAATGAGAATATGAAGCCATCGTCTGCCATGGGAGGCAAACAAAAGTCAATGGCTGCCAAGGCCTCAAGACAAGCCGTCCGTCGCTCCAAGGTAGCTCCAACCATGTCATCGCCACTAGGATAAAGGCCATGTCGAGAAACGTCAACGAAGGCATATGTCTGTCACCCGTTTTTACTCCGCACCGCGTGGCGGCGATCGCCAGCGATGCTGATACGCCATACGCGGGCATCACCAGCTCGCAGGGCATGGACACCAAGGGCTATGATGACCTGGCGATACAAATTGCCATAACAGGCACAGGCTCTTTGACAGCCAGCGTGTTGGTTTGGAGCGACCGTTTGTCAGCGTTCATCCCAGCATCACCAGCCGCGACGTTCACGCTGACGGCGTCTGCGCAGATCAAATTTGCGTCGCTTGGGCAACGGATCTTCGTTCGCCTCAGCTCGCCTGATTTCGGCACCACGTTGACTCAAGTTGACGTGGACGTCGCTGCAGGGACGTTGCGCAATATCTGATTGGAAAGGGCATAAGTCATGATCAAATTGGTGTCCAAATCTGATACTGCTGCTCGCTTCCATGTCACAGCAGATAACGGGCCACAAGCCGCATCCGGAACGTTGACTGTTGCGGTGAAGGCGAGTCTGCACGATGGTGACGGGTTTGTTCTGGATGACGGCCGTGGGCATTCACAAGCATTCGAGTGTGCCGTCAGCGTCGCGCCCGAGGCCTACACCCCAATCCATGACGGCATCGTCATCGACATCCATGGCGCTGATGACTCGGCCGTTGCTGTTGGTGGTGCTGTTGCCACATACCTGACCGAACACACAGATGTGGCATTGGAAGTGGCATTGTCGGGCGACGTTCTGACCCTCACCAACACATCGTCGCTTCATGGCGACTTCGAAAATGTCACCATTGCCACATTTGGCACCGGGATCGTTGCTGTTGGTATGACAGGTGGTGATTCAGGCACCCAGCAGCTGGCTCTCAGCGCCATGATTGCTTATGAGGGCATTCTCACTGCGCGTTTGGGGCAATATCTGGCAGCTTTGAAGCCTGTTGGGTGTGATTGGGGCTCGCCATGGTATGATGACGGCCTGGCAGGCAATACCAGGCTCCAAGTCACCGTTGTCCATGATGGCCACAACCGTTGCCCGGATGGAACGTCTGTCAACGGAAGCGTGGTGACGACTCCAAAGTTGGACATTGACGGCAACCCTATCAGAGATCCGGATGGCAACATTCTCACCAATCCGGTTGAGCCGTGTTTGGAAGTCTTGGCAGCGGGCGCTTGTGATTTCACGTTCGAAATGAGGTTGTTCGACTGAGCGGTTGGGCAGCATAAGATGTTGTGACATCGACAAATATCTCTCAAACAGGAGTTCAGACGTCGATGGAGATGCAAAAAACACAACATCCGCTGCTTCATGAGAAGTTGCGACCTTGGGCCGAGGATCAGACGCTTCACGTTGCTGTGGCGTACACCAACCCGCGACGTTGGGAATCACGCCGCAGGCTGGCTTTTGATTTCTTGGCAACGATGGCGACCAACGCCAACGTGAGAATCCATTTCATCGAAATAGCCTTTGGGGATCGGCCGTTCGAAGTGGCCGATGAAAACAACCCTGACCACATCCGACTCAGAACCGGACATGAATTGTGGTTGAAGGAGAACGCGCTCAACCTGGCCATCCAGCACTTTCCACCCGGATGGAAGTATGGGGCTTATTGTGATGCTGACTTCTTGTTCACCCGGCGTGATTGGGCCTTGGAGGCCGTTCATCTGCTCCAGCACTACGATTGGGTGCAGTTGTTTTCCAACGTGCAACACATATCAGGCCCCACCGTCCCTGGTGAAGGCCACCAGCCGGTTCAATTACTACCTGGATTCGCATTGACCTATGCCAAGGCAGGGTTCAAAGTCCCGGCTGATTGGGAAAGTCGTTTGTCTGCTCGGCCGTACGGAGGCATGAAGCCCAGCATCAAAGACATGTTTCCTGGCGCACCTGGTGGCGCTTGGGCTTTCCGCAAGAGCGCATTGGACAGCGTCGGTGGGTTGATGGATCGGTGCATCCTTGGATCTGGCGACTCCTACATGGCATTTGGCATGGTTGGCGCGTTCCGTGGGATGAAGCACGACACATTCTGTGGGTTCTCTCCAACTTATTGCGACTACATCGTGCAGTGGCAGAAGCGTGCGGCCAAGTGCAACGGCAACATCTTCTACGTTGACCAACTGGCCATCCACCACTACCATGGGCCGATGAACAAGCGTGGCTACGGAAGCCGCGATGCCATTCTGAGTGAAGAGAAATTCAACCCCTATGTGGACGTCTATCCTGACGGCCGCGGTGTGTTGCAGATCACGCCAGACAAGCCAAGGATGCGCCACTTGCTCCAAGAGTATTTCAGAAGTCGATGTGAAGATCTGCCGTAGTTGTGAAACATGCCTGAGCCAAATGTCCCGCCTGATGAGTTTGAAAGGCGCGAGACGCCAAAGATGACCCGAATCACAGACGAAGAATTCAAGGCTTCGATGCATTCGCTCATCAGAGGGCACAAATTGGAATGTTCACTTCCGGGCGGCCCATTGTTCATTTTGGCCGAGAATTGCGAGAAGCGGCTCAACGCTTTGAAGACGCGTATCGATAAGACCAAGTCAGAGTTGCGCATCAAGTCTTGGGTTGAGGTGCTGGCAACTCCGATCGCTATCTTGGTTTCCACGCTGTTGATCTTGGGCTATCTGTACTTGCGCAAATAGTACACGTAAGGATGTCCCACGAACGAATTAGCGTCAAGCAACTCCAGAGCTTGGACCGACGCGAGTTGCTGGAGTTGTATGACAAGCACAAAAGCTTGTACCATGAGTGGATCCGCCGGCTGATCTTGATCGGCCACAGGGTGGACATTCTTGCCGAAGTGGTGTTGGGGTATCGGGTTGATCCGCACCACTTGGAGATGCTGAACCACCAGTATCGTTGGCGAGGCAACTGGTGCCAGACGTTGGTTTGGCGCGGGTCTGGAAAAACCACAATAGCCACAGTGTCGTGGGACATCTTTCAGCTGCTGTTGAACCCAAATCGGTCGATCCTGATCGCATCAAAGACAGGCAACAACGCTGCTGACATGTTGAAGGAAATCAAGCAGCAATTCGAGACCAACGAGATGTTGCACCGGTTGTTTGGCAACTACGTTGGGAAGTCGTTGTGGTCTGATACCGAAATTGAGGTTGCCGGCCGCACCCAGCCATCGAAAGAACCGTCAATCAACACCATCGGCATCGAAGGCGCAGTTGCGTCGAAGCACTATGACATCATCGATGCTGACGACTTGGTGGACGAGGAAAACAGCCGCACGCTTTACCAGCGTGAGAAAATGCTGAACTGGTTCTACAAGATGTTGCTTCCGACGTTGAAGCAACCCATCCCATCGGATCCGTTCATCGGCTCGCTGAACATCAAGGGCACGCGCTTTCACCACATGGATTTGCACGGGCACCTTTCCAAGCGCCAAGACGACGACACCGGCGGTGAGCTTGAGGGCCCACAGACGCTGATCATCCCGATCCTTCTTCCCAATGGTGAAGTGCGTCCGAATAGCTTGGGATTCACACAGGACAAGGTCGCAACCCTCCGCCGCGGCGGCATCATCCGCTTCAACTCTCAGTACATGCTGAATACGGATGTCATGAAGGGCAGCATCTTCAGCATTGACGACTGCCAAGTCATCGATGACAAGGACATCCCGTGGGGCAGCATCGCGCATTATGCCGGGGTTGACTTGATGATTTCTGAAGAGGATGAGGCCGACATGTTTGCCATGGTGGCCGTCGGGATCGACAAGCTCGGCAACATCTACGTCTTGGCGTATTATGAGAAGCAGCTGTCATACCCGAAACAGACAGCAGCAGTGGCAGATTTCTACGATGACAACGAGTGCATCAGAGTTGGAATCGAGTCCAACGCCTACCAAAAAGCGCAATTCTACAACGTCAAAAAGGACTTCCCGCACATCAACGCCGTCGCCATCATCACCCTGAAGGACAAGGTGACGGAAGCCAAGAACTTGTCACCATTGTTTGAGAATCAGAAGGTGTTTTTCAGGCGCAACATGTCACATCTCATCGAACACCTTGTGCTATTCCCGCACCACCGCTATGATGACTTGTTTGACGCTTTGAATTTGGCCATCAAGACGTCAAAGCGCCGTGCCAAGAAAAAGCGGCGATCAGAGCCTGGTCTGATGTGAAACAGTTACGATAGGGGCAACAATGGCAACCACATTACAGCAACCAGGCGTTTCATCCAAGGCCATAGTTAAAGCCATCATCTTTGGGCCCAAAGAGGAACGGAAGGGCATCACTGGTGGTGACAGGAACGAAGATGATGAGATCCCGCACACCAAGGAATTGCCACAAGACGATCCTTTTGCGCAGCTGGTCACGGATGGCTTGGCAATTGAAGCGCCATTTGAGAAGATGGCACTGGCCATGCTGCCTGAAAACAGCTCCGCACTCGGGCCTGTCATCGAGGCCATGGTGGTCAATGTTGATGGGTTCGGACAACGCTTGGATGCTCGTGTCAATGTTGATGATCCATCTTGCCCGCCGGGCGTGAAGTCTGAAGTTGCAAAAGAGCGGGCCAAGCTCCTGAACTTCCTCAACACTTGTTGCACTGATTACAGCTTCACCGAGTTGCGCAAGCGCACCCGCCAAGACATCGAGACCACGGGTGAAGCATTTTGGGAAGTCATTCGCAGCCCGGTGGATGGGCGAATTGTCCAGCTGAATCACATCCCGTCTTACCAGATGGCGCTGGGGATACAATCCAAGGAATTCTACCCATTCACCCGTAAGGTTCCGCAGATGGAACCTGACGGAAGTGTCAAGCTTGTCGACATGACACGCAAGAAGCGCTTTCGCAAGTTTGTTCAGCGGCGCTTGTTCGGTGTCATGCGTGCCTTGACCGTCAGCGGCGCGCCAGGGGTGCGCTGGTTCAAGGAGTACGGCGATCCGCGGACCATGGACTGCACGACTGGCAAGATCCTTGAGGCAGGCAAGGAAAGTGAAATTCCCAAGGAACGTTACGCCAATGAGGTCATCCACTGGCGCCTGTACAGCCCGCGCACGCCGTATGGCATGCCGCGCTACATTGGCAATCTCGTGTCCATCTACGGTGACCGGGCTGCTGATGAAATCAACTACGTCACGCTGAAAAACAACAACATCCCGTCAATGATCATCTCCGTGTCCAACGGATCGTTGACCGAGGGAACGATCACCCGCATACAAGAGTTTGTGGAGAAGCAAATCCAAGGCAGCTCCAACTACAGCCGCTTCTTGCTCTTGGAAGCCGACACGAACACCACAGACGCAGGTGAAGAGGGCAGAGGTGCGGCCAAAATCAACATCCAGCCAATGACCAACCAGCAAGCTCGCGATCAGCTTTTCAGCGAGTATGGCAAGACGAATGGTGATCGTGTGCGTGAAGTTTGGCGCATGCCGCCCATCCTGACCGGTCGGAGCACAGACTACACACGCGCAACAGCAGATGCCTCGCGCAAGTTGGCGGATGAGCAGATTTTCCGGCCGCTGCGGGATGAGTTTGACTACTTCATGAATCACTGGATCCTTCCAGACCTTGGCGTGTTGTATCACAGCTTCAAGTCCAACAATCCGCCGCTGACTGATGACCAAGACCTGATTCAGGTATTGGCAACAGCGGAACGGACGGGCGGCATGACACCGCGCATCGCTCGCATGGTAATCAGCGACATCCTCGGCATCGAGCGTCTGCCTGCTTTGGACAAATCCATAAACCCGGACATCCCGTTCAGCTTGCAGTTGGCAGAGGCAGTGAAAAACACTGCTCCCATCGAGGCGCAACCTGCCGTGAAGGGCATTCTCACTGAAGGCCAAGCCGTGATCAAGAGCATGCTGCTCTCAGATTTGCTTGGGGCACGTTCTGACCTGGAAGTCGAGCTGCTGAAAGCCCAGCTGAGTCTCGCAAAGCAAGCCAGCTAATGTGTGAAACAGCGCAGATAGTCAAGCGCTTGCTGACGCTGGACGTCATCCTTGCCAAGGCTGTTAGCGCATCCAACGATCAGCTATTCCGCATCATCGAGCGACGCATGGGGAAATCGCTCAACACCGTCTTCTTGCCAATGGCCGCTGCTGCTCTGCAGGAGTTGGAGGGCATCGAGGGCGACACCCCGCTGACGGCCGGTGAGGCTGAAGCCCTAGCCAAGCGCATCCACGGGCACTTCAAACCGTGGCGCAAGAACACCACGGCCATCGTCAACACCATCGTTGACGATGCCTATCGCACAGCCAAACAAGCCATGCGTGAACGGGCCCATGCGTTGTATCGCAAGCGCGGTCACGTACGCAAAGCAGCAGGTGACGGGCCCGAGTTGCGAGCAGCTTTTTCGACCGAGGATGAGAAGGCCATCGACGCCCTGTCCAGGCATCAGGTGTTTTGGATTGGGAAGCAATACGACGACACCCTATCCAAGCAGATCTCCGGCCTGACAGATGAGTACATGCTACGCCGCGGCCTTGGCAGGAGCGAAGCCGGAGGCCACCTCAAAGATGAGTTAGCACGTGAGTTTGGGCTGAAATCCGGGCCCTTGGACCGCGGCCCTGGCTTGGAACTGCCGAGCGGGTGGAAAGGCACCACCCCTGATTACTTCCGCATGTTGTCGGCCAACACGGTCACCAATGCCCGTACCCAAGGCATGGTCCGTGAGATGCATGGCTTGGGCATCACTGAGTACGTGGTGGTCAACCCGGATGATGAGAAGACATGTCCGATTTGCCACGACCTGAATGGCAAGACCTTCAAGGTTGAGGAAGCGCAGAACCGCCTCGACAAGGAAACCAATGCAGCGGATCCCGAGCGCGTGCGCGAGATCCACCCTTGGGCCAACAGCGTTGCGGATATCAAGGGTGCCGCCAACCTGATGTTGGCTGGATTCGGCTATCCGCCATACCATGGCGTGTGCCGCTGCGGCGTCGACATCAACGAGGAGTCGATGCCTGAGCTAGCGCCTGACGCTCTGGCCCCGGAGCCCACCGACATGCCGGAGGCTGATTGGGACGGGGCGACGTCCTATGCGGACAAGTCGGACAAGGAAGCCGAGGTGTGGGGCATGGCTGAATTTGAACATTGGGCGTCGAAGTTGACCGATGACCAGGAATTGGTGATCAGGAGGTACCAAAACAATGCCCACAGGACCATGAACGGCATCCTGCGTGACAACCTGGACAAGGTTGAGAGTCGTCCGCTATTGGCTGATGAACGGTCGTTGGCGTTGAAGAGGATCGACAAGCTGTCTGCTGCTCTGGACACGGCAAAGCTCCCATCTGACACCATCACGTATCGCGGGCTGCCAGCATCGGCCGGAGCCGTTTTCACACCAGGGGCCGTCATTGAAGATCCGGCATTCACTTCCACTGCCTTGAGGCCATCCGTTGTGTTGAATTTCGCTGAAAAGAAAGACGACATTGTCATGGAAATCCTTGTCCCGAAAGGTTCCCATGCTGCGTACTTGGACGCAACGCGTGAATACCCCAATGGCGAGCTTGAGCTGTTGTTGCAAAAAGGCACAAGGTTCAAGGTGGTTGGCATCGAAGACAAAGAGATTGCAGGAGAGGTGCGAACCGTCATCCGAGTCATCGCTGAGGTGCCGTAATGCCAGACAAAAATACCAATCGATTCATTGCACAACCTGGTGACTTCGTGGTCATCAAACCAGGTCGAAAGCAAGCCAAACAGCACGAAATCGAGCAAGCCAAGGTCCCGGCGAAGCCGAAAGACACCACCAAAAAGCCGTAGTTGCTGTTGGTGCTTAGCGCAATCAGATTGGCATCAATTGGTTGCAATGCGAGCGCGTTGTGAGAATCGCTGGCCGCGACTGCGGCTAAACTCTTAGGCATGCTCAAACGACGCGCTCTCACATCTGACCAATGGCAATCCGTTAGCAAGGCCGCAAAGGCTGAAGTTGATCCGTCTGACGCCAACTCGGTGGCTGAAACGAAGTCCAAGGCGTCTGAAGATGGAGATCCGACGGTTGGCGATGTCGACACCAAGAAGTTCCAGCGCTGCCCCGAATGCAGCGCCGTCTTGAAGCAGTCGGACATCAACAACGGCGTTTGCCATGCGTGCGGCGCAGCCATTGCGAGCAGCAGCAAGGCCGATGGCGGTGCGCCTGCCAATGGCGCGATCAGCTCGGGAACGTTGGAGACGGGTGGCAAGCTCAACCCAGCGCATTTCCCTGGCGACCGTAAGAAGATCCCAGCTGTCAAGGGGCACACGGGTGTGATGATCAGCCACAGCATCGACCCCAATGTGGCCAAATCGCTAGCGGTTCCCGGCGGTGAACCTCATGACAAAATGCACGTCACGCTCGCCTACCTCGGCAAGGACTTGTCCAGCGGGCAAGTCGAGGCTGTGCGGCAAGCCATGAAACGTCATGCCGCCCAATCGGAAGCCTACACCGGCAAAATTGCTGGCCATGGCATGTTTGCCCCTTCTGAAACCTCAGAAGGCCGCCGTGTGCATTGTGCGTTGGTCGATTCACCCGACATGCACGACTTCAGACAAGGCGTCTGCAAGGCCATCGAGTCGACCGGGGTGAAGGTCGTGAAAAGCCACGGATTCACCCCGCACGTCACCTTGAAGTATCTGGAAAAGGGCGAAGCTGCTCCCACGGATGAGTTGCCTGAGCAGCCCTTGTCGTTTGATGACATCGTCATGTCCGTTGGCGGCGACCATCAGTCATTCAAGATGTCCAAGGCACTTTGGAGCGGCAAGTACATCAACGAGTTGCCCGACAGCGCATTCCTGCACATCGAGGGCGGTGGCGAGAAAGACGAGGATGGCAAAACAACCCCGCGCTCGTTGCGCCATTTCCCTGTGAAGGATGCCGACGGCAAGGTTGATCTGCCGCACCTTCGCAACGCGCTATCCCGGATCCCGCAATCGAATTTGCCGCCGGATGTGAAGGCCAAGGCGACGAAAGAGGCGCAAGCCATGCTGGAAAAGGAAGATGGCAGCCGTGTATCCAAGGCGAAAAAGCTGGACATTCCGCAGCCGTTGGACATTGTCGAGGGCGAGGGTGGCACCGGCATTCTGCAAACCCATGAGATGGGGCTGCTCCGACAGCAAGTTGAGATGACCGACGCCATGGGATGGGAGGGTTTTGAGCCCGATGATTTGCAGATCCAGCGCATGCGCCAGTTGCTCGGCGATGATTCCGCGATCCCATTGGCCAAAGCCATGGGCGGCTACAACGATGAGCTGCTCAAGCTCATCGACGACAAGATCGGAGCATCCAAGGGTGAGGCCGGTGCTGCTTTCGATGCGATGCCCGAGCCTGACCGCAGACTGCTGATGGTATTGCGTCCCGTTCACATCCACACCGACATCCGCCTGGTGCGCAAGGGCGACAAGTTCTGGGAGGGTGGTGAGATGCTGTTTCCAGGCAACCAATTCGGTGACAACGAGTTGAAGGAAGCCGCGGGCGCATACCAAGCCATTGACTTGAGCGTCCCGTCCGACACCAGCAAGTACAAGTACCCATCAAGCGATGATCGCGTCAAGGTCGAATTCCCGGCCGGTGCAGCGCGCAAGGGCGATTTGGGGTGGATGGGTGTTGGCTTGGACAATGCAACCGCGTTCCCGCCCGGTGCCGTCGGCTCGGGCGATGACGGTTGGAGCCGCTATGCCATCAGGAGTCAGTTCAAATGGACTGCTGGCAAGCAAAGCGACACTGAAAAGGAGTTTTGGCTGGAAGCTGGCGTGTTGTCTGGCTTGTGGCTGCTCCGCAACGTTCGGCTGGCAGTGTTCGACTACAGTGTTGATTGGGAAGATGAAACCCGCGTTTGGGTGTGGGAACGTGCTTGGTCACAGACGCCCAAATCTGAAGTCCTAATTGCCATGTTGGATAGCGGCGCCATCCAGGTGAGGAAGTCACTGTGGTGCCCAGTTGTGAAGGCTGATGATGAGAAACGGCTGATTTGGGGCATTGTGCTGGAGCCTGAAGTTGTTGATGGCCAAGGCGACATCTACAGCGCTGATGTCATCGAAAAGGCCGCCCATGACTTCTTGGCAAATTACAACAGGTCAACACAGATCGGGGTGCAGCACAACAGCTTCCCTGCAGGTCTTGACCTTGTGGAATCATGGTGTGCTCCGGTCAACTTCAAGATGGGAACCAAATCAATCAAGAAAGGCACTTGGATGATGGTTACTCATATTGAAAATGATGACATCTGGACCAAGGTGAAAGACTCCAAGATACGTGGCTATTCCATCGCTGGAATTGCAAAAGTGAAGCAGATTCAAACACCATAGTCCGATCCTCCATCTCTTGCCGACTGTCTTGATCCATTCGAGAATCAAGGCACATGTCGAGCACATCTGACCAACAAGCCAAGCAGCGCTTTTTAGACCTGCAAGTGGGCAATGTCGACCTTGTCGATGAGCCTGCAAACCTGGTCGACTTCTTGGCGGTCAAATCCATGGAGGGATCTATGAGTACCACTGCAGCCAAAGCCGCGTCGCCTGGCAACCCCGAAGGTTCAAAGGCGCCCACCCCGTCGTTCACGCCAGGCACCAAGCCCGGCATGCAAGCACCTCTCAACGATGACGGGACCAATGTGGCCCCAAGTCTTGAGAGCATGGTTTCCAACCTCAACAAGGCGATTGCGGCTGGAAAGCTGAAGGCCGATGGCGAGGAGATGAAGAAGAGCATTGCCAACCTCACCAAGGCGATTGGCGATGTCCTCGAAAGCGATGTTGGCAACAACACCGACGATGGCGACAAGGGCAAGGGCAAGACCGCCAAGGCCAAGAAGGAAGAGGCCGATGACGGTGAGCAGGGTTCAGGCAACGTCTCCAAGGCTGGCGGCAAGCAGTTCAGCAAGGAACGCATGGAGGCCTTCACCAAGGCGCTCAAAGACCTGATGGGCCTGGTGAAGAGCGTGGATGAGGAGGCATACAAGTCTCTCACGTCGATCGACTCAGGCGAAGGCACCGACGGCGTCAAGCCGTTGATCCCTCACACCGTGCCCACTCCGGAAACCAAGAAATCTCTGGAAGAAGTCACTGCGACCATCAAATCTCTCAACGACACCGTGGCCTCGATGGCCAAGAAACTGGAAGCCGTTGATGGCGGCACCACCAAGACGGATGCTGACAACAGCACCGCCACCCAAACCACAACCAAGTCTTTCTGGTCGGGCGTGCTGTAACGGCTGCCCTTCACCCACGCAAGAAACATCCAACAAGGAGCAAGTAAAATGGCCGAAGTCGACAACAAGCAGCTGGTGGAGAAGGCAGTCATTGCAACCGACGCGCTTGCCAGCCAAGGCAAGCTCAACCCAGCCCAATCTGACAAGTTCATCGACTACGTCTTTGACCTGTCGGGCCTGAAGAACAACGCACGCACCATCCGGTTCCGCAACGAACAGCTCTACATCGACAAGATCGGTGTGGGCAAACGTCTTGCTCAGCCGGCCGCGGAAGCCACGGCGCCGACCAACCGACGCGGTGTCAGCACCAGCCGCATCACCCTCCAGCCGCTGGAGATCATCGTGCCGTTCGAGATCAGCGACACCTTCCGGGAGATCAACCTGGAAGGCGAAGCTGTCGAGGATCGCATCATCCGCATGATGGCGGCCCAGCTCGCGAACGACATGGAACAGCTCTACATCGAGGGCGATGCCCTTGGCCGTGCGGCCATTGAGGGCGACATCCTGGACGGTGGCAGCACCACGCAATACGTCCAGGATGCCTACCTTGGGATGGGCAACGGTTGGTTGCGGGCCGCCGACGGCGCCCACGTGTACGATGCTCAGGGTCAGAACATCGGTTCCAACGTGTTCAGCCAGGCGCTGAATGCGATGCCGCCCAAGTTCAAGCGCAACCGCCAAGAGCTGCGCTACATGACCAGCGTCAACCTGGAGCAGAACTATCGTGAGCGCGTGTCGACGCGTGCCACGCAGCAGGGTGACAACGCCCTATCCAGCACGCAGAACCTGACGCCCTTCGGCATCCAGCTCGTGCCGTTCAACCTGTATCCGTTCAAGTATCGCGAGGTTGAGCACATCATCCTCACCAGTACCACGGCAGTCCAGCTGCGCCGTAGTGCTGTCGCCAACGTTGTGGTGCTCCCAAGCACCCTGGCGTCCACTGCGACCGCTGCCTATCTGCCGTCCACCAACGGCACCAACAACGACTACACGATCACCAGCACTGGATCGATCGCTCGCACGTCGGCCAGCGCCATCAACAGCGGTGCAACCGTGAAGGTCACCTACGATGCCAACCCAACGCTGTTGCTCACCCACTACAGCAACCTCATCGTCGGTATCGGTCGTGACGTTCGCATCGAGCGTGACCGTGACATCTTCAAGCGCGTCAACCAGTACGTGATCACGGCCAAGGTGACCATGAACGTGGAAGAGACGGACGCGTTGGTGAAGGTCGTCAATCTCGGCACCGGCGTCTAAGTCGGCATGTCGAGGGGCAGACACCAAATCGAGAATCTTCACCAGGAGGAATGAATGAGCCTTCGCACAGTGGTCAGCCGCCTCGCAACTTTGTTTGCTGGCGGCTCCAATCTCAACAGCCAAGAGGGGACAAGTGACGACTTGCCCCACTATATTGCAGATCTGGCTGACAGGTCGGCAAAGCACACCAAGTCGGCGGTCGATGGCGGCGCGACCGACACCACGGCTGAAACGATATTCCACACCAACTCTGGGTCTCACACCCAGGATGTTGTGGGCGTATCGTACACGCCAGGGGCATCCCTAACATCCAACGACACCTCCTATGCCACGTTGACCGTGAAGAAACGCACGGCCGCGGGCGCTGATGGCGGTGTTGTTGGGACCATCGCCACCAAAACGGCGGCCGGTGGCGGTTCCGGTGATTGGACCGCTTTTGTGCCCGTTGCGGGCACGTTGAACACAGATCCGACCGTGTTGGAGTTGGCACCAGGCGACAGCCTGACCGTCTCCATTGCCAAGGCCAGCAGCGGTGTTGCCGTTCCTGCTGGTGTCCTGATCGCGGCTTGGCAGTAAACAAAGGGCACACCTTTGTGGGCGCCGGATTGCTAAACCCAATTCGGTTCCCACAAAGAACCCATTCGGAGGTTACCATGAAGGCAACAGTTACGCTCAGAGAAGGCAAATCATACACATTCGGGCCCCACGTCTTCACCAGCACGCCAAGCGTCATCACGGATCGCGACATCATCGCCAAACTTCGTACGGTTGGCGTCTTGAACGTTGAAGTCGAGGAAGATCAACGTGTCGCATTGCCGGCCGGGATCCCAGAGAACGAGGGCGAGGATGAAGTTGAGGAAGAGGTTGATGGCGAAGTCGTGGGCGAAAGTGGCCCAATTGACGATGGACAACCAATCGATCCTGCTGCAAAGCCCGCAGCCAAAGCCAACAAGCCCGCAGCCAAACCGCCGGTAAAGCCAGCGGCAAAGCCAGCAGGGAAGCCACAAGGCCAGGGGTAAGCGATGGTTTGGTTGAAGGTGAAAGGCACTGCGCAGACCGTGGATGTTCAACTCCCAAACACGGTGAAACACCGTAGTGTCACAGGTGACACGTTGATCATCGCGCCTGGGCTATCCCATGAAGTGACTGATGAAGAGTGGGATTTCATCAAGGAGAAGTGCCCTCGTGTGGTCGAGAGCTTGGTGTTTGCAAAACCATGCGACTCATCGTCAATCTCGCAACCGGCGAAACCCTAACCATACAACTGCCCAACGAATTGGGCGAATGGCAACGCCGCGCATCTGATCCGTCATTTCAGGGTCAGATCCGCGGCGTTGGCATTATTAGGGGCGGCGAGTACATCACACTCCCAGTGCCGAAGTTGTTTGCAAAGATGACATGGGACTTGGAACAAGTTGTCGACTCTCACAACGTCTTGCAATCTGCGTCCGTCGTTTGTTGGGCAGATGACCTTATGATAAAGGCAACGACCTACAACCAGAGCACGCCCGCAATGACCCGACTCGATGTGCGCCGTATGGGCAAACGACGCTGGAAGCCACAGGAGAAGCATGGCTGATACACCACCACCCACCCCGTACATCACAACTGACGATATCAACGCTGCTGGCTTCATTGTCAATGATGAAAACAAGGATTCGGTGATCGCATCCATCATTGCATGGGCCCAGTTCATCGAGTTGGCCACAGGCCAGTTCTTCGAGTCACGGGCTGCTGAATTCACGATGGATGGGAATGACTCAGACACCTTGTTCCTGCCGATACCAATCATCGATTGCAGCGCAGTATACGCCAACAGCGACATGGTGAACGCGCTGAACACGCAAAACTACACGGTCTACAATCGGAGGGGCCCGGTCCAAGATGACCGGAAGAATCCCAAGATCGTTTGGACCACCAGGTTCATCGGCGGTTTCATGCCTCACGTGTCGGCCCGCGGCCAAGGGTGCATCTTCGGGAAAGGCTATCAGAACCAGAAGATTGTTGGCAACTTTGGCTTTGTTGAAGCCGATGGCAGCACCCCGTACTTGATCAAGCGCGCGCTGATTCGCTTGGTGATACGCGATCTCAACAACCCCGATCCGATGTCGTCTGGATACCCCGTGGCCATCGGCAAGATCACATCAGAAACGACGGACGGGCACACCATGCAATTCGGCCAGCTCGAAGTGAAGCAACAAGACATCACAGACATCACCAAGGATCAAGAGATCAGCCGGATCCTGCGAATGTACAAGCGCCCGATCTGCATCGGCGTTCCCGGAAGTATGACTTGGGTGATGGGATGATCGTCAATTTGCAACACCCGGTGGGGATTGTTGTGGAACAACTGTCCAGCGCCGTGATGATCATGGACCAGGACACCCGGCACCCTGTGCACGGCGCGCGATCCGCGGCTGCTGAAGGAGATGCCCCAGGCATCAGCATCCAAGGCCAGGTGAAATGGCAGCGCAAGAAGGATCCAGACATCAAGGCCGGCGGCGTGCGGTTTGAAAGTACCGGATATGTGTTGTGCTTACGGCGCGATTTGGACAAAAAGTTGGGAGCAGGCAATCGTTTTGCGTACGGTGACCGCATCGTTGCCATCGGCACCGACACCGGGTTGGCGTTGTACATCACGTTCGTTGAACCTTGCATCCATGATCCGGCTGTGAATGGGGCGCAAGGTTACAAATTCCATTTCTCAGACCGTTCCCCCAACAACTGATGGCTGACATCGGCTTCATCCGTTACGGAGCTTGGCACGGAATGAAGCACGCATTGGATGCCGGCAGGTTGAAAGAGGATGTTCGCACCGCCATCGGTGGTGCTACTGCCAAGGCTGCTCTTTATGTGCGTGGGAGGATTCGCAAGCGCATCCAATCAGGCACAGCTTATGGGGCAAATTCCAAACTGACCATCATGATCAAGCACTCGTCCAAGCCGCTGGTTGGGCGCGGTGCAGATCTGTTCAACTCAATCGCCACCAAGACCATCGATTGGCGATCTGCATTCGTTGGCGTGTTGCGAGGCACCATGGTCGATGGCAAAGACATGGTCAACATCGCCGAAGTTGTGCACGAGGGGTTGAGCATCAGAGTCACTGACAAGATGCATGGCATGTTCCAAGCGCTCTACAAAGTCGGGCAAGGTGAGATGTCGGCAACGGAGTTGCATGCCCAAGCAGCAGAGATGGCCAAGGCACTCGGCGATGAGATCAAGAACATCCGGCCGCTGAAGCGATCGACCAAAGTCATCATCATCCCTCCAAGGCAGTTCATCGCAGAAGTTTTCAAGGATCCGACTGTTATCAAGCACTGCCAAGCAATATGGAAAAAGGCAGCCGCCGCGACATTGGCTGGGCAACCCAAAGGCGGGACCAATGAGGGCGGTTCAAGTTAGCATAGACCATCTTGGCCAAAACATCCACCCTCATCAAACGATGGACTTTCACTGAGGACGAACGCAAGCTGACGACGTTTTCAGATCCGTCAGTCGTGCGCCTCAACCCCAGCACGCAGCGTCTTGAACTGACACCAGGGCCAACAGGTTACCCGCTCACGCCTGGTGTTGTGACGACTGGGTTGTTCATGCCGACTTCCGTGAAGCAGTGGTTGTTGTTTGAGGCTCTTGTGAAGCAAGGCTGCATTGGCGGCACCGTCGTGACGTCTGTGAGGTATCGCGTCACCGATGGCGTGCACACTTACGTTTGGAATGGCACAACGTGGACAACAACCGTTGGGACCACATGGAACACAGATTTGGATTTGGCCAATCACATCGCCAGCCTCAACCCTGTGGCAAAGGCCATCGGCTTTTTGATTCAGTTGTCAACAAGCGACGCACGCGTGACACCAAAGGTGGCAGAATTGAAGTTGTGTTGGGCCTCGCGTGTCACTGACTTCCTTGAAGACTTGATGATCAGGACGTTGGTTCCCAGCCTGCGTGGTGTTGGTTATATTGCCGATTTTGCATACAAAGTCCCAATCCCTGGCGGTTACAATTTGGACGTCGGCAAGGCTGTGAAACAAGATGTTGCTCCGTTCAACCTTCAGGGTTGTGACAGCATCTTCAACCACACAGCGGATCCCGGCCACGACGCTGATTTGCTATCAAGCTTCAACGCCACCACAGGAATCGCAACACTGACAGCCCCAATCCCGGTAGGAAATCAGGCCTTCATCAAGGCCATCGTTGAGCCCATGATTGCATTGCACGAGACGAGCCCTGATTTCATCGAAATCGACAAGGTGCCTGCTGTGATCATCACAGACTTCGAGGCTGTGGATTCTCAGCCGTTAGCCAATGATGATCACGTTGCCAACCGTGATACGGGTGCGGCCATCGTCGTGCCACCGCCCTATCGTTTTGATGTGAGATTCAATATGCTAATGATAGCGCCAGGAACACAGGATCTCATCAGACTTACTGAAGCAGTGGTGGAATTCATGGACAAAAACCAACTGTTGAAATCGGGCGCGCTGGACAAATCTTACCGCTTGCAGATGATTGATGAATTCAAGACAGGGACGAACCCAAACCTGAACGATGTGACCCAAAGTTCAGGCACGTTCATGATCTATGACGTCTGCTCATACCGCAAGCCGGCACGAGCGGGGACAGCCATCATGCGCTTCAACCCGCGTGTCGCGCCGTCACCGCCCGTAAACAGTCAACCATGAAAGTCGAGGAGTGCATATGAGCCAAAGGCGATTCGGACCAACCCTTGGAGCTGGAACGGTCATCGAAGAAACAGATGGCCAGAAAAACATCGATCCTGCGCCGCTTGGCGTGACGGTGTACGCAACACCCCTGGACCGCGGCCCAACCAACAAACTCATCCGGACGTCATCGCTGCGCTCATTGATGAGCAAGACCGGGAATCTGATCTCCGGCTTTGATGGTCCTGACTGTGCTCGTGACTTTTGGACCGAGTCGCAGGGTGCCGGCGAGTTGAACCTGTTGCGCATCGCCGCGGCAACGATCCGCGCTGCCACCTTCGACGTCTACAGCCGTGAGATGAGCGATACCGTTCAATCTCTTACGGGCGGCCGTAGCCGTCCAATCATGCGTATCACCGCAGGCAATGGCGGCCGCTGGGCCGGCCGGCGACGCGTCATTTGGCGCCGGATGGCCAACACGGGTGCTGTCGCTGCCAACGCGCTCACCACTGCTCTGACCATGCTCTTGGACGAGTGGGCCGGTGGCTACATCCAACTGGATGGTGTTCCAACCAAGCAGTACGCCATCACTGGCAACAGCACGGTTGGTGTCGTTGCGGTGTCTGCTGACGACAACATGTCAGCTGATTTGTCTGGCGGATCTGACCCTACCAATCTTGGCTACACGCTGGTGCTGACCAATTTCATCGACAACAACAACACCGAGCGTTGCATGCAAGTTGTGTACGATGATGGCGAGCAAAACCCATCCAGCGAATTCAGCATGGCCTATTACATCGATGGGCAAAAGATGAACCGTTGGCCAGATCTCTCCATGGATCCGACGTCGCCGCGCTATTTCGTGCGCATCATCAACGACGATCAGAGCAACGATGACATTGTTGTTTCTGACCTGTTGTCGCCGTCCAACCCGACGCCATCGGATCGACGCCCGGCCAACGAGCAAAGCTTGATTTCGGCCGTAACTTCCACGACCTTGACCAGCGTTTGCATCCAGCCACGCAACCTCAGCGTCTCACCGCAGCCCAATCCGGCCTACACGTTGGGAACCACCACGACAAAGCACATCTACAAAGATGTTCTGCGCTTTGAAATCGCTGTGTCTGCTGGCAACGCAACCATCACGATGAAGTCCAAGCGCCTGGCAGGCGGAGCTGTTGTCCATGATGCTTTGACGCATGTCAACACGACGGCCCAGGCTTTCGCATTCACGGCACCTTACAGCCCGTTGTTGCCCCCGATCACGATCACGGTCGGCAGCGTGGTGTTCAAGGATGGCGACGTCATCGAAGTCGATTACACACCATTCGAGCCCAACAGCTTGGTTGGCGGGACGTTGTGCGCTGACTTGGTTAACAAGCCGCGGGCGCGCTTCAACATCGTTTCGAACACCCAAAACACCATCACGGTGCAGTCGGGCGATTTGATCACCGACGGCGGCGGGACCGCTGGTGACCGTTTCATGGTGTTCTACCGGCAACGCATGGGCGGCTCGGACAACACCGATGCCACTCCAACCAACGGTTATGACGGCCTGTCTGGCTTGTCCGACACCGATTACACTGCCGTGGCACTCAACAGCCAACTCACCCCGGCGCGTGAGTTGCTGTCAGAGAATAAGGGCTTGATCAAGTTGGCAACGCCCGACAGGACCAGTACGTCCATCCAGAAAGCTGGATTTGCCCTTGCTGAGGCGTTCAACTGGCAATACCGTCCGGAGATCCCGGTGGATGTCGTGGACGAAGCAGGTGCCATCTCCTACATCAACGATACGTTGGGCAGGAGTGATATGGGCAAAGTCAGCTTCCCGTCTTACGTGGATGTTTCGGATCCTGAGAAGCCTGGACAGCTGAAGCGCACCCCTGCCACGGGCATGATTCATGGCAAGGAGGCGCTGGTTGCCAAGAATTACGGCGGATACCACAAGCCTGCCGCTGGAACCGATGTCATCTTGGGCCGGGTTGTCCGCTTGCCCTTTACCACGGTCTTGAATGAGGAGATGACCAATCCGCAGGGCATCAACCTGATCAAGAAGAACAAGGGCAACTACGTCCTGTGGGGTGACAGGTCAATCTCTGTTGATCCTTCATGGAAGTTTGTTCACAAGCGCGAGATGATGAGCCACTATGAGAACTGGCTCCGCACGTCGTTTGACTGGATCACCTTCGCGCTCAATGATCCCGACAACTACGCTCTGCTGAAGAGCAGCATCACAGGCATGTTCTTGCCTGAGTACCAACCCAAGCGAGCATTGAAGGGCAAGACGTTCGATGACGCTTGTTCCATCAAGATTGACAGCGAGAACAACACCGACGCCACACAGGCTGATGGTGATGCCTATGCTGACATCAGCTTGAAGCTGGCCGACACCATCGAGCGGTTCATCATCCGCATCGGCAATGCCGGCATCTTCGAGTCCACATCGTCATCGTCCTAATCGGAGGGGTTCAAATGAAAGGCGTTATTCAAGAAAATCACGTTGCTGTCAACAAATACAACCTGATCGTTGTCGGGATGCCGCCGCTCACCCCTGTGAAGGTGAGCGGACTCGATGAGGTGTTGGAGACTGTGGAACTTCCTGATAGGACACGTGCCAGCGGCGGCAACACCAAAGCGACCGAGTTCACCATGGAAATTCCCAGCCACCATGCCATCGAAGTTCAGGCCATGGAAACCTGGTTCCAACAGGGCAAGGATCCTGTTCAACCCGGCTACAAGAAGGCGGCCGTGCTCATCATGAAACGGATCGGCGCTGGTGTGCCACGCCAGTTCCAGCTGATTGGCGTGTTCACATCCGGTCGCAAGAATTCGGACCTGGAGATGAAGAACGAAGGCGACATGGCGGTTGACACCTGGAAGATGTCGGTTGACGACATCAAGCCGCTGACGTAACAACAACCTGTGATGGCGGAGCGGCCGCGCTCCGCCCATCCAACTCACAACACGCTTTTGCGTGAATTGGAGATGGAAGATGGACAGCAAAAAACCAAACCGACTTGAGATCAAGACCCTGCAAGAGCTGGGTTGCAACCTGCCTATCGGCATTGCAGCAGCCCCAAACACCCCGCGCCAACGCAACTTCAAGCTCCGCCCCTTCAAGTTCAAGCTGGAGCGTCAAATCAGCGAAGCCAAGGAAAAACTGCGCGGTGCCACGTTCGGCGAATTCGTGACGCGCGCCATGTCCATCATGGCGCACTCCATTGGCTCAAAGTCATTTGACAACATGAAGGATGGCGAGCGTGAGTTGTTTCTGACGCAAATGAACATGGCAGACGTGATGTACATGTACGTCATGGCACGTTACGAGGCCATGGGCCCTGACGAGCCCGTGAAAATGGAGCCATCGTGTCCACGTTGTTCCAATCACATGAAGATCAACGCATTGCTCGGGACCATGGAAGTCAAAGTCATCCCGGACGCCATCACGGATCTGTCGGCCATGATGCCGTTGCGTGATGGCCTTCAAATCCGTGGTAAAACCCTCAACATCTTCAAGATCATGCCCTTGAAATGGGACGTCGCGTCCAATCAGGACTTCGCCTCAACCAATGAGGCTGAGCGCGACAGCTTGGTGATCCGCACGTCCATCGTGAAAGCTGAAGGCGACCCATCCGAGCCTTTTGTCCTCAACAATGAGGACCTGGATGAGATGTCCAAGTATGACTTGGAGACCTGCAAACGCTGGATCGAAGATGCCGCCGCAGGCCCGAAGATGTCGCTTGATCTGCAATGCGACAGAAAAGGTTGCAACCACAAGTTCATACAACCAATCAACTGGGTGTATGACCGTTTTTTCTCTCGTGGTGTCCAGGCGACACCTGGGTGAGTCTCATGGAGCAAGAATTCGCGCTGTTGTACAGCATTCCAGGCATCACGGATGTGGGCTTGTGGCAACGTACACAGCGCGAACGCGTCTGGCTGCTCAAGAAGTTGAACGAGACAAAACGGCAGGAGGCTGAAAAGATAGCCAACGCGCAGACGGCGCCAACAGTGAAATAGGACAAGCCAATGGCATTTGAATCCTTGGGACTCGGCGGTGTGTTGAAGTTTGATGCTGATCAAGCAGTCAACAAGATGCGTGTCGCTGAAGAAGGCTTTCATCGAGTTGACCATGCTGCGGAGGGGTTAAGCGGACACATCGGGCACCTTCAAGGTTCGATGTCCAAGTTCAGCGCTATGAGTTTGGTCACAGGCCTTGGCTTGGGTGTTGGCTTGGAGCAATTGGTCCACAAGGGACTCGAAGCCAACGAACAAGTTGCCCAGGCAAAAATGGGCCTTGCCATCGTTTTCAGTGCTGCATCCCATCGCTCCTATGATGAGATGTACGAGTTGGCCGACCAAATCATGCCACGCTTGGCCAAAGTCGCAGCTGACACCATGGGCACCACGGAGGATGCGGTGCGCGTCTTCCAAAAGGTGTCACCCGGATTGATCGGCCTTGGCGCTACGTCAAATCAAATGATCGCTGTGACTAAGGGCGCCATGATCATGGCTGGCGCACTGAAGTCAGCCGGGTTGTCCTTTGACGATGTTGCTGGCTCACTCCAGCGCATGGCCCGCGGCATGATGAACAACCGCGATCCGTTTGTTGGCATGATCAAGAGCATGGGCCTTTTGAAGGAGACCAACCAGGAATGGGCGGCGCTGAAGCCTGAAGACAGGTTGAAACGCGTGCTGGAAATCAGCCAACAGTTTGGCAAGTACGGCGACAAGGTTGGAGAGTCGTTTGGAGCAACATGGACAACGCTGCAGTCCATCATCATGAAGACACTGCGTGGCGCTTTTGGTGGTTTGTTCGAGTCCATCGAAAAGACCATCAAGCGTCTGGTGGATGTTGGTTTCTCATGGAGCGATTCTCTTAATGGTGTTTCTGAGACGATCAGCGCAAAGCTTGTTCCTGTTTGGGATTTTTTGGTCGAACAGGTAATCACATTCTACGGCCACCTCAAGACCGCATATGAATGGTTGAGCGGGGCCATCGACAAGACACGGGCTTGGGCCGGATCTCTTGGCATCGACTTCGGCAAGGCCGCCGGCACAATCGCATCTATTGCGACCCAAATTGCATTGATTATGACAGTTGCTGTTCCAATTATCGGCATCATCACCAGCATCACGTCGAAGATCTGGGCATTGGTCCAAATTGCCATGACCATCGGCAGCGCCCTGATCAGCGCCGCATCATTCTTGATGCCGTTCTTATTGCCCATCGGCCTTGTTGTTGGCGGTTTGGCGCTTGCATTCCTCGCGTTCCGTGAAGATGGTGAGTCAACATTCGACACCATCAAACGAGCAGCAATGATGCTTTGGCAATACATCCAACCCATTTGGGAAGGGTTGAAGCAACTAGGCGCGCCTCTGATGGCGTTGGGCGAAGGCATCTGGACGTTCCTCACGGCTGTCGGCCGCGGCCTTGTGACGTTCTTCAAGGGTGTCATCTTCCCGCTCATCAGCAAGGTGCTCGAGTGGATTGAGCCCATTGGAAGTTGGTTGCTCAGCACTGCGGTATCATGGCTCGGAACCATCATGACGACACTCGGAGCAGTGTTCAAGTGGTTGGGCGGTGCCGTCGATTGGGTCATGGGCTTGGGCAGCACCATCGAAGGGTTTTGGAACACAATCATGGGTTACATCATGCCCGTGGCAACATTCATATGGGATTACATCAGCACAGTTGGCGCTGCTCTTGGGGTCATATTCGGTGCCGCTTGGGGCGTCCTGAAGGCTGTTGGCAGCTGGCTCCTCGATCAACTCATGCCCATATGGGATGTCTTGGTGTGGGAAGTCACGCATTGGTTTGGAATTCTCAAATCTGTTGGCGCATGGATTTGGGAGCAATTCAAGCCAATGTGGGACGGCATCGTGGTGGTCGCACAAGTCCTCGGCAACGCCATCGAGCATTGGGTTGTGGGTGCTATCAGATCCGCGGCTGGCATGCTGGCGACATTGCTTGATGGTTTCAATGCCATCACATCATGGCTCGGCGTCGGAAATGACAACCTTATCGCTACTGCCCAAAAGATTCACGATTTTTCCGAGGGCAAAAGCAACCCCAAGATGGCAGACAACGGCGGAGCGTCCGGCACCGGTGACTCAGGCGGCATGTCGCTCGCACAGCAAGCCACATCGACCAGCGGCGACAACATGTCCCGGATGTCGCCCAAGGACATCTCCGACCTGAAGAAGAACTTGAAAGTTGAAAACAAGCTGGACATCAAGTTGTCTGCTGCTCTCAACACGGATGGACGAAAGACAGCCGGCGCAACCGCGCGTCACAAGGCAGAGATTGGTGAGCGCGCAGGATTCACGCAGACGCCTTGGCAGCGTCAGTTCATTGCCATCACTTCGACGGAGCAAACATGAGCACCACACGCGTAACACCACAGGCTCCGCTTCCACAGCTCATCCCGGTTTGGTCTGACCAACGGCGCCTGAAAGGCACCAAGGATGGCGAAACGGTCAAGGCGATCCAATTCCAGTATCTGCCACTTGACATGCAGGACACAGGTTGGGAAGGTGAATGGACCGAGATCGCCACCATGGGGCAAGACCAACCCGTCATCCAGTACAGCAATGGCAAGGAAAAAGGCTTCAAGTTCACCATGAAGCTTTGGGCCGATGACTCCACACAAGACATCCAAGAGTTGTACGACAATCTGAAACGCAGCGTTGTGAAAGACATCGGCCTGGCGCGGCCGCCTCGCTTCGCGTTCCTTTGGGGCAACACCATCAACGAAACTGTGGTGGTAAAGTCGCTTGGCGAGCCGCGTTGGGATTCGCTGCGTAATGATGGCACGCTACGCGGCGTCACTCTCGGCATCGTCCTGGCCATCTATGACCCCGTGAGCTATGGTCTGATAGACCAGCCCAAGCCGCATACCTACTATTACACCACCAAATATGGTGATACGTGGGAGCAAATTGCCCTCACTGAGTACGGCGATCCTATGCTTGGATCGTTGCTCCGTTTTGACAACCCGACGCTACCACATCCAGGGACTTCGCCAGGCACCGTGATCCCGTTGGCGCCCTACCAGACCATTGCTGATCGAATCGTTGAACCAATGTCCAGGGTCTTGGTGAGGACGCCGGCAGGCCTTGCCTTGCGTTCCAAAATGTACCAGCTCCGATCGCAGCCTCGCCAATCGCTGATCCTCACGTCCTAACATGCCACCTCTCTCATTCACCCCGATAATGGCCAACATGTTGGCCGCACGCACATCACTGGACAAACCAGACTTGGGCGCGCCAGGGAATCGTGTTGACGGCGATGACCTGGCGCCCAATTTCCGCTTGGACGTGAACGGCATAACTGTCAGCCAAGACATCAGCCAATACATTGAATCAGTCGAGTATGAAAGCGCAATCGGCATGGCTGACATGTTGCGCATCAACATCACCAACCCAGGGCTGGTGGATCCTGATTGGCCTGATTGGAATACGCACAAGGTATTCCAGCCAAGTTATCAAAATGAGGCCCAACTCAGTGTTGGATATGGACAACTTGGCCACAAGTGGAATTTTGTCGGCCGGGTGTGCTGGCAGAAACACTTACCACGCTTTCCACGTGAAGGCATGCCGGTGTTGGAAGTCAAGGGTTATGATGCCAGCGTGAAGATGTCGCATGCCACCAGCCCAATCAAGAGCAGCAGGCTAAAGTCCAAGGCGATCGTCTCGCAACCCGTCGGTGGTGCTGATAATCTTGGACAAGTCTTCAGCCAAGCCAGGCACAGTGATGTCGTTGTTGCCATCGCCGAGCAACATGCGTTCCATCTTGATATTGATCACACAGACAGACACGAGGATGTGATCCTCAAGAAGAACCAAAACCATTGGGAAATCGTCAAGGGCTTGGCCAACCTGAACGACCGTGATGCCTGGGTGGATTACGACACCCAACGCAACGTTTGGGTGCTTCATTGGAAAGCTGTCCAGCACGACCAAAAGCCGATGTATGTGTTCAGGTACGGCGTGAATGGTACGGGCACCTTGCTCGATGCCATGCCTGAGTACGGGTTGCATGAGAACGTCACCGCGGCCACCATTCTAATTTGGGACGGCAAGGCCCAGCAATGGGTGTCAGTTCGGGAATCGCACAGCATCGGTGATGAAGACAGCGCTGAAAGCCCATTTTTCACGCGCGGTGGCGGCCTGCTGGCGAAGGCATCTGCCACAGAGAACCCCCCATCAGTGCGTCGCAACAGCAACCGGCCACGCAGAGAATCACCCTCGCATGTGCTAAAGCGCAAGGCCAAGGATGCGATGGTCCACGCATTCGAAAATGCAGCACGTTGGCGCATTGCGGCCGGCGGCTTCGCCATCGACGTGACGGTGCCTCCCAACCGACGCTTCAACGACCTGGATGAGGCCTCAGCATTCCTTTGGCAATGGTTCAAGAAGCGCCAAGACAATTTCATCACCGTACAAGGATCCGTCATCGGCACCGAAACCTTGCGAGCGCGCCAAACACACACGCTGCTCGGGCTTGGCGACCAACTTGATGGAGAGTATTTCTTCACACGTGTGCGCCACATGGTCGCTCCAGCACCGTACACGTGTGAATTCACAGCCAACAAGGTGATGCGGTTTTGAGCGGCACGATCACAGAGTCGCATTATGCCATCGTGACCAACATCACGGATCCCGAAAAACGCGGACGGCTCAAAGTGCGTTGCCAATCACTGGTGGGAGCAGCCACGGAGTTGCCGCATTGGGCTGTGCCCGATTCGAATGCCTTCAGCAGCCTCGGCGGAGCAGCAATGCTCTTCATGCCAGACGTCGGCTCAACCGTTGAAGTCATGGTAGATGTGACCGACGTTGGGTTGGATCAGTACAAGGGCGAGCGCTTCATGCTGAATCCAGGGTTGCGATGGCGGCATGCGCCTCCAACAGGCCAGCAGAACGGGATGCCGCTGCCCAAAGCGCTTCTGACCAACTACCCTCAGCGCCGTGGCTTCGTGTCCAAGGGCGGGTTGATGCTCATCCTCGATGAGAAGGCGCAGTCCATCACACTCGGGCGCCAAGAATCCAAAGACACCATAACAATCACACCAGACAAAATCAAGTTTGATCTCAACAACACCATCTTGGATGTGATTGATGGCAAGATCCGGGTTGGCGGCGACCAGGCTGATCAAAAGATGGTAAAAGGCACGTTATTTTGGGACAAGCTCAGCACGTTGCTTCAGAAACTTTCCATGGATTTGACGTCCATGCAAGCAGCGGCCCAAGGGCCATTGTCCGGGTTGCAGCCCGGTCTTGCCCAAGCTGTGGTTGATATCAACGAGCTGCTCACAGAGGGTGCTGATGAGGCATTCCTCTCGCTGCTAGGATGGTTGAAGTAGCATGGCAGACAACCCAATAGGCAAGCTGATTGGCGATGAGACTTGTGACGCGCAGTCTGATGCTGGTGTGGCATTTCTGTCTGGATTGCCTGCCGATTACATGCAATTGCCGCTTGAGCAGCAAAAAATCATCACATCCGCTTTCACAAAGCTGGTGGCCGAGATTGCCGGCTTCAAGATCGCAAAACATGCCTTGGTTTGGGAAGCAATCATCTTTGATCCAACAACCACAGATTCGACCGTAGATCCTCCAAGAGTTGGCTTGGATCGCCCGATGCCATCTGTTGCTCAGCAATTGGATCCAATTTCCGGATTGCATGTTGCTTTTTGGGGCAAATCAGGGCCAGCCACCACAGATTGGATAACATTTTCTGATGGCAGCAATTGGTTGACTGGTGATGGCGTTCCGTCTGGGATGCTTGGCTCTGTTGGAGATTTCTATCTTGACTTGGGAACGACAGATCCTGGTGACCGGGTTGCTCCCACCGCATGGTACGAAGGCACCGGCGTTCCCGCCGGCACGCTTGGTGTGCGTGATGATTTCTATCTGGACATGTCGAATGGTGATGTTTACCAAAAAGGCCCATCGACTTGGGGATCACCGGTTGGGAACATCCAAGGCCCTGCAGGCATGTCTGGATCTGGCGGCGCGGATGAAGCTTTCACAGCTGTCAGCATTTCAAGTGGCGGCATTTCTGGATTTGCAACAGCCCGAAAACTGAAAGTTTCAGGGACAGGCCCGTTGATTGGCGTCGAAGTCCCATCTAGTGTCCATGATGGAACAGACATATCTCTGACATTCACTGCTGATATGGCTGTGACAAGTTTGGGGACAACGAGTCTTGCTCCAATCAAAGGGGCATTTGTTGGAGGAAGTTACCCATCATGGGAAGTCCCGGCCGGTGAGGAGATTCACCTGCGCGCCTTTTTGACAGGAACGGGATCACCTTATTGGAAGTACATTGGAGGATCTGCAGGATGAAAAAGACGTTTGCCGTATTGGGTGGAGTATTGTTGTCTCTGCTTGTGGATTCATTTTCACACGCCACGTGCTATCAGCAATTTGTGCGGACGTCGTGCCCGGCTGGAACCATTGACCCGTCGCTCATCCCTGGTGGGACAGCAAATCACTGGTTCACCGGCAGCGGGGCACCAGCGGTGAGCGCAAATGATGGTGACCTGTACCTTGATACAGCAACTGGGAATGTTTGGCAGCATGCCAGCGGCACGTGGGGCGGCGGCGCCATAGCCAACATCAAAGGGCCATCGGGAACTAACGGCACAAACGGAACCAATGGATCGCCTGGAACCAATGGCACAAACGGGACCAATGGGGCCAATGGAACGAATGGCGCACCTGGATCGAAGTGGTGGGAAGCTGCAGGGGTGCCCAGCGGCGTGGGCGGATCGATCTCGGGCGACTACTATCTCAACACCACGACTGGCGATGTCTACACGATGACCGGAACGGGCGGAAGTTGGGGCAGCTCCGTCGGCAACATCAAGGGTGCCACAGGGACAACTGGCACAAACGGAACTAACGGAACCAATGGCACAAACGGGACGCCTGGCGCGAAGTGGTGGACGGGCGCCAACCCTCCATCGAGCGTTGGTGGTTCTGTCTCTGGTGACTACTATCTCGAAACCAGCGCGGGCGGTGGAGCCGTTGGGAATGTCTACTCGCTCGGCGCGGGCGGCGCGGGCGGAAGTTGGACGTTGAACGGCAACATCCAGGGCCCAACAGGGCCAGCCGGGCCTGCTGTGACATTGTACGCTGATGGCAACGTGGCTTGGAGTTCAGGCACCGTCACCACGACAGCAACCAGCGTCTCGACATCAAACAGCCCCAAGGCCGTATTGGCCAACGTCCCTGCATCTCTGCTGAGCATCACGACAGCCACGGGCCAAAACATGACGACAAGTCTGCCAGGTTTTGCTCCACAGGGCGACGGCAACGCTGCGCACTTTCTGAACGGCTCGGGAGCATGGGCCACGCCCGCGGGAAGCGGGGGTGGTTGCACACCAACAAGGCCAAGTTACAGCAGTGTTCCAATCTATTGGGATTTCACCAGCGGTCCACCTTTTGCTAACATCGGTACAGCCGGGACGCTCGCCCTCAGCGTATACAGCACAGCCAACGTTACGCGCCGCAATGGCGCATACGGCACGGCTGCTGCTCTTGAGGCTGTTTCATCTGACAACAAGGGATTGCTTCGGACAACCACGACGTCTCTTGGCGAATCCAACGATCTCAGCGTTTTCGCTTGGGTCAAAGTTGTCTTCAGCGCACAGTGGGCGATTCTGCTAGGGAAAGAGCAAAACTCATCTGGAGGTTCTTATGCTTGGTGTATGCGCTTCAACGGCAACGGCAACAACACCAATCAGTGGTATTTCGACTTTTGGACGCAACCATCAGGAGTTGAAACGGGTGTCAGCCTTGGGGTGACTGAGAATTTGTTTGTTGGAACTTGGCACCATATCGGATTCACATATAAATACTCAACTGGCGCAATTGTTGGCTACGTCGATGGTTATGCCGTGAGCACAGGCACGACGGCAGCAAACACAGCGCTCTATTGGAGCACACACGGGGCATACGTCATCGGTGCTGACTACGGAACCACCACCCGTCAATGGTATGGTCTGATTGAGGATGTGCGCATAGATTCCACAGTGTACTCGGGCGCAACGGTGTCATCATTGGTCACATCTGCTTGCCATTCGCTGTGATTAGGTTGCAAGATGCGTGGCGATCTCTACAGAAAAACGGAGGCTGGATGGGGCAGCCCGTTGGAAAACATTGCCAGCCCTCCGCCTGCCACAATATATGTGCCGCTTTACGGCGCGAACCAGCCGACGCCATCAGACAGTGATACGCTTGCGCTTTACTTGTTCAACGAGACATCTGGAAGCTCCTTCCAAAATGCCATCACATCAGCGAACGACTTGCACCAGACAGCTGGAACACTCCACTTGGGGTGCGTTGGCCCGTTTGGATACCCATCAAGCCCTTCAAGCCCAAGCGGCGCCATTTTCACCAATGGCTATTTGGAAGACGTTGCCATAGTCACAACATCAGTGGGCGCATTCGAGCCTCCAACAAGCATAACGTTGAACTTGTGGGTGTTTTTGCACAACTATCGGCGAGCAACTGGTGATGGGAATCTGCTCACCAAACCATACCACCCATCAGCATGGGCATCACCATATCGTGTGGTCGCAATCTGGTTTGATTCCACCGGGGTGTTGAAAGCCCAAATTGGATCGACCGCAGTGTCTGTGAATGAGCGTTTGGTGCCTTTGTTTGAATGGGCCATGTTGTCGCTCACGTACGATGGGGCAAGTGTGAAGCTTTACGTGAACGGTCAACAGGTCAGCACAGCCAGCCGCACCGGGGTTATCCCTTGGTCTTCGGGTGTCAATGCTTGCCCATGGGTTATTGGTGAACCCGTTGGTGTGGCAAGCGCAGGCTTGGATGCACGCATCGGGCCTGTTTGGATCGAACAAGTTGCACGCAGCGTCAGTGATCTTGGGACCTGTTACAAACGGGCCGCGAAAAGGTTCTGATGAAAGGTGATGTTTACAGAAAAGGCTCATCTGCTTGGGGAACATCCATTGGGAGCCTGCGTGGCCCTGGCCCTTCTACGGCGCTTGTGAAGCTTTACGACATCCCTGCACCGCATGACTCAGACACACTTGCGTTGTTCTTGTTCAAAGAGCCATCAACAGCAACATCTTTCAAAAACGAAATCACAGGGACCAATGACCTGACGATCAACTTGGGGACGCCGATTCCTGGCGTTGTTGGTCCGTTTGGAGAGCAACAATTCAGCGGCGGCATCTACTCACCAGGAACGACGCAGAATTTGCGAATGCTGACAGCTGTTGGGGCATTCGAACCGCCAAACTATTTGACATTATCTGTTTGGGTATTTGTCCAAACGTACTTTCGTCCAGGCGACAATGATGGGCGCATAATTTCCAAACCGTTTCGTCCGTCAACTTGGGTATCCCCGTATCAAGTTGTGCACATGAGCATCGCCCAACGAGGCGCCAACATGACGTTCGATGGGACAGTGGCACCAATATTTGTCAAAGTTGATCACAATCGTGTCCCATTTTGTGAATGGGCGCTTTTGTCACTTACGTACGATGGATCGCACATACGGTTGTACGTTAATGGTGTCGAATTGGGCAACAACACGCTTACCGGGGCCATCCCATGGCAAACGGGCGCCAATGCTTGCCCATGGGTTTTTGGCCTTCCAGATCCGCTTTGGAATGAGGGTATTGATCTGTGCTACGGGCCTGTTTGGATTGAGCAAGTTGCACGCTCGCAAGCATACCTGCAAGAATTGTGGAGGATGGGCGCCAAAAGGCACTAGCAGAGATGGAACAAACAACGAAAGACTTAGAATAGGCCAACAGGAGGTTTCCCATGGACGCAGTCAAAACATCACAAGGGCCAAAAGCCGCCGCCATCATCCTTGCCATTCTTGGCTACATCATCGACACCTATTCTGCCATGTCAGGCTCCATCTCACCAACCTGGGCAGGGCTTGCCGGTGCGGGAATTGCCGTGATCTACTTGGCGGCACGGACGTTGACCAAGTATCTGCAAGGCGCGGATCCTAAGAGCGTCTTCAAGACGACTGAATTTTGGAGCTGCGTGATGGTCAGCTTTGCCAACTTCGGCCTTGCTGTTGCGGGCCACATACATTGGGCACAAACTGGCGGCATCGTTGTGCTTCTCAGCATCTTGATGAAGGTTGGACTTAACATGGGTGGCACCCTGCAGACCGACACAATCACCAAAATAACCACCATGTTGATATTGGGGGTGTCGGTATCGACGCTTGGCGGGTGTGCTTGGTGGCAAAAGCATGAGGCCCAAATCGCTTGCGCATCAATCACCACAGTCAAGGACTCAGGACAGCTGATCCAAATCGTCAGCCAATGCAGCACCATTGCTGCGGCTTGGACCAATGTCTTGCCGTGCATCCACGCGGCCGCTGGTTCGACTTGGCCTGATGACGTGATCACATGCTTCGCTGCAGCCCAGGCAGGATTGGCAAGTTGTCCCGCCGCGGAACATGCCCAACTTGGTGCCACAGCGCTATCGGCCGATGCGAAAGAAAAATTGCGACAAGCCGTGAACGCAGAATACAAGGACAAGCTTCAATAAGCTTGGCTTTGATCACAATCAACCAACTGCACAGGAGTCACGAATATGAGCCCACAAGCAACCCCTCTCAAAGGTCGAGGCTACATCCCGGATCCAATTGGTCACAAGTACAATGGGTTCCATCTGCTGGCTGCTGCCAGATTGTCGGCTCCTGCTGCAGCGAACCTGCTGAAGTTTCTGCGGTCGATTTGGGACCAAGATCAAACAGGCTCGTGTACGGGGCACGGGACTGCTGGCGGCGTTGACATCACCATGTCCGCGCACGACAAACCGCTTGCCAAGCCTCCTGCTCCACGCATCATCTACGCGCTCGGGCGCGCCATTGACCGCATTAACCCTGACGTCCCGTTGCAAGATGACGGAGCGATGCCCAACTCAGTCACACGCTCGCTTGGACTTTGGGGCATTGCGCTAGAAGGCGATGTTGATGGCGGCCGGACAGCCGATTCACCTGATTACAGCAGCCATCTTGACGCACACGTCAACGATGAGCTGAAGTTGGGCGAGTTAGAGTCTTGTCTCAAAATCCCATTGCTCGGTTTCAACGCCATCGATGAGGGGCAAAACAAGCTCACCCAATACAAGCAAGCGCTTTCGAGTGGTCACACGGTCATGCATGCAGTCGCGGCCAGCGGCAACACGTTCCAAGGATTCTCCGATCCAAATGGATCCAAAGTCCTTGACTTCTGCGGCACCGACTTCGATCACTGGATTTACAGCCTTGGCTATCGTACCAATGCCAAAGGTGAAGTGGAAGGCCTGGTTGGCAACTCATGGAGCAAGCGCTGGGGATGGAACGGCCTGGCTTGGGTTTCGCAGAAGTTCATCTTGCAGGGCACCAGCAACCTGATCGTTGCCAATCTTGGAGTGTGACCTCATGTTGAAACCTGCAATCATAGCGCTCGGCATGGCGTTGCTTTTCACGGCCTGCCCGCATCCAATGCCCCCAACGCCGTTCCCACTTCCGGATGCTGCCGTGACATCCGACGCACCGTCAAAGACGGACGTCCAATCAATCACCTATCAGGCGCTCTGCGACAAGCTATACAAGCTCCATTGCACAGAAGGCGCGGATCCCGACTGCATTCATGCTTTCGTGTACAACGATGAAAACGGAAGCACTGTGACCGACTTGAAGGTTGGGTGCTTGAACAGCGCTCAGACCGTGGACCAAGTTAGGCAGTGCGGCACGGTCGAATGCGCCTTGCTCCCAAGTGCCCAAGCTGATAAGTGCACGGCCGCATGCAACAACGTCAAACGCCTAAAATGCCGCGAAGCCACTAGTTGTTTGGAAGCTTGCAATAAAAACAAGTCGTCAACAGTCGTAGACATGAAGTTGGACTGTTTGGCGGCTGCAAAAACACAAGTGAGCATCAGAAAATGCGGCACCGTGGCATGCGCCCCGTGAATGGTGAAAAGCCAAAAACATCCAGATCGCAACAAAGCGATGATGACGCGAATGGTGTTGTCCAGTCACTCACTGATACCGGAAAGCAGCGGGCGCTGGACGACACCCTTGACAATTTGCAAAATGCTGCAGAAGTCATGAAGGATGCTGCAGATCAAATCGCAGCAGCGCAACAGATAACTCCACCACCGACATCCGTCTCCAAGGACGCCATGGACATAGCGATACTGGAACATGAACGCGCATGCCCTGCAGCCAAAGGATACAAGCAACTCAAAACAGCCATCATCATCTGCACGACGGTGATTGGCTCGTTTTTGGGTCTTTTCCTTTGGTTGGCGCCTGGCTCCTTTGAGAACGCAATCACCAAAGCAGTGTCCAACACTATGGACAAGCAAATCCCTCTCCTGCGACGGTACATCGACGAACAAGTCATCATCACGTCTCACCAATATCAATTGATCCCGCCACGTTTGCAAAGCGCAAGGCCAAACCTGCCACAAGTGCCATCGCCGTGGGCAACCTATGGGGAGTCACAGCCGTGACCCAAACCAACACCGTCACAACAGATGGAAAGATTTGGGGCCCTGACATCTCCAAGTGGGATCCCGTAAAGGATTGGGGTGCTCTGGCAGCTTCAGGCGCGCGCTTTTTCGGCGCTAAGGCCACGGAAGGCACATCATACACAGATCCCACGTTCAAGGCAAACAAGTTGGGATTTCGACAAAGCCCCAACTTCACGATTGGGGTGTATTACGCATTCTTGCACATCGAGAAATCGCCCAAAGACCAAGCGGATCTGCTGATCAAAGCAGTGGGCGATTTGGAACCGCGCGAACGTCTATGTGCTGATTTTGAAACCAAAAGCTATGAGAACGTTGATCCTGATGTCGTGAAGCGCCACGGCCTGGAGTATCTGGATCAGTTCTATGCCCACCTGGACGCTTCCGGGATCCTCAATGGTTCGCGGCCGCTGTTGTACACCAGCTATCGGCATTGGCTGGTGATTGGCAACCCTACTTGGGAGCGAGCAAAGTTCGTTGACCTTTGGGTTCCCAGATATCACATGCCAAATCCGATGCCGCCTGACAAGCTTCCAGCTCCGTGGGCCAATTGGAAGGTGTTCCAGTGGACTGATGGCGGGGAACCACCACGTGGGACCGGGATCTACCACAATGTTCCTGGAATAGGGTGTTGTGATGTGAACTTCGTAGCGGAGCAACCAATTGCCTAAATTGCCAACAGGGACAGGCAAGGTTGGCATCGACTCGCCGATGGACTCTGACGGCCGTGGCGGTTTGAAGCGGTCCACCGGCTTGGACCAATTGAAAAAGCTGATTCGCAACAACCTTCAGGACTGTGACAGTGAAAATCCATTCCAAGACGATCTGGGGTTGGGAAGCCAGCACATTTTTGAGTTGAACAATGAAGATGCGCAATCTGATCTGCGTGTCAGAATCAAGGCGTTATTCAAACGGTTGTCATTGGAGAATCGAGCATCGCTAGACGGCCCCATCACTTTCACTTCTGTTGATGGCGAGATGACAGCAGATGTGTCATATATCAACCTTGAGGAAAACAAGCCAGACAACCTCACCATCTCTCGCTCCGCTGGTGGCTCTTTCACCGTCAGGTAAATCATGGCAACCACAGTCAACGTCCCATCATTGAATTATTCAAGTCATTTTTATCCAGAACTGCTGGAAGACTTGATCGCATACATGCGGGTGAATTGCCCTGAGCTCACGGACGAGGATGCGCTTGAACCACATATCCAACTGGCACGTGCCAGTGCCGCATCCGGGCACCACAACATGGTCATGTTGGACATGGTTGCCAACGAGATGTTTTTGCCGACGGCCAAATTGCGGAGCAGCCACGTGGATCTGCTTGCGGCCATTGGCCAGCAACTAGAACAGGCAACCCCGGCCGCTGTTGGTGTGCTTGGCAAATTGACCCAGATATTCGAATCCACAACCACGACGGTTCCGAATGGGTCAAGGTTCTCCACCATGGCTGCTCGTGGGAATCCGTCTGTTGAATACGAAGTCTTGGCAGATGTGATCACCGCGCGGACTGATCAGGTTGGCATGGTGGCATCTTGGAACGGCTCGAATTTCACAGATCACACAGCTGATGTCTTGGCAAACAACCCTTGGACGCCTTGGACTACAACATCGGCAAATAATGCCATATATTTTGGGCACACTGGTGTGATGTGGGATTTGTTGCGCATCATCCTCAGTGCCCGTACCGCTGGTGTGATGGCGGGTGTTTGGGAATACTACGATGGCAACTTGGATCAAAGTGTCCCAAAGGGCGTGACACTCCAGCAAGTTTCCGGAGCAGCAGCGCTGGTGTTCGACTTGACCACCATCCTAGGTTCCACAAATATGGCAGGCGCGATTGTTCGCGTGCGTTGCAACCTGACCGGCGCTTTCCAAGACGTGACATCAACGTATCAAGGTGGAATCAACATCGCTTCAACGTCCGGGTTGACCGCGTTGCTAGGCCAAGCCCAGCCATCGCTTTCCACCAATGACTACACAGTTGGTAGTGCATGGCGCGCTCTATCCATAACGGCTGATGGCACCAACGGGCTGTCGACCGCCAGCGCGGATCCGGTTGATGTCGCGCTCAACCTTCCTTGGTCTGTCACGGCAGGTTGGACTCGCACCACGATCGGGATGCCAGCCGGTGGTGACAACATGCATTGGATGCGTTGGCGGGTGGTATCGACCGATGGGACGCCAACTTTCACATTTGGCAGCGCATCCATCAGTGACGGGAACCAATACCAGATGTTCACGGCTACCCAAGGCAAATCGTACGAAGATGATCCGTTGGGTTCCAGCGATGGCACGCCAAATCAACACTTCCAGTTGTCCAATTTCCCTGTCATAGATGACAGCATTTTGTCCATTTTGGTGACTGAGGGCGGCATCGAATCGACGTGGGTCAATGTGCCCAACTTTCTGAATAGCACACCAACCGACAAACACTACACCAAAGCGTTTGACGATGATGGCATTTGCGACATCTACTTTGGAGACGGGAACAACGGCAAGGTGCCCGATGTTGGCACGGACAGCATACGCTCCTTGTACCGTACATTGGTCGCGGATCAAGATGGGAACGTGGGCGCCAACACGGTCACAGTCAACATGTCCGGAATTGCTTGGTTTGCCACCGTAACCAACCCAAGAGCAGCATCTGGTTGGTCGAACATGGAAGGATCCACTGACGCAGACTTGATGCGTTTGAAGGCTGCTGCTCCCATTGCCTTACGTTCCAATGAGCGCGTGGTGACCGCTGTTGATGCTGAATACTTGGCAACTGCCTACGTGGCCGCAGACGGTTCTCGGCCTGTTGCTCGTTCGATTGCTGTTGAGGAGTCGTTTGGCCCAAAGACGCTTGAAGTTGTAGTGGTGGGCACCGGTGGCGATCCTGTGGTGTCTGGTGTTTTGGATGATTTGGACACGCAGTTCAACGCCCGCACCAAGACCAAGATGAACTGCGTGTTCAACAACAAGGTTTATGCCACCAACTTTGTGCCCCGCACGATTGATGTTGTTGTGACTGTGGAGAATGGCGAAACGTCTGCGGTGCTAACAGCGTTGGCTGGCTTCTTGCACCCGTTGGCCAAGGATCCGGACGGCAATTGGCTTTGGTCGTTTGGCAGCAAGGTGGCAACTGCCAAGTTGACCGACATCATCATGGAGAGCATCCCAAGGCCGACTGACATGATCTTGACATCCCCGGCGTCCAACGTCTTGCTCAGCCCGCGCGAGTTGCCTGTGCTGGGATCCGTCACCATCAACATCACGACAACGGCAAAATGATAGGCAGCCAACATGGGAATTGAATGGCAAGGGCAATTTGACGCATACAGCAATATTGCCAAACCGCTACGTGATGATGATGCCGCAAAGCAGTTGCTAAAGCGCTTCATGCTCGGCAACCAAGCCCAGCACCAACTGATCGAAGGGAAGATCATCGCCCTGTTTGACCAAATATCACCGGATCGCGTCCGGGATGACTTGCTATGGTATTACAAGGATCTGGTGGGACTCGGGCCTGACTTGTATGATATTGTGTCAAGGTTGAGCACTGCGAAGTTGCGCCAACTCGTGAAGCTCGCTCCGTCGCTTTGGAAACAGCTTGGAACACTTCCCGGCTTGTTTTCGGCCATTCGCACACTCACCGGGCGCTCTGCTGTGTATTTGGATTGGTTCAAGTACCGCTGGGTGTGCGGTGAGACCAGTTTGGAATTAGACAATAGCAGCGACGCATCGCTGCCATACGCAATTGGCGGGCCATACAATGTTGACGTTGCTGGCGATTGCACGTATTTGGCGACTCACATCCAACCAATCGACCGTTATGCCAGCACATGGTCACTGCTGAAAATCATGGACACGGGCAACACAGACAAGGAGTTGTTGCTTGACATGATCGCGATCCAGCGACCAATATGTGAAAAAATCGAAGTGCAATTGTTGGAATTCTTGGATGACATGAGTTTGTCAGGAACAGGCGCGCCTCTTTGGGTTGTGACAGGCCCCGATCCCGTTGTTGCAAACAACGTCATGACAGTCGCTGCCGGGGTCACGCTGACGCCGCGCATCACATGCACAACCCCGGCCGGCTTGGGGAATGTCGAGATCTCGACGGATTTCCAATTCAACAGCTCGACATCTGCCATCATCTTCCAATGGTATCTGCCCAACTCAGGCGCCGTCGGAGCTATGCGCTTGGTGCTATCAACCAACAGCACACGGGTGATGTTGCAGTCTCATTCCGGCGGCAGCTGGGTCACGGTCGCTCAAGATGACGCCACGCGCATCGAGTTGATGGCCGGAGTTTGGTTCAACATCCGCATCGAGTCGTTCGTGATCGACGGCTCGAACACTGGCACCCGAATCTACCTCGATGGGAACCTGATATTGCCCACCAGCGGTGATCGCGTCACGGTGACCGGGGCCAACCAGCAAGGTGGCATCAACTTCAGCTTCTCTGGTGATTCGGCAATGGTTCGGATGTCTGAAGTCCATATACTACCATTGAGGTACGCGGTTGTTCAGCTGAGCAGCGGGACCAGCCGCCGCGGTACGATTGACAAAACAGCCAACTTCTGAGGTGTTCGACGATGCCAACCACTGATCAATATGCGAGAATCTACAACAAGAAGATCCTGCCGCTTGACACCTTGAAGCAGGGGATTTTGGACTACCTGATCGGATCGCAAAGAGCAGCGACCAAAAGGTTGTGGAATCGTAGCTGCTTGTTTGTGAATCTGACCAACGGCGGCATCGTTCCGACTGGAAACAACCATGTCAACATCGCAGCCGTCGATGATTTCATTGGCACTGATGGCTTGGGCAGAATCATCCAGTCATTGCTTTCCGGTCCGGCTGGTGATCGTTCTCACTCCGACTTGCAAAACGTCCCAATCCCACCAGGCACGAAGACGTATGACATTGCAACAACCCAAGTAGAAGTGGACAACGGCATCGAGACCAACCCACGAACAGGCGATGCTGAGTACACCAACTACATAGAGTTGTTGGGTTATTTGGCCAATCCTGACAGCGTAACTGCTGCCGGAACATCGATCAAGATGTACGTCAACACGGCATTCATGATGGCCTCCGCTGATGACCATTCAGGTCGCAGTGTTCGAGTTTGGCTGAAGTCGACATCCGATGGCGGTCCCGGTGCTGTCCGTGGCGTCTTGGTTGAGAATGCGTTCCAAATTGGCACCATTGCCCATGATGGCGGCGGTAACTATGTCACCATCGCCAACGGGTGTGGTCAAACCGTTCCGTCAACTACGGCCTCAGACTACCAAGTCATGCTCATGGGCCCGTTGGTCACAGATCACGCAGTCCATCCGTTGCTTGGAGGCTCTGGCATCTTGTTCTTGGGGCATGTTTTGTCTGTGAGCGCCAGCACTCCCATCCCCACCGGAAACATCGACAACATCGGCCAATCAGTGGCCCCTTACGGGATCGCAGACCAGGCTGCTCTGGTTGAATCGTACACGCACAATTTCATGCGTGATAGCGGCAAGCGTTCCAATATTTTGGATGCGAATGGATCCATCATCTCAGGAATGGCCGGAGATTCGACCCCAATACCCGCTTTGCAGAAGGTCCCAGGTGCAACAGCAGGAACTGGATTGCATGTCATTTACGACGCTGGAAGTGCAAATGCGCCAATTGGTGGCACGGGCCCTGGAATGTCTGATTTCAGCGAAATAGCATGGGCTGCCGCCACTTTGCTCCACGCTGCTGCGGATGCTATGAACACGCGTTACGACATTGTGGCAGTCAATGCTGCCGCCATGCCCGGAACTTTGTGCACGTTGTCAATCATCACCGGAACAGCGAGCGGTGCCCCTGTTCTGCCAACCGTTCCAAGCAACAAGATCGGGCTGTTTGCAGTCACCGTCCCTCCAGGCGGCGGCACCACTGCCTATGATTTTGGATTTGTGCGCTTGCTCCATCGCAGGATCGAAGGTCCATTCAGCAGCTTCCACGGCATTCTGACAGGCTGCACGCCTGTTTGGTCGCTTGTCAATAGCGCCACGGATTCCGTAATCAAGTTGCCTGCTGGAGTCGAGCACATCCCGTTGATTGATGGCGAGCGCATTGAATACTTTCCAAATGACCAAGGGATCACGGCAGAGATCTCATCGACGTTGCAACCTGGCACCCCCGCCGGGACTGATGTGCCATTCTACATCTACCTTTGCGGAGGAAGACACTGCCAACTCGCAAACGCGTACGCAACGCCATACAGAGCCAACTCAGCCCCATTGAAAGTCGTTGCTTGCAGCGTCGCGCCATCACGCGGCCGCGCCGTAAACGACATCACTGACAGCGGCGGCAACACCATTCCAAGAGCAGCAACGCTGTACATCGGGATTGGGTATCGGGCGGCAGCCACGCTTTCCTACCGCAGCTGCATCATTGAGGGTGATTGGGTTTATTCTTGCAATGCGCAAAAATTTGGTGGTGGTGTGTCAATATACGGCACGAGTGGCTTTTGCCACACCGCGGACACAGTTTCAGGCTCGCCAGAAGTCATCCCAATGGTTGGCGCGCCTGCCCCGTCGACCATGATGGAGTTGGATGCTCATTACATCCCGTGCGACACCAACCCGCGTCTGGTGCCTGTTTTCGCTTGCAATGTCGCAAGCCAATACGACAGCGCCAACTACATCGTTGGCACATTTGCAAGAGATGGCGCGATTGGCATGTCAACGCAAACCAGAATCAACATGCACTTCAGGAAAAGAACATTCATCCCAGCAAACTTCACCTTCAGCCAGCTGAATGCTGTTAGCGGGGACATCATCTTCATGTCAGCCGAAGGCTTCAACATGAACGTGAAACGCCTATCCATTTGACCAATTAGCATTCGCAGCTTCGCAAATAAGTAATCGGCATTGGGGCGCCGTCCAAGAGAGCACCATCGGGCAACCGGACTCTTGGACGGCGTTTTCTTTTGGCAAAGAATATCCAAGATGAAAGTCGAAGTAACCAACACGTTGAGCCGTGTTTGGGGCACCGAAGATGAGATGAAACAGGTTGACGATCTGACATCGTATCCTGTTGCCGGTGCTGAATTCAGTGACGCATATCGCAACGGATATTGGGACGGGCGAGAGCATTTGTTGCGAAAATCACGCAAGGGCGATTATCACATCGCTCCGACGGGTGTGATGTCCGAGGTGTGCGCTGAGTTTCCCGGCGCCGAAATGGTTGACATGCGGCGCAAGCCAACCTTGGGACTTTGGACGGCACCTTGGCTCGTCCAACCACTGCGTGACTACCAATCAGCCGCGGTGAAGGCTGCTCTCAAGAATCGTGGGGTGTTTTCAGGCAAAGGCATTCTCAACCTGCCGATCCGCTCGGGCAAAACACGCACCGCGGCCGCGCTCGCTCGGGCTTTGGGTTGCCGCACATTGTTCGTGGTTCCATCTGATTTGTTGCTCGGGCAGACCATCAATGCATTCAAGGAGTGCTTTGGCCAAGAATTCCAAATTGGGATGGTTGGTGAAGGTGAATACGACACGAAAGAGATGGTGACCGTGGCCACCATCCAATCGCTCTTGGCAGGCCTGGGTTCATCCAAGCACAAGTCCGATATCATTTGGCTATTGGCCAACGTTGACTTGCTATTCGTGGATGAAAATCACCACATGGAAGGGCCCGCTTGGCGCAACATCGCCATGCAATGTGATGCCTGGTTCAAGATCGGCCTATCTGCCACGGTGTTCGTGTCTCGCTTGCGTGAGAATCAGAGCGCCAACATCTGGATGAAGGCGGTTACCGGCGGGATCTTGTACCGTGTATCGATGGGCCGCCTGATCAAGGCCGGGATGATCATGGCGCCCAATATCACATTCCTACGCTTTCAGCACCCTCAAAGCGTAAAAGGGTGGTCATGGCAGCGTGTCGTACGTGACTGCGTTGCCACGTGCAGGCCACGCAACAAGCTCTTGGCTGATGTCGCCGTGAAACATGCCAGGGAAGGCACGCGGGTGCTAATAGACACCGGCCGCTTGGACCAGATGAAGGAGCTGTACGGATACATCAGCGCGATGGGCGTGGAAGCCGAAGTTGTTCACGGCAAAACACCATCTGCAAAGAGATGGAAGTTGATTGAAGCATTCCAGGCAGGTGATATCCAAGTGTTGATTGGCACCGTGTTCGGCGAAGGCATTGACATCCCCGAGATTGAAGTTGTTATCAACGCAGAAGGCCAGAAAAGTGAGGTTGCGGCCATCCAGCGCATGCGCAACCTTACCCCACATCATGGCAAGACTAGTGTGAAATTCTATGATGTGATGGACATCGGGCAACGTCATCTTGCGGCACACTCGTTGAACAAGCTGCGATTATACAAAGGATTACGAGGCTTTACAGTCAACGTGATCTGAATATCTTGCCCTCATCGCCGTCGCAGCCGCAAAATAGATACCCCGCATGACGATTCACCTGCCCACGATTTTACATAGCAGCGACAACTTTCCAGGGGAGTGTGACTTTGTGGAATCGATAAACAGCTCTGTCATGCGGAGGCGAGCTGCCACAGATGGGGGTTGAGTCACACTCCCCGCTTTTACCTCAATGCCATGAGACGACGCAAAACCAGGACACCGAAGGACAAGGACAACCACGGATGGTTCCATGCCTACATGTTCCTGGACCATGCCCGGTTGAACCAGCTTGAGCAAGCCCATGCCTTGCGCATCTCGCTCCACCATCTCGCCAAGCTCGTATCTGGATGGAAGCGCCGCGGGCTCATCAAGATGGTCGAGGGGATCCCTCACCTCCATCTAACGCGGGTTGTCGCTGAGTTCCCGAATTTCGGCGAATTGCTTTACATCAACATCGGCCTGATGGAGGATCTTCGCAGCCCTGAGACTCGACATCGCGAGATGCAAAGAGCAGCAAGGCAGTCAGCCCAGTACAATGCTGAGAAGATGAAACGTTGGCGCCAAGAAGAGAAAAAGTTGGGCTTGTACTGGAATTGAGAGCCACACAATTTATGGAAAACGACCACATGACGAAGCGCGGACCAAAACCCATCAATGATGTGCCTATTATTCGCAAGTGGATGCGGATGAATCACAAGGAAACCACCCAAGAGCAGCAAGCGTCAGCGCTCGGGATCAGCCATGTGACTTTACGTAAACTCATGGACAAATGGACAGATGCTGGCGCTGTGAGCATCAAAGCCGTGCGCCCAACAGGATTCCAAAAAAGCTGGACGATGTCAGTCACGGCCGGGGTTGTCTTTAGGACGTACATTCTCCAACAATTTCCAGTGACGAAAGAGTTTCCAGTGACGAAAGAGTTTCCAAGTCGCATTCTCCAACAATTTCCAGTGACGAAAGAGTTTCCAAGTCACATTCTCCAACAAAGCCAAGTGACGAAAGAGTTTCCAGTGACGAAAGAGTTTCCAAGTCACATTCTCCAACAAAGCCAAGTGACGAAAGAGTTTCCAGTGACGAAAGAGTTTCCAAGTCACATTCGCCAACAAAGCCAAGTGACGAAAGAGTTTCGTCCCAGTGACGAAAGAGTTTCCAGTGACGAAAGAGTTTCCAAGCCGCAATTGCCAACAAAGCCAAGTGACGAAAGAGTTTCTTTCACGCCGCGCCGCGCTGTTTCCCCGACGCTAAGTAAAGCTAACTCTGCAGAAAGTAAGAAAAAGCAGAAAGATCCTTCAAGCCTTCCTCTTGTTCCTCGATCCTCGCTTCGCTCGGATCTCGTCAGCGCAGCGGCAGCAGCGCCGAAGTCGGATGCACACACACTGGCTGAAGCAGTCGAACGCAAGACCAAGGCAGAGCGCGGCCGCATCCAACGCACAACAAGGCACCCCGGACTCGTCACCGGCTCGCTTCCTCCGCCGGAAGACGGCGAAGGCAAGATCACGGCCCGGCTGAGCGACGGCACAATCGCGAACACCATGCACATCTCCGCCAAAGCGATGCTCCTACCGCCGGAAGACGTGCGCAAGCTACTCCGGACGCCGATGTACAAGCGCCTGAAAGAGGCGATGTTTTCCACCATGGCCAAGAGCTTCATGGCTGCTTACCGCAAGCTGTGGTCTGAGACTACCGGCAAGACAACGTCTGAATACGACTTGGCCAACAACACATCAACCACCGAGCATGCCAAACTAGCTGTGAAAAATTGGCTGGCATGCTGGCTTGAAGATCAGGCTGTGACGCAAGAGGAATTCATCCACAGAGCCAATGAGTCCAAGCCGAAACATCTGAAATTCATTCAGCTTTCAAGTTTGGCTGGCGCCTTTGGGGTGGCAGTGCGCGATTACGTCCACCCCAAAGACCGTCCCAACCCCAACATGCCGACAGGGCTGTGGAAAGATGCTAACGGGCAGGAGTGGTGCATGTGGGAAGGTGAAGCTGTCAGGATTTTTTAGCCCCAAGCCATGGATATCACACAAATTGACAATCCTCAACGTGCTGTTGAGGTGAAAGTTCTCGCTGCGGCGAAGCAGAGCCGAGATGCGTTGGTGGATGCGGTGTCATGGCTCGACACGTACCAATGGACAGATGAAAGCTTGACATGGATATGGGAAAAGTTCAAATCATTCCATGAAAAGGCAGAGACTCCATCAGTCTCAACGCTGGTGGGAATGATCCGCATGCAACCTGTGAAGCAGCAGGCTCCGCTGGCTGATGTGTTGCGGGTTGTATACAACATTGAGCCATCGGAATCACTCAAAACTGACTGTGAATTCCTGCTGCGCTGTTTCCATCATGACGTGGTGATTACGGGCATCGAGCATGCCAACAAGCACCTGGAAAAGGGCAACCTGGAGGGCGCCGTCCAAGTCATGAACCGGGCCACGGCCGAGTCCGTGTCTAACTCACCGCGGATCCGCTCAAAGAGCTTGATTGACTGGGATGATTGGCAAAAGGGCCCTGAGATGGTGCGCGGCATCCCCACCGGATTCGAGTTGCTGGATGAAGAGCTTCAAGGCGGTGGATCCAAGGGTGAGATGTGCCTCATCATGGGCAACACCAACATGGGTAAGTCCATTTTGGCAGTGAACTTCGGTCATGCGGCTGTGAAGCATGGGCACCGCGTTCTGCACATCGACAGTGAAAACGGTGAGGACGCAACCCGCTGGCGCTATGTTGCCCGCTTCAGCGGCAAGCCGACCAAATCCTTGCAGCGGCGACGTCTCCAACCCGGCATGGAAAGTTGGGCAATGCGCCGCAAGACTGACCTGGACAAACACCTGCGCATCCTCCATGTCGGCGTATCCAGCACGACGTTGCCAGAAATACAAAAGGAAGTGGAGCGATTGAAGCGCGAAGGGTTTGTGCCCGATGAAATCGTGTTTGATTCGCCCGACCAATTGGCAGTGCCATCCAACATGGACAACATTGCGCTGTACAACAAGATGCTGTACGAGCAGTTGAAGGGTTGGATCGATCCCAAAAATGCCAATGTGTTCCTCGTGGCCGTGATCCAAGCCGGCAAGGAGTCAGAAGGCAAGATCGCGACGTCCAAAAATGCAGCTTGGGGCTATGACAAGGCACGTATCGCAGACACCATCATTTCCATAAATCCACCGCTGAACGACCGCGGCCAACCGGTGGCTGAGGTGAAGATGGGCAACAAGCGCAGCCTATTTGTGGCCAAGGCACGCTCATCAGCAAGCCGCTTCATGGTTCGTGTTGCCACCAACTTCACCGTGGCCAAAATCACACAAGAAACATCACCGGAAGCGGACGAATCACAAGCAGAGGCATCATGAGCGAAGGCATGGTTGATTGGCTGGAAGGTGCGGGCGCCCGCCGCAGCTCGGGATCAGAGTACATCATGAAATGCCCATGGTGTATGAAACGTCAACATTTGTACATCAATTCTGAACCTGGTGTTGATTCTGATGGCAATGACCTTCCAGCTGGAAGGTTCATCTGTTTTTCCTGCGATGAAAAGTCGCTGTCCATCCTGAAGCTGGTGGTCGAGGTTGACGGCATCGAGTGGCATGAGGCGCGCAAACTGCTCTGGGCTTGGCGCGTCGGCCACATCGAGTTCAAGCGCATCAACCCGAGCGCGACGAAAGCCACGGTTGCCGAGACGAAACCCGAGCGCGACGGAACGTTGCCACCCGAATTCGAACCGCTATGGGACGGAACGAAATGGCTGTGGCCCAAGTACCTGACGCGCCGTGGGCTTGACCGGGATCTTGCGTGCCGCATGGGCCTTGGAGTCTGCCGCTCGGGTGAGTACGTGGACCGAGTCATCATGCCAATCGTCTGCCCCAATGGGAGCAGCTTCACAGCGCGCTCGATCAAACCTGATGCCTACTTGCGCTACAAGGCCGGGCCCAATGCCGGCAGGTTGTTGTACGGGTGGCAAGGGCTCGACGGGACCAAGGATGGCTTGATCGTCGAAGGCCCATTTGACTGCCTTGCGGCATACCAAGCCGGGATCCCGTCCGTTGCCTTGATGGGCCTCCGCCTGCGTGACGAGCAACTTGATATGCTGGCGAGCAGCAAGACCAAATGGACCGTCATGTTGGACGGATCCGCCGACGCACTGACGTCCGCGGCTCGCATCGCTCGCAAGCTGCCTGGCACCCGCGTTGCTTACTGCCCCGCCGGCCGCAAGGATCCGGGTGAGAGTACGGCCGAGGAGTTGCGTGCGTCCTATGCCAACTCGGTTCCGGCCGATGAGGCGCGCTTGGCGGCCTTGGCAGCCGTAGAAGAGGAACGATCCCAACGCCCGATCTGCACGCTCGGCATGCGTATGCGGGCCATTGCTTGGTGACCGCCGTTTTTCGTCGCTTTGACGAGATGGCGACGTTTTACGGCGCTTTGCCAATTCCTTTGGCATTTCATGCGCGAAGCGCATCTTTGCCAACACTGATGGCAAACAGCCACGTAAAGTTTTCGTAGCTGATAGCATTATTGCCATGCTAAGTGCCATAAATCCCATTTCACCATTTCGGCCTGATTCTCGCATAAGCCCTTAGTCAGGAGGACATGATGGGCACATTTCACAAAGGAGATTCCATGGCAACCAAGTCCGCACCCGCCAACTTCGAATCCAACTTTGATGCGTTCGCGGATCGCAGGATTGAAGCATTCAAAGTGCGTCTTAATGCTTTCGTTGAGCGTTTCGCCAACAATCCTGCTGATGCGCTGGAGTGGTCAGAGGATGTGTTTGCTGCTGCGGCCTACATGGAATCATTCAAGCGTATCAAGGAGCAAATCAAGCGCGGCCTCGCATTCGAGGACATAAGAGCTGGTTGGCTTGGTGAGCTGAAGCGCCAGGCATCCAGCAGCTCCAGCTCCACGTCACGGTCGGCCAACCATATCCGGCAATGCCGTCTTGTAGCGATTGCCGAAATGGTTGAAGAGCTTGACAATTTCGAGTAATGGTATGAAAAATCACACAATCAAGCCACGGCGCCATGGAGCCAAGCCGGCAGATCGTTGGACTGCTGAAGGTGAATTCAACAAGGCGCTGTTGTTCGACGGCCGGGCCGTTTTGGTGCTTCACGAAGGCGTGCAGTTGAACGCTGTCAACATGCCAAGATTGCTGGAAGCTTTGAACACAGCAAAGATCACCTTGGAGAAAGTCAGCAATGGAATCCAAGATTGTTGACCGCATCAAGAAACTGTTGGCGCTTTCGAAGTCTAACAATGTCAACGAGGCTGCCAATGCCGCAAGTGCGGCCGCTCGTCTCATGGAAGAGCACGAGTTGTCCATGGCAGACGTCGAAAGCGTGGATGGCAAGCAAGGACTCGGTGAGATCCTTCAAGGTGAGGACACCCAATTCAGCTACAAGCAAGCATCAGCCTGGCGTGGTCGGCTTGCCGTCGGAGTTGGGGACGGGTTTGGTTGTTACTCTTGGTGGCAGCAAGAGCTTGACATGGCGTCCGGGCAACGCGTTGTGCGCTTGATTGTGCTCGGTCGCAGAGCCAACGTTGACACTTTCCGCTACATGTTTGCGTATTTGGAGCGCGAGGTTCAGCGCTTGGCAATGGAGGGTTGGGCCGTCGAGATACCGCGGCCGCTGGCAGCCGCCGCCACGCGCTGGCGCAACAGCTTCATGCTCGGGGCCGGCCGCGTGATCTCTGACCGCTTGCGGGAGCAACGCACCGATTTCATCGCCCACGGCTTGGAGGGCGCTGGGAATTCGACAGCCTTGATCCGCGTCCAGCAAGGCCAAACGGAGGTGGACAATTTGTTCACGAACGTGTCCAAGAAACTCGGCTTGCGATCATCTGCATCATCGCACCCCAAATGGCACGCAGATGCCTACGAAAAGGGCAAGGAGGCCGGAAGCCAGGTCAATTTGGGAGGCAACCAGGCGCTCGGAACAGCAGCAAAACAGCTCAGGTGATGATCGCATAGATCACGTTGATGGATGCTCCGAAAAAGGTGAAGCTCAGTGAAGAGCGCGAGTCGTTGTGCAAGTTGTTGAAAATACACACAACTGGTGGCGTGATGCGTTGTTACGTCCACACATCAGGGTTTCCTGATAATCCAAAACGGTTGGCTGAAGTGTTCTTGCGGTGCGACTCGGTTGGGTCAACGCTGCGTGGGACACTTGACGCGCTCGGGATAACCATGAGCGTTTCACTTCAACACGGGGTGCCGCTTTACGAGCTTGCAAGGCACTTGCTCAACATGAAGTTTGAGCCGAGTGGCATGACCGGCAATCCGGATCACCCCATTGCCAAGTCGATCCTCGACTACTTGTCACGTTACCTGATCAGCAGGTATCCAGATGGGGCAGACGCTCCGCCGCAATCGCCTTGACCGCCGTTTTTCGTCGCTTTGACGAGATGGCGACGTTTTACGGCGCTTTGCCAATTCCTTTGGCATTTCATGCGCGAAGCGCATCTTTGCCAACACTGATGGCAAACAGCCACGTAAAGTTTTCGTAGCTGATAGCATTATTGCCATGCTAAGTGCCATAAATCCCACTTCATCATTTCGGCCTGATTCTCGCATAAGAGTCTCTACATGGCAACGCAAACGGAACAACTTCAGGCTGTTGAAAGCGCATTGACGTCTCTCGGGCAAGCTCGCACCGAGTTGTTCGCGGCACAGACCCGCGGGCAGTTCGAGGAGGCTTTCAGGGAAGCGCGCACCCACGCACTCGCGTTGGCGGTTGAATTGGAAACGCTTCGGGAACGCTTGTTGCACGGGTGAGCAATAACATGGCAACGACATCGCAATCCAAGAAATCAGTCAAGGTTTACACCATGCTCTACTCCGACTTGTCGCAAGGGTGCAAAGAGCTTGGTTTCATCCCGCGCAAGCACCCCTTGGACTCGGATCGCGAGGATGCGGATTACATCCGTTTTCTCAAGGGCAAGGGCATCACGGCGCGCATGAACTACCGCGAAAGCAAGGTCATTGTCGAAGAACCGGCATCCACCAAAGTTGAACTCAGCATCCAGGCGCTTCGTTTGGCATTGGACGAGGCCATGGGCGCCATTGAGAATATTGACACGGCGCTCATCCAGGATGCGCCGATCAAGGAGCTTCATCGCATCGCCGACGTTGGCGATGTGCAATCAGGCATCCAGGCTGCCCGCAGGGCCATGGGCCGATTGATCGACCGTTTGATCGATTAGGAGCAAGGTCTTGGGTTTCCAACTGGTAACCCAAGGTAGGTTGATATAGGTGGATATACGTAAATACGCGCCGCAATAAAAGTTACTTGCCGGGAACGTTTCACACCCCGATAATACGAAACCCCAACACACAACTGAACTGGAGAGTGCCATGGATAGCGCGGTAAACCCCAAGCCCGCTGGTCAAGTTGCTCTGAATCAACAGGAATTTGCCTTTGAAAGGGTGGCCGTTGTTGACTACCTGATCTTCATCGGGTCGAATTTCTACCCAACGCCGCAAGACTTCATCGATGAGGCAGCGCGACTCGGGATCAGCCGTCGCATGCCATCGCACCAAGTTCCGGTTGGCCTGGTGACGGGCAAGTCGCGGGTGTTTTTGGCGCACAGCGGAACGAAGGGCGGCGACTCGGCATCACCGGTTTTTGGCTACTTTGTACCGTCACGCATCGAATACATCGTGCCACCAGGGACTGCTGAATTCCAGGCTGATTTGCTGGCAGAATTGGAGTTGCGTCCTGATACCAAGGCCGTCGGATCCGTGGCAGGCGAGGGGCAACGCGGTTGCGGCTATCGCAAGGCGGGTGGCACCTATATCGTAGTGGACAAGGCCGAGTCTCCATTGGTGCTTACCCCAAAGGGCGCAGGCTACGTTGGGCGCCATTTTCGCGGCATGAAAGCGCTCACAGCCGAGGAGTCACAAGCATTCACGGCTGGCAACCCGATCGGTGGTTTGTTTGAGACGTTCTGCGACGGGTGCAAGACTTCGATGAAATGCGCTCGGGACGGTTACGAGCGCCAGCTGCGTGAGCACCGCCGCTTCGCCAAGACTGGTGAGGTGAAATGGCGCAACCTTTGTTCGAAATGCAAATCAGACACCCGCAAGGCGGCTGCAAAACCGCAAGGAGAATAGCAGGCAATCATGGCAAATTACATCCCACAGGGTTGGCAATCATCGCCGCAAGGCAAGCTTTTGTACTCACAAAAAGTGGCAGAAATTGAGGTTGTGGTCCAGCGTCACGTGCGCAAGTTCAGACTGCAATCGATGCCGCCGGATGACTTAGCACAGGAGGCCCGGCTGGCTGCTGCTTACGCGGTGGATACTTACAACAGCGGCCGCGGTAGTCTCATGGGATACGTGCACCACTTGGTGTACAACGCGTTGGCGATGGTTGCGGCCGAATGTTTGGCCCAGCGTCGCACCCCGCACATCGAAGTCATTGAGAAAGTTGCTCAATACGATTGCGGCAAGATTACGCACATTAATGAACGGTGGGTGAAACGACCGTGCATGCATGTGGAAATGGACAACCGTGTGGAGGAGTCCACCAGTTGGGAGAACGAGAATCCAGAAATTGCCATGCTGGAGGCTGAGGACGGAACACACAGAGGCTCACAGCTGTCTGAGATCGCGATGCGTCGTGCCATGAATAAGGCCACGCTTTCCCCGGATGGCAAAGTTGTTGCGCAGCTGATGCTTTCCAAGCCGCCGCAACTGGCTGTGCTTGCGCGCAATCTCACAGGCCAATGGGGAAGGATTACCCACACAGCCATAGCTCGACACCAAGAATGGACAAATAAGCGGGCCAACGCGGCATTGCTTGAGCTGAAGCAATTCACCAAAACGCAAAACGCAAATAAATCCGCTGAAGACACCCATGGTATACAGCAACCCGAATGAGATGGATGCGGCGTTTGTCCGCAATGTGATAGCGCAACACAGCTTGGATCCTTCTCCAAAACACGGGTTTCATGCCAGCCCGTTGTATTGGCAGCAGTCCATCGAATGGCGCAGATGCATTGAGGAGTACGATTGGGGAAGTGTTGTGTTTTTGTCGGATTTGAAGCGTGGCCAGCACTTCACAGTCGTGATCTTGGGGCAATTCGACGCAACGACTGGCAAGCTAAAGCAAAGCACGTCATCCGTGGGGCATCTATCCAAGATCGTTCCTTGGTACCTGGATTTGGTTGCCGGGTTGTCTGAGGCGCAACAGCCTAGCAACGTTGATATTCCGCCTTGCCTCGGGTTCAACGAGCCTGATCATGTTTGCATCGGCGGGGTGAATCCGACTACGAAATTGACGGAGCCTGCTTGCGCTTGGCTTTCACGCTGCTCGGCTTTGCGAATGGTCGCAGAGGCAACCAATCGCAACCAACAAGACATGTTGAAGAGCAAGTCACCCGAGCAAATCGTTCAACTCACAGAGCGCTTATTGGCGCAAAAGACGGCCAAGCAAACGCCAAAGACGAAGGCCAAAGCAGTGCCGGTGACACTGAAAGTCGAGCACACATCAGGCCGCTTCCCGGATGCCGTGAAACAAGTCGCAACAATCATGGTCGAGGTGGCCAAGCTCTGCGACGTTGGGGTTGCGCATGATGCAAACTCAGCATCGCCCGGTGAGTTGTACATGATTGATCGCACCACCAAGTCCGATTACGTGACTGTGTATCAATCCATCGCCGCGGGCGCCAAGCGTCGCCCGCTTGCATCCTGGCGCATCAGGACTCGGGATCCGGGATTTCGTGTGCAATTGCCGATGCTGAAGGAAGATCCTTTGCTGCAAAGCATTGTCAAGGCAGACATCGTCGTTTGGAACGACGGGGCATTCAAGTGTTGCGTCAACGATGTCATTCCGGGGCAACTTCGCATGGACAACATTCGCGCCATCATGTGTCATTTGGCAAAGGCGCCACGATGAGAGTTGTAATTTTGGGTGGCGGGATCTCGGGCTTGATTGCGGCCCATGTCTTGAAAAACAAGGGCGGAGTCGATGTCACGCTGATTGAGGCCGGCGACAAATTGGGCGGAACGTTCGCGGCTGGTGGTCTGAAGTACCTGCGGGCGACCAAGGACGCGTCAGACATGTTGGACGCTTTGGGGATCCATTACAGTTTCCATCTGCCGCGTGGGGCCATTTACATTGACGGAGTTGCAAAGAGCCATCCGGAGTGTCTCATGGGGATGAGCACCTTGGATCGGTTGCAGATTCAGACGGCACACTGGAAGAAAACGAGGAAATCACTGGAAGGGTTTCGTGCCGACTGCATGAATGATCCTGGGTCGAAGCACAATTGGTCGGCTCGGTGTGATAATGCGGTCGTGGTTGCTGCTCTGGCAAAACAAGCCGAGGAGTCTTGCAAGGTTCACACCTTCGCTCGGGTGCGACGGGTTGATGCCAAAAGCGTCACGGTCCATGATCGAAATGTGCCTTATGATTTCTTGATCAACACGCTGCCGCTGCCCGTTCTCAGGAAGATTGTGCCTTTCACCGTCCAATCGGGCATCCCGGACACGTCTTGCAACAAGCTCAGCATTGTGGACGTTAGCGGCATCCAAACCGACATGTGGTGGGATTACCTGTACACGCCGCTGGCTTCGACCGTGTCACGGATCACCAAGACGAGTCCGACCACGGCCCAACTTGAGATCCCTTGGGGCAAGCCCGATGCGCCCAAGCCACTCGACACCGATGATTTGATGCCGCTGCTTTCGCATCGTTCCGATCGCGACATGTTTGTACAGGAGACATTGTCAGAGCCAAGGGTGTTGAATGGGCACCTCAAACCGTTGCCCGGCCCATTGGTGTTGCCGAAGAACTGGCTCATGCTTGGACGCTTCGCCGAATGGGATCCGCGCTCCACTGCCGAAAAGTCATTGACAAAGATGATTCAGTGGGCACATGATCAACGCTTCTGACAAGTTCTATGATGAGCACCGTCGAGCGCTAAGTGACGCGTTGAAAGGCAATAGAAATGGAGTCGTAAGACGTGGGAGACTTGGAAAAAATATGGCGGCGGCAAATTGAGCAGCAATCTCTCTGGCATTCATGGGAAGGATTGTCAGACGATGATAAGAGCGCGCTGACCAAGGAACTGATCCTTGGGATGTATGAGGAGCTTGGCGAGCTTCAAAAGCGCTTGGACATCGACAAGTATCACATCATCATGAAGGCTGTCAAGCGTCACCCTGCCGCCGTTGCGGAAGACGGCATTGACGTGATGAAATACCTCGTTGCGCTGATGGCATTGCACGGGGTGACACCCGAGATGATGTTGGTTGAGTTCAATCGCAAGACCATGGTGGTTGACGCCAAATGGAAGGCGCAATGTGACAGCTTGCGCGATGTTGACGTGTTGCTCTGCGACTTGGACGATTGCGTGGCTGATTGGGCGCATGGCTTTCCGGCTTGGACTGCTGCTCGCGGCATCGACATCAACGGCGCGCCCGAAGGCTCCTTGGAACAAGAAAAGGCCAAAGAGCGCTTCTATGCTGAGGGTGGATTCCTGACGCTTGGGACCATTTCTGGTGCCGTCAACACGCTTTCGAGATGGCGCGGCCGAACTCATGAATATTGCGCCCATGCTGTTAGGGATCGGCGCCTCATCATGGTGACGTCAAGACCGTACCGCCGGCACACCCGCGTGTACGCAGACACCATGGAATGGTGTGACAAGGTAGGATTGGGTCAAGATCATATCATTTTCACCAACGACAAGGCCGATGCCGTCCGTCAGATGCAACCTGCTCGAATCATCGCGATGATCGAGGATCGGCACAAATATGCATCCGAATTGGCAGCCATCGGTGTGAAGGTGTTGAAACTGCCGGGGTGGGATGACATAGAGAACTTCAAACATGCCAACGTACTTGGGTGTCGCAATTGGGACGACATCAAAGCAGCGTTGGCAAATATATGAACTGAAAGGTCCAATGCCATGAAACCGAAAGTCACGCTTGTTTCGTCTACGCCCGATCCGTTGGCAACCGTCTGGCTGCTCTGGGAAGCCAGCAAAGTTGACGGCCCGGTGCCGTTGTCCATCAAGGAAGTCCGCGACACCGTGCCGCATTCCAAGCTGGAAGAGCTGTTTTGGCAAGTCATCCGGCAGCAAATCCCCGTGGGAGAAGACATTGAGTTCACCTTCATGCTGGAGGGCGTCAGTGTCTCGTTCCGGGAGCAAATGGTACGACATCGAATTGGCGCCCGCGCTGGCGACAACTATGGCGTGGATACCATTCCGGACATTGCCACGTCAACCTGGTGGTCGCAATCGATGCGCATCCAGGACATGAGCACGTTTGCGGATCGCGGGATGTATCGCGTGCCCGAGACGCTGAAGGGGAAAACATGCAAGCGTCCGGATGGTGATTCATTCCTTGCTGTGAATCGATTCGTGTCAACCATGCACCTTATCCAAGATGCCTACAAGGATTTGGTGGCAGCCGGGGTGCCCATGGAAGATGCGCGTGACCTCATCCCGCTCGGCGCCCAACACCGCATCAGCTGGAAGTTGACGCTTCAAGCCTTGCTCCACATCTTGGGGAAGCGCGGTTGCTACATCCTTCAGATGGGGCTTTGGGGCCCGATCATTACCGGCATCGTGAACGAGCTTGCCGAAAAGGTGCACCCGATGTTTCGCAAAATCGTTCACCCGCCTTGCGTGGGGAATGATGGAAAATTCAGCAGTTGCCTTTACCGACTGGAGAATTCCAGGCGCGTGGACGGATCCGACGCACACAGCCCTTGCCCCTTGTATCTGTGCTCCGATGAAGAAGGTTCGAAGCATGTGCCTGGTGCGACTCCTGATGATCGGCTTGTTGCGCTTCGCAAGACTCGCAACATCATCCCTCGTCAGGATGAGATGTTGGAAAGAGCTGAAGAGTATCGTGCGTTGTGGGGCTGTGATCCGTATCTGTGGAAGTGATGCTTCGGACGTACGATTCATCAGAGATGGCTAGACGTGGCAGGCTGACCGCTGCTGGCGGGAGTCTGTCCCATCCACCATCCGAACGAGAACACAGAGAGACGACAGGCGGATGCAAAACATGATCAGCGCGCCATCACTGCTGGCTGGGGTGTTGTTCGCATTTGGGAACATGATTTGAAGGAAGCGCAAAGAGGGTAACAATGACGGCCAACCATCTAATGGATACAGTTGAGTTCAGAAATTTCAACATCGTTGGGGCTGATGGGCCGTACTTGGTACGCGCAGACGGCCGTAAGCTGCTCGACTTGTTCACGGATACAGGCACAGCATCTTTGGGAACGTCTTGGGCAAGCATCAACGAAGCCATGTCATGTCTGGCCGATTTCCATTTTGGTGCCCATGCTCCAAACTTGTACACCAACCCATTGCGCAATTATGTCAGCGAGCGGGTCTGCAAGCTCATGGGCGCGAGTCGTGTGTTTTGGTGCAATAGCGGAACCGAGGCCGTGGAAGCTGCCATCAAGATGGCGCGCTTGTACCATTACAAGCAGGCAAAGTTGTCAAACCCGCCAAGGAACAACATTTTGTCCGTGTCGGGCGGCTTTCACGGCCGGACGTACGGTGCCATTGCTGCGGGTGATGGGCCATCTTATCACTATGAAGGCATGGGCCCCTATCCAGGCGGCTTCATCCACGCGCCCATCGAGCGCATGTGTGACATGATCATCAGCCTTGGACCATCGTTGGCCGCGGTGATCATGGCACCTGTGATGGGTAACAATGATGTCGTGCCGTACGAAACCGAAGTGTTGCAGAGCATCCAAGCCATGGCCCACAGCGTTGGCAGCTTGCTCATCTTCGATGAGGTTCAGACGGGCTCGGGACGCACTGGCGCACCGACTTACGCACAACGCGTTGGGCTTGAGCCCGACATCACCTGTCTGGCCAAGGGCATCGGCATGGGCTTCCCTGTGGGGCTGGCCTTGGCGCGTGGCAACGCGGGCAACGCGTTCACGCCCGGCACCCATTTCAGCACATTCGGAGGCAACCCAATGTCCAATGCGTTCGTGAACGTGATGTGCTCTTGGTTGGAGAATCAAAGCAACTTGGACAGCGTGATCTCGGTCGGATCCTTCACCAAGTTTGCATTGGAAACTCGCGACTCATTCCCAGACATGGGGCAAGTGCGAGCAGTCGGCATGATGATTGCTTGTGATGTGCCTGTTGACCGTCGCATGTTGGAGCGCGAGGCATTGGCCGAGGGCCTGCTGCTCCCAACGTTCAGAGATGGGCCGGGCACCATCAAAATCACGCCGCCGTTGAATATCGGCATGCCAACCATGGCCATGGCCATGGAATCATTGTCGCGCGCCTACAAACGTTGCTTGGAGTTTTAGCCCAATGGCAGTGGTGATTTTCGAAGGCGCATCAGGCGTTGGCAAGGGAACAGTCGCCAAGAGTTTGGCGAATTTCATCCATGCGCCCGTGTACCGCCCATTCAGGCGCGCACCCGACAGCCACCAGCCCGGCGACGCATACCCCGAGTTGAAAGACATCCCCATGCGGGTCAATACCTGGCGCGAGGATCTTGTTGTTGCCGATTTGCTGGGGGCAACTCATTGCACCGACGTCATCCTTGACAGGTCGCTGATCTCAGGGTTGGCTTACGATGATGATATGTGGGACGGGATGCCGCCAAGCTCCTACGGCAACGAGCCATGGTTGAGCACGACAAGGCTGAGCAAGAATGGCTTGGCTGCTCTGCGACTTTGGGTGAAGCTGTTGTCCGGGAACCATACCATTTTGGTGTTGATGCGACAACCATACGAGGTGCGCAGGGCACGCGGTGGACGCGTCGGTGATTGGGAGGCTAAAGCCATTGATCATGTCGTTTGCCACATCCCCACGGGCAACATCCGGGTGATTATTGCGAATGGGCAAAGCCCTGAAGAGATAATCGAACGGGTGATGATTCATGGCGAAACACGTGCAGCCAGTTTCTGATTCGGATGACAGCGGCATCTCGACGTTCGGCGGTGTCGGGCTTGATTTCGAATTCGGCCACAATGAAAAAACCAAGCCAAAGCGTGATCACAAGCTCCATTGGAGAAGGCGGAAACATCGTGTTTACTTGCAGGCTTGTGAGCGCCGCGATCGATTGCGTGCTGAGCTTGGGAATGAATGTGGCGAGTGCGGTGCCAGGATTGGTGACATGGACAGCAAGGGCGCACCTGTGCTGCTCTGTTTCGATCATGGCGATAACGTTCGTGATTGGGAGCCGCGCAAGATGAACATGATGCACCGCATGCGCATGTACGAACGTGACCACAAGCGTGGTCTGATCAAGTTGAGCTGCAACGAATGCAACGGCTTTGATGGGGCTTGGCACGGTAAGGCGCGAGCCCGGCGCCATCGAAGGGCAATGTCAAGACGATGAGCGATGTCAAATCTGATGACTTTTGTCATTTCCATACGCATAGCGAATATTCCACGCTAGACGGCTGTGGAAAGATGCATGATTTCATGACGGCTGCCAAAGCCATGGGGCAACCAGCCATTGCTTTCACGGAGCACGGGACTGTTCGACAGCTCACAAGGTTGCACAAGGAAATCGAAGAAAACCCGGATGATGTTGTGCGACCCATCTACGGGGTTGAGCTGTATTTGTGTAAGGATATGGCGCGCCGCGGCATGACGCCGGAAGAGAAGGCCCGTGTCACAGACAACCTTCCCAAGTCGCTTCACAAGGAGGCCATCAAGAAATTCGAGCATGACGAGGGCATCACCGGCCGTTATCACTTGACCGTCTTGGCCAAAGATTCTGTGGGTTTGAAGAACCTGATGCGCGTCACAACGCTGGGATGGGTCAAGGGGTTTTATCGGCGGCCACGCGTGGATCTCGATTGCTTGCTCGCAAATCACGAGGGATTGGTGGTGTTGTCGGGTTGCCAGATCGGCTCAATTGGCAGTGATTACCTTGATGGCAAGCCTGGCGGTGCCATCGACAAGGTTACGCGTTTGCGTGAAACATTTGGCGATGATTTTTATGGCGAGGTGATGCCTCACAACATGCCAGACCAAGTCAGAGTCAACAAGGCGACGATTGCGTTGTCCAAGCGCTTCGGCATGTCACTGATCGCAACTCAGGATGCACACTACATCGCAGAGGATGATTGGAAATACCAAGAGGCAATGCTGTGCCTCCACAGCCACACGACCTTGAGCGATCCGAACCGTTGGACGTTCACCACGCACGACTTTTGGCTCAAGCCAAGAGCAGCAATGGCCGAAAGCTTCCGGCAGTTCCACCCCTATATGACCGACGCGCAGGTCCAAGGCGCGCTCGACACCACCATGGAGTTGGAATCCAAGCTCCAAGCCAAGTTGGAAGTCGATAGGTTCAAGGCGCTGGTTCCCAAGGTGTCCATCCCGCCTGAATTCTCGGATGATGAGAACAAGTACATTCGCTCGCTTTGCCTTCGTGGGTGGAAAGAGCGCGACATTGACAGGTTGATTGTGGCTGAGGCTGCTCGCCGCAGGATCTCCATTGGTGATTGTCGCAAGATCTACATGGACCGGCTGCGTTATGAGCTTGAACGCATGGAGGCGCAGAAGGTAACGCGTTACATGTTGGTGGTGTGGGACGTTTACAAATGGGCCCGCGCGGCCAAAATCGAGTGCGGCCCAGCTCGTGGGTCCGCTGGTGGTAGTTTGGTCTCATTCTTGCTCGGCATCACGGACTTGGATCCAATCATGTTTGGCTTGTTGTTTGAACGTTTTCTCAGCCCTGACCGCATTGATCTTCCTGACGTTGACATGGATTTCGAGGATGCCCGCCGGGATGAGGTGATCACGTTTCTGCACAAGCGCTATGGTGAAGACAACGCATCGCAGATAGGCACCAACAACAAGTTGACGGGCAAGGGGTGTTTGCGTGATATTGCTCGAATCATGGACATCCCACTGCGTGAGATCCAACCTGTGGTGGATGCCGTTGTTGAGCGAAGCAGCGGTGATGAACGCGCCAGCATGACCATCGAGGACTCGTTCAAGGAATTCCCAGTGTGCCAGCGTTTCAACGAGCGTTATCCAGAGGTTTTGGAGTACGCCAAGAAGTTGGAGGGCCAGGTCAAAGCACTCGGGGTTCACGCCGCGGGCGTTGTGGTGAGCCCAGTGCCGCTCATCGATGTCGTGCCGCTGGAGATTCGCAGCCAGAAAGGGGATGGCACTCCCAAAGTGGTGACTGCGGTCGACATGTATGGCGTGTCCGACCTTGGCCTGGTGAAGATGGACATACTAGGCATTCGCAACCTGTCAGCGATGCGTTTTTGCCGTGAGGCTGTGGCAGAGAGACATGGGGTTGAAATTGATTGGCTTAAACTGCCACTCGATGACAAGCCAACTTTGGCCAACTTCACCAACCACCACTACATCGGCATCTTCCAATTCGACACGGTGTCAGCAGACAAGATTTGTGATGGTGTTGAGTTCACCAGTTTTGATGACGTGTCTGCCATGGTCGCCTTGGATCGCCCTGGGACTGCTCGCTCAGGTCTTGCCACAGAATACCTGAAGCGCAAGAAGGATCCCAAGAAGATTGTGTCAATCCACCCGCTCGTGGATGAAATATGCAAGGACACGTTGGGGGTCATCGTCTACCAAGAGCACGTGATGAAGATTTTCACGGACGTCGCAGGTTTCAGCCCGGCAACGTCTGATAGCTTGCGCCGCAAGATTGCCAAAAAGTACGGTGATGACGCAATAGCCAAGGAGCGCGAGAACTTCGTCAAGGGTGCCATCGAACATGGGCTGACGCCCGAGTTGGCATCCAAGCTGATCGAACAAATCAAGTTCTTCGGCTCATACGGATTCAACAAGGCCCACAGCGTCGCATACGGCTTGATTGCCTATCGCGAGATGTACTTGAAGACCCATTATCCAATGGAGTTCATGTGGGCTCTGTTGAAAGTCGAGCCCGATACCGACAAGGTCATCCGGATGGTGCGCGCCTGCAAGCGTATGGGCATCGATGTTCTCATGCCTGACATCAATTCCAAGGATCCATGCAACTGGACCATCGAAGGCGGGGCCATCGTCGGAGCAGTATCCAACATCAAGGGCGTTGGCGAGGCCGCAGTGCGAGCCATCGCAGCAGCCGGCCCATACAAGGACTTCGTTGATTTTGCAGAGCGCGTCGATCGCCGCCGTTGCCATAAGGGCGTGGTCAACGCCCTCATCCAGGGTGGCGCATTCGATCGCATGGTCCCCAACACCAAATGGCTCTATGAGAACCTGGAAAAGTTGTGGGTCCATGTCGGCAAAGCCAACAAAGGTTGGCAAGACAAGTTGCGTGCCATCATTCGAGCATCTGCGGCTGCTCCGAAGTGGCCTGCTGACGTAGCGGAAGACATTGCCAAGCGCATCAACCCGATGGCATGCGGCGAGGATCCGCTGGCCCCGTATGTGCCCATGATCGAAGGCATGCGCACCGTTTGGATGAAGATGGACGATGAGGCGATTTGGGACAACCCGGACGCTTGGATGTGGGGCAGGATCATCGAGGTGCGTCAAAATCAGGTTGGCGATTTCCATTCTGGTGAGGAACCAAGCGATGAAGACAAAGCCAAGATGGGGTGGGGCAAGCGTTATGCCAACATAAATGTTGAAGACATGTCCGGGCGTAACCAGCGTGTGAAGATTGATGTGAGTGATTATGAAATCTACAGGCCGTTGCTGGAGCGCGGCGCTGGCACCGTTGTTGCTGGACACGTCGTGATCAACAAGCAGTACCACTCCATGCGTGCCAGCTTTCTTGTGGACCTTGACGAGTTGAAGGCCAAGATTGGTGCCGAGGATCAAGGCGCAACCAGCCCAGGTTTTGATCCGCTTGAGTTATGCTTGTGGGACGGATGGCGTCCGGGCGGGAAGCATGTGTTGCCCATTTGCGAAGACAGGATATGGAAGATGTCAGCGCTTGTGGTTCGGGTGATGCAAAAAACTGACAAGAAGGGCAATGAAATGGGGTTTTTGGGGTTGATCGGATCAGACGGGCTGCACCGCGAATGTTTGTGTTTTGCCAGCAGCTGGGAGTCCTTTCAACAAATACTACATCGTGGTGTCATTGCCAAGTTCAAGTTGACCAAGGAAAAACGCACATATTTCCTGGACAACAAGATCGAAGCGGCTGTGACCGTGATCGAACCGTAGCAACCAATCAAAGCAGGAGATTCCAACATGGCAGGTATTCACAAAGCAGCACGAGCGGCCGGCATCAACGACATGCAGGCAAAGTCAATGTTCGCAGCCATCTTGTCGAGCGTAGCAGATGGCGAACCCGTGATGGTCAAGGACTTCGGCACCTTCAGGCTGAAGCATGCGGCTGCTCGTTCCATCACCAGCCCGCAGATTCCAGGCGGCAAGATGGACATCCCAGCACGCGTGATGCTGAAGTTCCAACCGGCACCCTACGTGAAACGCTTCCTCAATGGCGGCGTGGCTGAGGGCGAAGTCACGGAGGGCGAAGAAAACGAAGAAGAGGAAGCCGTTGTTGAGACGGAAGCCGCGGCCGAAGTCACCAAGCCTGAGAAGGTCACCAAGCCGACATCGCCAGCCAAGGCAACTGCGCCTGCCAAGAATGCGGTCAAGCTTGCTGCCGCAAAGAAGGCGCCAACCAAGGAGTAAGAGCACATGCCGCAAATCGTAACATTCTGTGTCAATGGTGAAAATTTCACATTTGATTTCTCTGAACTGGACATCATTGACACAGACGATTTGCGCTCCAAATCAGCGTCCAACATCGCCTATTGGTCGACCGTTGTCGCCAATGCCGAGGAAGAGATGGACATCATGGAGGCTGAAAAGTCCAATTGGAACGGCAGGGCTGTCTCCATCATATTGAAGTCGCCCGATTCCGGATCTGCCGAATGGAAGATCAAGGCCGCCATCGCTGCTCAGGCCGATTGCCTGTCTTGGGACAAAAAGCTTGCGAAGCAACGCAACACCGTCGCCAAAGCCAAGGCCGTGCTGCTCGGATTTCAAAAGCAACATGATATGTTGAAGGCGATGACGAATTCAGCAGGAATCGACGGAGCGCGGGCTGCAGATCTCGGCAGGACCGATGACAATCGGATGGAAAAGTTCAGGCACGCGCGCCAACAACGCCGCAATCAATCAACTGAAACTGGAGAGTAAAGCACCATGGGTATCAATCTGGACAGAATGGCGCAAGATCGCGCCAAGGCACAGAAAAGTGCAGACGAGTTCAAGGCGCCAGTCGGCGACACAGCGGTGTACATCGCACCGCCGGCACGTGATGATGATGATCTTCCTTACCTGGAAGTGATGTGCCACTGGGGTCTCGGCAAGAGCGGACAGATGGCCATCTGCCAGGATCCGTTGAACCAGCCGCTCATGTATAACAAGTATCTCGTGGCTTTGGCAAAGGAACGCGGTTTGGCCATCGAAAAGGTCAAGATCGGAAAGGATTCCAAGGACGCAGTTGCTGGCGGTTGCGCTGTCTGCAGAAAACTCGATGAGGGCGCGCTGTCGGATCGCCAGAAGGCAAAGCGTCAGTGGCTCTGGATCGTCGTGCCGTTGCTCACGCGTGCGGATGCTCGCAAGCCATTCTCGCCATGGCCTGATGTTAACGCCATCATGCCCTATTTCAGCAGTTTCACGGTTTGGACCGGATTTGTCGATCAATTCGCGGCCGGCGGAGACATCACCAACCCGGATGGCGCTAGCCTGGTGCGCATCATGCGTGAGGGCAAGGGCCAGACTGATACCAAGTACAACATCCAGCCGCACATGGAAAGCTTCAAGACGCCGATTGCCTTGTCGCAATCTTTGCGGGATGCGCTTGCATCCGACATGGCGCCTGGTGAGAAGTGCGATCCTTACAAGGTGATCGCGACCAAATTGCGTACGCCTGAAGATGTCGAAAAGATGATGGCCGGGACGCCTGAAGGTGACGACTATGAGCAGGATCCTGGTCAAAGCGTGGCATCTGAGCCTGCTGCTGGGACTCATGCTGCTCCTGGGGCGAAGGCTGCGACCGCGGCTAAGCCAGCTGCCAAAGCACCGCCGACCAACTCCAAACCCGCGGCCGCACCTGCGAAGCCTGCCCCTGCATCCAAGCCTGCGCCTGCCAAGGTTGCTCTCAAGTCCTTGCCCAAGGCAGAGCTGGAAAAACCCGCATGTTTCGGGTTGGACCCGGACGCTGGCGAGAAAATCTGCCAGGACTGCCCGGTGAACAAGGAATGCTTCGACAAGTGCGGCGTGGATCTTCCCGGTGCCGGGGCTGCCGCTGCGGAGGCATCCGAGGTGAGTGTCAGCGATGAAACGGTGGCCGATGAAGTCGCTCACCTCAGCGCGTCTGAATGCACTGCCGGTCAGGTTTACCTGGTCACCGTTGGCGCCGATGACGTCGAAGCCACCTACAAGGGCCCGGCCAAGGGCAAGCACTTGTTCGTGCAGAACAACACCAACACCCTGCTGAAGCTGGAAGCGGCCGATGCGGTGAAGCAGATGGTCACGGCTGAAGAGGCCGCGGTAGAACCGGACGGCGCTGCTGCCGATGCAACCAGCGCCGAAGCGGATGATGAGCTGAGGAAACTGGAGGCCGAACTGCTGAAGACCAGTCCCAAGCCTGCTCCTGCGAAGAAAACGAAGTAGCACATGGCAACGGCAGCCACAATAGCGGCGGGCAAAACCGCCGCAACGCCGAAGTCGCCAATACCGCAAAAGAGTGTGGCGGTTCCGAAAGTGGCGAAGCCAGTGGTTGCCGTTGCCAAATCTCACAATCCAATCAGCAAAGCGCCGCCGGTCCCGAAAGTCAAAGCCGTTGTTGCTTTCAACTTGACGGATCATCTTGCTGATGAGTTGTCAAAATTGTCTCCGACCGATGTCAGCACATCGCCCAAGCTACGGGTGAAATTGCCTGGGGTGATTCCGTCGCGTGTTCCAACGTTGGATGCTGCTCTTGGTCGTGGCGGTTGGCCGATGGCAAGGTTGGTCATCGTCACGGGCCCGGAAGGCGGAGGCAAGACCACAATCGCCCTCCACGCATGCCTTTCAGTCCAAGAAATGGGAGGCAAGATCGTTTATCTGGATCAGGAGCACAAGCTTGATCTCGATTACGCCAAATCGATTGGTGTGAATCTCGATGACATGTTGCTCTCTCAGCCTTTTGGCTTGGAGAATTGCTTTCCGTTGATGGAGAGCGCCGTGAAGATCATGACCGCGAAAGCGCCGGACAAGCCGCTGCTTATCGTCTTGGACAGCATGAATGCTGCTCGTACCATTGCTGAATTTGAAGAAGAAGATCCAACCAAACTGTTTGTTGGCCCTCAAGCCCGCGTTATGTCATCAAAGTTGCCTAAGTTGGTGCGCGCTATCGCTGGCACGAAGGTGACGATCATGTTCATCAGCCAACCCCGGACGTCAATGGGCGGCACAGCGAGTTGGACTGAATTGGTTGCTTGTGGGAAGGCGCCAAAGATGTACGCCGCGGTCATCGTATCGTTGGAGCGTGACGGCTTCCTGAAGCGCGGTGACACAGACATCGGCTCTAAAGTGAAGGCCAAGGTCATCAAGAACCAGGTTGCGCCGCCTTTCAAGGTTGGCAAGTTTTCGATGGTTTGGGGACAAGGGATCGACTTGGTTGACGCCCAACTCCAACGCGGCTGCGACTTGGGGATGATGTCTTACTCGAAGGGCATCTATGAGTGCCCGTATCCCTTCGATGCTCCAACAGGAGAACCATTGAAATGGCAAGGGACAAAGGGGATTCAGAGGATCATGAAGGATCATCCTGAATTCATGGCACGTTTGATCGAAATCGATCGCGAGACGTACAAACTACCACCATAAAACCATGAGCGGCCGCGTCCAAATCCCATGCAACGAGTGCGCAGCGCTGATCAGCCACTGGCACCAGTGCCACGTTTGCGCGCTTGACATAGGATACTGCAAGGACCACGGCAACTTGGATAGGGCGCGTGAAGAGATGCGATCCCACATCCTCGACCAGCACACAGGAACTGGACTGAACAATGTACCGAGCGATCCTCATATCTGACATCCATTGCAGCAACGCGCTGCCGCATTCCAAGCGCAACCCGGATACCATGTACACTGATCGGCTTTTGGACACCATCAGTGTCTTGGATCAGGCGCGTGAGTACGCCAACAAGCAAGAGATTCCAGACATTTGGATACTTGGGGATCTCCTCGACAAGCGGCTTGCCGACGCCATCACATTGAAAGCGGTATCGTCGGCGCTCCGCCGCATGTTCGCATCGCAAGGGACGTTCCGCCGGGTGTTGCTCGTTCCCGGCAATCACGAAGCCGCGGACGGCGCAGGCAAGCACTTCATTTTGGATGCCTTCACCGACATCGGTTGCTGGGTTGCTGGGGTGTCTGCTCCGCTCGGTGAACCATTCACGACAGGCGCCTCAACCGGTGATCCAGTGTTCTTGCCGCTGCCCTATCAACCCGAGAAACGTGCCACGGAAATCATCGAAAGTTGGTTGCCAGCATGGAAGGGCAAGGGCATCCCGCTGATCCACCAGTCCATCACCGGTGGTAAGATGGGAAATTGGGTTTGCCCGGACGGCGTGTCATCCGAACTGCTGGCCCAATTCAGGTTCACACTTTCAGGTCATTTTCACACGCGCCAAACGCTCGGTCCCAAGAACAACATCATGTACATTGGCGCACCGCTACAACACAACTTCGGTGATGAGGGTGAGGTTCGCGGATGGACGCTCTTGGGATGCGACTACAAGAACGTCAAGGCCGCGCTATGCCCCGCCAAGGCGCCGAAGTTCCACACAATAACGCTGGATTCACAGCAACGGCCGGATTACGCCGACTATTGGTCAACGGGAAGCGCTGGTGACTACGTCACCGTCAGATCTGCCAATCTGGAAGACGCCAAAAAATTGTGTGAATCGTTGATCGATGACGGAAAAGCCGCCATGGCTAAGCCAGTCCTGATTCCGAAGGAACAACAGGCCAAGAACAGACTGGTTGACGACTCGGGTGTTGCCCCGTCCGCCATGACATGGAATGTGGCGCTTGATGGCTACACCAAGATGGTGACGACGGAGCTTGACCGTGCTGCTCTGCTTCAGAAGGGGTTGGACTTCATCGCCGCGGCGGAAGGCGGTGTGAAATGAATGTTCGTCATTTCAGGCGAGCAGCGTTTGCTTTGGCTGATTTTGCAGAGCGCCCAATGGTGAACATCAGGTTTCATTGTCAGGCTCACGGTCTGTCTTATTCGCTGACAGAGGAACTGTGTGATATGATTTTGGATGAAGTGGTTTTCGTGTTGGGTGAGCGTTTGCCCACAACGCCGGAATCGCGATCAAGCGCATGCTGGAATTTGGCATCCCAGTTTCTTGGCGAGAAAGCGGTGGTGCGAAGATGATCAAGTTCAACAGCATAGGCATCAAGGACTTTGGGCCGCTCGGCATGATCAACTTGGTGTTTGAGAACGGCCTGTGGTTGATCAAGGGTGACAACCGCGATACGGACGCAGCCGACTCCAACGGATCCGGGAAAAGCCACTTGTTCGATGCCATCCAGTGGGGCCTGTTTGGTGAGACCAATGATGGCGCTCGTGGTGATGAGCTCATTCGTATCGGCCAACCCGAGATGGACGTGCTGATCGAATGGAGTGATGATGGCCATGCCTACAAGTTAGAGCGGCAAAAACGTCGAGGCAAGGCTGTTGGGCTTCAGCTGGCATGCGATGAACAAGCAATCTCTATGGCCACTCCGGAGTTGACTCAAGCTGAAGTCGAGCGCATCCTTGCCATGGACGTGAAGACCTGGCGCAATACGGTGGTCTATGGCCAAGGCGATCTCGCACGCTTCGCGGATCCAAAGACCACAGATGGCGAGCGCAAATCCATCCTGAAGCGCATCCTGCGCTTGGACGTGCTGGATGCTGCTCTGAAGCTCGCACGCAAGGAAGTCGAAACCGCGGACAAGGCCATCGCAGCAACACAAGCCAACATCGGCAAGGGCGAAGCGTTCATTGCTGGCCTTGGGACCACAGATGGGCTGGATGCGGAACTTGCCCGCATCGATGCAGACTTGGCGACTCAGAGAGTCGAGGTTGCCAAAGCACCCAAGATCAAGCATGTGCTCGACTTGCTGAACCAGCGCATCAAAGATTTCGAGGCGCTTAATGTGCAGATGGCCAAGGCGCGTGCCGACATCCGCACGCTGGAACAACACGTTTCCTCGTGCGACCGCAACGGCGCCGTGGCCGCATCAGCGGCTAAAAGCTTGGACAAGCAAATCCAACAGCTGGAGCGCGGGATCTGCCCGACTTGCGGTGCCAAGACAAGCAACACGCCGGAGGCCAAAAAGCGCGTCACAGCGATGAAGCAAGAGCTTGCTGGCTATGCTGAAAAGGTAAACACCCTGTTGGAATCGCGTGAGCAGTACGTCCAAACCATCACCGAGGCACAGGCCGGCATCGAGACACTGGAAGCGCAACTGGAGCAAGACCGGGCTTGGCGCGAGAAACGCGGCCAACTGCAATCCGAGCTTCAACGCGCGGAATCCGCTGGTGATGAGATGGATCGCTTGAAAGCCGATAGGAACGGCGTTGTTGCTCGCAAGGCTGAGCATGCCATCAAGTTGGGCGCATATCGCGACAGGCTGGGTGTCTTGCGACAGGATTTGTCCGAGCAAGAGCGAGCAGCAGAGCTGTCACGCTATTGGGTGAAGGGATTCGGCAACGCTGGCTTGCCCTCGTTGATGATGGACGCCATCGTGCCGCAGATCTCGACCAGTGCCAACAAGTACCTGGAGACGTTGGCTGACGGTGATATCAAGGTCACCTTCGACACTCAGTCCAAGCTGAAGTCGGGTGAATCCAGGGACAAATTGGCCATGGAACTTTGCATCGAAGGTGTTCAAGGTTCCCGGCCGAGTGGCGGCCAGAAGCGCAAAATCAGCATCGCGGTTGATCTCGCGTTGATGGACTTGGTGGCGTCGCGTGAGCATTCGGCCATCGACTTCTTGGGGATGGATGAAGTCCTGGATGGGCTTGACGCCGCGGGGAAGTCTCGGGTTATGGACTTGTTGCGCAAGCTGCGCGAGACAAAATCATCAATATATGTGGTTTCACACGATTCAGGGTTGGCGGAATTATTTGAGAGCCAGATCACAATTGTCAAAGAGGGTGGTGTTGCGCGCGTGGAGGTTGATGGTTGACGGACGCAGAGCGCTTTTGGTCTAAGGTCAACAAGAACGGCCCAATTCATCCGGTCTTAGGCACATGCTGTTGGCTTTGTGCTGCTGGGGCAGATCCGCATTATGGTGTATTTTCGTATCACGGGGTGAATGTTGGCGCGCACCGCTTCGCATTCTTTCTGAAACACGGCCGGTGGCCCAAACCTTGTTGCTGTCACAAGTGTGATGCTCAATTGTGTGTGAATGATGATCATTTGTTCGAAGGGACGTATGCAGACAACACACAGGATGCCATGTCCAAAGGGCGGTGGGCGCCAAATTGGAACAAAGGAAAGAAGATGGCAGAGTCTTGGAGGCTGAAGGTGATCGCATCAAAAACCGGAGTTCCGCGGCCAAGATGTGCTGTCGAGGCATCAGCCGCTAAACGCAGAGGCATAAAACACCCAATCGGATGCTCACATTGCTCTGCCATTAAGGGCAACAAATACAGAAGCATGGCGGCCTTGAAGACGGAGAAACGACAATGAAACTGACATGCGCATGGACAGGGAAGTATCTGAAGATTGTTCAAGATGCCAGGTTTGATGCACCTGTTTGGGCCAAGACCATCGACCTGATTCGCAATGTGTTGCGCCAAGTAGGGCTGGAGCCGCTGGATGAGGACTTGGAGAACGGCGAGGCGCACTATGTTAGATGTGAGGAGTTGACACAAGCAGTCGCCATGGTCAATTTGCTGATTCAGAAACGTCGCTCGATCAGCGATGACATGGAAATTTGCGGCACGACAGCCATGAGCATTGAGTTGTTGGACGACCACACCAACGACTTCCAGCGCGCGGATCCTTGGCGCAGGCTCATCGACTCCGGCTTGCTGCCGATCATCAATCAGATGATGGTTGATACCGGGTGGCAGCTGGTCGAGGCCGGCAAAGAAGAGTCAGGAGACACGATCGTTCAGCCTGTTGTGTGCAACGAAAACGTTTGGAGCCACTACCAGGCTATCATGAAGGAATTCGACGATTGAGTATCACCACGCACAGAATTTGGCAAGATGTTGTACCGTTCATCAGGGTCAACATGCGATACAACAATGGCAAGTACGGACCTGTGTGCGATGCAGTTTATGTTAATGGTGCTCCTGATTGGTTGGTGGCAAAGTTAATTGCAGTTAGGATGCCTTGCGTTAGATGCCGCAGCGTTATCAGCCCATTCCGCGCTCGCACCAAAGACTCGGATGACAATCGTGAGCACCCCCATTACATCTACTTGTCATCGACTTGCCAGATGGCCGAGCCTGGCAGAGAAGGTTGTTGTAGAAGCAAGGCATCAAGTCAAGAAAAGCAAGCAATATTGGCCAAATTGGCTGCCGACAACCCAACTGCCATCAATACATCGAGGGCGCGATGAATCACCCGATTCGTATTCACGGTTGGGATCTTGCATTGAACCATTCCGGACTGGTTGAAATGGACGGTGAAGGCCGGGTGACATGGTTCAAGTACGTCACAAGCAAACCCACGCAAGCCAAAGCAGCATGGGGCGGCGTCCATCTCAGCATCAAACCCAAGAACAAGACCGATCGTCACCAACACATGATTGATCGCTTGCTCTGGTGGTCGCACTACCTGTTAAATGTGATCGCGGAACGCAATCCCACGCATATATGCATAGAAGACTACGCATTATCGGGCAAAGGCATGGTCCACCACATTGGTGAGTTGGGCGGGGTGGCGCGGATCGCGTCGGTGATGAGTGGCGCTAAACTTCGGCTCCACGACCCGGTGACTTTGAAGATGTATGTGGCGCACAACGGAGCAGCGAAGCCAGAAGAGATGGAAGAGTCAGTGTACAAACGGTGGCCAAAGACCAAGATCTGGTCCCAACTTCCGACCGAGGCACGTTTGGATTTGGTTGTTGGGTACGCGTTGTGTCGCGTGCTGCTGGACGAAATCAACCTGCGTTCAGGCAAGCTGCGTTTGGATACCCTTGACCCCAAAGAAATACAGGCATTCATGCGCGTCACAAAATCCAACCCGGTCAACTTGCTCGGAAGGGAATTCATCAACTATGAAGCCCAACAATGAACGCGTCGCCATATTCGTTGACGCTGCGTCCATGTGGATTGATGCGCGTCGCTACGGCGAAGCACACGAGATGCAAGGGTCACGCATCAACTACAACCACCTGCGCAAGCTGCTGATCGGCAACCGCCGTTGTGCCATGTCCATGGTGTACTTGCGCCAAGTCAACGACCTGGCCAAGTTTGAGACGGCCTTGCTCCACATGGGCTACACAACCCGCAGCCTGCCCGGCGATGCTCACACAGCCATCAAGGAGGACATGGAGCGCACCGCAGACAGCTATGACGTGGCTTGCTTGGTGTCACGTGAGGGTGACTACACAGACCTATTGTCCAGATTGGTGGCCATGGGAAAGCGCATTGAAGTTCACAACTTTGATCAAAATGATGCGTCCATATTGATTCCCAAAGAGCCCGGCGTCAACATAGTCAACCTCAAAGATGACGTGTTGATGACGCACAACAGATCTTGGCAATGATGAAAATCAGAAAAAGCACATGGATTCGCCCGCTGCGCTTGGAAGTGAAAAACCTTGCTTGGCGTAGGATGGTCTGCCTTTTCTTCCCGCATTCCGGGGTTGCTCACAAAACACTGAAAAACGTGAAGATCTGCTCAAGGTGCTATTCCATTTTTGATGGGGCATCTAGGGATGGAGGCTGAGCGCTTCGATTTGTTGATCGTTGACGCTCGCCACCTGCTGTGGCGCTCCACAAGCGTTCTGGCTGCCCCGTCCGCGAAGGTTCGCAACAACGGCAAGCCCTTCGAACCGTTGTCTGCTACGATGCCTGATGGATCAAAGGTGATGACGGGCGGGGTGTACGGTTTTCTCTGCATCCTTCACGCCACATGGAAACAGTTTGGCGGCGTGCCTTTCATCGCGTGGGATGGTCGTCAAGGACCAACCGAACGTTTCAAGATCTTCGACAACTACAAGCACCATGCTGAGCGCCTTGCTGCTCCCCAAGACGGTGGGGACGCATCCCAGCGCCGTGAGATGATGAAAATGATCTTCGATGGCCAACGGGTGCTGCAAGAGTTATTCGTCCACCTGGGGATCCGACAAGCCGAGGCACCTGGCTGGGAGGCTGATGACGTCGTTGCCACACTGACGCAGTATTACAGAAATGGCAACAGCATTGGGATATTGAGCGGCGACCGCGATCTGATGCGCTTGGTCGGCTGCAATGTCAAGTTGATCCGGCCGCTGAAGGAGGGCAAATTTGACGTTGTTGACGATGCTGGCGTCATGGCTGCTTACGGGGTTGCGCCGGACCACGTGTGCGACTTCAAGGCCTTGGCCGGCGATACAGGCGACAACATCCCAGGTGCCATGGGCATCGGTCCTAAGACAGCGGCGAAGCTGCTGGCGCAACACGGCCGATGGCAAGATGTTTTGGATTGGGCGATTGCGAACGAGCCGACAAAGGCCTGGCACCACGCGCTGATCGACTGCTACAACGACGTCGTGATGTCAGCCAAGCTGGCAGCGTTGAATTGCCATGCGCCACTTCAGTTCATCCCGGCGAAGGCAGACAGCCAAGCAGCATTCTTGCAGATGGCCAAGTATCAGTTCAAATCACTGTTGGCCGATGGGCGATTCAGGGAGTTGTTGAACATGGGGTGCCAAAATGCTTGAAAATCCTGTAATCATCAGGATCAAATCGACATTTTGCCCACATATTTGCTTGGATTGCTACTGGGAACATCGTTACAAGAGTCTGCTGGTGCAACACAAGTTGTTGCGCATGAAGTTCTTTCCCAAGTCAAACAACCATAAGGTGGTGCGCCAGCTCATGCGTGCTGAACGTCAAGATGCGGGCGATGAGTACGATGGGTTGCCGCCTGATGTTTTTGACGTCATGGATCGGTGATGATTGAACGTATCGAATCACTTTGGGCTGATTGCCAACGTTGCCCGCTCCACGCACTTCGCCAACGTGTTGTGATCGGCACCGGGCCCGTGCCTTGTGACCTGATGCTCATCGGCGAAGCACCTGGTGCTGAAGAAGACGAGCGCGGGATCCCGTTCATCGGGAAGGCTGGCCGCCTCATGCGCGAGCTTGGCACTGAGGCAGGCTTGGACATGTCCATGGACGCCTACATCACGAACGTCTGCGGCTGCCGCCCGCCGCAGAACCGGCAGCCGCATGACAGCGAGATGGTTGCATGCTCGCCGCGGCTCGATGCGCTGCTACAAGCCGTACAACCCAAAGCGGTGTTGCTGCTCGGCTCGACAGCCTTTCGGGCTTTGACGGGCGGCAATGCTCCCATCACTCGAATGCGCGGGACCGAGATGGAAACTGGTTGGACGTGGAAGGGTAAAAGATCAATCATTCCAGCCATTCCCACCTATCATCCGGCATACCTTTTACGCGTCGCTGACCCAAAGCGCAAAGAAGAGTTCATCAAGGACATGAAACTAGCATCTGAACTCGCGCATGGATCAAGAGCAAACACCCACTCCGACTGAGAACGCTGCCGTCACATTGGCTGTCATTGGGAATCATGTTGACGGTTGGAAGATCTCGTTCAGCGTCGCGGACGCCATCACGATTCTGAGCAATCGCAAGTATCCCGAGCGCGCCGACGCCATCCAGGCGGCTGAACATCTCGCCAAGGCCATCCGCGACACCCTGTGCGTCAACCCAGACATTGCTAAGGTGGCCAACTGATGAGCGACGTGCTGGAAGACGATGAGGATATCATCCCGGATCCGCCGGCCGGTGGTTATCCTGACAAGATCATGCTGGAGGAATTCAGACTCCAGCGAAAGATTGGCAGCGTGACATGGTTCCGCTGTGCCACATGCCCCGTCTGCAAAAACGTGATGCCCAAGGGCTTTGAAATCTGCAGCGCTTCTTGCCACAAGGCACAAGCAACAGCGGCGGCGAAAACGGCGTCACAAAATAGCGTTACAATCGGAGGAACGTCACATGGCAATTCGTTGGACAATCAACCTGGAAGATTTGAAACACGGCACCCACGTGGTGGAAACCAAGGAGGGCGCGCGCCGCGAAGGCAAAATCACGGAAGTGACGTTCACCACCCAGCTGTTGTATGGTCAAGAGGTGAGGACACCGGCGACTCTGATCATCAACAACGATCAGTCGGACTTCATCCAGTGGGAGTTGATCAAGAGCATCAGCCGGAAGCACGGGGCGGCGGAGTAAGCGATGGCAAAGCAACTGTCATCCAACCAGATCCGACGCCGCAAGCGCAAGGCAAAGCAAGCCGAACTGATCAAGCTGGGGCGCGAAGCAAAAGCCTTGGTGGAGTCAGCAAAAGCAAAGGCGGAAAGCGCGGCCGCGGCCGCGGATGACGCTCAAGCTGACAAGGCAGAGCTGCTGGAACGCCTGAACGGCGCACGTGAAGTCTGCAAAGGCCTTGAAGACAAGGTGGGAGATCTGATAGCGTCCAACCACGGCCTTGACGGCTTGTTGACCAAGCGCAACGCGACCATCGATGATTTGCGTCAAACGTTGGAGCAATCCACAATTCACGCCAGGCAGCTTGAAGGTGCCATGGCCGAGTTGCGCACGCAACTGGAGCGGGCCAACACAGACACAGACCGCAAGGCCAAGATCAAGGCGACGCAGATGGTGCGCGAGATGCATCCGGAATGGCGCAAGCGCATGTTGGACAAGAACAACGAGATCGCGCGCTTGCGGATTGTGGCCCAGATGGAACGTTCAATGCGCAATCCTGAGAAAGAGGAAAGCGTGCTGAAGGCCATCAAGCAGCGTGACCAGATCATCGTCGGCATTTACTCCGGCTTGGTTTGGTGCGAGCAACGCCAGGAATTCCAGAGCGGTGAAGGCAAGGTTGCTTGGGATGCTAAACTTGGCACGCTGATGACGAAGTTGCGTGCCATGATCGAAGTGAAAGAGACACCCGAAGTTGCTCAAGCTCCCATGGAGAGAGCAGCAGAACAGGCACCGCCAGTTGCCACTCAAAGTGAAACCGCAGGATAGGAAGGGCGATCCATACGGGGATGGCTATTCTGCCCGTGAAAAGGGCAAGCCGATCACATCCAATCCGCACAAGACGAACACATGGCACCGGCGGCGATGGTCTGCCGGTTGGCGCCAGGCAGGATTGGACTCAGCAACAATCATGTAGGAGGTGTCCATGAGTCGCATGCTGGCATGGTTGAAGGGGAAATTCAGGGAAGCTGATGAAACGCGCGAAGAGCTCACCAGCGGCGTGATGAAAGTTGCTGGCATGTTGTGTTTTCATTCTGATCCTTGCCCTCACCATCGTTCTGTGGCCGTTGAAATCAACAACATCTTGACGCGTGAGTTGCCGTTTCGTTCTGGAAGTTATGCTGCCCTGACGGAGCTGTGGAAGTTGATCGATGATTACCGCCTTGATGGCGATAACGCGGGAACAGTCAGGAAGATCAACGACTTGGTGGTTGGTGTCGAGGCTGGAGCCTATCACAACGGCTTCGAGTCCGGCCGGAAGATGTCAGACAAGCCCAACAAGGCCGGACTGGATACACCGCTCAATACTGTGTCCTGATGCGTTTCTTGTTGCTCATGTTGTTGGCCAGCGCAACGGCCGGACACCACCACCGCACAAAGCCAAAGCCGATCAAACAAGGCCACGTGCTTTGGCCCATCATCGCAGCAGCGAAGCATGCAGGCAAGCGCATCGAGACTTGCTTGGCTGGGGTGTATGCGACGCCCGATGACGTCAACTCCAAGACCAAGACCGCTACGGGCGCAGATCCGACGCTCACACCAGGCATCGCTCATCGCACGCTGAAGCTCAACACTCCGGTTCAAGTGTGCGTTCACAGCAATGGTGTCTGCCTCGATGCGAGCGTGATTGATCGTGGCCCCTACGGCAAGTTGGCGGCTGATGGTACGTGGTTCAATGGAGCGAAGGAACTTGGCAGGCCGGGCAAATGGCGTGGCTGCGCAGACATCTCCGCACCGTTGGCTGTCTTGCTCGGCATCAGCACGTTATCAGCTGTCACCCTGATCAGCGAAAGGTAAGCATGAAGAACGAAACGATTGTCATCTATCACGGCGGCTGTCGTGACGGCTTTTGCGCGGCGTGGATCGTCAACAGGTTCATGAAGCGAAAGAAGCAAGAGTGCGATTTCTTTGCTGGTTACTATGGACAATCACCGCCAGATTGCTGGGATCTTGACGTCATCATGGTGGACTTTTCATATCCGCTGGCTGAGATGGAACGGATCATACGCCAATGCCGGACCTTGCTTGTCTTGGATCATCACAAGACAGCCATGGAAGCTTTGAGGCCTCTGCAGAGCGTCTTGGATCCAGCATTGAGTCGTGTGCGCATCATCTTCGACATGGACAAGAGCGGCGCCCAAATGGCCTGGGATGCTTTCGCATGCAACACAGTTTCCCCGTACTTGGTGCCGTACATCGAAGATCGCGATCTGTGGCGCCACCGGTTGCCCGAGTCCAAAACGATCAATGCCTACATCGGATCGCTCCCATTCACATTCAAAGCTTGGGATGATGAATATGAGAGATACTTGGACGAGGAGCATAGGCTGCCGTTGCGTGAGGGTGCGGCCGTGCTGGCGAAGGTCGATCAGTACGTCGCTGTGGTGCGCAAGAACGCGTTGATCTGCCGTTTCATGGGGCATTCGGTCCCGGTTGTCAATGCGTCGCAAGTCGACATCTCTGAATTGCTGGAAGACTTGTTGGTGAACCCGCTTCCAGGTCATCAATGCCCATTTTCGGTTGGTTGGTGGCAGCGCCAAGATGGGATGTTGGTGTACAGCATGCGCTCCGTCGGTGATTTTGACGTGTCTGATTTGGCTAAGAAGATGGGCGGAGGCGGGCACAAGAACGCAGCCGGATTTGAGTCACCCGTTCCGGTCCATGTTTGGGGTGCTGGGTTGGCGTGGGAAGATGAAAAGGTGTTGCAATGTCGTATCCACGATTAGACGAACCCAAGTTGACCGTTTTCATCTGCGGGCGGAACCACGACGCTGTGCCGTTGTGCAAGACGCCAGGTTGCGGGATAATCGCCCGCAAGCGTTGTGACTTTCCTGTTTTGAGGGGCGGGAAGGCTGCAACATGCGGGCGTGAGATCTGCGCTCGTTGCGCCACCAACCAAGGTCCGGAATTCCCCAACTTGGACTTTTGCCCACCGCACGAGAAAAACAAGCCAAAACGGTGAATCACAAAGAGGCCATTGCCATGGGAATATCAGAATTTGTTGGTCATTGTGATGAATATGACAGGTTGAGCAGAGCCTACAAGGCCACATCTGACTTGATGTCATGCAACGATCTTTGCAAAAAGATAAGCGCGGAATCAAAAGAGATCCGCGTTGCTGTTGAGATGACGATGGGCATGGTTCGTTCGCCGCATTTGCAGGCAGCACACCCGGATTGCTCGGTGTTGCTGACGTACTTCAACGCTTGGCTCACCCTGCGTGGTGGGTGGTCTGCGTAACTGGACAGGAGTTGTGATGGAAACTTGGAAGATAGTTGGATATGTGTTGCGCATAACAGCGCTCATCGTTGCAGTGCTTTGGATCAGGCTGAGCTATGCGCGCGTCATTGCGGAGTGCGCCAACCATGTCAAGTCTGCACGGAAAGAAGCAGCAAAGCGCGCTGCAGCCCTTGCCGATTGGCTGCGCGCTGGTGGGAATGGCGGTTTGGATGTTTTGTTGTACCATCCCGGCATTGGCGTTTTGTTGAACGAACGGCCGTTCACGGGCTCCAGCGTGACGTTGTCGTTGGTCGGAAAATGCTGCCATCCAAAGGCGAAGCGGTTCTGCAACCAAACGTGCATGGTTTACTCGGCTGTGACGTTTCGCTTTTTCCCAATCAAAATCCACAACGATGATCACGAGTATTTTGCCATGGTCATTGATGAGGAATACGGCCTTGAGGCCATGGTCAGGGCCATCAACGGAGCTCAAGAAAACTCCGTTGGCGTTGTCTAGCCTCATGGCGTCGGATTCGCAACTTCAATCCGAGTTGGAGCACGCCATCACCGACGGCGACATTCAAGTGAGCATGGCGAAGAACATCGACTCGGAAGGCACCACAGCCATGCTGATCATGGTGAAGGATCGTGCGCTCCGTTTGGCGATTGAGTCCGCGGTCCAACGTTGTGGATTTTGCATTTTGGATTGGCCAATTGGAAAGATGGTTAAGTGATGGCTGGGCTGCCGAGGTTGTTAGACGGTTGGAGATGGTTCGCAAAGGAATCGCGTGATGAGTCCGGGAGAACGCGGTTGCGCCACGCGGCCGGGGTGTTGACGACCGACATCGATTGCTTTGTGTACATCGACCATGGGAGCGTCACGATTTCAACAGGCATCGCGCCTTACGAGGTTGTGATCGCTGTCTTGCAGGCCAATGGGTTGTTGGGGCAAAGATGAAAATCACATGCGACCTTGGGATCGAACAAACTGTTTGCTGTGCGTTTGAGCGCTTGGCTGATGGGAGCATTCGCGTCATCGCTGAAGCGTACGGTGACGACATCCAAGAATTTCTGAAACACTTGGAGGAATACAAGGCCAAGCACCAGTCGCCCGGTCAGGCTGTTGCCTTGACCACCACCCTCGACTGTGACCATTGCGGCAGCTCGGCCATCGAGAGTAAAACCGGCATGTTTTGGGATGGTGATGGCGGCCATTGTGCGAATTGCGGCCACCCCGGACACGTCATGTGTGATGGAGAAGAAATACCATATTGGCACACGGATGATGGCGAGGATGATGTTTGTTGCGATCCCGATTGCGAGGAGTGCAACGTGTGATGCCACCCGCAACCAACAATCGCATCATCAACCAGTTGCGTCGACTTTTCCCGGCCGGACGATGGGTGTGGAAATGGGAGGAATATCGCTGGTTCAATGAAGTCAATGGCGATGCCGTCACAGCCGTTTCTGTTCATTCGCCGATCTACGATGGCGATGAAGATAGATTCACCACAAGATACATGTTGAATTGGCCAAATGGCAAATGGGTGGATGGCATCCTTGACGGTCGCACGCACCGTGGGTGAATCATGGATTCCTTCATCAAGTCAATCGCGCTGGAAGAACTCAGGGCTGCGGGCCCGGCTCGCGTCCGGCGGCGCTTGGAAGCGCTTGTCAACAATGATGTGTTGGGATTCACAGGAGCCCAACAGCTGTGGACAGAAGCTTTCGGCGGGACGTTGATCGCGATCCCTGATAGGCCAAAGAAGAAGACGCATTGGTGGTTTGGATTCAAGAGGTGATGGATCATGAAACGCAAGCCAAAACATGGCATCTGCAGCGTGTGTGGCGCAGCAGTCCCAACCACCCAAAGCCACTTAGCCGTTGACTTGGACTACAAGTGTATTGACGGGCATTACTACAAGCTTGGCAAGCTCGAAACCGTGAGATGCTCCCAGCACATGGATGAGAAGGATCCGCGGTCACCAGGATACGGGTGGAGTTGAATCAAAGCTACGCAGGAACCCAGCGGCCGTTCTGAATGAACCCGTGATTACCGCAGGCACGGCAGAGAATCGAGGGCGCCAGGGTTAGCGGGTCACGGTTGATCACTTCCCATGAAGCGATTGAGCTGTTGAAATCCCGATCCCAAGCACCACCCCGGAATGGGACGAAGCCGCGGCACTTTTGCCCGCTTGGTTTGAGATGGGTCTCATGGATGGCGCAGCGCTCACCCTTGTACTCAGCATAGCGGATCCGGACGCCGTGCCCGATGTCTTCACCATCCTCATTCTCGTCAGCCATGTCCCGGATCGTAGCGCCAATCACAGATGGAAAAGCGCGGTAACCAAAAGCCACACCAGTTACCGCCGCACAGCAACACCACATCAAAATTGGCCATTCCCACCACAAACCAGCGGTAACCATTTCCAACCCCACGTGTGCCCGACTCCGAAACACCCTAGGCGAGCTAGTAAGAACAAGCACAAAGCGGTGTGATGACGAGATGTAAAGTGAATCACCCACAGAAACCAGCCATCAATAAGTGGTGTGTTGAATCCACCATCAATCTTGGCAGAAAAACACACCAACCCTGAACAGCCAGAAAGTGGGATCACAGCCCACGAATCAGTGGGCCAATCCGCATCACCAACCAGCCCGGAAATGCCATGGTGAAGTGGCCTCCTTAGACCACAGCCACGAATCACATGGCCCTTGGACACCACAAACCCACACCCTGTTGGCCATGTGCTCCCAACCCACGTGTGTCCCGCATCCGACAGCCCTAGAGGAGACCCTAGAAACACCCCTAGTAGACTTCACCCCATGTTTGCCCGAGAAGCGCCCACCCCTATTAGGGACCATGGCCAAACCCGCAAAGACACCCCATAAGGCGGAACCCAACCCGGTGAAAGCCCAATGCCTGCCTAGGTGAATGTTGGTTGCTGTATAGGACTGAATGTGTGGCCAAACCCACAAGACACCCCATAAGGTGGAACCCAACCCGGTGAATGTTGGTTGCCTGCCTAGGTGAATGTTGGTTGTTTTGCCATATCCACAATGGATGTGGTCAAACCCGCAAGCATATACCCCCGGAAGTAGTGATGGCAACATGCCCGGTGTGTGTGGTGTGTTGGTGGAGAAAACGGCTGTGGTGATTGGTGGTGTTCGGCACACACAATGCCAGCAAATCCACATCGGCGCGCATCGCATGGGACGCCAGGCATTAAAATTAACTACACTATTCAACGATTACCAGTAGTTACTAGACCACCACCTAGCATAGTGTTGAGATTGATGGACTTTGGTATGCTGCCGCCGCCACCCACGATTGATGGGCCAACAGGCGCTCGGAAACACCGGCCATTTCCATCAAATCAAAAAGCGTGGATGGTTGAGATGGGCACAATGCCTGGCTATTATTGCCACGTGGATGGCTGGTGATGGGGCGCTCGGGATCCCCCACTGGCTGGCAAACCTGCGTGTGGCCTGGTGGCAGTTGGGTCCCTTGGAACACCCAGCCACAGCACACATCCCACCACCGTCAACCCACGGAATTTCATTTCATATGCGCAAACGCCACCAA
>Ga0265319_1000044_pt1 | contig 103641 bp, 98 predicted proteins | sample 4824metaG_FD_192443 | JGI IMG/M metagenome (GOLD analysis project Ga0265319, IMG submission 192443) | Rhizosphere microbial communities from Carex aquatilis grown in University of Washington, Seatle, WA, United States - 4-8-24 metaG | ecosystem: Host-associated > Plants > Roots > Rhizosphere >... | reverse complement strand
CGGCCCCCGGTCCGGCGGTGAAGTTTTCCGGGTTGCCCGAGGAGTCGAAGTGGTCCAGCGAGTCGTTGGAGTAGTCGATGACGTAGACGTCGCCGGTGGACTGGTCGACGGTGAGCTGGCGCGGGCTCTGGCCCGAGAAGGTGCCGAAGGAGGACTTGGGCAGGCGGGTGCTGGCGGAGGCTGAGGGAGCCAGCGCGAGCACGGCCAGGGCGGCGATGGCGAGCGCCAGCAGCGCCGCGCGTCCGCGTGAGGGCGCACCGCTCCCGTCGCTGCCCGCGGACGGACCACGCCCGGCGAAGGCTCCACGGGCAGCCGAGCCGGGGCCACAGCCCGTGCTCGACTTCGATCCCGCGGACGGTGCCTTCGCGTGGCGTCTCACGTGCGTCTCTCTCCTTGTCCCTGAGCCCCTGCCAGCCGCTACGCGGCGAGCTGGAGGCTCCTCTTGCTGTGGTTGAAGCTCAGGCCGCTCCGGTGAAAGAAGCGGCAGTTTGAAACTGCGGCGGTGGGTGTTCGGAAGTCGGTGGCGGAGGTGGAGCGGCCGCGGGCGGCCCGTGCCAGGGAGCCGGGACGGACCCCGCGGGCCTGGGGGCCGCCCGCGCCGCTCCTGCGACCCCGCGGGCCAGGGAGAGCCACGGGCGCCGGGGGGGAGAATTCACTGCGGGTAGGCACCCGCTGGGTGAATCCGGTTGCCGAAATCGGTGTCCTCACGAACTGCCTCTCCATCGTCCCGAGCCCCTTGCCGACCGCCTTTCCCGCGGTCCCTGTGAGGCTCTATTTCCCTTGTAAACCCTTGCCGTCGGGTCCCAACGTCCTCTTCGCTCTGCTTGGAGGCCGCAACGCGACGGCCTCTGAAGATAAACAGATCGGCCTATTTGTGTCAAGTACGAAGTGGGACTATCCTCTGCTTGAGGCAGGGCCTATGCGTCATGAAATGGCGTCATATGGGGGGAAAAGGGCCCATCTCTACACGTCGCTCGAAAAAGAAGCTGTATCGGGTCAGGAGATCTAAACCGGCGCCTATCGTTGCCAATAGGGTCCGCGCCGGGATGGTCGCCACGCCGTGGGGTCAGTCGGAGTCGTTGCGGGATCGGAGGCTGCGGCCGGGACCCGGAACGTCGCGCGAGGACGTGGTCGCCAACCAGCGCGAGCGGCTGTTCGGGGCGATGGTGGCGAGCGTCTCAAGGAAGGGCTATGAGGCGGCGACGGTCAACGACCTGGTGGAGATCTCGGGGGTCTCGAGCCGCACCTTCTATGACCTCTTCGCCGACAAGCGGGCCTGCTTCTTGGCGACGCTGGAAGCGATCATCGAAGCGGCGGTCGCCTACGCGGCGCAGAGCGCCGGAGAAATGGTCGGCGACCCCCGGCCGGGGGGAGTGAACCTGCCCGAGAGCGCACACGGTGAGGGTGCGAGCTGGGAGGAGCGGGCGCGCAGGGGGTTCGATGCCTTCGCGGAGATGGTGGTGGCACAGCCGGCGGCGGCGCGGCTGGCGATGGTCGAGTCCTACGCGGCGGGTCCGGAGGCGATGGTGCTGCTGGAAAACGCCGTGGCCGGCTTCGAATGGCTGACCCGTCAGATGCTCGAGCAGTCGCCCGAGCGGGCGGAGATGCCGGCGGAGATGGTCGCCGCCCACATCGGCGCCCAGCAGGAGATCACCCGCACTCGTCTGCGGCGTGGCGCCGAGGCAGAGCTGCCGGAGCTGATGGTCGAAATCTTCACCCTGATGCTCTCCTATCGGCCGCCGCCGGAAGCGCTGCGGCTGGTCGGGCGGCCACCCAAAACGGGGCCGGAAACGATCGACGCCCACGACCACGCCGAGCGGGCGCTGCGGGCCTTCGCCGTGGTGGTCAGCGAGCAGGGCTACGTCAACACCACGATCGAGACGGTCTTGAAGCGGGCGCAGATGTCGGCGACCACGTTCTACGCGCACTTCCACGGCAAGGAAGACGCGATGATGGCGGCGATCGACAGCGCCGGGGCGCAGCTGGTGGCGGCGATCCTGCCGGCCTTCAAACGCGCGCCCGATTGGCCCGAGGGGATACGGGCCGGCTTCGGAGCCCTCTGCAACTTCCTCGCCTCGCGACCGGCGCTGGCGCAGCTGGTGACGGTCGAGGTCTATGCCGCGGGACGAGCTGCGATCCAGCGACGGGTGGAAGCGCTGGCGCCGCTGGAAAGGCTGGTCGCCGAGGGTTATGAGCGGGCGCCGGAGGCGCCGCAGATCGCCGCCGAGGCGATCGCCGGCGCCGTTTACACGCTCACGTACAAACGGGTCCGCGACTCCGGCCCGGCGTCGTTGCCTTCGCTGGCACCGCTGCTGACCTACATCGCGTTGTCGCCGTTCGTCGGCGCCGAGGAGGCTTGCCGGGTGGCGAACGGGGACGGGCGAGGGCGGCCAATCGAGAGGGCTTAAGGTGTCGTCGTGAGACGTCCTATGAGCGACGCACCCTACGACCGGCTCGGCGTCGGCTACGCGAATACCCGCCGAGCCGACTCGCGGATCGCGGCGCGGATCGACGGTGCGCTCGGCGATGCCCGCACGGTCCTCAACATCGGGGCCGGGGCTGGCTCCTATGAGCCGGCCGACCGCGAGGTGAGTGCCGTCGAGCCGTCGATGGAGATGATCGCCCAGCGGCCGGCCGGGGCGGCACCGGTCGTGCAGGCAACCGCCGAATCGCTGCCCTTCGAGGACAAGAGCTTCGATGCGGCGATGGCGGTACTGACGGTTCACCATTGGGCTGATCTGAATGCTGGGCTCCGCGAGATGCAGCGCGTCGCGCGGCGGCGGATCGTGATCCTGACGTTCGACCCCGAGCCGCTGCGCGACCTCTGGATCCTGCGCGACTACTTTCCCGACATGCTGAGGCTCGAATCCGATCGCACCTCGGGCCACCGCTTGGCAGCGGAGCTGCCCGCGGGCAATACTCAGCCGCTGCCGGTACCGCGCGATTGCGCCGACCACTTCTTCGCCGCCCTCTGGGGCCGACCCGAGCTATTCCTCGATGATCGGATCGTCGGTCCGATGTGGGTGTGGAGCCGGCTCTCGGAGCAGGCGAGGCTGGAGGGCCGGGGCAGGCTCAGCGAAGACCTGGAGAGCGGTGCCTGGGAGGAGCGCCACGGGCACCTGCGCGAGCTGGCCGAGCTGGACGTGGGGCTGCGGCTGGTGGTCGCGGAGCTGGGCTAGGCGCTTGCACTCTCGCCGGGATGCGAGCATGTGACGGTGAGCGGGGGGCCAGGGACGGGAAACGGCGAGCGGCTCGAGAAGCAACTCGGGTTCATCCTCGAGATCGACAGGCTCAAGAGCATCCTGCGGCAGACGCCGTTGGTCGACGGCTCGCGCCGGGAGAACGACGCCGAGCACTCCTGGGAGCTGGCGACGATGGCGATAGTGCTTGCCGAGCACGCCGGGGCGCCGATCGATCTGGCCCGCGTGGTGAGGATGCTGCTGATCCACGACATCGTCGAGATCGACGCCGGCGACACTTTCCTCTACGACGAGGAGGCAGCGAAGACGCAGGTCGAACGCGAGGAGCGGGCGGCCGAGCGGCTCTTCGGCCTCCTCCCCGACGACCAGGCGGGCGAGCTGCGTGAGCTATGGGTGGAGTTCGAGGGAATGAAGAGCGCCGAGGCCCGCTTCGCCAGGGCCCTCGATCGGCTGGCGCCGCTCCTGCACAACTACCACTCGGGCGGGGCAATCTGGCGCCAGCACAACCTCGACCACGGTCAAGTCGCGGAGCGAAACGAGATCATCGGGCTCGGCTCGCCGACGCTGTGGGCCTACGCGCAGGAAGTCCTGAAGCGCGCGGTCGAGGAGGGGATCTTGCCGGGTCTGAGGTGCAACTTTCCGGGCTCAGCGCCCTTGTAGCCGAAGTGCCGCCAATGATCCGCAGAGGCAGCCGACCCCCATTCCCCCTCCTCGCCTGCGCCGCCGCGGCGATGGCGACGGCCGCGCTGGCGTTCTGCCCGCCGGCGCTCGGCTCGACCGGGCCCCACTCGCGCACCCTGCGCTTCGACGGGCGGCGGCTGCAGGCGCCGCGCTCCTGGCCGGTCTACCGGCTCGCCGAGCACCCGGGGATGTGCGTGCGGCTCGACCGGCGGGCGGTCTACCTGGGGGCGCCGAGCGCGAACCAGCACTGCCCGGCGAACCTGATCGGGCGGCGGCGGGCGATCCTGGTCGACCCCAGCGCCCGGCGGGGGAGGGCCGCCTCCGGCTCGGCGCTGGCGGCAGCGGCGAGCGGTGCCCGCAGCTCGGCCAGCGGCGCGATCTTCACCGGGCTCGGCTTCGACGCCTGCTCGGCCCCCTCGGCGAAGACGATGGCGGCCTGGGGGGCCTCGCCCTACCGGGCGATCGGCGTCTACATCGGCGGCGTCAACCGCGCCTGCTCGCAGCCGAACCTGAGCCCGGAATGGGTCAGCGACCAGACGATCGCCGGCTGGCACCTGATCCCCACCTACGTCGGCCTGCAGTCGCCGACCAGCAGTTGCAGCAGCTGCGCCAAGCTCAGCGGCGCCCAGGCGACCACGCAGGGCGAAGCGGCGGCCACCGACGCGGTCGCGCAGGCGGCCGCGGTGGGGATCGGCCGCGGCAGCCCGATCTACTTCGACATGGAGGCCTATTCGCGGACCTCCAGCGCCACCGCCGCTACCCTCGCCTTCCTCGAGGCCTGGACCGAGAAGCTGCACTCGCTCGGCTACGTCTCCGGCGTCTACAGCAGCAGCGCCTCCGGGATCGCCGACCTCGGCGACACCGTCGGCAGCGACTACACGCCGCCCGACGACCTCTGGTTCGCCAACTGGAACGGGCAGCAGAGCACCACCGACCCCTACTTCCCCGCCAGCGCCTGGGCCAACCACCAGCGCATCCACCAGTACCAGGGAGGCCACAACGAGAGCTACGGCGGGGCGACGCTCAACATCGACAACGACTACGTCGACGGGGCGACGGTGGGGACCGCGGCGCCGCTCGCCGGCGGCGACGATCCGGTCGGCGCGCTCGACCTCGCCGGTTCCCCGGCGCCCGGCCAGGTGCGGGTCAAGGGCTGGGCCCTCGACCCCGACGCGCCGACCCAGGCGCTGGCGATCCGCGTCTTCGTCGGCGGCCGCGAGGGCGCCGACGGGGCCGAAGAATTCGAACTCGGGCCGATCGCCGGCGGCGTCCACGGCGGCATCGGCGCCAAGTACCCGGGCGCCGGCCCCAACCACGGCTTCGACGCCAGCTTCGCCACGGTCAGGTCCGGGCCGCAGCCGGTCTGCGTCTACGCGCTCAACACCGGCCCCGGCGCCGACAGCCTGCTCGGTTGCAAGACGGTCGGGATTCCAGTCGCGATCGTGCTCTCGCACCTGCGCGCCAGCGCCCGCGGCGTCCACGTCCGGGTCGCCTGCGAATGGCCGACCGGAACCGCCTGCCCGGGCCAGTTCGTGCTGCGAACCCGGGTCAGGGTGGCGCTGCCCCGGCACCGCGGCCGGCCGCTGCGGACCCGCGTCGTCAACCGCTCGCTGGCCCGCCGCGGCTTCCGCCTGGCCGGCGAGCGCGCGCATGGCTTCCTGATCCCATACAGCGCCGCCGGCCGGCTGCTGCTGAGCCAGCACGGCCACCTCAAGGCACAGCTGGTGGCGGCGATCCCCGGCGGCCGGCGCGTCCGCATGCTAGGGCTCGGTCGCTAGCCAGTGGGCGCCGTGAACGTTTGCTGTTGCCAGAGGCACAGCAAACGTTCAGTCCTCGATCGTCTCACCCAGGGCCTCGCGTAGTGCGACCAGCTCGGCGCGCAGCTCGGCCAGTTCGCGCTCGAGCCGGGTGAGGCGGTCCTCGGCCGGCACGAGCTCGGGCTCCGAGGCCGGCGCGTCGGCAGCCTCGGCGCCCGCGGGCGCCTCGCCGCCGCCGCAGAGCTGCTCGTAGCGCAGCTCCTTCTGACCCGGGCGGCGCTGGTGGCGGGCGACGTAGCCGCGCTCGACCAGGCGCTCGAGCGCCTCCTGCACCGCCGCCAGGCCCTCGAACCCGTGCAGGCGCTCGCTGCGCTGCTTCAGCTCGCCCGGGGTCTGGGCGCCGCGCAGCATCAGCACCGCCAGCAGCGCCAGCTCCGGCTCGTCGACGCCGAGCGCTTCCGGCAGCAGGTGACGGTACTTGCGGGCACGGCTGCCGGCGCCGCTGGCGAGGCGGGTCCAGCCGCGCAGCGCCAGCCGCCGCAGCGCCTCCGCCACCGTCGCCTCGTCGTAGGCGACGACCGGGTCGCGGTTGGTCGCCTGGTTGCAGGCGGTGCGCAGCGCGTTCAGCGAGAGCGGGTAGGCGTCCGGCGTCGTCCGCTGCTTCTCGACCAGGCAGGCGACGACGCGGATCTCGACTGCGTCGGGCTCCATCGCTCCCAGCCTCAGCCGCGGTCGGGCCGCTGCGGGTAGATCTCGTCGATCGTCACCAGCGCCCGATAGGGGGCGGCGGCGGCTTCGATCTTCTCGGCGCCGCCGGCGAGGCGGTCGACCACGGCGACAACGCCGGCCACCTCCAGCCCCTCCTCGCGGATCCGCCCGATCGCGGTCGCGGTCGAGCCGCCGGTGGTGACCGTGTCCTCGACGACCAGGCAGCGCAGCCCTGGTTCGACCGGGCCCTCGACCCAGCGCTGCAGCCCGTGCTCCTTGCGCTCGCCGCGGACGAAGAAGGCGAGCAGCCCGGCGCCGGCGGGAACGGCGATCGCGGCGCAGGCGGGCGGGATCGCGGCGGTCGCCGGGCCGCCGACCGCCGCCGCCCCGAGCTCGGTCGCCGCCGCCGCGATCAGCTCGCCGGCGGCGCGGAAGCCGGCGGGGCGCATCAGCGTCCGCCGCGCATCGACGTAGTACTGGGCGACGGCGCCGCTGGCGAGGGTGACTTCGCCGAGCACCAGCGAGTGCTCGCGCAGCTCGGCGACCAGGGTCCGCTTGGCGTCGTCGAGGTCGGCCACGGCGCGCATCCTAAGGCGAGGGGGGAGAGTTCGCGGCGCTGGCGATCTTTGCAGTGCTATGCGCAAGGCGACCGCTTCGCTCGATTGGTGTATCACCACAGCGGTACACTCGCCGCATGGCGACGAAATACTCGCGCGTGCAGGTGACCGTCGACCCCAAGCTGGCCGAGGCGATGGCCGCGGTTGACGCCCAACCCAGCAGCAAATCGCGGCTGATCCGCGACCTGGCGCTGCGCGGCGCCGAGGTGGTGGCGGAGGAGCGGCAGCGACGCGAGGAAGCGAAGGAGTTCTTCCGCAAGGTCGCCGACGGCGAGATCGACTATGACTTCGATGCCCTCGAGGAAGTGCTGAAAGAACGCCACGAGATGCCCTGCAAGCAACCGCCGAGATGAACGTCAAGCCATTCGGGCCGGGCGTTCCTCTGGTGATCGACGCGTCGGCCTGGAATCGCCAGAGACTGCCCGACATCCGCGAGCGCTGGCTCGCCACCAATGATGCGGATCTTTTCGCCTCATGTTCCGTCGCGGCTTTGGAGATCCTCACCGTGGCTCGTAGCGAGCGCGAGTTCGCTGACACCGACGCTGCTTTTTCAGCGTTACCGCAAGTGCCGATAACTGCATCGGCATGCCGCGCAGCCCTCGGAGCCGCGAGAGAGCTGGGTGGAAGTCGCCGGCTCCCTGTTCCCGACTATCTGATCGCCGCCGCAGCGGCCGAGCGTGGCTTCGGCGTGCTCCACGCCGACCGTCACTTCGATCTGCTGGCGGCGGTGCTGCCGTTCGAGAGCGTCCGCCTGCCTGGGAGCTAGCCGGACGAGCCGTCGGCCAGCGCCGCGGCGAAGCCCTGGCGCCAGCTCGTGTGGGCCGGCTCCCAGCCCAGCTCGCGTCTGGCCTTGGCGTTGCCGGCGCCGCGCATCTGCAGTGCCGCTTCGGCCGTGGCGGCCCCGGCGGCGAGGCGGGCGAGCCAGACCGGGACCCGGCGCGGCGGCCTGGCGCCGAGCGCCGCGGCGAAGACCGGCAGCCACTCGCGCATCGGCGCCGGCTCGTCGTCGACGACGTTGTAGACACCGGGGGCGCCGCGCTCGAGCGCGGCCAGGAAAGCGGTGGCGACATCGTCGGCGTGGACGAAGGAGAAGGTGCCGCTGCCGGGGCCGACGATCGGCAGCCGGCGCCGGCGTGCTTCCTCGGCCTGGGAGCCCTCGCGGTCGTAGAAGGTGCCGGGCCCGTAGAGCCAGCCGCAGCGCAGCACCAGCCCCTCGATTCCCTCCGCGCCGAGAACCTGGCGCTCGAGGTCCAGCGCGGCGCGGTAGGCGGGACCGAAGATCCCGGGCGCGTCCGCGAAGACCGGCGCCCCCTCGTCCTTGACCCAGCCGCCCTCGGGCCGGTAGAGGAAGGCGATGCTCTCGGCGACGAGTCGCCGCGCCCCCGCCGCGCGCGCCGCGGCGACCAGGTTGCGCGTGCCCTCGGTCCGCACCCGGTTGGTCGCCACCAGGTAGTCGCTTTTGGGGTTGAAGCGGTGCGGCAGCGCGGTCAACGCGTGGATCACCGCCTCGGGCGCGGCCGCGACCACGGCCTCGCGCAGCGCCACGGCATCGAAGGCGTCGCAGACGACCGCCTCAGCCCCGGCGGCGCGGATCTCCTCCGCCCGCTCGGGGCGCCGCGTCATCCCCGTCACCTCGTGCTCCGCCGCGACCAGCGCCGGCAGCAGCGGCCTGCCGATCGCGCCGCTGGCTCCGGCGACGAAGACCCGCATCGCTAGAAGACGAAGATGCTCTCGCCGTAGTGGAGCTGTTCGTAGATCCGCGGCTGATCGGCGATGAAGGTGCGGACGCAGCCGTGGCTGGCGGCGTAGTTGGGCACTTCCGCGTAGCCGTGGACCGCGTAGCCGTTGTGCCAGTAGAAGGAGTAGTACATGCCCTCGGAGTTGTAGCCCGGTTCCTGGCGGTAGAAGCTGTAGTGACCGGTGATGGTCGGGGTCGAGGGCTTGCCGGTCGAGACCGGGTAGATCGCGAACGGCTTGCTGCCCTTGCTCAGGACCAGCACCTGCTTGGCGAGCGAGACTTCGGCGTGTTCGCCGGCGTTGGGGTACTTGACGTGGTAGGCGCCCTTGCCGCCGAAGACGCTCTTGACCAGGGCGGCGCCGGCCTTCTGGCTGCGGTTCATGCCGTTGACTTTGCGGTAGGCGAGCACCTCGCGGCCGACCCGGCCGTTGAAGCAGGAGCCGCCGCCGGCGACGTAGGCCATCTTCGCCAGCGCCTTTTTGAAGCCCCTGACGACGTCGCTGCACTCGCCCGGATGCAGGGCGGGGAAGCTGACGCGCCAGCTCTTGCGGAGGGTGCTGTCGGCGCCGAGCGCCGCGGTCGCCGCGTGGCGGGCGCTGACCGCGTACTTGCCGTCTTCGCGGACGATCACGCTGGAGCTGAAGACGCCGGTGCCGTCGGCGCCGGGAGTGACCGCGACCCTGTGGCTGACCAGCCGCTTGCCGTTGAGGTAGAAGCTGACTTCGACCCGCTGGCCGGGGGCGAAGGGGGTGATCGTGCCGGTGACCGGGACCGTGTCGTAGATCTCGGCGCGGCCACCGTGCAGGTGGCCGACCGCGATCTTCAGCGCCGCCGCGGGGACGGCCGGCGGCGCCGGCTTGCTCGGCGCCGCGGCGCTGGCCGAGGCCGGCACGAGCAGCAGCGCGGCGATCGCAAAGAGGAGGTGCGCGAGACGGCGACTCACCGGCGCAATGCTACTTACCCGAGAGGGCGATCAGGGCGATCGCGTTGTTCAGCATGTGCAGGGCGATTCCCGGCACGACCGAGCCGGTCTTCTCATAGAGCAGCGCCAGGATGAACCCGAAGGCGACCAGCGGCGGCACCACGGTCGGGCCCTCGGGAGCGTGCAGCGCCCCGAAGACGAGGGCGCTGACGAAGGCGGCGGCGAGGCGAGGCAGCTTCTCGCGCAGGCCGCCGAACAGCATCCCGCGGAAGCAGACCTCCTCGCAGATCGGGGCGGCGATCACGATCAGCAGGATCTGGAAGGGAAGCGAGCCGAGTTCCTTGGCGATGTCTTCCTGCTTGGGTTCGGTGATCAGCAGGCCGTAGAGGAGCGCCAGCGCGAAGTAGGCGGCGATCGCCAGGGCCATCCACTTCAGCGCCGACCACTCGACCCGCCGCACCCCGAGCCGGCCGAGCGCGTCGCGCAACGACCTCGCCCCGCGCTGGGCGGCGATCACACCGGGGACGAGCAGGAACCCCAGCTCCGCCCCGAACTGGCCGACGACCGTGCCGGCGGTGGTCAGTTCGCCTTCGTGGTTGAGGCCGAAGATCAGGCCCGGCAACCCCAGCACGGCGCCGGTGACGAGCGCCAGCGGCACCCCGAGCAGGGCCAGCCACGGGCCCCAGTTGGCATATGGGAAGGCGGCCGGCCGCCGCGCCTCCGCCGCCCCGGCTAACTTGGCATCCATGAAGCCGGCAGTCTCACAGGTCTCGCGATCGACCAAAACCCGGCTGCGGATCCTCCGCCGCCTGGTCCTGCTGGCGATCGTCCTCGTCGTCGGCGCCCTGATCCTCAGTCAGTTCACCGAGCTGAAGCGGCTCGCCACCGGCATCCTCGCCTCGACCGCGGTGCTGGGCCTGATCATCGGCTTCGCCGCCCAGCACACGATCGCCAACATGGTCGCCGGGGTGCAGATCGCGGTCTCGCAGCCGATCCGGATCGGCGATCGCATCAGCTTCGAGGAAACCGAGGGCCGGGTCACCGACATCACCCTCGCCTACACCTACGTCGACCCGGGCGACCGCAGCTCGGTCGTGATCCCCAACCAGCTCCTGGTCGAGGGCATCGTCCACAACCACTCGACCGAGGACACGCAAGCCTGAGCGCCGGCGGCGGCGAAGTACCCTCTGGGCGATGACGCAGCGCAACCGGGGGCGACGCCAGCGCCGCCGCGGCGGTGTCCGCGGCAAGCTCCTGCTCGTCCTCGTCGCCGCTCTGGCGCTGCTGGGGATCGCGATCATCGGCGTCACCTCCTGGGTGCTGAACGTCGCCGCCGATGCCCCCTCGCTGGCCTCCTGCAGACCGATCGACCGCGGCGGCAACTCGACCCTCTACGCGGCCGACGGCAGCAAGCTCGGGGTGATCGCCTCCGACGAAGCCCGGGCGCCGGTCTCTATAAAGCGCATCCCCAGGAGCGTGCAGCTGGCGACGGTGGCGATCGAGGACCAGCGCTTCTACGAACACGGCGGCGTCGACGACGAGGGCATCATCCGCGCCGCGGTGGCCGACCTCGAAGCCGGCAGGGCGGTCGAGGGCGGCTCGACGATCACCCAGCAGCTGGTCCGCAACCTCTGCATCAAGGACCCGAAGCAGAACCTCGAACGCAAGATCGTCGAGGCGAAGCTGGCGGAAGAGTATTTCCAGCGGCACTCCCGTCGGGAAATCCTCGGCCAGTACCTCAACATCGCCTCCTACGGGACGATCGAAGGCGCGACCGCGGTCGGGGTCGGGGCGGCCTCGAAGATCTACTTCGGCCGGCCGGTCTGGAAGCTCGACCTGGCGCAGGCGGCGCTGCTGGCCGGGCTGCCGCAGGCGCCCTCGGAATACAACCCGATCCTCCACCCCGGCCAGGCGCGGGCGCGCCGCAACGAGGTGCTGCAGAAGATGGACAAGCTCGGCTACGTCTCCCGCGAACGCGCCGCCGCCGCCGAGCGCAGCGGCCTCGGCCTCGACGTCTCCGCCGGCTACTTCAAGCACCGACAGCCCTACTTCTTCGACTACGTCGAACACCGGCTGATCGGCAAATACGGCGCCAAAGCCGTGCGCGACGGCGGGCTCAAGGTCTACACGACGATCGAGCCGACGCTGCAACGGGTCGGCCTCGAGGCGATGCGCTCGGCGCTGCCCTACTCGTCCAACCCCGCCTCGGCGCTGGTCTCGATCGACCCCCGCAGCGGCGACATCAGGGCGATGGTCAACAGCACCGCGTACGGGCAGAGCCAGTTCAACCTCGCCGCCCAGGGGCACCGGCAGCCGGGCTCGACCTTCAAGGCCTTCGTGCTGACGACGGCGCTCAAGCAGGGGATCGACCCCTACACGACCTACTACGACTCGAAACCGCTCGATCTCAACCTGCCGCGCTGGGGGCACTGGGAAGTCCACACCGCCGACGAGGGCTACCAGGGGCGGATCAACCTCCAGCAGGCGACGGTCACCTCCGACAACACCGTTTTCGCCCAGCTCGACCTCGACGTCGGCCCGGCGGCGGTGGCGGCGACCGCGAAGTCGATGGGGATCACCTCGCCGCTGGAAGGGATCCCGGCCGAGGGGATCGGCGGCCTCCACATCGGCGTCTCGCCGCTGGAGCTGAGCGACGCCTACGCGACCCTCGCCGCCGGCGGCATCCACCACGATCCGGTCGCGATCGCCAAGGTCGTCTTCCCCGGCGGCCGGGTCGACCGCCCCGAGGGGCCCCACCCGAAGCGGGTGATCAGCCCGGCGGTCGCCTACCAGGTGACGCGCCTGCTGCACGACAACATCACCGAAGGCACCGGCACCGCCGCCTACACCGGCTGCCCCGGGCAGGCCGGCAAGACGGGCACGACCGACAGCTACACCGATGCCTGGTTCTCCGGCTACCAGCCGAACCTGGCGACCGCGGTCTGGGTCGGCTACCCGCAGTCGAACGCGATCTCGATGACCGACGTCAACGGGATCACGGTCTTCGGCGGCACCTTCCCGGCCGAAATCTGGAACTCCCTCTACTCCGGGGCCGGGGTGCCGTGCGTCGAATACCACGAACCGAGCGAACGGATCGACTGGGCTCCGTTCTACGGCCAGTTCACCGCCGCGGCGCCGAGCCGCGGGGGTGGAGGGGGGGGGGGGGGGGGCGGCGGTGGCGCGCCGCCGCCCGGGAGCGCCGCCGTCGGCGGCTACAACCCCGACGCCTACGCGCCCGGGGTCGGCCAGGAACCGGCGCCGCTGCCACCGCCGCTGCCACCGCCCAGCCACGTCGGCGGTGGCGAAGCGGCCGGGAACGGGTAGCCGCGCATCGACCCCGGGCTCGCCTACGGGCTGATCTGGGCCGGCTTCCTCGCCTATCTCGGCTTCCTCGCCGCGGCGCCGGCGCTGGGGCGCGGCGTCGTCTGGACGACGATCGTCCTGCTCGTCACCGGCTTCGCCGTGGCCCCAGTGCTGATCTCCCACGACGTCTTCAGCTACCTCGACTACGCCCGCCTCGGCGTCGTCCACGGCATCGATCCCTACGTCCGCGGGCCCCATGCCGCGGCGGCGGACCCCGTCTTCGCGAGGGTGACCTGGCCGCACACGACCAGCGCCTACGGGCCGCTGTTCACGCTCGCCACCTACCCGCTCGCCTGGCTGCCGGTGGGTATCGCGATCGCGGTGCTGAAGGCGGTGGCGGCGCTCTCGGTGCTCGGCCTGGCCCTGCTCTGCGGCCGGATCGCGGCCTGGCGCGGCATCGAGCCGCTGCGGGCGGCTGCCCTCGTCGCCCTCAACCCGCTGGTCCTCGTCCACGTCGTCGGCGGCGCCCACAACGACGGCCTGATGATGCTGCTGGCGATGCTCGGCGTCGCCGCCATCCTCTCCGCCCGCGAAGCAAGCGGAGGCGCGGCCCTGATCGCTGCCGCGGCCACGAAGGCAGCGGCGCTCTTCCTCGCCCCCTTCCCCCTCCTCGCCGCCGCGCGACCGTCGACGGGCCGATTTCCCGCCTATATCGCCGGAAATCGGCCCATCAACCGGCTGTTGGCGGGGGGTCTTGCCGCGGCGGCGGTTATCGGCGTGGCAGCGTACGCCGGCTTCGGCTGGCACTGGCTGCACGCCGTCGACCTCCTCGGCGAGAACCAGGGGCGGACCAGCCACCTCAGCATCCCCACCACCTTCGCCCGCCTCAGCGGCCTCGGTCCGACCCCGGTCCGGGTCGCCGCCCTGGTCCTCTTCGCCGCCCTCGTCGCCTACCTGCTGGCCTGGACCTGGCGCGGCGGCGACTGGATCCGCGCCGCCGCCTGGACCGCCCTCGCCCTGCTCCTCGCCACCTCCTGGCTCCTCCCCTGGTACCTGATCTGGCCCCTCCCCCTCGTAGCCGTCTCCCGCGACCGCCCCCTCCTGCTCCTGACCCTAGCCCTCACCGCCTTCCAACTAGGAGCCCGCATCCCCCTCTAGCCACACCTCACCGGTCGGAGGCACACGCCCGAACCCTCAGCCCCGGTGCCGTGCGGGAGGGGTAGGACCCCCTCCGAACGGCTTGTACTTCTCGGGAGTCCGAACCTAGGACTGCCGCCACACGCCCCACCCGAGCAAGTTGAGAGAGGAGGGGGTCCTACCCCTCCCCCGCCAAGCCCCCTAGAGGATTTCAGGCGTGTGCCCCTCGGCCCGCTCGCCCATCTCCTCGGGAGACGCGTGCAGGATCCCGGTCTGGATGCTCCAGCCCTCGCGTCGCCCCATCGCGGTGACGATCCCCACGTAGAGCAGTTCGCCGACCGTCAGCACGCCGCGGACGGCGATCGCGATCAGCGAGCCGAGCGCGAAGCTGCCGCTCGGCAGCGCCGCCTTCACCGCCCAGGCGAAGGCGGCGTCGCGGACGCCGAGCCCGGCCGGGGCGACCAGGGTGACCAGCGCCGCGAAGTAGCCGATCGCCTGCGCCGAGCCGACCAGGAGGACGTTGTCGACGTTGAAGGGGAGGAAGGTGACCGAGCGGGTGACGCAGTAGATGCCGAAGGCGACGATGACCCAGTTCAGCGAATAGAAGACGATCAGCGCCAGCACCCCGCGCAGCGAGATCACCTCCGGCAGCGCCTCGCGGCCGAAGGCTTTCAGCGCCCGGTTGGCGAGCGGGCCGAAGACGCGCGGGTGCAGCAGCACGATCGCCGCCGGGATCAGCAGCAGGACTGCCCAGCGGATCGGGTCCCCCTGGAGGTCGGGGTGGTTGATGATGAAGTAGGCGGCGACGATGATCGCCGAGGTGGCCGAGATCGCCTGTTCGTAGACGATGCTGGCGATCGTGATCCGCCGCGGCACCCCCGCCCGCTCGGAGAGCAGCACCCGGCCGAGCACGTAGAGGACGCTGCCCGGCACGTAGCGCGCCAGCAGCGGCTGGCCCCAGGCGACCTGGGCGCGGCCGTGGCCGATCGGGTGGCCGAGGAAGCGCAGCGTGAAGTCCCAGCCGAGGGCGCTGAAGACGTAGAAGAACGGCAGGATGATCAGCGCCGGGATCAGCCAGAGAACGTGAAAATGGACGCCTTCGTTCTGGATCTCCGACCACTGGTCGATGACCGTGAGGACGAGGAAGCCGAAGATCAGGACGGCGAGGCCGATCTGAATCGCCAGGCGGACCCGCTTGCTGCGCGGGGGCTTGCTCCCGAAGCTGGCGCCCGCCTCGCCGATCCGGTGCAGAAGTGGTTGGCTGCGCTCCACGAAATCCCCACCTTAGTGACGCCGGCGGTCTGGGATAGTCAGCCGATGGGCGAGTTCGAGCTGCTTGCACGGGTGCGGGAACGGCTCTCCCCACCCGGTTCACGGGTCCGGATCGGATCCGGGGACGACGCCGCCGTGACCTTGCCCGGCGGCGCCACCGCGACCTCGGTCGACGCCGTTGTCGAGGGAGTCCACTTTCGCCGCGGCCAGGCCACGCTGGCCCAGATCGGCCGCAAGGCGCTGGCCAGCGCGCTCTCCGACCTGGCGGCGATGGGCGCCGAGGCCGGCGAGGCCTACGTCGTCCTCGGCGTCCCACCCGACCTCGACGAGGAGGGCTGCCTGGAGCTGCTCGACGGGCTGCTCGACCTCGCCGCGACGACCGGGACGACGCTCGCCGGCGGCGACGTCAGCCGCGCCCCGGCCCTGACCCTCGCCGTCACCGTCGTCGGCCACGCCCCCAGCCCCGAGCGGCTGATCGGCCGCGGCGGCGCCCGGCCCGGCGATGTCCTCGTCCTCAGCGGCGAGCTCGGCGGCGCCGCCGCCGGCCTGCTGCTGCTCGAGCACCCCCAGCTCGGCGACTCGCTCAGCCACCGCGGCGCCGCGCACCTGCGCGCCCGCCAGCTCGAACCGACCCCGCGCCTGGCCACGGGCCGGGCGCTGGCGGCGACGGGAGCAAGGGCGCTGATCGACCTCAGCGACGGGCTGGCCGGCGACGCCCGCCACCTGGCCGCGGCCAGCGGCGTCCGGCTCGAGATCGACGCCGCCGCCCTGCCCCTGGCCGCGGGCCTGGCCGAGCTCGCGACCGCCGCCGGCCGCGACCCGCTCGAGCTCGCCGCCGGCGGCGGCGAGGACTACGAGCTGCTTGCGGCCCTGCCTCCCGAGTGCCTGGACGCGGCGTCCGGCGCGGTCGCCGCCACGGGCGAGACGACGCTGACGGCGATCGGCTGTGCCCGCGCCGGCGCGGGCGTCGAGATCAGGCGGCCCGGCGGGGGGACGCTGACGGTGGCGGGGTACGACCAGCTCCGCTGAACGAGCCGGTGCTGTTGACCAGCAGCTCCTTGACCCCACGCCGCTGCAGCATCGCGGCCGCGACCAGCGACGGGTCCGGCTTGTAGTGGCCCGCCTCGACCAGGGTCTTGAGTTCTTGCGGCTGCATCTCGCGACTCTTATCGACGCGGGGACCGGGACCCTTAGTTCTGGGTACTCGCATATGCGTCCAAAGCGGTCTCAGATTCGATCCACGAACCCGGTGGTTCGTTGAAACTCGCGCTCTCACTACCCTTCAGTCCGTGGCTAATGGGTCGGCCCGCATCCTCCTCGTCGACGACGAGCAGTCGATACAGACGCTGCTGAGCTATCCCCTGCGCAAGGACGGCTACCACGTCACCTCCGCGCTCGACGGCGGCGAAGCGCTGCAGCGCTTCGCCGAGGGGCGCTTCGACCTCGTCATCCTCGACCTGATGCTGCCGCGGCTGGACGGGGTCGAGGTCTGCCGCCAGCTGCGCTCCCACAGCCAGGTGCCGATCATCATGCTGACCGCGAAAGGCAGCGAGACCGACAAGGTCGCCGGGCTCGAGGTCGGCGCCGACGACTACATCACCAAGCCGTTCTCGATGCGCGAGTTCCGCAGCCGCGTGAAAGCGGCGCTGCGGCGCTCGCGGATGGGCGGCGAGGCGCTCGGGGAGGAGTCGATCGAGAGCGGCGAGCTGACGATCGACTTCGACCGCCGCATGGTCACCCTGCACGAGGAGGAGATCCGCGTCACCTACGTCGAGTTCGAGATCCTCGGCGCCCTCGCCCGCTCGCCGGGGCGGGTGCTGACCCGCGAGACCCTGCTCGAGCACGTCTGGGGCGACTCCGAGTACCGCGACCCGCGCACCGTCGACGTCCACATCCGCCACCTGCGCGAGAAGCTCGAGCGCGACCCGAAGCTACCCGAGTTCCTCTTCACCGTGCGCGGGGTCGGCTACCGCTTCCGCGAGTAGGCCCTCGATGCGGCGGCTGAAGCTCACCAACCTCGGCAGTCGGATCGCGACGATCTCGATCGCGATCGCGGTCGGCACCGTCGCCGTCATCTACCTCTGCGCGGTGGCGATCGCCGGCGCCACCGACGCCAAGGGCGAGATCCTGATCGGCGGCGCGATCGCGATCGTCCTCGCCACCATGATCGGCCTCTATTACGCGCAGGCGGCGGCCAGCAACATCGCCAGCCTGCAGGAGGCCGCGCGCAAGGTCGCCGACGGCAACTTCGAGACGACGATCCCACTCGCCGCCGCCGGCCAGCTCGGCCAGCTGGCTCGCACCTTCAACGAGATGCAGCGACGTCTGGCCGAGCTCGACAGCGCCCGCAAGCAGTTCATCGCCAACGCCTCGCACGAGCTGCGGACGCCGATCTTCAGCCTCGGCGGCTTCGTCGAGCTGCTCGAAGACGAGGACCCGAGCCCGGAGGAGCGGGCCGAGTTCGTGCGCACGATGCGCCAGCAGATCGAGCGCCTGACGAAGCTGACCGTCGACCTGCTCGACCTCTCCCAGCTCGACGCCGGGGCGATGGAGATACAGGCGCGCAGCGTCGACCTCGGCAGCGTCGCCCGCGAGGTCACGCGCGAGTTCGGCGCCCGCGCCGACCTGCGCGGCTCGCGGCTGCAGCTGCGCACCCCCGAGCAGCCCGCCATTGCCCGCGGCGACCCCGACCGGGTACGGCAGATCATCCGTATCCTGCTCGACAACGCCCTCACCCACACCCCCGAGGGCACCGAGGTAACCGTGACCACCTACTCCGTCAACAACCGCGCCGAGCTGACCGTCTCCGACGAGGGGCCCGGGATCCCGCAGCGGGTCCAGAGCCGGATCTTCGAGCGCTTCTACACCGCCGACTCGGCCGGTGGCTCCGGCCTCGGCCTGGCGATCGCCAGCGAGCTGGCGCAGCGGATGGAGGGGCGGATCACGATCAGCTCCAGCCGCCGCTTCACCGCCTTCACCCTCGACCTGCCGCCGGCGGCGGCGGAGACCCCGTCGCGCCCCGCCGGCACCCTCGCCAAGGCCCGCGCGTGAGCCGGCGGCTGGCGCTGGCGCCACTGCTGCTCTGCCTGGCCCTGCTCGCCGGCTGCGGCTCCGGCGGCGGCGGCTCGAGCACGACCTCGGTGGCGGCGGCGCCAGCCCAACAGCAGCAGCCGCAGGTGATCGTCGAGGCCGCCGACAACGGCTTCGACGCCGCCCAGGTCTTCCGCGAGGCCTCCCCCGGCGTGGTCACGATCCGCTCCGTGTTCGAAAACGGCGCCGCCGAGGGCTCGGGCTTCGTCCTCAACAAGGAAGGTGAAATCGTCACCAACGCCCACGTCGTCACCGACGACTCCGGCGGCCCCCGCAAGCCGGCCAAGGAAGTCTTCATCGAATTCCCCGACCGCAACGTGGTCGCCGCCAAGATCCTCGGCTTCGACCCCTTCGCCGACGTCGCCCTGCTCAAGGTCGATCCCGACGGCCTCAGCCTGCACCCGCTGCAGCTCGGCAGCGACCACGACCTCGCGGTCGGCCAGCCGGTGGCGGCGATCGGCAGCCCCTTCGGCGAGCAGCAGTCGCTCTCGGTCGGCGTCGTCTCCGCCACCGACCGCTCGGTCAAATCGCTGACCCAGTTCCAGATCGAGGGGGCGATCCAGACCGACGCCTCGATCAACCCCGGCAACTCGGGCGGGCCGCTGCTCGACGCCAACGCCCGCGTGCTCGGCATCAACGAGCAGATCGAGACCGACTCCGGCTCCAACTCCGGCGTCGGCTTCGCGGTGCCGATCTCGGCGATCAAGCGGTCGGTGGCCCAACTGCAGGAAACGGGTAGCGCCGAATACGCCTACATCGGCGTCTCCAGCCAGGCGCTCTACCCGCAGCTGGCGGAAAAGCTCGGCCTCGACACGACCTTCGGCGGCCTCCTGGCCGAAGTCGTCCCCGGCGGCCCCGCCGACAAGGCCGGCCTCGAAGGCGGCGACAAGAAGCTCCAGTTCCAGGCCGCCGAATACCGCACCGGCGGCGACGTCATCCTCCAGGTCGAAGGCCACGACGTCGTCCTCCCCGACGACCTCGCCCGCTTCATCGCCGCCAAGAAACCGGGCGAAAAGGTGACCCTGACCGTCCTCCACGACGGCAAGCGCGAGCAGGTCGAAGTGACCCTGGGCAAGCGCCCGGACAAGGTCTCGGCCGGCTGACCGTCGCCGCGCCGCCGGACGCTGTAGAACTCCGGCCTTGCTTCAGGAAGTCGCACTCGGCCAGAAGTCCCTCACCGACTACACCCACATAGTCGGCAAAGAGACGACCGAGCGGATCCGCGAGCTGGCCGAGCCGCTGCGCGGCAAGCGCGTCCTCCACGTCAGCGCCACCGCCTTCGGCGGCGGCGTCTCCGAGATCCTCTACACGATCGTGCCGCTGATGCGCGACGTCGGCCTCGACGCCCACTGGCACGTGATCTTCGGCAAGGAGGAGTTCTTCAACGCGACCAAGCTCCTCCACAACTCGCTGCAGGGGGCGGAGGAGACGCTCAGCGACGAGCAGTGGCGGCTGTTCGACGAGATCAACCAGATGAACGCCGAGGGCCTCGAAGGCGAATGGGACGCGGTGATCGTCCACGACCCGCAGCCGATCGGCCTGCGCCGCGGCGCCCTGGAGAAGGGCCGGCGCTGGATCTGGCGCTGCCACATCGACCTCTCGACGCCAAACCCCGCCCCGATCGCCCGCCTGCTGCCGCTGATCGAGGAGTACGACGCCAGCGTCTGGCACCTGCCCGCCTACGTCCCGGCGGGGATGGACGGCAGGGGCCGCGACGGGGTCAACATCATCCCGCCGGCGATCGACCCGCTCTCGCCGAAGAACATGGCCTTCTCGCCCGAGGACGCGGCCTTCGTCTGCCGCCAGTTCGGGATCGACGTCGACCGCCCGCTGCTCACCCAGGTCTCCCGCTTCGACCCCTGGAAGGACCCGATCGGCGTCATCGACGCCTACCGCGAGGTGACCGAGCAGGTCCCGGAGGCGCAGCTGGCGATGGTCGGCTCGATGGCGAGCGACGACCCCGAGGGCCGCGAGTACTTCCAGAAGACCTACGAATACGCCGACAACGACCCCGACATCAAGATTCTCAGCAACCTCAACAACGTCGGCGCGATCGAGGTCAACGCCTTCCAGTCGCAGTCCGACGTCTGCCTGCAGAAGTCGATTCGCGAGGGCTTCGGCCTGACCGTGACCGAGGCGCTGTGGAAGGGAAGGCCGACGATCGGCGGCAACGTCGGCGGCATCCCGCTGCAGATCTCCGACGGCGAGACCGGCTTCCTCGTCGACTCCCCCTCCGCCTGCGCCCAGCGCAGCCTCGAGATCCTCGCCGACCCGGAGCTGGGCAAGCGGCTGGGGCGCGCCGGCAAGGAGCACGCCCGCCGCGAGTTCCTCTCGCCGCGGCTGCTGCGCGACTGGCTCGGGCTGCTGGCAGACCTCGATACCTGACCCCCCGCGGGACTCCCGGGGACCCCGAGTCGACCGCGTAATCTCTGCGGCGTGGACTCCTCGCCGTTGATCATCGTCTCGAACCGGGGGCCGCTCCAGTTCGAGCGCAGCGAGGAGGGGGAGCGGACGCTGCGCCGCGGCGGCGGCGGCCTGGTGACGGCGCTCTCGGGCCTGGTCTCCCACCGCGAGGCGCTCTGGATCGCCTCGGCGATGAGCGACGAGGACATCGCCGTCTCGGAAGAGCGCGGCGGCCCGGTCGAGCTCTCGATCGACGGCATCGATTACCGGGTCCTGCTGGTCGGCAGCGACGCCGAGGCCTACGACCGCTTCTACAACGTGATCGCCAACCCGATCCTCTGGTTCATCCAGCACTACCTCTGGGACCTCTCCAACGCACCGGACATCCGCCAGGAGGAGCTCGACGCCTGGGACTTCGGCTACCAGGCGGTCAACCGCGACATCGCCGCCGCGGTGCTGGCGCAGATCGAGGGCCAGGAGCGGCCGCTGGTGATGCTGCACGACTACCACCTCTACACCGCCCCGGGGATGATCCGCGAGCGCCGTCCCGACGTCTTCCTCCACCACTTCGTCCACATCCCCTGGTCGCAGCCGGACAGCTGGCGGGTCCTGCCCGGCCGCATCCGCGAGGCGATCTTCGAGGGGATGCTGGCCAACGACATCATCGGCTTCCACACCCACGCCTACTGCATCAACTTCCTGCGCTGCTGCGACGAACTGCTGGAAGCCGACGTCGACTACCTGAACGGCGAAGTCCGCTACGACGGCCGCCGCACGCTGGCCCGCGCCTACCCGCTCTCGATCGACGCCGAACGGCTGCGGCGGGCGGCGGAGTCGACCGAGGTGGCCGAGGCCGAGCGCGAGGTGCTGGAGCGCCGCCGCAAGCACCTGATCATCCGCGTCGACCGCGCCGACCTCTCGAAGAACGTGCTGCGCGGCTTCACCGCCTTCGACACCTTCCTCAGCCAGCACCCGGAGTTCCGCGAAGAGGTCACCTTCATCGCCCACCTGCAGCCCTCGCGCCAGGACGTCCCCGAGTACGCCGAGTACCTGGAGCGGATCGAGGCGCTGGTCGCGGTCGTCAACCACCGCCACGGGACCACCGACTGGATGCCGATCGACCTCAAGATCTACGAGAACTTCCACGACGCCGTCGCCCGCTACAAGCACTTCGACCTGTTGATGGTCAACGCAATCTTCGACGGCATGAACCTGGTCGCCAAGGAGGCGCCGGCGGTCAACACCCGCGACGGGGTGCTGATGCTCTCCGAGAACACCGGCTCGCACGAAGAGCTGGGCGACTGCGTGCTCTCGGTCAACCCCTTCGACATCCAGGAGCAGGCCGACGCGATCTACCGCGCCCTGACCATGGACCCCGAGGAGCGCCGCCTGCGGGCGGAGCGGCTGAAGGAGATCATCTTCGCCCGCAACCCCGGCGACTGGGTCGACGACCAGCTGCGCGACATCGACGAACTGCGCGAGGCGCTGGCCTGAGGGGGAGAACCGACGCCCCCGGCGGCCTTGGGTCGCCATGCGTGGGATCAAGGTGCGTTGGGGGACGGCGGGGAAGCTGGCGCTGGCGCTTGCCGGCGGGCTGCTGGCACTGCAGCTGCTCCCAGGCCTGCTGAAGCCACCCGCGCCGCCGCCGCTGGCGGCCGACGTCGGACTCCCCCACCCAACCGAGCGCGACCGCCCTTTCTCCCGCATAGCGGTAGAAAAGAAGCTCGCCCCCGAGCGGCGGCGGCGGAAGCAGGCGAGGCCGAAGCGGAGAAAACCGCCGAAGGCACCGCAACGCAGGCGCCATGGCCACAAGCCGCAGCGACGACAGGGTCGGCATCCGGTACCCGTGCCGCCACCGCCAGCCGCCCCGCCGCCGGCGCCCGAAGCCGCATCCGTCCCTCCCTCCGAACCCCCACCACCCGCCCCGGCCCCGCCTCCCCCACCTCCGAGCGACGGATCGATCGAGTTCGCCCCGCATTGATTGGAGGTCCGGCCACCTCCCGTGCGAATCCCACCGCTATAGTCCCTCGCCGTTTTGGCAGCCCCCCGCGAATACGAGCTGGTCCTGATGCTGGACCCCCAACTGGACGCCCCCGCGCGAGACGCGCTGGCGGCCGATGCCCGTGGCCAGATCGAGGCCAGCGGCAGCCTCAAGCACGAGAACAGCTGGGGCCTGCGCAAGATGGCCTACGAGATCAACCGCCGGACCGAGGCCGACTACCGCTGGCTCCGCTTCGAGGCGCCGAGCGAGCTGCTCGATTCGCTCGACCACAACCTGAAGATCGCCGACGGCGTCCTGCGCTTCCGGATCTTCAAAGTCGATCCGGCCGCGCCCGTGATCGTGCCACCGGCGACCAGCGCCGCCCCCGGGCCGCGCGAGCGGGCGCCGCAGGGCGTCGGCGAGGATCGCGGCGACTCCGCCGGCGACGCCGACGCCGACGCCGCCGACGAGTAGCGGATAAGCGGCCGCTGTTTGCGAGGAATGCCCTCCCCGAGGGGGAGAGATCGCGCCGCGCGCGCTCTTAGACTGGAGTTCAACAAGCGACTTCAGAGGGAGTGAGTGCCTTGGCAGCTTCGAATGTGAACGTGGTGGTCATCACCGGGAACCTGACGCGGGATCCCGAGCTGAGGCACACCGGCGGTGGAACCGCGATCTGTGAGCTCCGCGTCGCCGTCAACAGCCGCCGCAAAGACGGCCAGAGCGGCGAATGGATCGACAAGCCCAACTACTTCGACGTCACCGTCTGGGGAGCGCAGGGCGAGAACTGCGCCACCTACCTCTCCAAGGGTCGCCCGGTGGCGATCGAGGGGCGCCTCGACTGGCGCGAGTGGGAGGCCAAAGACGGCGGCAAACGGCAGGCGGTGCAGATCATCGCCAACACGGTCCAGTTCCTCGGCGCCCGCGACGGCTCCGGCGGTGGTGGCGGGGGCAACGGCGACGGTGGTGGCGGTTTCCCGTCGCCGAGCAGCGACGTCCCGGCCGACACCTCCGACTTCGAAGGCGCCGCCGCCAGCGCGGGCGGCGGCGGCGCCGAAGACGACATCCCCTTCTAGCCGCGACCCGGGGCGCCGCCAAGCGGCGCCCCGGCTTGGGCCTGTAGCATCCTCGGCCCTATGGCCAGAGCACGAGAGACTTCATCCAGCAACAGCAACCGTCGCGGCCGGCGTGGCGCCGAGCGGGCGCGCCCCCGCAAATACACCCGGGTCAACGCCGAGACCGTCGACTACAAGGACCTGAACCTGCTGCGGCGCTTCCTCTCCGACAAGGGGAAGACGCGCGGGCGCCGGGTCACCGGACTTTCCCGCCGCCACCAGCGACAGCTCTCGGTGGCGGTGAAGCGGGCGCGAGAAATCGCCCTGCTGCCTTACGTCGGAGAGCGCTGATGGCACAGGCGATCCTGCTCCAGGACGTCGCGGCCCTCGGTGAGCGCGGTCAGGCGATCGACGTCGCCCCCGGTTACCTGCGCAACTACCTGATCCCGCGCAAGCTGGCGCAGCCGGCGACGCCCGGCGCGCTGGAGGAAGCGCAGCGCCGCCGCGAGGCAGCGGAACGGGCGGAGAAGCTGCGGGCCGAGCGCGAAGCGCAGGCCGCCGGGCTGCTCTCCAAAACTGTGCTGACGATCCACCAACGGGCCGGCGAGGACGGCAAGCTGTTCGGCTCGGTCGGCGCCAAGGAGATCGTCGACGCGCTGCGCGACGCTCGCGACCTGCGGATCGACAGACGCAAAGTCCGGCTCGAGCAGCCGCTGCGCGAAATCGGCACCTTCATGGTCGAGATCGAGCTTGCCGACGGCGCCGTCGCCGCGGTGAAGACGATCATCAGCGAGGAGAAGTAGGTCCCGGGAAGCCGGACTCGCCTCGACTGGGCCCGCGCCGAGCGGGCCACGGTCGGACTGGCGGTGGTGGCGATCGGCGGTGCCGGGCTCGTGCTCGGCGACCAGTTCGGCCGCCTGCTGCGACGGCGCTCGCTACAGCGCGACAGCCGTAACCCCGAGGTCCTGATCGAGTCGGCGCCGGCGGCGGCGCTCGACACCGTCGGCGTCGCCGTGCGCGGCTACGCCGACGCCCCCCGCAGCGAGACGGTCCTCTTCAACCTGCTCGCCGGCTTCCTCGGCTCCTTCGCCCTGGTCCGCGTCTCCACCTGGGGCATCCGGGACCGCTGGGGACCCTTCCGCAACGTCAGCATCGGCGGCCGCCACATCCACCACTTCGTCCCCGGCATCCTGCTCGGCTTCGGCGCCGGCACCGCGGCGCTGCTGACCGACGACGACGAGCTCGAACAGCGCCTGGCGCTGCCGCTGGGCGCCGGCATCGGCCTCACCTTCGACGAGGCCGCCCTGCTGCTCGACCTGCGCGACGTCTACTGGACCCGCGAGGGCCTGCTCAGCGTCCAGCTCAGCCTCGGCGCCACCGCGATCCTCAGCATCGCCATCCTCACCCTGCGCATGCTCCGCCGCGGCGAGCGCCAGCAGGAGGCCGAGGGCCTGATCCCGCCGGCCGCCGATCGCCTGACCGGCGGCAGCGGGGCGCTTGCGTAACCGAAGTGTCAATTTCTTTCCCCGGCATTTGCACATAACTGGAACGTGCGTGCCTGGGACCTCTGGTTTGCTTGACCGATGGGTGTTCCGGCGCCGTCTGCCGCCGCTCCGACGCCTTAACTAAGAGAGATGCCGCAACCTTCCGCCACCCACGTACCGCCGCAGAACATCGAGGCGGAGGAGTCGGTCCTGGGGGCGATGCTGGTCGCCGAGCCGGCGCTGACGCGGGTGATCGACGAGGTGAAGCTGAACGCCGCCGACTTCTACCTCGATCGCCACCGGGCGATCTTCGAGTGCGCCTACGACCTCTACGCCGCCTCGAAGCCGGTTGACGAGCTCAGCGTCAGCGAGGCGCTGACGCAGCGGGGCGCGATCGACCAGGCGGGCGGCAAGCACTACGTCTCCGAGCTGGCGGCGAAAGTGCCCGCCGCCGGCAACGCCAAGCACTACGCCGAGATCGTCCAGCAGAACTCGCTGCTGCGGCGGCTGCTCGGTGCCGGCCAGGAGATCCAGGGCTGGGTCAACGAGCGCGACGGCGAGCCGCGCGAGCTCTCCGAGCGGGCCGAGAAGCTGCTGTTCGAAGTCGCCCACAAAGAGCAGGCCAGCGACTTCCGGCTGCTCTCCGAGATCCTCCACGACGAGGTCGACCGGCTGGAGAAGCTCTCGACCGGCGAGATCGAGATGACCGGCACCCCGGCCGGCTTCCGCGACATCGACGCGATCACCGGCGGCTTCCAGCCCGGCAACCTGATCATCGTCGCCGCGAGGCCGGCCATGGGAAAGTGTCTTGAGCAATCAAGACTCGTTTACGACCCTTGCACCGGCGCACGGCGGACCGTCAGGGACCTCTGGGAAGCACACGTTCGCGGCGAGGACGTTTGGGTCGCCTCGCTCGGACCGGACCTGCGCATGCGGCGCGCCAAGGCGGCAGCGGTCGTACCGAACGGAAGGAAGCGCGTCTACAGCCTGAGAACGCGCCTGGGTCGCGAGCTGAGGGCAACCTCGAACCATCCCGTACTGACCAGCTCCGGTTGGGAGGAGCTCGGGAGCGTCACTCCGGGAGCCCGGATCGCTGTTCCGCGGTATCTACCGGGCCCAGCAGAGCCGGCCGAACTACCCGACGAGGAGGTCGTGCTCGTCGGGGCACTGATCTCGGACGGCGCCCTAAGTCAGAGGACTCCCCGGTTCTGCTTCGGCGCCGGCTCCAAAGTGCTCCCAGCCGTCGAGGAGGCCGTTCGCGCGTACGGGCTTCGCCTCCGTGTCAGCGGTCGCAAGAGTCATGGCAACGGCCTGATCAGCGCCGGGCCTGGAGCGCGAAGCAACCCGGTCACCGAGATGCTGCGCCGACATGGCCTGATGGGGCTGCGCTCGGCTGAGAAGTTCGTGCCGGACGCGATCTTCGGCCTCGGGGAGGAGCAGCTCGCCCGTTTCCTCGGCGTCATGTACGCCTGCGACGGGCACGTCTACTGCAGCGAGCGGCTGGCGCAGATCGGCTACACGACGATCAGCGAGCGGCTGGCGCGTGATATCCAGCACCTGCTGCTGAGACTCGGGATCGTGGCGAAGATCCGCACCCTGAAGCGGCCCGTATATGACCGCACCGACAAGGTCGCGCGCGAGATCAGGATCACCTCACAGGAGGGTCTGCGCCGTTTCTGCGAACTGGTCTCCGTCCCCGGCAAGGAGGAGGCTCAGGCGAGAGTTATGGCGCGACTCGAAGTCGCACCCCGCTCCACCAACACCGACCCGCTCCCAACCGAGATCTGGAACGACGTACTGCTGGCGAAGGGTGGACGGAGTTGGGCGACGGTCAGCGAGCTGACCGGGCGCCCTCGCAACCACAACTGGCACGTCGATGCTCGCTCTCCCTCCCGCAGCCTCGTCGCCGAGCTCGCCGTCGCGGTCGGGTCGCCCGCGCTCGAAGAGCTTTCGGACTCCGACATCTGGTGGGACGAGATCGAGTCGGTCGAGTACGTCGGTGAAGAGGAGACCTACGACCTCGACGTTCCCGGCCTGCGCAACTTCGTCGCCGACGACATCATCGTCCACAACAGCGCCCTGGTCGCCAACATCGCCGAAAACGTCGCCGTCAAGGACAACAAGCCGGTCGCTTTCTTCTCGCTGGAGATGTCCGAGGTGGAGCTGGCCCAGCGCTTCATCGCCTGCCGGGCGCGGATCTCCGGCGACAAGCTGCGCAAGGGACAGGTCTCCCAGCGCGACTGGCCGAAGGTGGTGCGGGCCTGCAACGAGCTGGAGGAGGCGCCGCTCTGGTTCGACGACTCCTCCGACCTCGGCATCCTCGACCTGCGGGCGAAGGCACGGCGCCTGCACGCGCAGGAACAGGAGCGCGGCGGCCTCGGCCTGATCATCCTCGACTACATCCAGCTGATGCGCTCCGACGACCACCGCGCCAACCGGGTCGAGCAGGTCGGCCAGATCAGCCGCGGGCTGAAGATCCTCGCCCGCGAGCTGGAGGTGCCGGTGGTGGCGATCTCGCAGCTCTCGCGGGCGCCCGAGCAGCGGACGCCGCCGAAGCCGCAGCTCTCCGACCTGCGCGAGTCGGGGCAGATCGAGCAGGACGCCGACGTCGTCGCCTTCCTCTACCGGGCCGACTACTACCGCGACCCCGACGAGGAGCCCGACGGCCTCGCCGACGTGATCATCGCCAAGCACAGGAACGGCCCGATCGGGACCAGGCAGCTGGTCTTCCTCGACCGCTTCCCCAAATTCGCCGACCACTCCGGCCAGGAACAGCCGATCGAGCAGCCGGCCGGCGAAGGGCCGCCGCTGGCCGACGCCGGCGCCATGGGGCCTGACTTCTGATGGCGGCGATCGCCCGCTCGGAGCCCTTCCGCGAGCAGGTCTGCCCGCTCGGCGTCTGCGACGGCTCCGGCTGGATCCTCGGCCCCGAAGACGTCGCCCGCCCCTGCGAGTGCCGGGCGCAGCGCCTCAAGCGAGGACGCAGCCGGGGCGTGGCCTCCGTGATCCCCAAGAAGTTCCAAGGCGTCTCCTTCGATCGACCTCCCGTAAGCACGGAGATCGACCAGGTAGCCGTGCGAGCCACCCACCGCTACGTCGATGAACTCGACGAGAATCTCCGCATCGGCCGGGGGATGTGGTTCATGGGGGATACCGGCACCGGTAAGACCACGCTGACGATGCTTATCTCAAGACATGCCCTCGCGGCGGGCTACTCCGTCGCCATATACACGATGCCCAAACTTCTGGCGCGGATCAGAAGCACCTATGAACGGGACACGGGGGACGACACTTACCTTCAATTCTTTGACCGGCTGAGCCGGGTCGACCTCCTCCACATCGATGACTTCGGCGCAGAGAAACGGTCCGACTGGGTGCTCGAGCAGCTCTACTCGATCTTGAACGAGCGATACGAGCAAGAGCGGGCAATCGTCGCCACCACCAATCTCGACCGCGAGACGTTTGACGAGAAGCCCGCCCAATCTCGCTCCGCATTTCCCCAAAGCGACCCCGCCGTAGATTGGATTCGCCGGCTTGAGAAAGAGGTGGGGAAACGAACGGTCTCCCGCCTTGTCGAGATCTGCGGTGACCCGATCACGATGTTTGGTCCAGACGCACGCATCCAGGTGCGTGCCGCAAGCTGAGTCGGAGCGAAGGGAAATATGCGCCGGGCTGCTCAGTGGTTGAGATTGAAGACGAGGCCCAAGGCGTCGTCAACGGCCGCAAGATCGTCGAGAGAGAGGTGGCCCACTTGCTCGCCAAGGCTGCGCGCGTCCACCGCGGTGGCCATCTCGCAGAGGACCTGGGTCCTGCTCTCGCCCAACTCGACCTGAGGGCGGAAGCTGGCGGGGGTTGCCGACTGTGACGTCGGGCAGATTACAACCGTCGAAAGCGCCGCCAGCTCGTCCGCCTGAACAATCACCGCATACCGTCGGCCATGCTGCGCTCGTCCCCGGCCGGGAGGCAGGGTGATCGAGTGAATATCACCACGAAGCACGCAGATCCTCCAGCTGAGCGACGATCTCCCGCGCTTCCTCTACGTAAGCCGGGTCTTCCGACAGCCGGCGGGCCTCAACCGCCAGCTCGCTCCGCCGTCTCTCCCGCTCCGCCGTCTCTTCGATTGCCTGTCTGGCCGCTTCGGCTTTGCTTATTCCGCGCAGTCGGGCCAGGCTCTCGAGAGCGCGCGCGCCAGTCCGGCCAAGGCGCAGGGAGAGCGGTGGCGGGGTCTGGCTCATTCCCGCCAATGTAGCGTGATTCACGCTACCTGGACTTGAGGCAGCTTCCATATGGCGAATCGTGACCGGCGCCGACGCACGCTTGGCGCGCAACGCGTGAATTGTCCGTGTCAAAACACCGACCATTACTGCGCAACGCGCCTGGAGTTCAACCCCGTCACAATCCAGCGCTTATGCCAGGCGTGGTCATAGTCGGCGCCCAGTGGGGCGATGAGGGCAAGGGGAAGATCACCGACCTGCTGGCCGAGCGGGCGGGGATGATCGTCCGCTTCCAGGGCGGCAACAACGCCGGCCACACGATCGTCCGCGACGGCGAGGAGTTCAAGTTCCACCTGATCCCCTCCGGCATCCTCTACTCGGAGAAGACCTGCGTGATCGGCAACGGCGTCGTCCTCGACCCCAACGTGCTGCTGGGGGAGATCGACGGGCTCAAGCGCCAGGGGATCGCCGTCGGCAACCTGCGCATCTCCGCCAACGCGCACCTGATCATGCCCTACCACGTGCTGCTCGACACGGCCGGCGAGACCAAGCTCGGCAAGCTCTCGATCGGCACCACCCGGCGCGGGATCGGCCCCTGCTACGCCGACAAGGCGCTGCGGCTCGGCATCCGCGTCCAGGACCTGCTCGACGAGAAGATCCTGCGGACCAAGATCCGCGCCGCGCTGGAGCCCAAGCAGCAGGCGCTGCGCGAGCTCTCGGTGCAGCGGCGAAAACTGCGCAAGGAAGCCGGCGAGGAGTCGGACAAGAGCGCGGTCGAGGCGAAGGGGGCGGTCCCGGACCCACGGCTCGACCTGCACTCGATGGTCGAGGAACACGTCAACTTCGGCCACCGCCTGGAGCCGCACATCGCCGACACCGCGCGCCTCTGCTGGGACGCCCTCGACAGCGGCGAGACGGTGATCTTCGAGGGTGCCCAGGCGACCCTGCTCGACCTCGACCACGGCACCTATCCCTTCGTCACCTCCTCCAACCCGATCGCCGGTGCCGCCACCGTCGGCGCCGGCATCGGACCGGCCGACATCGACGAGGTCTGGGGAGTCGCCAAGGCCTACGCGACCCGGGTCGGCGCCGGCCCCTTCCCGACCGAGCTCGAAGACGAGGCCGGCGACTATATGGTCGAGCGCGGCCGCGAGTTCGGCACCACGACCGGGCGGCGGCGGCGCTGCGGCTGGATGGACCTGGTGGCGCTGCGCTACGCGGTGCGGCTCAACACCCTGGACTCGCTGGCGATCACCAAGCTCGACGTCCTCAGCGGCATCGGGCCGCTGCGGGTCGCGGTCCGCTACCGCTCGAAGGAGGGCGCCGTCCTCGACAGCTTCCCCTACCACCAGTCGATCCTGCACTCGGCGACACCGGAGTACGAGGAGCTGCCCGGCTTCGACGACGACATCGGCGACTGCCGCGAGGAGGCCGACCTGCCGCGGGCGGCACGCGACTACCTCGGCTTCATCGCCGAGTTCGTCGGCGTGCCGATCCGCCTCGTCGGCGTCGGCCCCGACCGCGAGCAGACGATCTCGATCGACCGCTGAGGTCTGCCGCGGCGGCGGCGCAAAGAGAAGGGCGGCCATCTGGCCGCCCTTCTCGCTACCGACCCGTCTTCCCCAAGACAGGTTTGCGAAGGAACTCCTGGATCAGCCCTTCGGGGTACAGGTGCGGATGATTTCCGCTTTGGCCTTGGTGCCGTCGCTGAACTTCGCTTCGCCCCTGGCGTAGATCTTGCCGGTCGGGCATTTCAGCGTCAGGACGCCCTTTTTCGTGATCGAGAGGCTGAACGAAGTGACCGAGCCGCTGCCGCCGGCGATCTTCGGCACCGACGCGATCGACTGCAGGCCGTAGGGGCCGTTGTGGATTTTCTTGATCTTGACCGTGGTCACGATCGCGGCCGGGGTCGGCACGGTGATGTAGGCGTGGATGAACAGCGTCGTCGTCCCACCCGAGGTGCCGCCGTTGAAGACCAGCAGTTTCGAGCTGACCGGGATCGGGGCCTGTTCCGGGAACTGGATCTGGACGTTGGTCGTGCCGGTGCCGATGATCGCCGATTTGCAGATCGCTTCGGCGTGCTTGGTGTCCTGCGACTGCAGTTTGCCCGAGGTGCAGACCGGCAGGCCCTTGACGTTGATGGCGCCGTTCTTGTCGGTTTCGACGTTGACTTCTTTCAGCGCCGGCGGGTGGGTGCCGTCGAGGGTGGCGATTTTGCCCGAGACGCTGAGCGTGATCGGCGTCGGTTTGGTCCTCGAGAGGACCTTCGGCGAGAAGCCGCCGTTGAAGGTGAGTTCGAGATTGCCCGCCCGCACCTTGACCGGCTTTTCCGCTTGGGCGATGCCCGCGATTGAAATCGCGATCAAGGCCGCGAGGGCCATCGTAATCATCAGGTACTTGCGCATATCCCTATATCTCTCCTTTTGCGGCTTGCCCGTCCAGAGCCGTGCCGTCGAAAGCTTGCATGGGTGAATCTCTCCAGCAGGTCAACTTACCACCCCCGCTATTAGGTAAACCCGTCGTCTGCGGGAAAAGAGCGGCTTAACAAGCGTCGGGTGGCGCTAGCTCTCAAGCATCGAGAGCCGCACCCGCTCGCGCTCGGCGGCGGCGCCATCCGCCCCGAGGAAGGGCAGCGTGATCCAGAACATCAGGTCCGGCAGCCGGCTGGGCAGTCGCGCCGCGGCGCCGTGCAGGATCTCGCTGTAGAGCAGCTCGTTGACGCCGCCGGCGAGCGAGAGCGAGGTGATCCCCGGCAGCTCGACCGAGGTCTCGGCCCGGCCCGACTCGAGGAAGCCGGTGAACTGGCGCAGCGCCGCGTCGCGGCGGGCCAGCGCCTTCGGCCCCGCCGCCAGCACCTCGACGATCGCGAAGCGGGCCTCGTCCGGATGCTCCGCCAAGTGCTCCAGCAGCGCCCCAAGGCCGGCGGCGACGCGCTCCGCCCACGGCGCCCCCTGCTTCGACTCGAAACCACCGCCGGTGTCGCTCAGCAGGTTGCCGAGCAGGACATCGTAGGCGGCGAGGAAGCAGTCCTCCTTGCTGTCGAAGAGTTCGTAGAAGGTCTTGCGGGAGACGCCGGCGACGCCGATCACGTCGACCACGCGGGTCTCCGGGTAGCCGCGCTCGGAGACGACCTCGATCATCGCCTGGTGGATGCGGTTGCGTTGGGATTCGGTCACCGCCTCCCTGGGCAGACCGTGTCTCCCCCTCGGCAGCCGCTCGTTCAGCTTAGCCGCGCGTCTACTGGAGGCCACCCTGTGACTGTAGAGCAGAAGCGGGCCGCTGCCCAGCTACTTGCCGGTCTGTTCGAAGGTGTGCTGGTAGGCCGTGGCAGCGCCACCGCCGTAGATCGGTTCGAAGGGACCCTGCTGGGTGCAGGGAGGGGCGGGTACCGAGCCGGTGCTGCTCTGTTCGGCGAAGGCGTACTTCTTCAGGCGTTTGAAGAGTTCTTCAGATTCTTTGAGTTCGCCTTTTTTGGTCCGTTCCGCGAAGGCAGGGCTCTTCGGAGTTTCCGGATCGAGGGTGGCGGTGACGCCGGACGCGCACTGGCGCGTTTCGAAACCGGGCAGTCCAGATGCCAGGTTCTTGGCCCAAAGCGGAGGGCTGTAGGCGCTGTTGCGATTGACAGTCAGACGCTTGGCGTAGGTGGAAACCGTTTCGGGAGTGAGAGGCACCAGCACACGCAGGTAGTGGAACCGTTCGCCCTGTTCGTTTTCGACCGGCAGCACTGCGTTGGTGGCCGCGGTGACGTTGCCGAAGAGGGACGTGACCTCGTGCTTGTAGAGGCTGAGCCCGGTGAAGATCGGGTTGAGGTTGCGCAGGAACGGGTCGACGGCGCGCAGCAGCGGCGGGAAATCGTCGCGGAAGAGCCTGCGCAGGGCGGGGAAGCCGGTCGGGGCGCGGGCGATCACCGGCGCCAGGCCGTTGAAGAAGCCCTTCGCTTCCGGCGCCAGGTTGGAGAAGGCGATCAGGGTCGGCGAGAGCTGTTCGGCGGCGGGGACGAGCTGGCGCATCAGCGGGTCGGCGTTGAGGGCGAAGCCGCGCAGGCGGGTCAGCGTCGCTTTCGACTGGTCGAGGAAGGTCGGGAAGGCGCGGAAGAGGGCTTCGATGTCGCGGTCGCGGCGGGCGGTGGTCTGGAAGACCGCGTTGGAGCTCTTGATCAGGCTCGCCAACTCGCCTTCGCGGCCGCGAAGGGCGCGGAAGGTGGTGGCGCCGTTGCGGAAGAGCTGGGCGACCGCGAGGCGCTGGCTGTCGAGGTTGCGGAAGAGCTTTTCGAAGTCGGTGAAGGTCGGTTCGAACTCGCCCAGCGCGTAGGAGAGGCTGCCGCCCTGGCCCTCGATCGCGACCGCGGCTTCCTGCATCCAGCTCTGGAACGCCGCCCGGGTCTTCGGGTCGAAGGTGCGGAAGATCTCGTCGAGCTGGACCGATTCGGCGATGTTGGCCTCGGGCAGGGTGCCTTCGTCGGCGAGCTTGGGGCCGTTGCGGTTGCCGGGGGTGAGTTCGATGTAGGTCTCGCCGAGCAGCGTCTTCGTGCGCAGGATCGCCCGCGTCGATTCCGGCAGCGGCGCGTACTTGTCGTCGATGTCGACGGTCGCCAGCGCCTGCTTGCCGTTCGGCGCCAGGGCGATGTTCTGGACTTTGCCGACGTTGACGCCGGAGATCCGCACGTCCGACTGTTCGGCCAGCTGCGTCGCCTCGTTGAAGGGGACCTTGATTTCGTAGGGCTTCGCCTTGAACGGGGTCGGCCCGCCGAAGGTGACCCAGAGGAAGAGCAGGATGCCGAAGCACGACAGCGCGAAGCCGGCGATGACCAGGAGCTGCGTGGTGCTGGGGGCGCGCTTGCTCATTGGGTGGCTTTCGAGCCGCAGATCGCCGTGGGGAGTTCTGGATCGGTGATGTTCGGGAGTTCCTTCGGCCGCGGCACGTTTGCCGTTTCCAGCAGCGTCTCGAAGGGGGGTCGGGTCAGGCCAAACCCGAAGGCGAGGTTAGAGGCGTTGCAGGTGAGCATCACCAGGCCGCGCTGCACGGGACCACCGGCGTCGCTCAGGTTGAAGCTGGCGTTGTAGTCGTGGTTGAGCCAGGGCACGTAGAAGAGGTAGCTCTGGCGCGAGCCCTTCGGCTTGTAGGCGAGCTCATTGAAGAAGGAGTTGAGGCCGCCGAGCGAGTTGCCGAAGCTGCGCACGGTCTTCTTGAACGGGCCGGAGGCTTCGTTGCCGTGGGTGAGGAAGGGGCGGATCTGGCGGGTGAAGGGGCGGATCTGGTCGCGGATCGGCGCCGTCGTCTGGCTGAACAGCCGCTCCGTCGCCTTGAAGGCGGGGGTCAGCGCCTGCGCCTGCGGGATCAGCCCGGTCAGCGCCGAGTAGGAGACCTTGGAGAAGCGCTCGGAGCTGGCGAGGCCGGCGTTGGCGGCGCGCAGGGTCGAGGGGAATTCCCGCAGCGCGTCCTGGATCGCCTGCTGCTGGTTGGCGAAGTTGCCGAGGACGGCGTCGGAGGAGCTGACGAAGCGCCTGACCTCGGAGTCGTGGCGGCCGAGTTCGGTCGTCAGCAGGCTGAAGTCGTGGATCACCCGGGCGAGGGCGACGTGGCGGGCGGCGACCGCTTTGTTCAGCTTCGCCGTGTAATGGACGAAGGGCTCGAAGCGGCGCAGGGCGCTGCCGAGCTGCTTGCCGCGACCGCCGATCCCCTGGGCGCCGCCGGAGACCAGCAGCTGCAGGTACTGGCGGGTGTCGCCGTCGAGGGTGGCGAGGAAGGCTTCGAGGTTGGTGTTCGGTTCGGTCTGGGCGAGGGTGAAGTTGGCGCCGTCTTCGACGTGCTTCTTGCCGCTGCCCGGTTCGACCTCGACCACCATGTCGTTGAGGCCGGTTTTCGGCCGCAGCAGGAAGGAGGCGTTGGGGTGGATCAGCTTCATGTACTTGGGCTCGATTTCCATGCCGACGACGGCGTGGCCGTCTTCGAGGTCGACCGAGGCGACCTTGCCGACCTGGATCCCGGCGATGTCGACCGACTGGCCCTGCCCCGGGGTGACCGCCTGCGCGGTCGAGAACTCGGCGGTGATGTGTTCGAATTCTTCGCCGACCAGGGGCAGCCAGGACGGCAGCGAGGCCTTCTGCTCGGTGAAGATGCCGAGCGTCATCACGATCCCGGCGAGCGCCAGGACGATGATCGCGACCGTGTCTTTGCGGTGCCCGCGCGCCTGCCGCGAGAGCCAGGCGCGGAAGTGGCGCCAGCGACTGACCTGTGGCGTCGGCTCGCTCATGGGCTGACCACCGCCGGGGAGGGAGGGCCGACCTGGCCGAGAGCGCCGTTGACGTTGGGAACAGGATTAGTGTCGCAGCGCACTTCCGGCTTCAGCGGGGGCATTCCGCCGAGTCTCGGCTGCGTGCCCAGCGGCGCGGCCGCGGTGTGAGCGAAGTTGACTTCGTCGCTCTTGAGTTTCGCGTCGGGATTGACTTCGCCGACCAGCTTCGAGCCGCCGCCGCCCTGCACGCGGAGATAGGGCCCGTTGCCGTCGTAGTTTTGGCCCTGCCCGGCGAAGTTGACGAAGTTGTAGAGGAACTCGCGGTAGTTGGGGCCGCCGGTGCTGAAGCGGTCGCCGATCACCTCGTTGCCGGTCGGGACCAGGACCTTGGTCGTGCAGAGGCTGAGCTGGTTGAGCTGCGGCAGCGCCACTTCCTTGCCGGCCTGGGCGGCGCCGGCGAGGCCGGGGGTCGATTCGCTCAGCAGCCTGGCGACGCCGCCGCCCTCTTTGCCCGAGAGCAGCGCCCGGGTCTGCTGCAGCCAGGGACCGGAAGACCGGATCAGGCCCGGCAGCTCGGCGACGGCGGGGGTCAGCTCGATCGCGTAGGTGCGCAGCGGCGGCAGCGAGCGGTTGAGGGCGACCAGCGAGGAGTGCGCGGTGCGCAGGGTCGGCGCCAGCAGGTGGATCGTCGTCGCCAGGTTGGTCGACTGGCTGGCCAGGGCGCCGGTGAAGACGTTGAAGTTGGTAATCAGCCCCTGCAGGTCGGACTGGCTGGCCGCGAAGGCGCCGAAGGTGCGGCCGGCGCCGGCGACGAGGCGCGAGAGGTCGCGCTGCTGGGTGCCGAGGAAGGCGTTGGTCACCTGGGCGCTGTAGCGGCCGGCGTCGCCGCCGTATTTGAGCGCGCCGTTGAGCGCCTCGCCGCCGCTCTTGCCCTGGACCTCGGGCAGCTGGTTGGCGTCTTCGGCGGCGTCGGGCCTGTGCGTGAGGGCGGTTCCGTAGCTCTCCAGCAGGCGGCTGAGGTCGGCCCGCACCGGCGACTGCAGCGCCGTCAGGACTTCGTCGATCTGGACCGCGGTGGAGGTGTGGGAGACCGGGATCGTGGCGCCGCTGTCGAGGTCCGGCGAGCTGGGGCTGCCGGGGTCGAGTTCGATGAAGAAGTTGCCCTCGAGGAAGATCCGCGGCCGGATCGCGGCGAAGGCGTCCTTGTGGATCGGGCGCCCGGATTCTTCGACGGTGAAGCTGACCGTGGTCGCGTCGCCGTCGCGTTCGGTCGAGATCACGCGGCCGACTTCGACGCCGGCGATCCGCACCGGCGAGTTGAGGGCGATGTTGGCCGAGTTGGAGAAGGTCGCCTTGAGTTCGTAGCCGTAGCTGGTGAAGGGAACGTGGCCGGTGAAGGCGAGGTAGGGCCCGAGCGTGAAGATGAGGATGAAGACGATCGCGATCAGGACGTTGCTCGGGCGCCATTTGAGGCGGCCCGTGGGTGCTTTCTGCGCTCTGAGGTCGCGCTCGGGGAGGCGGGTCATTTGCTTTCCACCTGACCGCGGGTCGTCGTTCCCCAGACGGGCGCATGGCCGATCATGGTTTTGCCGCCGACGTACTTCTCGTTACCCGCTTCGCAGCCGTTCGGCTGCCCCGGGGCGCCAGTGTTTGGATACGGGTTGTAGTGCAGGTGGTTGCCGAAGGTGGGACCGTTCGCCGGAGCCGACGCCGGACCACCCTCGCTGTTCGGGCCTTCTTCGGGCGTAAATGAAATGAAGTTCAGCCAGTGACCGTTGCTGTTGCCGCCGCTGGTGGACAGAACGAGATTGCGGAATGCCAGCGTTATGTAGTTGCAGGTGGTTTGCGCTGGAGCAATGAACCTCAGCGAGGGCTTCAGCAGTTCGTTGGTGTTGGTCAGCAATTCGAGCCCGTTGAAGGTGCCGGGGGCGTTCTGGAAGTCGACCAGGGCTTCGGCGGTCGGCTGCAGCTGGGCGTTCAGCACCGGCGAGGCGTTCAGCACCGGCACCCCGGCGTGCAGCGATTCGGCGATGATCGGCGAGGTTTCGCCGAGCGCTTTGGCGCCCGGCTTCAGCGCCGTGAAGAAGCGGGCGGTGTCGTGCAGGAACGGCCGCAGCGTCGGCAGGTCGGCGATCGCCGTGTCCTCGGTCGGCGGGCTTTTGACGATCGTTTCCTGGATGTAGGGGCGGGAGACGCGGGCGAAGGCGCCGAAGGTGCGGTCGAGGGCGACGAAGAGGCTGGCCTGGGTCTCGGCGACCGGGGCGACCGTCGCCGAGAGTTCCTCCAGCGCCCGCCAGAAGCCGGCGAAGTCGGTGCTGGGGGCGGCCAAGGTGCGCAGCACCGGCTGGCCGTTGACGACGAACCGCCGCAGGGCGCCGATCGCTTCGTTCAGCTGCGGGCCGCGGCCGGCGAGGGCGTTGCCGAAGCCGGCCAGGTTCTGGCGGATCGCCTCGCGGGTCGGCTTGTCGAACATGTCGAAGAACTGGTCGATGTCGACCGGTTCCGGCGTGTAGGCCTTGAGCGGAATCGTTTCGCCGGCGGCGAAGCCGCGGCTGGAGTTGCCGGGCGAGACCTGCAGGAACTTCAAGCCGAGCGCCGACTTCGGCCGCACCGTGATCGTCGAGTCGACCGGCAGCGGTTCGACCTCCTTGTCGAAGCTCAGCGACAGCTGGGCGGCGACGCGGCCGTTGCCGAGCTGGACCGGCACCACCGACTTGACCGTGCCGACCAGGGTGCCGCCGATGCGGATGTCGTTGCCTTTGACCAGGGCGTCGGCGTTGGGGACCCGCGCCTTGAGGTCGTAGGTGGAGACGAAGGGCAGGCCGTTGTTGGCGTTGTAGGCGAGGAAGACGGCGACGATCACGACCAGCACGGTCACCGCCCCGACCAGGATCGGGCTGCTCGCCACGCCGCTGATGCCGCTGCGGTTCCTCATGGCCCCAGCAGGTAGTTGAGAAGCGGCTCGGTGCCGCCGGTCTTCGAGGCCCGGCCGAGACCCGTTTCGCCACCTTTGCCGGTGCCGCCAGCGGCGGCGCCGGCCTGGCCGATCGCGGTGGCCGGGCCTTCGGCAGCGACGGTGCCGCCGGTCTTGGCAGCGAGCCCGGCAGCAAGGAGACGGTAGAGGCTGGCGGCACTGGCGGCAGAGCTTGCACTGCCGGGGCCGTTGAAGCGGGATGAGCAGCCGCCGCCTTCGGAGCCCGCGGTTCGGGATATGTAGTCGACGCAGTTGGTCAGCGTCGCCAAGGTGCGGCCAAAGTGGCCGTACTGGTCGAAGCCGTTGAAGGACGCGGTGGTGTTGTAGATGAGTTCGACCAAGGCATCCCAGCCTCCGGTCTGTTTGATGTTGGTGAATAGCTTCGCGAGTTCGCTCGTTGGCACCACACCCGACTTGGCCAGTTCACGCGCCTTGATCACGACCGGGTCGGCTTCGGCAAAGATCGGGCCGGAGGCTTCGCCGGCGTCGCCGAGGCTCTTCAGCGCCACCGTCGTCGCTTCCGAGAACGGGGTCAGAGTGCGGGTGGCGTCGGTCAGCGACGGCGCCGCCTTGCCGAGGTAGGAGAGGACCGGGGTGCCGGCGTCGGAGAATTCCTTGAGGCTGCGCATCGTCAGCCGGAACTCGCGCAGGAAGTGGGGCAGCTTGGCGAAGCCCGCTTCGAGTTGGGCGCCGCGTTCGGCACTCGCCTGCGCCGCGGCGCCGGAGTTGGCGAGGAAGCCGACGACGTGGGCGCGCTCGCGCGAGAGCGGCCCGAGGATTTCCTCCGAGTCGCTGGCCAGCTGGGCCAGCTGCTTGCGCTGGGCCGAGAGCTGACCGAAGAGGATGTCGACGTCGCGCAGCACCGGGTTGGCGCGCTTGATCAGCACTTCGAGGTCTTCGCCGCGGCCGGCGAGGGCGGCGCCGAGTTCGTTGAAGATGAGGCGGAAGCGCTGTGCGTAGGGGAGCGTCTGGATGTCGTTGATCAGGTCCGGGTCGACGCTGGTGCTGTTGTTGCCGAGCGGCAGCAGGTACTCGCCGGCGCCGGGCTGGCCGGAGGGGATTTGTTTGAGCGACGGCGGCGGCTTCGAGCCGGGCGCCCGCGGCAGGGTCGGGCTGCAGTCGACGAACTTCTCGCCGATCAGCGACTGCGGCCGGATCAGGCAGCTGGCGTCTTCGCGGAAGTCCTGGAAGCCCGGGTCGGTGATGTCCATGACGATGATCGCCTTGCCGGGGACGGAGGCCGGCTTGCCGTTGCGGTAGGCGACCGTTTCGCCGGGCATCGAGACGCTGACCGATTCGATCGTGCCGACGTTGGCGCCGGCGACGCGGACCTGCTCGCCGTTGACCATGAAGGCGCCGTTCTCGAAGATCGCCCGCACCCGGTAGCCGCCGCCGGATTCGCCGCCGCCGGAGGCGAGCAGAACCACGACGACGACCGCCGCCACCAGCCCCGCCGCGAGTATCAGGCGCCTGGTCATGGTCCGGGGGGCGCGTCGGCCCGGTTGCATTCGGAGGGGCTGACGCTGCTGCCGTTCCAGGGCGGGTTGACGTAGGGGTTGGAGTTGTCGCCAGCCGATTGGGTGGCACCGCCGGGGCAGCGGCGTTTAACGCCGGCTTCGGTCCCGAAGGCTTCGTATTGCTGGGCCTTGGTGATCGGTTCGAGGACGCCGCCATTGTCTTTGAAGAGGTTCTGACCGGTGGCGACGGCCCGAGCGTAGTGCCCGTTGCCGTCGTAGTAACCGGTGACCTGCCCGAGCTTGCCGATGCCGTTGAAGAGGTCCGGCGTGTAGGAGCGGATGAAGTTGAGGTTCGGCTGGAAGGCGGCGATCGCTTCTTCGGCGTGGGGGAACGCGCTCGAGGCGAGTTCCTGGACCCGGGGCAGGATCGCCAGCAGTTCGGCGGCGTCATTGCCCTTGCCGGGGCGGCTCACGGTCAGCCGCAGGTCATGGAGGAAGGGCTTGAATTTGGAGAGGACCGGGCGCAGTTCGGCCAGGAACGGGGCCAGGTTCTTGGTCGCCGGCTTCGCCGTGTTGACCAGCGGTTCGAGGTCGTCGAGGGCGGCGCGGAGGTTGACGAAGGTGGTGTTGCTCTGGCGCAGCACCGGCGGCAGCTCCCGCAGGCTCTGGTCGAAGGCGACGTTCTGGCTGGCGATCGCGCCGAAGGCCGTGTTGGCGTGGGAGATCGCGTCGGAGAGCTCTTCGCCGCGGCCGGCGATCGCCGTCGTCAGCTTGCTGGAGCTGACGACGAAGCGGGCGAACAGCGCTTCGTCGGCGTTCAGTTCCTTGACGAAGGCGTCGGTCCGGTTCAGCGCCGGGCCGAAGTACTTGTAGGCGTTGTTGGCTTCGGGCCCGACGCCGGTGTAGATCTCGGCGTTGCCCTTGATGAAGTCGCTCAGCCCCTTGCGCACCGCGGGCGGGAAGGTGTTGAAGAACTGGTCGATGTCGACCGGGGTCGTGGTCGAGGAGAGGCCGAGTTCGGCGCCTTCGTCGAGCGCCGGGTTGCTGTTCGGGCCGGGGCTGATCGAGACGTAGTGGTTGGCGACGCCGGAGAGCGAGGTGGCGCGGATCACCGCGGTCGAGCCTTCGTGCAGCTGCTGGCTGATTTCGACCTTGACCTCGGCCAGGTTGTTGTCGCTGAGTTCGATGCTTTCGACCGAGCCCACCGGCGAGCCGCCGATCAGCACCTGGTTGTCGGGGACGAGCTGGCCGGCGTTCTGGAAGATGAGCGTGTACTTGTGGCCGCCACCGCCGCCGAAGAAGACGACCGCCAGCACGATCACGGCAACCGCGAGGGCGGCGATGACGGCGATTCGGGCTGGGGTGACCCCACGGCTTGGCGCCGAGCTTTTCTCCTCGCCTAAGGGTTTGGCAGCCACGGGTCGTCGCTTGTTCGTTCCCCGGCCTCCGACCCGGTGGAACGGGCGCGGGAATCGTATCCGAGCCACCCCCGGGCAAGAGCGTCGCGAGCGGGTACTTAACTGGAAATCAACGCGTTGCTCAGACGTCGAATCTGGGCAGCGCCCGCGCCAGCGGTCGCGGCAGCCACCAGACCCGGTCGCCGATCAGCAGCATCAGCGCCGGCAGCAGGACGATCCGGACCACGGTGGCGTCGAGCAGCACGGCGACGGTCAGCCCCGTCCCCAGCTGGCTGACCGTCGACACCGAAGCGCCGGCGAAGACGACGAAGACCGCCATCATGATCGCCGCCGCGCCGGTGATTACGCGGGCGGTCTTCTCGAGGCTGAAGCGGATCGCGGCGGCGTTGTCGCCGTCGCGGTCGTAGTGCTCGCGCATGCGGCTGAGGATGAAGACCGCGTAGTCGATCGAGAGCCCGAAGACGATGCCGAAGATCATCACCGCGCTGACCGCGTCGATGTAGTGGTGGCCGCCCAGCGGCCAGCCGGCGGGGACGTGGAAGAGCAGGGTGAGGATGCCGAAGGCGACGCCGACCGTCGCCAGGTTGAGGCCGACCGCGATCGCCGCCAGTGGGATCGCCCGCAGCACGGCGACCAGGACGAGGAAGGTGACCAGCGTGATCGCCAGGATCACCCACGGCATCCGCGCGCGGGTGACTTGGCTGAAGTCGTTGAGCTGGGCGGCGCCGCCGGCGACGCCCGTCGTCAGACCCGCTTTTTCGTGGACTTCCGCCGCTTCGCCGTTGAGGCGCTTGTTGAGCGCGATCGAGCCGGGGGTGTTGAGCCGATGCGTGGAGACGACCGTGATCGCGCCGGCCTGGCCGCCGCGCGGCAGGTCGATCGTCGAGGAGGCGGCCTGGCGCGCTCGCGGCGGCGCCCCGTCCAGCGCCGAGAGGACGAAGTAGCCCGAGTTGAAGAGGCCCGGCGAGGCCTCGCTGACGCGCCGCGCCTGGCGCCTGATCTGCGCCCGGCCGGAGATCACGCGGACGCTGGCGCGGCGCAGACCGCCCTGCAGCGGCGCGGCCTTGACAAAGCCGGCGGCGAGGCTGTGCTGGAGCGCTTCGGTGCCGCCGGTGAGGCGGTCGATGCCGGTGACCAGGGCCGTGGCGCCGCCGCTGAGCTGTTCGATGCCGCCGCCGAGGCGGCGGGCTTCCTTGGCCAGGCGATGGGCGCCGTGGGCGATCTTGTTGCCGCCTTTGACCAGTTCGAACATCCCTTCGTTGAGTTTGATCAGGGCGTGCTGGACTTTCTCCATTTCATGGCTGGTGCTGTTTATGTAGGCGTTGACTTCCTTCGCTTCTCCGTGGTCCGCCAGCAGCCGTTCGTCGAGCTTCGTCAGTTCCGTCGGCAGGCCCGCGTAGCCCGCCGCGTAGGGCTGGCCGTTGGCGGGGTTGGTGCCGGTGAACGCCGCCGCGGCTCCCTCCACCGCCGCCAGCGCCGCCGTGTAGTTGGGGTCCGAGCGGCCGACGGTCATTCCCTGCAGCTGCGCGAGGGCGGCCTTCAGCTGTTCTTCGGTGGCGCGGGCGGGTCCGATCAGCTGCGGCAGCTTCGTGTTGGCCTCTTCGTTGAGGCTCTTCTCCAGCCGGCGGCTGCGCGGCCGCGCGTTGCGGATCAGGGTGACCATCAGCGAGTTGACGCCGAGCTTGACCTGGATCACGGCCAGCGAGGCCAGCCGCAGTGAGTTCGCCAGTTTGTGCGTGCCCTTGGCGAAGCGAGCCAGAGCGTCGATCGCCCGCTGGCTGCCGCCGCTGGCCCGACCGAGGCCGCTGGCGATCAGCTGCGCGCCCGCTCCGGCGCGTCCCGACCCGTCGGCCAGCAGCCCGGCGCCGTCGCTCGCTTCGTCGAGGCCGCTGCGCAGCTGACCGACCCCACCGGCGGCGATGGCGAGGCTGCGGCCCAGTTTGCCGAGCTGCTTGACCGGGCCGAGATCGCCGTCGGAGGCGAGGATGGCGTTGCCGGTTTCCTGCAGGGGGGTGACCGGCTTCGCCGCCTGGGCCGGCCCGATCACCAGCTGCACGCCGGGGATCTTCGCGATCCGGCGCTGCCAATGCTCGAGCGCGGCGAGGTTCTTGGCGCTGGTGATAGGGCCCCGCGGGCTGACCGCGATCACCTGGTAGGGGGCTTCGAAGCCGGGGCCGATCGTCTTCGCGATCAGTTCGGCGTCCTGGCGGGCGGGCGAGTCGGTCGGCAGCTGTTCGGTGCTGGGGGGACCGGTCTTGAGCCCGATCGCGGGCGCGGCGAGGACCAGCACGACGGCGCCGATCGCCAGCGCCGCCAGCGCCGGCCGCTTCAGCGCCGCGCTGACGAAGACCATCACCCCGGAGTCGCCGCTCGGGGCCGGGCCGAGCCGCCAGCGATCGATCCTGTCGCCGACCAGCAGCAGCAGCGGCGGGACCACGAGGGTGGCGACGGCGACGCTGAGGACGACGACCATCGCCACCGTCCCCGCCAGCGAGGCCAGCAGCGGCCCCGGCACGACGAAGATCGCGACGATCATCGAGAGCAGCAGGGTGCTGCCGGCGAACATCGTCGTGCGGCCGGCGGTGCGGCGGGTGATGCGCGCCGCCTCGAGCGGGTCTTTCCCCGCTTCCAGCTCCTCGCGGAAGCGCGAGACCATCAGCAGCGCGTAGTCGACTCCCAGCGCCAGCCCGATCATCGTGCAGACGGTCAGGGCGAAGGCGTCGATGCTGAACCAGGCGGTGAAGAAATGGAGGATCCCGCGCGAGGCGATCACGGTGATGGCGCCGAAGACGAGCGGGATCGCCGCCGCGATCGGCGAGCGGAAGACGAGCAGGAGGACGATCAGCAGGAACGGGATCGCCAGCAGCTCGCCTTGCTCGCTGGCGTTGATCGATTCCTGCTGCAGCGCCCGCGAGAGGGTGGCGAAGCCGGTCTGGGTGGCGCGCACCGGCGGCCGCACCCGCTGTTCGAGGGTGCGTTCCAGCGCCGGCACCGTCTTGTTGACGGCGGTGGTGACGTCGGTGTGGAAGTCGGCGAGGATCAGCGCCTTGCGCGGACCCGGCCGCAGCAGTTCGACCGCGCCCTTGTCCCAGGGGGAGATCGTGCTGACCCGCGGGTCGCGCCGCAGGGCGCGGATCAATTCCGGTCCCTGATGGTCGAGTTCGGCGGCGGGGCCCTGCAGGAGGATCGCGAAGGGAGCCGAGTTGCCGAAGTGTTCGCGCAGCAGTTCGGTCGAGACCGAGGACTTGGTGCCGGGGATGTTGACCGTCGTCGGTTCGAGCTTGCCCTCGACGTTGGCCCCGATCACGCCGAGCACGGCAAGGACGAGCGCCGCCACGGCGAGCACCGCACGCGGATGGCGCAGGGTCAACGGGGGGCGATCGCCCGGATCCATGCCCGCGGATTCCGGCGATCCCCTGCTACTCCTCCATGACACTCGTGGTAGTTTGCCGGTTGGGGGAACGGGAGGGAGGAAACGTTGCGGAAGAATGTGTTAAGGACGCTCGCGATAGCCGCGGCGCTCCTGCTTACCGTCGGCGGTTCTGCCTACGCACTGCGGCTGCAGGTCGGCAACATCATCGTCGTCACCGAAGGCGGCTTCTCGCCGACGACCCTGCCCAAGCACAAGTTCGCGCCGATCAAGCTGCATGGCTTCGGCAAGTTCGAAACCGCCGACGGCTCGCCGCCGCCGATCCTCAAAACGATCGTGCTCTGGTTCGACAAGCACGGCTCGGTCGAAACCCGCGGGCTGCCGGTCTGCACGCAGGCGAAACTGGCGGCGACCACGACCGCGGTCGCGCGCAAGCTCTGCCCCGGCGCGATCGTCGGCACCGGCTTCGGCAAGGCGGTCGTCAACTTCCCCGAACAGGGACCGATCCCCGCCTCCTCGCCGATCACGATCTTCAACGGCCCGAAGAAAGACGGCAACCCGACCGTGCTGGCGCACGCCCACATCGACGTCCCCGGACCGACCACCTTCGTCGTCCCGATCGAGATCCAGAAAGTCCACGACGGCCGCTACGGGTTCAAGACCGTCGCCGAAATTCCCAAGATCGCCGGTGGCTACGGCACCCCGATCTACGGCCGCCTGAAGATCGGCAAGGAATGGGTCTACAAGGGGAAGCGGCTGAGCTACGCCAACGCCAGCTGCCCCGACGGTCGCCTGCAGGCCAAAGGCCAGTTCATCTTCAAAGACGGCACCTTCCTCCAGGGCGACCTGTTCAAACCCTGCAAGGGCGTCTAGTGCGGGCGGCAAAGGTCGTCGTCGCGGCGGCTCTGATCGGCGCGGTCTGCTGCGCCGCCGCCTCCGCGCTGACGATCCAGATCGGGGCGATCGAAGTGAAGGCAACGGCGACGATCGCCCCGACGACGCTGCCCGAGCACCGCAACGCCCCGATCACGATCGAAAGCAAGACGCGGATCAAGACCAACGACGGCTCGACTCCGTCGGCGCTGCACAAGCTGCTCTTCGCCTTCGACAAACACGGCGCGATCGACACCGCCGGGCTGCCGGTCTGCACGCTGGCGAAGCTGTCCGAAACGACCCCGGCGCAGGCCAAGGCGCGCTGCCCCAAGGCGATCGTCGGCGAAGGGCTGGGGCGCGCCACCGTCAACCTCCCGGGCCAGGCACCGCTGGCGATCAGCTCGCCGATCACCCTCTTCAACGCGCCCGCCGACCACGGCCGGCCGGCGCTGATCGCCCATGCCTACGAGACCGTGCCGGTGCCGAAGGCGCTGCTCGTGCCCTTCTCGATCGAACGGATCCACAACGGCCGCTACGGCTACCGGGTCGAAATCGAAATGCCGCCGATCGCCGGCGGCTACGGGGCGGTGACCCTGGCCAAGGCGAGGATCGGCCGCACCTGGAAGGCGGGTGGGGTCGAACACAGCTACGCCAGCGCCCGCTGCGAAGGCTCGCGGCTGCAGGTCCAGGGCTCGATCGAACTCGCCGACGGCAGCTTCTTCCCCGGGACCCTGGCGCCCTCATGCAAAGTCGGCGGCTGAAGGCGGCGCTGGCGCTCTGCTGCGCGGCGCTGCTGCTGGCCGCCGCCGGCGCCGACGCGGCGCTGGTCGAAGTCGAAGGTCTGGTCCTCCATGCCAACGGTGGCTTCCAACCGCGGACGCTGCCGCGCCACCGCTTCGCCCCGATCGACTTCCAGGGCCACGTCGACCTGCGCGCCAAGGGCGGCGGCGAGCCGCCGGCGCTGCAGCTGGCGATCGTCGACTTCGATCGCGACGGCCGTCTCAGCGCCGGCGGCCTGCCCACCTGCGCGGCGGAAAGGGTGGCGAGCGCGAGCACGGCGGAAGCGCGGCGGCTCTGTCGCGGGGCGATCGTCGGCACCGGCCGGGTCGAAGCCCTGATCGACCTCGGCATCGGCACCGTCACCGCCAGCTCGCCGCTGACGATCTTCAACGGCCCGCCCGAAGCCGGGCACCCGACGGTCGTGATCCACGCCCAGACCCGCGTGCCCGCCACCCAGACCTTCGCGATCCCGGTCCCGATCGAACGCCGCCGCGGCGCCTTCCGCTACCGCGCCACGCTCGCGGTTCCCCCGATCGCCGGCGGCCTCGGCGCGATCACCCATATCGACGTCGACGTCGGCCGCCGCTTCCGCGCCGGCGGCCGCCGGCGCAGCTACGTCTCCGCCCATTGCTCCGACGGCATTCTCGACACCCACGGCCGCTTCAGCTTCGCCGACGGCACCGTGATCGACGGCAGCGTCGAGGAGCCCTGCACCCCGAAGTAGCGGCGCTCGCCGCGGGCGGCGCGGCTTCCTATACTTGCCGGCCCCGGGCCGTTAGCTCAGTTGGTAGAGCAGGAGACTCTTAATCTCAAGGTCGAAGGTTCGAGCCCTTCACGGCCCATCCCGCCGGGACCGCGGCTCAGGGTTCGGTCAGGGCGCCGCCGCCGCTGAGGCCGCCGAGCGGGTTTTCGAGCGCTTCTTTGCCCTGGCCCTTGGTCGCTTTGTTCTCTTCGGCAATCTGTTTCTGGAATTCGTGGGCGCGTTTGGTGATTTCTTTGAGCTGGTTGCCGAGGTTTTCGCGTTCGAACTTGGTGTGGGCGTATTTTTCGGCTTCTTTGGCCGCTTTCGCGGCCGCCCCGTAGTCGAAGGAGTAGGTGCGGTAGATCGCCAGGTTGCTGAGCGAGCCGAGGCTCGGCTGCGCATCGGCGATGATCTGCTGGGCGTTGGCGGCGGCCTTGACGTTGGCCTCGGCTTCGTTGCCGCTGCGCGAGAGCTGGGCCAGCGTGAAGAGGGCGGGGGCGACGAGCACCGCGCCGTTGGGGCTCGGTTCGCCGGTGGCCTTCAGGTATTCGGACCAGACGTTGCTCGCCTTCTCGAGCTGGGAGCGACCTTCGATGCTGATTTCGGTGCCGCCGGTTTCTTCGTTGACCGTGGTGAGCGAGTTGCCGGCGTTGATCCGCGTTTTCGTTAGGTTGAGCAGCAGCGCCGGGTTTTCCGGTTCTTTTTTCAGCCTGTGTTCGATCTTCTCGGCTTCTTCTTCGAAGATCGCCGCCGAGTTGCTGGTGGAACTGCCGGTGCCGAGCAGGCTGCCGATGTTGACCGGGCCGACGACGAGGAAGAGGCTGGCGCCCATCAGCAGGGCGAGGATCGCGTAGACGAATTTGACGACGTGTTTACGCCGTCCCCGGATGTCGAAGACCATCCTCCGCTCGCCACCGCTTGCCGCCATCAGCTCCTCACTGCTCCTGGGTCGAGGGTTCCGCCACTCCTCCTGCCGCTCCCGGCCGGCCAAAGGCCCGCGCGAGCAAGATACTCAACTCGAACAGAACAAGCAGCGGGATCATCTCGATGATCATCGAGACCGGGTCGACCCCCGGCAGCGCCGCGGCGATGATCGCGATCGCCAGGTAGGCGTAACGGCGGTTGGCGCTGAGCTGCTCGACCTTGACGATCCCGAGCCTGGTCACGGCGAGGATCGCCAGCGGCAGCTGGAAGACGAGGCCGCAGGCGAGCATCGTGGTCGAGAAGAAGCTGTAGTAGTCGCGGGCCCTGACCTGGACGTTGAACTGGCTGTCGTTGAAGCCGAGCAGGAACTTGACCGCGGCCGGCATCACCGCGAAGTAGGCGAAGGCGAGGCCGGCGAGGAAGAGCAGCGGGAAGAGCAGCAGGATCGGCAGCACGACCCGGCGCTCGACCTCGCTGAAGGCGGGCAGGATGTAGGCGTATAGCTGGTAGAGGACGATCGGCAGCGCCAGGATGATCGCCCCGTAGGCGGCGACCGTGATCGTCGTCGTGAAGGGCTCGGTGATACCGAAGGTGATCAGCTTCTTGTGGTCGTGCGGCAGCGGCCCACCGGCGATTTCCAGCAGCAGGTGGTTCTGCCAGAAGCAGAGGGCGAGCGCTACCGCGAAGACGGCGAGGCAGACGACGATGCGCGAGCGCAGCTCGTCGAGGTGCTCGACGAGCGTGAGGCGATCCTCATGGGAGACCGCCTTGACGCGGCGGGGCATCCCAGCTGGCCTCAGCCCTGTTTGTCGTGGGCGACCTCGGGCTCGGCCGGCTGCTCGACTGGAGCAGGAGCGGGTGCCGTCGTCGCTTTCGACGCGTTGAGCGTCTTGACGTCGTCATCGTCGTCGTCCTTCTCGCCGGTGACGGTGTCGCGGAACTCGCGGATGCCGCGGCCGAGGCTGCTGCCGAGCTCCGGCAGCCGTTTCGGGCCGAATACCACGAGGGCGATGATGAGGACGACGAGGATCTCTAGGGGACCGATGTTTCCGAGCATTTGACCCATGGTAACGGGGTTGGGAAGGCGCCGGATCAGCGTCAGACGCACTTTTAGATACTCGGTAGTGGGGTTTTATCGACTTTTTCGCGAATAAGTCCGGATCAAGTTGCTCCCGTTCGGGTTCGATAGGGGTAGGGATGAGAGATCAGGGCAACAGCGAGACAAGGCAAGCGAAAGCGCTGCAGCTGCACGTCTGCCCCGAGTGCGGCTCCGAGATGGTGCAGCCGACCTGCTGGGAACAGGCCGGCGACCGCGCCCACTGGCGGATCTGGCGCCGCTGCCCCGAGTGCGAGTGGTGCTGCGAGGCGGTCCACGACGAAAGCGAGATCGACGCTTTCGACGAGGCCCTCGACCTCGGCGCCAACGAACTCGCCGAGGAGCTGAAGGCGCTCGAGCACGCCAACATGACGGCGATGGCCGAATCCTTCGCCGCCGCCCTCGCCGCCGACCTGATCGGCGCCGACGACTTCGGCCGCTGAGCCGGCCTCAGCTGTAGCGCTGGACGACGCCGTCGGCGACGAGCTCGAGCAGCTGCCGCTGTTCCGGCTCGAAAGCGGCCGTCGCGAGCTCGCGCTTGGCGGCGGCGACCATCTCCAGCGCCCGCGCCCGGACCAGCTCCAGGGCGCCGGTGGCGGCGATGCGGTCGCAGAGCGCCGTGGCGGCGGCGGCGTCGAGGCCGTGCAGGTCGACCGTGCGGATCCCCGGGTCGGTGGCGGCTGCCTCGATCAGCGGCAGGGTGACGGTGCCGTCGAGCAGGTCGGTGCCGCGCGCCTTGCCGGTCCGCTCCGGCGGCCCGGCGATGTCGAGGACGTCGTCGAGCAGCTGGAAGGCGAGGCCGATCAGGCCGCCGAAGCTGCGCAGGTGCTCGTCATCGTGGCCGAGCAGGCAGGCGCACTCGAACAGCCGCGCCGTCTTCAGCCGGCAGCGGTCGAGGTAGCGCTGCTCGGAGACCGAGAGGTCGAAGGCGTCGTGGCGCTGCGCCAGCTCGCCCCGCGCCAGCGCCACCGAGGCCTCGGCCAGCAGCGCCACCGCGCGCGAGTCGCCGGCCTGCGCCAGCAGCGCGAAGGCGCGCGACAGCAGCAGGTCGCCGGTGGCGACGGCGCGGCCGCGGCCGGAGCTGGCGGCGACGGTCGGGTGGCCGCGGCGCAGCGGCGCGGCGTCGAGGACGTCGTCGTGGACCAGGGTCGCCATGTGGACCAGCTCGATCGCCGCCGCGGCCCGCACCGAGGCCTCGCCGCCGCGCTCGCCGGCGCAGAGCAGGACCAGCATCGGCCGCAGCCGCTTGCCCCCCGCCTCCAGGGTCGCCGCGGCGGCGTCGCCCAGCGGCTCACCGTGTTCGGCGACCGCCGCCCGCAACCGTTCCTCGACCTTGCCCAGGCGCGCCGGCAGCCAGCGGCTGGAGGCGTCGAGGACCGCCGTCACCGGCGGCGGCACGGCCGAGGGCCGGGTCACCCGCGGACGCCGCTGTGGATCGCGATGATCCCGCCGGCGAGCACCGTGTAGCGAATCCGCTCGAAGCCGGCGGCGTCCATCTTCTGCGCCAGAGCGGCGGGGCTGGGGAAGCTGCGGACCGACTCCGGCAGATAGGCGTAGGCCTCCGAGTCGGCCGAGAAGCTGCCCAGCAGCGGCACGATCCGGTCGAACCAGAGCGAGTAGAAGACAGAGAGCGGCGGCCTGGTCGGCTGCGTGATCTCGAGGATCACCAGGTGGCCGCCCGGCCTCAAGACCCGGGCCAGCTCGCGCAGGCCGCGGTCGAGGTCGGCGAGGTTGCGGACCCCGAAGCCGACCGTGACCGCGTCGAAGCGCTCGCCGTCGTAAGGCAGCTGCAGCGCGTCGGCCCACTCGAAGCGGACCCCCTGCGCTCCCTGCGCCGTCGCCTTCTCGCGCGCCAGGTCGAGCATCGGCTCGGAGAAGTCGCAGCCGACGACGCGGCCGCCGGGGGCGACGTGACGGGCCAGCTCCAGGGCGAGGTCACCGGTGCCGCAGCAGACGTCGAGCGCCGAGTCGCCGGGGCCGAGGCCGGTGCGCTCGGCGGCGCGCGCGCGCCAGCGGTGGTGCAGGCCGGCGGTCATCACCGAGTTGAGCGCGTCGTAGCGGCCGGCGACGCGATCGAACATGCGGTTGACCTGCCCGGCGAACTGGGCCGAGTCTCGGGACGGTTTAGTTGAGCGAGGAGAGGAAGTCAGCGAGCTCGTTGAGCTTCTTTGGCGGCAGTTCGCGGAAGGAGGGCATGATACCCGGCCCGATTTCGACCGAGCGCAGAATCGCCGCGCGCGGGATCCGCTGCGCGATGTGGGTCAGTTCGGGGCCGGGGCCGTTGTTGCCGTTCTCCCCCAGTTTGTGGCAGGCGAGGCAGCCGGAACCGGCGACGACCTCCTTGCCGGCTTCGTATTGGGGCGCGACCTTCATGTCGATCTCGGTCGGCGAACCTCCGGTCGCTCCGGCGTAGGTGAGGTAGGCCATCGCCAGGATCGTCAGGCAGCCGGCGGTGGTGGCGATCGGCCGGCGCTCGGGGCGGCGCTCAGGGCTGCGGTCATAGAAGGGCAGCAGCAGCAGCAGGACCATGCAGACGGTCGGGATCCCGATCGTCGCCACCGGCACCAGCTCCGGCGGTTTGATCACGCGCAGGACCTCGAAGAGGAAGAAGAAGTACCACTCGGGCCGCGGCACGTAGGTGGTCGTCGTCGGATCGGCCTTCGGGCCCTGCTCGGCGCCGAGGATCAGCGACATCGCGATGATCACGGCGACGACGATCAGCGCCATCGTCGAGTCCTTCAGGACCGCGTAGGGGAAGAAGGGCTTGCCCTTCTTCTTGAAGACCTCGTATTCCTCGAGGTATTCCTGCTTCTGCTTGGGCTTCACGAGCTCGCCGACGCTCCGTTGGCGGGGGGCGCGGCACCGTTGCCCTCGACGCCGGCGTCGAGCTGGGCGACCGGCGCGGCGACCTTCGGCTTATCCATCTTCATCCAGGGCGGCGCGGTGGTGCCGAGCTTCATCACCAGGTAGAGGTGGGCGCCGATCAGGGCGATGATCGCCCCCGGCAGCAGCAGCATGTGGATCGCGTAGAAGCGCGCCAGCGTCGTCGCCCCCAGCTCGGGGCCGGCGCGCAGAAAGTCGCTCAGGTAGGGGCCGACGATGGGGCCGGTGCCGTTGATGTTGATGCCGACGATCGAGGCCCAGTAGGAGCGCTGGTCGAACGGCAGCAGGTAGCCGGTGAAGGCCATCGTCATCGTCAGGATCAGCAGCACGACGCCGATCACCCAGTTGAGCTCGCGCGGGTACTTGTAGGCGCCGAAGAAGAAGGTGCGGCCCATGTGCAGGAAGACCAGGATCACCATCACGCTGGCGCCCCACTTGTGCATCCCGTGGACGAACTGGCCCAGCGGCACATCGTTGTTGATGTGGGAGATCGAGGCGTAGGCCTGGGTCGCCGACGGCGTGTAGAACATCGCCAGGAAGACGCCGGTGACGGCCTGGACGATGAAGGCGAAGAGGGTGGCGGAGCCGAGCGTGTAGAACCAGTTGGTCCCCTTCGGCACCTTGCGGTAGAGCATCCCGGTGAGGAAGCCGCTGGCGCCGGTGCGCTGGTCGACCCAGGCGAGGACGTCGGCCGGCGCCTCCTTGGCCTGGTCGCCGAGTCGCTGCACGTGCGTCTGGCGCTCCGGGGGCGAGGTCTTGAGGTCGGCCGGGGCCTGGCCCTTGGGCGCGTCGCCAGCGCCCGGCTTGGCCGGTTTGCGCAGCGGCGCCGGCACCACCGAGTCGGGGATCTTGGGCAGCGGGATCTTCGGCATCAGGGCGGTGGGAAGGTGGAGGGGCGCGGCGGGTAGAGGTATTCCCAGATCCCGCCGGTGAACTCGCCGGGGTCGCGGGCGCGGACCGGTTCCATCTGGTTGGTGACGCTGTAGCGCGGCCCGAGCTCGACCTGGCCGTTGCGGACCCGGGTCTGGAAGTGGTCGAGCGGGCGCACCGGCGGGCCGCCGATCCGGGCGCCCTGGAAGTCGTAGACACCGCCGTGGCAGGGGCAGATGAAGTTGCCGGCCGCCTCGACGAAGCGGACCGGGCAGCCGAGGTGGGCGCAGCGGTTGGAGAGGGCGACGTACTGGCCCGGTTTTTCGCCGAGTTCCTTCGAGCTCTTGCGGACGTAGGCGGTGGTCTTGCCGGCGTCGCCGATTCCCTCGGTTTCGGTGAAGACGACCTGGCGGTAAGTGTCTTCGATGAAGTCGCTGAGGGGCCCGACCGCCTCCCAGCGCTCCTTGCCGCGGTGGAAGATCGGGGCGACGGCGAAGCCGACCGCGGGCAGGATGATCGCGGCGCCGGCGATCCCACCCAGCCCCTGGGCGGCGATCGTGAAAGCGCGCCGGCGCGTCATCGACTCCCCCTCGAAGTAGCCGGGGGGGTCGGGCTGCACCCGCTGCTGCTGGGGAGCCTGCTCGGCCCCGTTCATCTTGTCCGCGTCTTCTGCCACGTTGCTTCGCGTATTCGGCCGCGCAGTCTATTGCCTCCGCCGACTTGCCGATGCCGCGACGAACGGCGCCGCTGCCGCTACTATCTGCCGGGGGCAGCCGAGGGTGGTTTGGGAACGGCGCCCGGACTAGACAGGGAGCCAATCTGATGCTGAAAGACAGCCGTAGCTCGAAGATCTTCGCTGGCGCCGTCGCCGCCGCGCTGACGCTCGCCGCCTTTGCTTCGCTGGCGCTGGCGGCGGCGGAACAGACGCGCGAAAGCTACGTCGCCGCCGTCGAGCCGATCTGCAAGACCAACGTCAAGGCCAACGAACGATTCCTGGGCGGCGTCGAAAAGGAGGTCAAGCAGGGCAAGCTGAAGCTCGCCGGCACCCAGGTCGCCAAGGCCAACGCGGCGGGCAAGAAGGCCGTCACGCAGATCAAGGCGGTGCCGATGCCGGCGGCCGACGCGACCAAGCTGACGAAGTGGATCGGCTACCTGGAACGCGAGCAGAAGCTGCTGGGCGAAATCAGCACGGCCCTGAAGGCGAACAAGAAGGCGCGGGTCCAATCGCTGCGGGTGCAGCTCACCCACAACGGGACCCTGGCCAACGACGAAGTGCTCGGCTTCGAATTCCACTACTGCCACATCGAAACGGGCAAGCTCGGCTGACGCCGGGCGACCCCCCGCTCAGCGGCTGGCGCCGCCGACCGCGAGGGCGGCGGCGCGCCATAGCTCCGGCGCCCGCTCGCCGCGACCTTCGGCATGGGTGCGGGCGCAGGCGGCGATCAGGTCGCTGAGGATGGCCACCGCGCGATCGTCGCCGAGCGCCGCGACGCGGTCGAGGCCGAGCGCGTAGAGATAGTCGCCGGCGAGCAGCGCCAGGTCGGCGTCGTGGCCGGCGAGCAGCCGCGGCTCCCCGTAGTGCAGGAGGTAGCCCTCGCGGACCGCCTCGACCACCAGCGCGTACTCGCCCGGGGCGGCGGCGGCCCGCGGCCCGGCGGCGGCGCGAAGGCCGAGCTCGGGGCTGGCGGCCGGCTCGACGACGTGCTCGGAGATCGGCGTTTCCTCCTCGCGCAGCTGCGCCGCCAGCAGCTTCAACGCCGCGGCGGGGTCGCTCACAGCAGCGCCTCGGCGAGGGACTCGGCGGCGGCTTCGAGGGTGCGGTCGATGCTCGACTCGTCGTGGGCGAGCGAGACGAACCAGGCCTCGAACTGGGAGGGCGGCGGGTAGACGCCGCGGTCGAGCAGGGCGCGGCAGAAGCGGGCGTGGGCCGCGGTGTCGCAGGTGCGGGCGGCGGCGAAGTCGGCAACCGGCTCGGGGCTGAAGAAGAGCGTGGCGAGGCCGGGTGCGGTGGCGACCTGGAGCGGCCGCCCCGCGGCGAGCGCCTCGAAGCCGGTGGCGAGGCGCGTGGTGAGGGCGGTGAGGCGCTCGTAGGCGGCGGCGTCGAGCTGGGCCAGGGTGGCGAGGCCGGCGGCGCTGGCGAGCGGGTTGCCCGCGAGCGTCCCCGCCTGGTAGACGTCGCCGGCCGGGGCGATCCGCTCCAGCGACTCGCGCGGGCCGGCGAAGGCCGCCGCCGGCAGGCCGCCGCCGATCACCTTGCCGAGCACGGTCAGGTCGGGCTCGACCCCGTAGAGCTCCTGGGCGCCGCCGCGGGCGACGCGGAAGCCGGTGATCACCTCGTCGAAGACCAGCAGGGCGCCGGCCGCGTGGGTCGCCCCGCGGAGGAACTCGAGGAAGCCCTCGGCCGGCGGCACGACCCCCATGTTGGCGGCGATCGGCTCGGCCAGCAGGGCGGCGACGGGGTGATCTTCGAGCGCCCGCGTCACCGCCTCGCGATCGTTCCAGGGCACGACCACGGTCGCCGCGGCCTGGGCGGCGGTGACGCCGGGGCTGCCGGGGACGCCGAGGGTGGCGAGGCCGGAGCCGGCCTCGGCAAGCAGGCCGTCGGAGTGGCCGTGGTAGGCGCCGGCGAACTTGACCACGACCTCGCGGTCGGTCAGGGCGCGGGCGAGGCGGGCGGCGCTCATCGCCGCCTCGGTGCCGGAGCTGGTCATCCGCACCATCTCCGCCGAAGGCACCCGCTCGACGACCGCTTCGGCGAGCTCGACCTCGGCCGCGGTGGCGGCGCCGAAGCTGGTTCCGCGCTTGGCCGCTTCGATCACCGCCGCGACCACAGACGGCTCGGCGTGGCCGAGGATCAGCGGGCCCCAGGAACCGACCCAGTCGAGGTAGCGCCGGCCGTCGACGTCGACCAGTTCGCAGCCCTCGCCGCGGGCGACGAAGATCGGCTCGCGGCCGATCTGGCGCAGCGCCCGCACCGGCGAGTTGACGCCACCGGGCAGAACGCGGAGGGCGCGCTCGTACAGCCCCTCCGAGGAACTAGGAATGCTCGGCCTCCCAGGCCGCGTAGTCGTCGGTGAAGTAGTGGAGGCGGATCTTCTTGTACTCGGTCGAGGAGTAGAGGGTGGCGCGATCGTCCCGCCCCATCCCGCACTCCGCGGCGATCGAGTCGAGGATCGCGTCGCACTCCTGCTTGGAGCGGCCGTGGGCCATCGTGAAGACGCTGTAGGGCCAGTCCTCGTAGGTCGGTCGCTGGTAGCAGTGGGAGATGCCGCGGAAGGACGCCATCCGGCCGCCGACCTCCATGATCTCCTCCTCGGGCACCTTCCAGACACCCATGCCGTTGGCGGAGAAGCCGGCGCGACGGTGGTAGAGGATCGCCGCGACCCGGCGCAGGATCTTGCGGTCGACCAGCGCCCGCAGGCGCTCGAGCAGGGCCTCGGTGTCGATGCCGAGCGCCGCGGCGGCCTCGTCGTAGGGGCGCTCGACCGCGGCCATCGGCCCCTGCAGGGCGCGGATCAGGGCGACGTCTTCCTCGTCGTAGGGCTGCGGCTCGAGCTCGCGCGGTGGCGCTGCCTCGACCGCGGCGGCGAGCGCGTCGGTGCCCTTCTCCATCTCCAGGTTCATGTTGATCTTGAACAGGGTCAGGGTCGGCAGCTCGCGCATCGACTCGGCCCCGGTCTCCTCCATCAGCGCCTCCAGCGTGCCGTGCAAGCCGAGCCCGGAGTCCGGCGGCGTCGCGATCGTGAACCAGAGGTTGAAGTCGTGGGTGCGCAGGTAGTTGTGGGAGACGCCGGGGTGGGCGTTGACGATCCGCGCCGCCCGCTGCGGGTTCTCGGCGTCGACTTTGGCGGCGACCAGCATCGACTCGTAGCCGAGCGCGCGGGTGTCGAAGATCGGCGTGATCTCGCGGATGATGCGGCCGTCGAGCAGGCGCTGGGTGCGGGCGAGGACGTCGTCGAGCTCGAGTTCCGCCTCGGCGGCGACGAGCGCGAACGGCTCGGGGTCGAGCGGGAAGCTCGACTGCAGCAGGTTCATCAGCCGCTTGTCGGTCTCGTCGAGCGGAATCGCCGAGCCGTCCTTGCGGGAACGGGCCTTCGACTGGGGCGTTTTCACCGAAGCCATGCGGCGGCCTCCTTGGCGTAGTAGGTGACGATCGCGTCGGCCCCAGCACGACGGATCGAGGTCAGGGTCTCCAGCACCGCCGGGCGCTCGTCGATCCAGCCGTTGGCGGCGGCGGCCTTCAGCATCGAGTACTCGCCGGAGACGTGGTAGGCGGCAACCGGAGCGCCGGTTGCGTCCTTGACCCGGCGCACGACGTCGAGGTAGGGGGTGGCGGGCTTGACCATCAGGATGTCGGCGCCCTCGTCGAGGTCGAGCTCGGCCTCGCGCACCGCCTCGGCGCCGTTGGCGGGGTCCATCTGGTAGCCGCGGCGGTCGCCGAACTCGGGGGTCGAGTCGGCGGCGTCGCGGAAGGGCCCGTAGAAGGCGGAGGCGTACTTGGCGCTGTAGGCGACGATCGGCACCCCGGGGTGGCCCTCCTCGTCGAGCTGGAAGCGGATCGAGCCGATGCGGCCGTCCATCATGTCGCTGGGGGCGACCGCGTCGGCGCCGGCCTCGGCGTGGGAGATCGCGGTTTTGGCCAGCAGCTCGACGGTGATGTCGTTGTCGACCTCGCCCCCGTTGACGATGCCGCAGTGGCCGTGCGAGGTGTACTCGCAGAGGCAGACGTCGGTGACGACGGTGAGGTCGGGGTGGGCCTCCTTCAGCGCCCGCACCGCCATCTGCACGATCCCCTCGTCGTCGTAGGCGCCACTGCCGGCGTCGTCCTTGCTGGCCGGGACGCCGAAGAGCAGGATCGCGCCGATGCCGGCGGCGGCGATCTCGGCCGCCTCCTCGACCAGGTTGGTGATCGAAAAGCGCTCGATGCCAGGCATCGAGGCGATCTCCTCGCGGATCCCCTCGCCGGCGACGACGAAGGCGGGCTGGATCAGGTGGGCCGGCGAGAGCTCGGTCTCGCGGACGAGGCCGCGCAGGGTCTCGGTCCGGCGCAGGCGGCGCAGGCGGGTGGCGGGGAACGGCATCGCCTCGATTCTAGGGGGAGGGAGGTGGGCGCCCCTTCCCTCCCCTGAGTACGGTTCGCGCCGATGGACGCGACGGGGACGGCAGCGCTGGAGGCTCGCGAGCTCGTGAAGCTCTACGGAGAGCGCGAGGCGCTGAAGGGGGTCTCCTTCGCCGCCGGGGCGGGCGAGCTGGTGGCGATCATCGGGCCCAACGGGGCAGGCAAGACGACGCTGCTCTCGATTCTCGCCGGGATCGCCAAGGCCGACGGCGGCGAGCTGCGACTGGGCCAGGGCGAGGTCGGCTGGGTGCCGCAGCAGGCCGCCCTCTACCGGCGCCTGACCGTGGAGGAGAACCTGCTGCTGTTCGCGCGGCTGGAGGGCGAGGCGGACCCACGCGGCGCGGTCGAGGAGATGCTTGATCTGGCCGGGCTCGGCGAGCGCCGGGGCGAGATCGTGGCGCGGCTCTCGGGTGGCAACCAGCAGCGGATCAACATCGCGATCGGGTTGCTCTCGCGGCCGCGGGTGCTGCTGCTCGACGAGCCCAGCGTCGGCCTCGACCCGCGCCAGCGGGCGCGGCTCTGGGAGTTCGTCGGCGGCCTCGCCGGCCGCGGCACGACGGTGATCTTCTCCACCCACGACATCCAGGAGGCCGAGCGCTACGGGCAGCGGCTGCTGGTCCTCGCCGACGGCGAGGCGCTCTTCGACGGGCCGGCGGCGGCGCTGCGCGAGGCGGTTCGGCGGGAGGCGCCGGAGGCCGCCGACCGCGACTTCGAGACCGCCTTCGTCGCCTACCTGCAGCACCGGGGGCACTGAGCGTGCGCTGGCTGCTGCTCAAGGACCTGCAGATCCTGCGGCGCTCGCCGCTGCAGGCGGTGCTGCTGGTCGCCTACCCGATCCTGATCGCGATCCTGGTCGGCTTCGCGATCTCGGGCGGGCCGCAGAAGCCGCGGGTCGCCTTCCTCAACGAAGTCCCGCCCGGCACCCGGGTCAGCCTCGCCGGCCAGCGCCTGCCGGCGGCCGGGGTCAGCGACCGGATCTGCTCGCGGGTCGAGTGCGTCCACGTCAAGAGCCGCGACGAAGCGGCGGCGCAGGTCCGCTCCGGCGACGTGCTGGCGGCGCTGATCCTGCCCGCCGACCTGGTCGACAAGATCAACTCGCTGGCGACGCTGACCCCGGGGATCCCCAAGGTCGAAGTCCTGGTCAACGAAGACGACCCGGTCAAGGCGCAGCTGGTCAACGAACGGATCTCGACCCTGCTGGCGCAGGCGAACCTGGCGATCGCGCGGCGGATCGCAAGCGAAGGCGGCCACTACCTGAAGCTGCTGATCGACGGCGGCGAGCTGCCGGTGCTGGGCCAGTCGATCCACATCCTCGGCCTCCGCGCCAGCGCCCAGATCCTCACCGCCCTGGGCCCGGCGCTGCCGGCCGGGCCGCTGCGGACCTCGCTCGCCGAGGTGACCGAATTCGCCAGTCAGGCGCGCGACAACCTCGACATCGCCGGGCCGCTGATCAAGCGGCTGGCGCAGCCGATCGAGGTCAGGAAGGAAGTCGTCAGCGGCTCGACGCCGCCGCTGGAAATCTTCGCGATCGCGGTCGCCGCGACGCTGACCCTGGCCTTCGTCACGGTCCTGCTGGTGGCGGGGTCGCTGGCGCTGGAGCGCGAGGAGAACGCCTTCCCGCGGCTGACCCGCGGCCTCGTCTCGCCGCTGGCGCTGCTCGGCGAGAAGGTGCTGCTGGGGGTCGCGGTCGGGCTGGTGGTGACGCTGCTGATGCTGGCCGGGCTGCAGGTCTTCGTGCCGCTCGAATGGGGGCGGATCGGCCTCTGGCTGGCGGCGATCCTGGTCGGCGGCGGCGCCCTGGCGGCGGCCGGGGCGGCGCTGGGCGCGGCGGCGCGGGAGGTCCGCGCCGTCTCGCTGCTGGCCTTCATGGTGACGCTGCCGATCGCCTTCCTCTCGCTGGTCCCCGCCGGCGCCGTCGGCGTCGGCCTCTTCGACGCGATCAAGGTCGTGACCGCGCTCTTCCCCTTCAAGCCGGCGCTGGAAGCGATGACCGCGGCGCTCGACTCGGCCGGCGGCGAGATCGGCGGGCCGCTGGCGCACCTGGCGATCCTGATCTGCGCCTACGGCCTGCTGGCGCGGCTGGCGCTGCGGCGCTTCGCCGCGGTCTGATCGACCGCTCGCCGTTGTTGACTTTTCACCCCCTATAGAGGGTGAAAAGTGGGAAGCGGTGCGATGCCCGCGGCTTCGACGGAGCGGGTGACTAAGCGCTCGAGGCTCATTTCGGGGAAGAGGCGGGAGCGAACCAGCTCCAGCATCTCCGCCTCGTCGACCGCGTCGAAGCGCCGTCCCCGCGCTTCGATCGCCGCCAGCGCGACCGGCTCGGTCGCGATCCTGAGACTGCCGTGGCGGCTGAGGAAGGCGGCGGCTCGCTCCAGCGGTCCGCCGGTCTCGAGCTCGCCGGAGAGGCCCTGAAGCTCGCGCAGCTCGTAGTTCGGCTCGGTCGCGGCCAGCAGCTTCAACTGCTCGGCGGTCGGGAAGGCGACGAAGAGGCTGATCGCCGTGCCGGGGCTGCGGCGCAGGGTCGCCGGCACGGCGCCGTAGGGAGAGACGTGGGCGGAGTAGACGGCGTCGAAGCCGCGTAGCTCGGCGCGGACCAGCGGCAGCGGCTCTCGCGGCAGGGTGGCGAGCTTGCGGGCGAGCACCGCCGGCGCGGCGTTGGCGCCGTAGCTGAGCAGCGGCCCGCGGCCCGCCAGGTCGAGCTCCCCCGCCGGTAGCTCCAGGGTGCGGGCGCCGAGCTGGAGGAAGGAGCGGTCCGGGGCCGCGTAGGGGTAGGCCAGCGCCCGCTGCAGCATTTCGCGCGTCTCCGCCGGGTCCGGCACCGGGCCCAATCTCGCAGATAGGCTCGCCGCCATGCGGGTTCTCTTCATCGGCGACGTCGTCGGCAGCCCCGGGCGGCGCGGGCTGCGCGAGACGATGCCGCAGCTGCGCGAGCGCTACGCGCCCGAGCTGGTGATCGTCAACGGCGAGAACTCGGCCGGCGGCACCGGCATCACCGAGCGCACCGCCCGCGACCTCTTCGAGTCCGGCGCCGGCGTCATCACCAGCGGCAACCACGTCTACCGCCACCGCGAGGCCTACGACTTCCTCGATCGCGAGGAGCGGGTCGTGCGGCCGGCCAACTACCCGCAGGGCAACCCCGGACGCGGCCACACCGTGGTCGAGGCCGGCGGGCGCCGGGTCGCCGTGATCAACCTCAGCGGCGGCGTCGGCCTGCGGGTCGCGCGCTCGCCCTTCGACACCGTCGACGGCATCCTCGAGCGGCTCGAGGCCGACGTCGTCGTCGTCGACTTCCACGCCGAAGTCAGCAGCGAGAAGGTGGCGATGGGCTGGCACCTCGACGGTCGCGTCGCCGCCGTCTTCGGCACCCACACCCACGTCCCGACCGCCGACGGGCGGGTGCTGCCGGGGGGAACGGCGTTCATCTCCGACGTCGGCATGACCGGCTCGCGGACCAGCGTCCTCGGGGTGAAGCCGGAGCTGGCGCTGGCGGCGATGATCACCCAGATGCCGGCGCGGTTCGAGACCGCGAGCGAGGACGTCTGGGTGATGGGCGCCGCGGTCGAGGTCAACCAGCGGGGGCTGGCCGACTCGTTCGAGCAGGTCCTGGTGCCGGCTCCTCCCCCGCCCGCCTGAGCGGCGCTGCCGGCTCGCGCTCGGCGCCGAGCGCGAGGGCGACGAGCAGCAGCGGGTAGAACCAGACGATGTAGAGGTAGAACCAGTGGTGCAGCGTCAGCTGCAGCGCGATCAGCAGCGCCGCGCCGAGGGCCGCGACCTGCGCCAGGGTCTTGCGGCGGGGGACGAAGGCGGTGAGCAGGGAGAGGCCCGCGGTCGCGGCCAGGAGGGCGACGCGGAGCGGTTCGAGCGCCGGCACCTGGCCCCAGATGCTGAAGGGGGATTCGCGGCCGGACTGGTAGGCGATCGTGCGCTCGTAGAACGTGTGCAACCCGGGATTGATCGCGGGCCACAACATGACGGCGACCGTGACCACGGCGAACGCCAGAGCAAAAGCAGCTAGCGCACGGCCGCTGATGTCGAGTCTGTCCCACCAGCGACGTAGACCCGCGGGTGGCGTGGTGGCGGGGGTCCCCCGCGGCGCGGAGGCGCGTTCAGCGCCGAGCACCGTGGGGGATGCCGCCGCGACAGGACCCGCGGGCCGGGGCCGATAGGTCGCCAGCATCGGCAGTAACAGGACCGGGGCGAACTTGGCCCAGGTGGCGAGGGCGAGCGTGGCGCCGCGGGCCAGGGGCCTGGCGAGGACGAGCAGGGTCGCGACCAGCAGCATCGCGACCAGGGTGTCGTTGGAGTTCGACTCGAGGGTGAAGGCGGTGTAGGGGTAGGCGGCCCAGCCGAAGGCGAGGATCGCGGCGAGGCGACGGCCCGGCGGTCCCGGCCGGATGCGGATGCCGAGCAGGATCAGGAAGGCGAAGGTGGCGAGGTCGAAGAAGACCGCGGCGCCGTGGGCGGCGGGCAGGTCGTCCCAGCTTCCCGACCAGGGCCAGATCCGCTCGAAGGGGACGTAGGCGAGGTAGTTGACCGGGCCGTAGGTGTCCCCCTGCGAGACGTCGGCGGGGAAGTTGCCGTAGATCGGTTCGCCGTGGGCGATCCGATCGGCGCCGACGACGCTGGCGTAGCCGACGTCGATCGTGCCCGAGTCGGCCATGTTGAGCCCCACCCTGAAGCCCATCAGGAACAGCGCCGCGACCAGCAGCCAGGCAGCCGGCCAGACCGGCCGCAGCCCCTCGTCGCGGCCGCCGCGAAACCCGATCCAGAGCGCCCGTCCCAGGAGATAGAGGAGAACCGGATACTGGAGCGGCACCGAGACGCCGATCTCGGCCCGGTTGAAGAAGAAGTGGGAGACGCCGAAGCCGAGCAGGACCAGGAGGTCGAGGTTGGCCGGGCGCCGCAGTCGGCGCCAGTCGACCAGGCCGAGCAGGAAGAGCGCACAGAGCGGCAGGAAGACGTAGGGAGCGTCGAGCTTGTGGCCGAAGGCGCCGGAATAACCGCGGGCCATCTTCCAGGCGACCTGGTAGCCGGTCCACGACTCGGTCACCTCGCCGCTGTGGGGATCGACCAGGACCAGCGCCACCTCCTTCCCGGCGGCGAAGTAGGCCACCTCCCAGTGCCCTTCGACCATGCTCGCGCTCGTCGCCAGGGCACCGTTCTCGCGGCGCTCCTTGACCGCGTTGGGGTCGCCGTTCGCGATCCGGATCGCCGCCGCTTCGGAGACCTGGGGCGGCGCGGCGGTCGCGGCCCCGGGAGCGATCAGGGCAAGCGCGAGGACGAGGGCGGCGAGCGCCCGGCGCATCAGCGGGCACCCAGGCCGAAGTGCTCCCGCACCGCCGGCGCCACGTCGCGCAGCGTCCACTGCTCGCGCTCGGCGGCCGACTCCGGGCCGCAGCCGACGAACAGCAGCGGCCCCAGCGAGTCGCCGGCGTGCAGCGAGCCGTGGCTGCCGCCGCCGGCGTGGCTGGCGCCGCCCCAGTCGACCGCCTCGAAGCCCGGCGCCAGCGAGACGACGAAGTCGCCGGCGTGGGGCGCGGTCAGCGCCGACCAGACCCGGGCCAGGGGGTCCGGGTACTCGGCGCTGGCGAGCCTTCCGTCCGCGACCGTCGCCGCCAGCACCGCCGTCTCTCCCTCCAGCTCCCAGCGGCCGTCGCGGAGGTCGGCGACGGCGCCACCGGGGCGGAAGCGCAGGCTCGCGCCGGGGCGCTCGACCACGGCCCACTCGCCGCCCGCCGCCGGCATCCCCGGCTCCTCGCGGCGCAGCGGCGCCCCGTTGGCGTCCTCGAGCCGGCAGACCAGGTCGACGCCCTCGATCTCGCCGAGGCGCCGGCCGACCGCGGCCGGGTCGGCGCGCTCGTCCTCGCCCGGCAGCAGGTAGACGTGGGCGGCGCGGCCGGTCGGGCTGACCGCCAGCTGAGCCAGCTCGGGGCGCTCGTCGGATGGCTGCAGCACCGACCACTCGTGGCCGAGCAGCTCGGCCAGCGGCAGGCCGCGGTGGACCGGCGTCTGGGCATGATCGGCGACGACGATCACCGCGTAGCGCCGGAGGAACTCGTCGAGGCCGCCCGCCGCCTCGATCAGCTTCGCGAAGCACTCGTCGGCCTTGGCGATCGACTCGACGCTCGCCTCCGGCCCGTGGCGGTGCGAGTAGTTGTCGTTGTCCGCCAGCGAGAACAACAGGAAGTCGAAGCGGTCGTCCTCGATCAGCTGCGCCGAGCAGCAGGCCGAGTAGCCGTCGCGGGCACCGGGGATCGAGGTCGACTTGCAGGGCACCTCGCGGCTGGCGTAGAGATCGCCGTAGAAGAGCTCGGTCGGCCCCCAGGTGTGGTGGCGGAACTTGAGCCGGGTGGCGTCGACGGCGCGGCGCATCAGACCGTCGAGCGAGACCTGGTGACGGTGCCGGCCTCGGTAGATCAGGAACGGCGTGCAGGCGGTGCGCCGGCCGGCGTCGTCGAGGCTCTCGAAGAGCGTCTCGACCTCCGGGCTGAGATGGGCCAGGTTCATGTTGTAGACGAGGTCGTAGAGCGCCCGGAAGACGCCGAAGGCACGGGTCGCCTCGAGCGAGGAGCCGTACTCGACGTAGCGCCGCTCGAGCCGGTGGTACCAGTTCATGCCGCTGATCCAGTGGCGGTCGGCGCCGACGCCGGTGACCATCTCCGAGCAGGCGACCGGGGTCACCGAGGGGAAGCTGGAGACGCAGTCGGGAATCAGGACGCCGCGCTCGAGCAGCGCCGCGAAGGTCGGCGCCCGTCCCTCCTCGACCGCGCGTTCGAGCATGTCGGTGCGCAGCGAGTCGACGTAGGTCAGAACCAGCTTCTTGGTGGCGGGCACGGCCCGAATGATGCTCGACCGCAGCGGTCGGCCGGAATCCTCTAGCGCAGGACGCGGAGCCCGGCGTGTTTGCGGCGGGCGCGGCGCTGGCGGGAGACCCCCAGCCAGACCAGGGCGAGGATGACGACGATCACCAGCACCGGCACCAGCAGTGCGATCGCGATCGCGATCAGCGCCGCCAGGGCGACGAGGAAGCCGAGCGCGCCGGCGCCGCTGCCCTCGCGGCGGCTGGCGCCGGCGACGAGGTCGCTGATCACCAGGCAGGCGGCGGTCGCCCCGACCAGCCCGAGTAGAGCGCCGGCGGCGCCGTCGAGCAGGAAGCCGGCAATGAGGCCGATCACCGCGGCCAGCAGGGTCATGCGGCCGCGGGCCGAGCCGTGGGTGCCGGTGGTGCCGGCCAGCATCCCGATCGCGATGCCGATGCCGAGGTCGGAGAGAAAGCTCACATGCGAAAACCTAACCTCCCGGGCGCCGGCGCGTCGATCCGCCACACTTCTTGGATGAGCGAGGTGCCCCCACCGCCGCACCGCCGGCGTGCCCACACCAGCACCAGGGACCTGCAGCGCTACGCCGGCCTCTTCGCCGCCCGCACCGGCGTCATGCGCTCCTCGGCGATGCGCGACCTGATGGCGATCACCGCCCGCCCGGAAGTGATCTCGCTGGCCGGCGGGCTGCCGGACACCTCGACCTTCCCGCCGCAGAGCTTTGCCGCGCAGATGACCCGGATCGCCCAGGAGTCGGCGGCGGAGGCGCTCCAGTACGGGCCGACCGAGGGCTTCGAGGAGACCAAGGACTGCATCCTCGAGGTGATGGGCGCCGAGGGGATGCTGCCCGACCCCGACGACATGATCGTCACCACCGGCGGTCAGCAGGCGATCGACCTGGTCTGCAAGACGCTGGTCGATCCCGGCGACGTGGTGATCTGCGAGGCGCCGACCTACCCCGGCGCGGTGCCGGTCTTCTGCAGTTACCAAGCCGACGTGATCCAGGTCGAGTGCGACGAGGACGGGATGCGGATCGACGAGCTCGAAGCGCTGCTCGAGCGCCTCCGTGGCGAGGGCCGGCGGCCGAAGTTCGTCTACTCGGTGCCGAGCTTCCAGAACCCGGCCGGGGTGACGATGTCGCTGCCGCGGCGGCAGCGCCTGGTCGAGCTGGCGCGGCAGTGGGAGCTGCTGGTCGTCGAGGACAACCCCTACGGCCTGCTGCGCTACGGCGGCGAGCCGCTGCCGCCGCTCTACCAGCTCGACGGCGGCGACTTCGTGATCTACATCGGCACCCTCTCGAAGATCCTCTCGCCGGGGATCCGGCTGGGCTGGGCGGTGGCGCCGCCGCCGGTGCTGGAGAAGATCGTGCTCGGCAAGCAGGCGGCCGACCTCTGCACCTCGACCCTGACCCAGTACTTCGTCCGCGAGTACTTCGGCGAAGGTCGCTGGCGGCAATACATCGACGACCTGGTCGAGATCTACCGGCGCCGTCGCGACGTGATGCTGGAGGCGCTGGCCGAGCACTTTCCCGCCGCCGCGACCTGGACCGAACCCGAGGGCGGCCTCTTCATCTGGGCGACCCTGCCCGAGTACATCGACACCGGCGACCTGCTGGCGAAGGCGCTGCGCGCCGACGTCGCCTTCGTCCCCGGCCAGGCCGCCTACATCGACGAGCGCGGCCGCAACTCGATGCGGCTCAACTTCTCCGGCGTCGACGAGGGAGAGATCCGCGAGGGCATCCGCCGCATCGGCCGCGTGATCGCCGAGCAGATCGAGCTCTACGGGGCGCTGACCGGAGAGGACGTCGCGGCGGCGCCGGAGCGGACGCAGCAGGACGAGAACGTGGTCCCGTTTCGCAAGGCGGGCGAGGCGGGATGAGGGTCGCGGTGCTCAAGGGCGGCCGCTCGCTCGAGCGCGGCGTCTCGCTGCGCTCCGGGGCGCGGGTCGAGGACGCGCTGGAACGGCTCGGCCACGAGCTGCTGGCGCTCGACGTCGGCGCCGACCTGGTGCGGCGGCTGAGCGCCGAGCGGCCGGACGTCGCCTTCGTCGCCATGCACGGGGTCGGTGGCGAGGACGGCACCGCCCAGGAGCTGCTGGAGCTGCTCGGCATCCCCTTCACCGGCCCCGGCGTCGCCGCCTGCGCTCGCTGCATGGACAAGGTCCTGGCCAAGCACGCGATCCGCGAGGCGGGGCTGCCGACGCCGGACTGGTTCGCCTTCAACCAGACCGCCTTCAAGGAGCTCGGCGCCGCCGACGCGCTGGGCCGGCTCGAGCAGGGCCTCGGCTTCCCCCTCGTCGTCAAGCCCAGCCGCGGCGGCTCCTCGCTCGGGGTCAAGTTCGCGGCGGGCCCCGGCGAGGTGCCGGGGGCCCTGGTCGCCGCCTTCAGCTACGACGAGCGGGTGCTGCTGGAACGCTTCGTCGACGGTCGCGAGCTGGCGGTCAGCGTGCTCGGCGAGGAGACGCTGCCGGTGGTCGAAGCGATCCCGGCCGCGGGCGACCGCTACGACTTCGAGGCCCGCTACGAGATCGGCCGCACCAGCTTCGTCTGCCCGGCGGAGCTGAGCCCGGCGGAGCGGGAGGCGGTGACCGAGGTGGCGCTGGCCAGCTACCGCGCGCTCGGCTGCTCCGGCTTCGCCCGCGTCGACCTGATCCTCGCCCCCGACGGGCCCCAGGTGCTTGAGGCCAACGCGATCCCCGGCCTCACCGACACCAGCCTCCTCCCCCAGGCCGCCGAGGCGGCCGGGATGTCCTTCGAGCAGCTGGTCGAGCGCATCCTCGACCTCGCCCTGAAGCCGGCCGCCGCCTAGCTCTCGCCCTGAGCGAAGTCTTCGGGGGTGACCTCGTCGAGGAACTCTTTGAACTTGTCGACGACCTCCTCGGTGTCCTCGACCTCGTGCTCGAACTCGATCGCCGACTCCTCGATCACCGCCTCGGCCGCGAAGATCGGCGCCTCGACCCGGACCGCGAGGGCGAGGGCGTCGGAGGGGCGCGAGTCGATGTCGACCTCGGAGCCGTTGATCGAGACCGTGATCGAGGCGTAGAAGGTGTTGTCGCGCAGCTCGGTCACCGCCACCCGCTCGCACTTGGCGTCGAGCTGCTCGAGCACGTCGCCGAGCAGGTCGTGGGTCATCGGCCGCGGCGTCGTCGCGCCCTGCAGCTTCATCAGGATCGCCGCCGCCTCGGGATGGCCGATCCAGATCGGCAGGAACTGATTGCCGTCGACCGTCTTCAACAAAACGATCGGCTGCTTGCCGACCATGTCGAAGCTGACGCCGTAGATCTGCATCTGCTGCACGAGAAACGCTCCCGGGCCGTGGTGGATTGGCCATTATAGGTTGGCCCTGCGGTCCCCCTGAGCGCGTGGCGAGTGGGCGATCCTGGATTCGAACCAGGGACCTCGTCCTTATCAGAGACGCGCTCTAACCAACTGAGCTAATCGCCCGGAGACGGCGATGATAGCGGCGGTGGGAGGGTCAGCGACTGCGGCGCCGCAGGCGGCGGGCCAATGCCTGCGCCTCGTCGAGATCGTCGAAGCGCAGCTCGACCGCGACCTCCTCGCCGCGGGCGCGGATCCTGACCTCGTGGCCCAGCGCCGCCTCGAGCGCGTCGCCTGCGGCCTCCATCGCCGCCGCCGCCTCGGGATCGACCGCTGGCCGCTTCGGCTTCGTCTTTGGCTGGCCGGCCAGCCGAACCCTGTTCTCGGTCTCCCGGACCGACCAACCCCCCCGCACCGCGTCGCGGCCGAGGCGGCGGCGGACGTCGTTGCCGCTGGCGCCGAGCAGGGCGCGGCCGTGACCCTCGCTGAGCTCGCCGCCCTCGAGCAGCTCCAGCGTCTCGTCGGGCAGCTCCAGCAGCCGGATCAGGTTGGAGACGGCGGGGCGGCTGCGGCCGACCCGCTTCGCCAGCTCCTCTTTGGTCAGGCCGAGGTCCTCGACCAGGGCGGCGCAGGCGCGCGCCTCCTCGACCGGGTTGAGGTCCTCGCGGACCATGTTCTCGATCAGCGCCGCCTGCAGGCGCTCGGCCTCCGCCTGGTCGCGAACCACCGCCGGCACCTTCTCGAGGCCGGCCTGCTGCGCCGCCCGCCAGCGCCGCTCGCCGGCGACCAGCTCGTAGCTGCCGTCGTGCAGGGGGCGGACCAGCAGCGGCTGGACGATGCCGCTGGCCTCGATCGAGGCGGCGAGCGAGGCCAGCGCCTCGGGGTCGAACTTGGTCCGCGGCTGGCCGGGGTTGGGCTTGATCAGCGTCACCGGCAGCTCGCGCAGCTCGCCGGCGTCCTCGCCGCTGGCTTCCGGCAGGATCGCCGCCAGGCCGCGGCCGATGCCGCGCTTGGTGCCGCTAGCCACGGCTGGCCAGCTCCGTTGCCAGCGCCCGGTAGGCGACGGCGCCGCGTGAGGAGGGAGCGTGCTCGGTCACGGGCAGACCATAGCTCGGCGACTCGGCGACTCGGACGCTGCGCGGGATCACCGTCTCGAACACCATCGCCGGGAAGTGCTTGCGCAGTTCGGCCTCGACGTCCTGGGCGAGGCGGGTGCGCTCGTCGTGCATCGTCACCAGCAGCCCCGCGACCTCCAGGGCGGGGTTGAGCTCGCGCCGGATCAGACCCAGGGTGTCGAGGAACTGGACCAGGCCCTCGAGCGCCAGGTACTCGGCCTGGACCGGGACGATCACGCGATCGGCGGCGGTAAGGGCGTTGACGCTGACCGGGCCCAGCGAGGGTGGGCAGTCGAGCAGGGTCACGCCGAAGCGCTCGCGGACCGGGCCGAGGCGCTCGCGCAGGCGCGTCTCCGAGCCCTCGATCCGCGGCAGCTCGACCGCGGCGCCGGCGAGATCGGGGTTGGCGGGAACCAGCCAGAGGTTGTCGGGGCCGGCCGGCCGTGCCGCCTCGGCGACCGAGACATCGCCGGTCAGGCAGTCGTAGGAGGAGGGGTGCAGGTCCTTTTCGGCGCCGAGGGCGACCGTCGCGTTGCCCTGCGGGTCGAGGTCGACGAGCAGCGTCTGCTCGCCGGCCGCGGCGATGACGGAGGCGAGGTTGACCGCGGTGGTCGTCTTGCCGACTCCGCCCTTCTGGTTTGCGACCGCGTAGACCTTCCCCATCTCGCCGCCACACTATTTGCCCGCGCGTTTGCCCGCGCGGCTCGGCGGAGGTCGGATAGCCTCCGCTGCGTGCCCGAGACCAGCGATTGGCCAGACAGCCCCGTCGAGCGCGTCCAGGAGCTCGTCGAGGGCGTGCTCGACGAGCTCGACCTCGACGGCGAGGTTGAGATCGAGGAGAGCGACGACCGCATCCTCGCCAACGTCGTCGGCGGCGAGGACTACGGCCTGCTGATCGGCAAACGTGGGCAGACGATCGACGCCCTGCAGCTGCTCTGCTACCAGGCCGCCTTCCGCGGCCTGCGCGAGCGCAAGCGGGTGATCGTCGACGCCGCCGGCTACCGCGGCCGCCGCCGCGAGACGCTCGAGGGCCGTGCCGATCGCGCCGCCGAGCAGGCGCTGAGCGGCAACCACGCCGTCGAGATGGACCCGATGAGCGCCCAGGAGCGCCGCGTCGTCCACGAGCGGCTCAAGGACCGCGCCGGGGTCGAGACCTACAGCGAGGGCGACGAGCCCCGTCGCTGCGTGATCGTCGCTCCGCTCGTCGCGGAGTGAGCCGGGACCCAACCGCCGCCCTCGACCCCGCCGGGCGCGAGGCACTGCGCAAGGTGCTCGAGCTGCTCGCCAGTGAGCGCGCCTCGGTCAGCTCCGTCGTCGACGAGCGCGCCTGGAGGGTCCACGTCGCCGACAGCCTCACCGGCCTCGAGGTCGGGGAGCTGGCCGCGGCGAAGCGGATCGCCGACATCGGCGCCGGCGCCGGTTTCCCCGGCGTCGCCCTGGCCGCCACCCTGCCCACGGCCGAGGTCGACCTGGTCGAGTCGGTCGGCCGCAAGTGCGAGTTCATGCGCCGCGCGATCGACGCGGCAGGCATCGCCAACGCCCACGTCCTCAACCTCCGCTCCGAGGACCTCGCCGCCGCCGAGGGCCGGGACGCCTACGACGCCGTCACCGCCCGCGCCGTCGGCCGCCTCTCGACCCTGGCCGAGCTCGCATCCCCGCTCCTGAAGCCAAACGGCGTCCTAATAGCCTGGAAGGGCAAACGCGACCCCGACGAGGAGTCCCAGCTAGAAAGCGCCGCCGAGTCCCTAGCGATGCGCCCCGAGTCGATTCTGGACGTGGGCGACAGAGCCGGCAGCCAACACCGCCACCTCCACGTCATAAGAAAGACGACCGCGACTCCACCCGACCTACCGCGCCGGCCGGGCATGGCCAAGAAGCGCCCCAAGGGATAGTCCTCACGAAGCGCGACAGACGCCCGGGAGGGACGGGCACCCCTCGAAACGTCTTGTACTTCTCGGTTGCCCGACCCTCGGACGGCCGCCGCACGCCCCACCCGAGCAAGTTAAGTGAAGAGGGGTGCCCGTCCCTCCCGGGCCTACGTCAGCGCCTCTTCTTCTTCTTTTTCGGCGGAGGCGGAGGCGGTTTCGCCGCAACCGCGGCGGCGGCGGCAGCCACCTGTGGCACCGGAATGATCTTCTGGATCACGTACTGCTGCCCGATCGTCCAGCAGTTGGTCGTGATCCAGTAGAGGATCAGGCCGGCCGGGAAGCTGATCACGAAGGGGACGAAGAAGAGCGGCAGCAGGAACATCATCGTGCGCTGGCTTTTGTCGGCCGTGACCGACATGAAGTAGCCGGAGGCGAGCTGGGTGCCGACGTAGAGGATCAGCAGCGTGATCAGGACGGCGCCGGTGGCCTTCGCGGTCAGGTCGGGGATGAAGAGGAAGGAGCCGCCGTGGCTGCCGCAGTGGCCGGCTTCGCAGCCCATGTCGCTCGGCAGCTCGTGCCGGAGGACGTAGAAGAGGGTGATGAAGACCGGCAGCTGGGCGACCAGCGGGATGCAAGAGGCAAAGGGGTTGACTTTGTTCTCTTTGTAGAAATTCATCATCTCTTGCTGCATGCGCTGTTTGTCGTTCTTGTATTTGGCCTGCAGTTCTTTGATCTGCGGCTGCAGCGCCTGCAGCGCCCGCATCCCTTTCAGCTGTTTGTAGGTGAGCGGGATCAGCAGGGCGCGGACGAAGATCGTCAGGGCGATGATCGACATCCCCCAGCTCAGGCCGGCGTTGTCGTGGAAGAACTGGAGGACCCCATTGGCTACGTCGATCAGGGGCTGGAGGATGTTCGCGACGGGCAGGATCATGGGTGCGCCTCTCCGTGGTGCTGAGCGGGATCGAGCGGGCTCACCCGCAGCGTGAAGTGGTCGGGGACGGGGTCGAAGCCGCCGTGGCTGAAGGGGTTGCAGCGCAGCAGGCGCCAACCGCCGAGCAGCAGCCCGCGGGCGACGCCGAAGCGCTCCACGGCCTCGACGACGTAGGCGGAGCAGGTCGGCTCGTAACGGCAGCGGCGCGGGCGGGAGGGGGAGATCCAGCGCTGGTAGGCACGGATCGGGGCGAGGAAGGCGCGTTTCACGTGGAACGCCCCCCCGTCGAGCTGCCGGCAAGCGCCTCTTCGAGGCACTTCGTTGCGCCGGCGCTGCCCTCGCGGTCGATCATCCCGGCGAGCTCCGCGCGGGCGACGATGACGAAGTCGTGGCGCTCCGGGAGACGGTCGGAAAGGGCCCAAAAAGCCTCGCGCAGGGCGCGCTTGACCTTGTTGCGCTCGACCGCGCCGCCGACCTTGCGGCTGACCGAAACTCCCAGCCTCACGTCCTCGCGCTCCTCGTCGCGACGCGGGAAGGTGTAGAGGACGAGGTAGCGGGTCGCATGTGATGAGCCGTCGCGGTAGACGCGGTCGAACTCACCGCTGCGCGAGAGGCGACGGCGCTTCGACGCCATCTAGGGGGTGAGGCGCTTCCGCCCTTTGCGCCGGCGTCGCTTCAGGATCGCGCGGCCGCCCCGGGTGCTCATCCGCGCCCGGAAACCGTGCGTCTTTGCACGCTTCCGCTTCTTCGGCTGATAGGTGCGCTTCATTGCCGTCGGCAGTATACGGAGACGGCGCTGAAATCTTTTCTGCGGGATTTGCGGTTCGCCACGAATACCCGCTCAGGCACGCCGCTATGGTCGCCGGCCAGGTGCCTGATGACTCCTCCCAACCCGAACTCGACGCCCTCTGGCGGGCGACCCAGGACCGGCTCCGAGCCTCGGTCCCGGAGTCGACCTTCCGGCTCTGGCTGTTGCCACTGCGGGCGGTTGCCAGCGGCGGCGACACCCTCTTCCTGAGCGCTCCCGAGGGCATCCGCGCTTGGGCCGAGCGCCGCTACACCGGGCTGATCGGGGAAGCGCTCGCCGACTCCGGGACGGGCCTGAGCCGGGTCAGCTTCGCCGCCGACCAGGAGACCGGGGAGGGCGGCGGCGAACTCGCGGGAGTAGACCTCAACCCGCACTACACCTTCGATCGCTTCGTCATCGGCGCCGGCAACCGCCTCGCCCACGGAGCCGCGCTGGCGGTCGCCGAGGCCCCTTCGGAGGCCTACAACCCGCTCTTCCTGCACGGCCCGCCGGGGCTTGGCAAGACGCACCTGCTGGCGGCGGTGGCCAACTACCTGCGCGCCAACGCCCCCGGGCTCAGCATCCGCTACACGACCGCCGAGTCGTTCACCAACGAGTTCGTCGCCGCCCTGCGCTCGTCCGGCGCCGATGCCTTCAAGGCGCGCTACCGCGACATCGACGTCCTCCTGATCGACGACGTCCAGTTCCTCGAAGGCAAGCCCAACACCGAAGAGGAGTTCTTCCACACCTTCAACGCCCTCTACGAGTCTGGGAGCCAGCTGGTGCTCTCCGCCGACCGCATCCCCAGCGAGCTCTCGACCCTGGCGGCGCGCCTGCGCGACCGCTTCGAGTGGGGCCTGACCGTCGCCGTCGAGCCGCCCAACCTGGCGACCCGGCTGACCGTCCTGCGGCGGTTGGTCCAGGAGTCCGGGGTCGAGATCGCCGATGCCGGGGCGCTCTCCGAGCTCGCCAACCGGATCGACGCCAACGTGCGCCAGCTCCACGGCGCCCTCACCCGCGTCCTCGCCCATGCCTCGCTGATGGCCCGGCCGCTCAGCTCCGAGCTGATCGCCGAGGTGATCCCGCGCGGCTCCCGCTCCGCCCAGGCGACCTCGGTCGAGGAGATCCAGCAACGGGTGGCCGAGACCTTCGGCATCTCCCGCGCCGAGCTGATCGGCTCCAGCCGCGCCGCAACGCCGCTGCGGGCGCGCCAGGTGGCGATCTTCCTCACCCGCGAGCTGACCGACCTCTCGCTGCCGCAGATCGGCCGCCTCTACGGCGGCCGCGACCACTCGACCGTGCTCAACTCGCTGCGGCGGGTCGAGGCGGGCATCGGCAGCGATCCCGACCTTGCCAGCCGGGTCGAGGAGTTACGCGGCGCTATCCACAATCCCACCGGCGAGAAGCGCTGACGGCCGATGACACTGCAAGAATCGGCCCCTTCCCACAAGCGCTTCCACAGCCACCGAACCGCATTCCGAGGCCAAATCCTCCGCGGTTCTCCCGCTTTCCACAAGTCCTAACTCAACTCAAGAAGGCATTCACTCACTTGAAGCTCACGACCAAACGCGAAGAACTAGTCGCCAAGCTCTCCATCGTCTCCCGCGCCGTTTCCACCCGCGCCGCCACCCAGGCCCTCTCCGGAGTGCTGCTGAGCGCCGCCGAGGGACTGGTGACCCTCTCCGCCACCGACCTCGACATGGGGCTGGAGACGGCGCTCGCCGCCGACGTCGCCAGCGAGGGCTCGGTCCTGTTGCCGGGCAGGCTCCTCGCCGAGGTCGCCCGCTCGCTCGCCAACCCGACGGTGGAGATCGAGTCGCGCGAGGCCGAGCACGACGTCGAGATCCGCAGCGGCAGCTCCAGCTTCCACCTGCGGGTGCTGCCCGCCGAGGACTTCCCGAAGCTGCCCGAGGCGGGCGAGGAGGCGGGGCTGAAGATTCCGGCCAAAGAGCTCTCGGAGAGCATCGACCTGGTCGCCCGCGCCGCTTCGCGCGATGACATGCGCCCGGTCCTGACCGGCGTCTTCGTCACCGCCAGCGGCACCGAGATGACGATGGTCGCCACCGACTCCTACCGGCTGGCGGTGAAGCGGACCGAGCTCGAGAACGAGCTCGGCGGCGAGATCGAGGCCAACATCCCGGCCCGGGCGCTGCGCGAGCTGGGCCGGATCCTCGCCGCCGAGGGAGCCGGTGAGGCGACGGTGACGCTGCTCGCCAACCAGGCGATCTTCGAGGCAGGGTCGATCACCCTCACCACGCGGCTGATCGAGGGCCAGTTCCCCAACTTTCGGCAGCTGCTGCCGGAGTCCTACGAGCACGACGTGCGGCTGCCGCGAGGCGACTTCCTCGACGTCGCCCGCCGGGTCAGCCAGCTGGCGCAGCGCAACGCGCCGCTGCGCCTCTCCTTCTCGTCCGGCGAGCTGACGGTGGCGGCGGAGACCCCCGACGTCGGCGACGCCGAGGAGACGATGCCCGCCGCCTTCGAGGGCGAGGCGCTGGAGATCGGCTTCAACCCGGAGTTCCTCAAGGAGGGGATCGAGAGCGTCGACGGCGACGAGATCCTGCTGCGGCTGATCTCGCCGCTGCGGCCCGGGCTGCTGCAGCCGGTCGAGGGCGAAGACTTCCGCTACCTGGTGATGCCGATCCGCCTCAACGTCTGAGGGTGGCCGGTGCTGGTCACCGCGATCGAAGCGCGGCCGCTGCGCAGCCTCGATCGGGTCCGGGTCGAGCTCGAGCCGGGGATCGTCAGCGTCGTCGGGCCCAACGGGGTCGGTAAGACCAACCTCGTCGAGGCGCTCTACTTTGCCCTCACCGGGCGTTCCTTCCGCACCGCCGACCGCCGCGACCTGATCCCCTTCGGCGGCTCGCTGGCCCGCGCCGAGGCGACGGTGCGCGACGAGGACGGGCTGGAGCGGCGACTGCTCGCCTCGGTCAGCCGCAGCGAGGGCCGCCGCCACCTGCTCGACGGCAACGCCGCCGAGCCGGCGACGCTGGCCCGCAACCGTCCGCCGGTGGCCGTCTTCGCGCCCGATCGGCTGACCCTGATCAAGGGGCCGCCCGCGGAGCGCCGCGCCCACCTCGACGGCTTCGCCGCCGCCCGCTGGCCGTCCCGCGGCGAGCTGCGCAAGCGCTACGGCCAGGCCCTGGCGCAACGCAACGCGCTGCTCTCACGCCTCGCCGCCGGCATCGGCTCGCCGCGCGACCTCGGCACCTGGGACGCGAGCCTCGCCGCCGCGGCCGCGCCGCTGATCGCCGCCCGCGGGGAGGCGATCGCCGAGCTCCGCGACCCGTTCGCCGAGGCCGCGGAGGAGCTCGGCCTCGAGGCGGCGGCGCTCTCCTACGCCCCGCGGGCGGAGGGCTCGGAGGAGGAGCTGCGGGCCGGGCTGGAGCAGCGACGCGAGCAGGACGTCCGCCTCGGGCGCAGCTCCTGGGGTCCCCACCTCGACGAGCTCAAGCTCGAGGCCGGCGAGCGGTCGCTGCGCCGCTACGGCTCGCAGGGCCAGCAGCGGGCCGCCCTGCTGGCCCTCCTCTTCGCCGAGCGGGAGGCGCTGCTGGCGGCGCGGCGGGTGACGCCGCTGCTGCTGCTCGACGACGTGATGAGCGAGCTCGACCCCGGCCGCCGCGAGCGCCTGGTCCGCCGCCTCGCCGCCGGCGGTCAGGCGTTGATCACCGCCGCCGACGAGGAGTCGCTGCCGCCGCCGGCGCTGGCGGCGGTCGTGCGGATGCCGCCCCCCTCCACCCGCGACAGCGCCGTCGCCGCGTGACCCACCGCCGCGCCCCCCGCCAGGCCTCGGCGGCGATCCGCGCCGCCCGCGACCTCGCCGCTCCTCGCACCGGCCTCGCCGCGGTCCAGGCGGCCTGGTCCGGCGCCGTCGGCGAGCGTCTGGCCGCCGTCGCCACCCCGGTCTCCGAGCGAGCCGGGACGCTGACGGTCGAGTGCGCCGACGCGGTCTGGGCCCAGGAGCTCGACCTGATGCAGGCGCAGCTGCTGGAGCGCCTGCGCGACGAGTTGGGGGAGCGCGCCCCGACGGCCCTGCGCTTCCGCGCTAATGCGGATCGTTTCTAGGCACACTTTATCCACGATTTGCAGGGAATTTACTTCACCTCCCACGCTCATCCGCAGCCCTGAACTGGTATTCTTATGGCAACTTGATTTGCGCCCCGATCTGGCTGGAGTAAGGCCTCCAGGCGTCGGGGTTTTCTGTGTCAACCGGAAGGGACTCATTGCCTGAGAAGAAAGCCAGCTCGTCCACCACCGACGCCTCCTATGGCGCCGAGGACATCACCGTCCTCGAGGGACTGGAAGCGGTTCGCAAACGTCCCGGCATGTACATCGGCTCGACCGCCCCCCGTGGTCTCCACCATCTCGTCTACGAGGTCGTCGACAACTCCGTCGACGAGGCCCTCGCCGGCCACTGCGACAGCGTCCGGGTCGTCCTGCATCCGGACAACAGCTGCACCGTCGAGGACGACGGCCGCGGCATCCCGGTCGAGACGATGGCGAAAGAGGGCCGCCCGGCGGCGGAGGTCGTGCTGACCGTCCTCCACGCCGGCGGCAAGTTCGGCGACGGCGGCGGCTACAAGGTCTCCGGCGGCCTGCACGGCGTCGGCGTCTCCGTCGTCAACGCGCTCTCCGAGCGGCTCCACCTCGAGATCAGCCGCGACGGGCACGTCTGGTCGCAGGACTACGAGCGCGGCAAACCGATGACCGAGCTGGCCAAGGGCGAAGCCACCGGCGCCCACGGCACCAAGATCACCTTCCTCCCCGACCTCGAGATCTTCGAAGAGATCGAGTTCGACTTCCAGACCCTGGCCGAGCGCCTGCGCGAGACCGCCTTCCTCACCCGCGGCCTCAGGATCGAGCTGATCGACGAGCGCGGCGCGACCAACAGCGTCGTCTTCCAGTACGAGGGCGGGATCGAGGACTTCGTCCGCCACCTCAACGAGAACAAGGACGAGCTCCACCGCAAGGTCATCTACTTCGAGGGCAGCGAGGAGGAGGGCCAGGTCGAGCTGGCGATGCAGTGGAACTCCTCCTACCAGGAGTCGATCTTCAGCTTCGCCAACAACATCAACACCCACGAGGGCGGCACCCACCTCTCCGGCTTCCGCGCGGCGCTGACGCGGACGCTGAACGCCTACGGGCGCAGCAAAGGGCTGCTGAAAGACAAAGACGACAACCTCGCCGGCGAGGACGTCCGCGAGGGCCTGACCGCGGTGATCTCGGTCAAGCTCCACGACCCCCAGTTCGAGGGCCAGACCAAGACCAAACTCGGCAACCCGCCGATCCGCGGCCTGGTCGAGGAGACGGTCAACCGCAAGCTGGCCGAGTACTTCGAGGAGAACCCCAGCGACGCCCGGCGCATCATCAGCAAGGCGATCGACGCCTCGCGGGCGCGCGACGCGGCGCGCAAGGCGCGCGACCTGACCCGACGCAAGTCGGCGCTGGAGAACTCGACCCTGCCGGGCAAGCTCGCCGACTGCACGGTCAAGGACCCGAGCCTGGCCGAGATCTTCGTCGTCGAGGGCGACTCCGCCGGCGGCTCCGCCAAGCAGGCCCGCGACCGCAACACCCAGGCGGTGCTGCCGCTGCGCGGCAAGATCATCAACGTCGAGAAGAGCCGGATCGACAAGGTCCTGGCCAACAACGAGATCCAGGCGCTGATCACGGCGATCGGGACCGGCGTCCACGACGAGTTCGACATCGAGGGCGCCAGGTACCACAAGATCGTGATGGCGACCGACGCCGACGTCGACGGCGCCCACATCCGCACCCTCGTCCTCACCTTCCTCTACCGGCAGATGCCGGCCCTGATCGACGCCGGCTTCGTCTACATCGCCAAACCGCCGCTCTACCGGGTCAAGCAGGGCAACCAGGAGACCTACCTCGAGCGCGAGTCCGAACTCGAGGAGCTGCTGCTGCGCGACAAGCTCGAGGATTTCGAGCTGACCGACGCCAGCGGCGACTCGAAGAAGCTGACCGCGAGCCGCTGGCAGGCCTACGTCCGGCGCTCGAAGGAGTACGAGGGCTGGGGCTCTTCGCTGCAGGCCGAGTTCGGCCACGAGGCGATCCGCTTCCTCGAGGAGTCGAACCTGCTCGACGAGGGCGTCAGCAGCGTCGCCGCCGCGGCCGAGCTGATGAACGCGACGGCGCCGGAGGGGGCGCCGTTCGACACCGAGGTGATCGCGAGCAGCGACGAGCTGCTGGTGGTCAAGGCGATCGAACGCAAGAGCGGCCTCGCCCGCACCCACCGCTTGCCGGCCGAGCTCTTCTCCCACTTCGACTACCGCAAGTTCGTCGAGGTCCACGCGGCGCTGCTGAAGCAGGTCGGCCGCCCTCCCTTCGAGATCGAGCTGGGCGCTCGCCGCAACGTCGCGCTCTCCTTCCAGGCGCTGCGCGGGGCGGTCCTGGAGCTGGCCCGCCACGGCGTCCAGCTGACCCGGTTCAAGGGCCTGGGCGAGATGAACGCCGAACAGCTGCGGGAGACGACGATGGACCCCGCCAGCCGCACCCTGGCCCGGGTCACGCTCGAAGACGCCACCGCCGCCGACCAGATCTTCTCGATGCTGATGGGGGACCAGGTCGCCCCCCGCCGCGAGTTCATAGAGACCCACGCCAAGGAGGTTGGAAATCTCGATGTATAGGCGGACGCTGCAAACCGGCGCATCTCGGGGTCTTCGCGCCCGTTCGTTTGACGAATTAACTATTAAGAGGGCGGTTGCCTGATGGCGTTGGATGTTTTAACTGGGCGAATCGAGGAGCGGGAGCTCGAGAAGGAGATGCGCTCCTCCTACCTCGACTACGCGATGAGCGTGATCGTCGGCCGGGCGCTGCCCGACGTCCGCGACGGCCTCAAGCCGGTCCACCGCCGGGTGCTCTACGCGATGCACGACGTCGGCCTGCAGCCAACCCGGGCCTACCGTAAGTGCGCCTTCATCGTCGGCGAGGTGATGGGCAAGTACCACCCCCACGGCGACTCGGCGATCTACGACACCCTGGTGCGGATGGCGCAGGACTTCTCCCTGCGCTACCTGCTGGTCGACGGCCAGGGCAACTTCGGCTCGATCGACGACGACCCGGCAGCTGCGATGAGGTACACCGAGGCGCGGCTGACCCGGCTCTCCACCGAGCTGCTGCGCGACATCGACGCCGACACCGTCGACTTCGGCCCCAACTACGACGAATCGACCCAGGAGCCGCTGGTGCTGCCGGCGCGCTTCCCGAACCTGCTGGTCAACGGCACCTCCGGGATCGCGGTCGGGATGGCGACCAACATCCCACCGCACAATCTGCGCGAGGTCGCCGGCGCGGTCGCCGCCTACATCGACGACCCCGAGATCGACATGGCCGGGTTGATGGAGCACGTCAAGGGCCCCGACTTCCCCGGCGGCGGGATCATGAGCCGCGAGGGGATCCGCGACGCCTATGCCTCGGGCCGGGGCAGCATCAAGGTCCGCGCCCGCGCCCACGTCGAGCCGCTGAAGGGGGGCAAGGAGGCGATCGTCGTCACCGAGCTGCCGTTCACGGTGAAGAAGCTCGGCGACGGCGGCTTGGTGACCAAGATCGCCGACCTCGTCCGCGACAAAAAACTGGAGGGGATCTCCGACCTGCGCGACGAGTCCGATCGCTCCGGGATGCGGCTGGTGATCGAGCTCAAGCGCGGCGGCCCCCCGGCGAAGGTGGTGCTCAACAACCTCTACAAGAAAACCGCGATGCAGACGACCTTCGGCGCCAACATGGTGGCGCTGGTCGACGGCGTGCCGCGGACGCTGAGCCTGCTGGAGTTGATCCACCACTACGTCGACCACCAACGCGAAGTCGTCACCCGCCGCACCCAGTACGAACTGCGCCGGGCCGAGGCTCGCGCCCACATCCTCGAGGGCCTGCTGGTCGCCCTCGACAACCTCGACGCGGTGATCAAATTGATCAGGGCCTCGACCGACCCCGACGCCGCTCGCGACGGCCTGATGGCGCAGTTCGAGCTCTCGCGCGAGCAGGCGCAGGCGATCCTCGACATGCGCCTGCAGCGCCTGACCGCGCTCGAGGCCGACAAAGTGAGGGCCGAGCACGCCGACCTGATGGAGCGGATCGGGGAGCTGCGGGCGATCCTCGGCGACGAGGCGAAGGTGATGGCGATCGTCAAGGAGGAGCTGGCCGAAGTGGTCGAGGCCTACGGCGACGAGCGCCGCACCGAACTGGCCCACTTCGAGGGCGACGTCGGCATCGAGGACATGATCGCCGACCAGCAGATGGTGATCTCGCTGACCGCCTCCGGCTACGTCAAGCGGCTGCCGCTGGCGACCTACCGCCAGCAGCACCGCGGCGGCGTCGGGGTGATGGGGATGAACCTCAAAGACGACGACTACATCGCCCACCTCCACATCTGCTCGACCCACGACTTCCTGCTCTTCTTCACCAACCGCGGCAAGGTCTACCGGCTCAAGGTCTACGAGCTGCCGGAGGGCTCGCGCACCGCCAAAGGCAGCTCGCTCAACAACCTGCTGCCGCTGCGCGAAGGCGAGCGGGTAATGGCGGTGATCCCGACCCGGGACTTCAAGGAGAACCGCTACCTCGCCTTCGCCACCGCCAAGGGGCTGATCAAGAAGACCGAGTTCCTCGCCTACAACACGCCGATCCGCGCCGACGGGATCATCGCGATCAAGGTCCGCGACGGCGACGAGCTGGTCCAGGTCCGGCTCACCTCGGGCGATGACGACATTCTCATGGTCTCCCACTCCGGCCACGCCTCGCGCTTCTCGGAGGAGCTGGTGCGCTCGATGGGCCGCGACACCAGCGGCATCAAGGGCATGAACGTCGCCGGCAAGGACAACCGGGTGCTGGCGATGGACATCGCCCGCAACGACACCGAACTGTTCGTCGTCACCGAGAACGGCTACGGCAAGCGCACCCCGGTCTCCGAGTACCCGGTCAAGGGCCGCGGCACCAAAGGCGTGCTGACCGCGAAGCTGACCGCGAAGAAGGGCGGCCTCGCCGGCGCCCTGATCGTCGGCGAGCACCAGGAGCTGCTCTTCATCTCCCAGAACGGCATGGTCCAGCGCACCTCCGTCGGCGGCATCTCCCAGATGGGCCGCTCGACGCAGGGGGTGAAGGTGATGAACATCAAGGACGACGACCGGGTCAGCGCGGTGGCGCTTGTGGTCGAATCTGAAACGGAGAGCTCGCCGCCAGAGCCGGACAACCAGGTGTCGATGGACGGGGCCGAATAGGACGACGGCTGGTCGGCAGGGAGAGGGAGTCCCCCTGTCTGAAAGACCGTCGCGCAGCTGGTCGAACTCACAGGGCTCGTGGCGTCTGCCCAGGAGCCTTTCCGACAGGGGGACTCCCTCTCCCCACGAGCGTCCCTCGTACTACTCGGGAGAGCAACGGCGGCTGTTCTGTCCCTCAGGTGAGAAGCTGTGGTTGGAGGGATGGTGGCCCTTCCCCGGAGGCTCAAGGACAGACGCATGAGCCCAGGGAGTTCGCCTCGGCTGCGCGACGGTCTCCGGGGAAGGGCCACCATCCCTCCCTCTCAACCCTCCTAAGCAGCAGCGGGTAAGTACTGCTGCCAGTTCGCCGGAATCTTCGGGCTGGCGACCTGGATGAAGACGGTGGGCTCGGGGGCCTTCGGCGACTTCTTCGGGTGCATGTGGATCTCGCGGGGGAGGCGGTTGCCCTTGCGGCGGTTGCACGTGGCGCAGGCGGCGACGATGTTCTCCCAGACGGATTTGCCGCCGCGGCTGCGGGGGATCACGTGGTCGACGGTGAGGCCGGGCTTGGTCGAGCCGCAGTACTGGCAGGTCCAGGAGTCGCGGGCGAGGACGGCGCGGCGGGTGATCTTGCGGCGGTGGGCCTCGCGCGGGATCCGCACGTAGTTGACGAGCCGGATCACGTCGGGGCGCTCCATCGTCATGTGCTCGGAGTGCAGGGCGCCCTCGCGCTGCTCGAGCAGCTCGGCTTTCTCCTTCAGCAGCAGCACAGCGGCGCGTCTCAACGTGCACACGTTGATGGGCTCGTACGTCGCGTTAAGCACCAGAACCCGTGCCATCTCGCCAGAGATTGTAGGGCGGCGGCACCCCCTCCCGGCTGCAGGCTGGCTCAGGCCAGGGGGTAGGAGCCGAGGATCCGGACCGATCCGGCCTTTGCCCGCAGCTGCTCGATCGCCGCGGCGACGGCGGGATCGCTCTCGGCGCCCTCGAGATCGCAGAAGAACATGTAGCGGCCGAGGCCGCTGCGCAGCGGCCTCGACTCGATCCGGGTCAGGTTGATCTGGCGCGAGGAGAACTCGGCCAGGGCGTCGACCAGCGCCCCCGGGTGGTCTTCGCCGAGCTCGGAGAAGACCAGCGCGGTCTTCCAGGGCCCGCCGCCCTCGGGCGCGGTCCCGGCCGGGGCGATCCAGACGAAGCGGGTGACGTTGTCGGCCTCGTCCTGGATCCCCTCGCGGACGATCGTGCAGCCGTAGAGCGCCGCCGCCGCCCGCGAGCCGATCGCCGCCCAGGGGCGGACCGCCTCGGCGACCATCCGCACCGCCGCCGCGGTGCTGCTGACGCTGCGCAGTTCGACCCCGGCCAGCTGCTCGCGCAGGAAGCGGGCGCACTGGGCCAGCGGCTGCTGGTGGGAGAGCACGGCCTCGATCTCACCCAGCTCCAACGGCTCGCGGGCGATCAGGTGGGCGCGGACCGCGTAGTCGTGCTCGCCGACGATCGTCACCCGCTCGGCCTCGAAGGCGAGGGTGTCCAGGGTGCCGCGGACCGAGCCCTCGATCGAGTTCTCGAACGGGACCAGCGCGCGCTCGGCCTCGCCCGCCTGGACGGCGAGGATCGCGTCGTGGATCGTCGCCGTGCGCAGCGGCTCGAACTCGACCCCGGCGGCGGCTTCGCCGAGCGCGTCCTCGGTGAAGGTTCCGGCCGGTCCCAGGTAGGCGATCCGCACCGCGCCCCCCGCCTACCCGAAGACGACCGTGTAGCTGGCCTTGTTGTTTTCCGAGAGCTGCTCGCCGGGCACCGTTTCGACTTCGACTTCGAGCGTCGCTTCGCCGCTCGGCGCCGGGGTCAGCGGAATCGTCACGGTTTCGATTGCGCCCGGTTCGATGCTGTCGATGGTGCTGCTGAGCGGGCTGCCGCCGTTGACGGTGACGGTGACCCCGATCCCGTTCTCGGTCGATTCGCCCTGGTTCTGGACCGCGATTTCGACTTCCGGGGTTTCTTCGCTGGAGACCGTGACCGGCGCGCCTTCGGCCAGTTCGGTGCCGTCGACGCTGGTGCCGGCGAGCCCGAGCCCGTGGATGCCGCTGACGTTTTCTTCGCCGGCGCTGGAGCCGCTGACGCTGCCGAGGGCCGCCGCGACCGCGCTTTCCTCCAGCCACTTGGTGCCTTCCGGCAGGTAGACGCTCTTCGGCACGTCGTGGCCTTCGATCCCGTTGTCGGCGAGGACGCCGTCGATTTCGGGGCGGACGACATTGGCGTAGACGACGTCGGCGGCGAGCAGCTTTTCCATCTGTTTGGCGATCCCCGCCGTCGCCTTGGCCGCCCCGGCTTCTCCCAGCGCCGTATTGGTCTTGTCGGCGATCGCCGACATCGCGCTGCTGCGCAGCTCGTAGACCAGTTCCAGCGCGCCCTGGGCGCGGCCCATCGGGCCGGGGGCGCTGAGGCCTTCGACCCGCGAGGCGTAGTTGTCCATCGCGCTGCGGTCGGCGTTGACCTCGGCCACGAACTCGGTCACCGAGAGGCCGCCGGGGTCGGCGAGCTTGCCGAAGAAGGACTTGCTGGTCTGTTCGGTCTCTTCGACGATCTGGGTGACGTCGCGGGAGTAGTTGCTCAGCGCCGCGTTGGCGCGGGCGTCGAGGCAGCCCTTGACCCCAAGCACGATCACGATCAGGACGATCAGCCCCCCGCCCAGGGCAAGGCCGCGCCGCAGCATGATCTGCTGGCGTTCGGGACGGCGTTGCGGCCGCGGCCGACGCCGCGCCCCGCGTACTGGCGAATCCTCCAAGAAGCGCTCTCCAGGCTGGTTGGGTGGCCGGAGAGTATGAAGCCTGACGGGGTCGCGGCGCTAAGAGAGGCCGCAAACGGCCGCGTTTTCCCAGCCGCCCGGGCGCAGGAGAGGGGGCCGCGAAGCCGAACTACCGAGGTGCTTTGGTCGGCTCACTCGTGCTCAACCGCTTCCTGATCGAGCGCCGCATCGGCAGCGGCGGCTTCGGCGTCGTCTACGAGGCCTGGGACGGGCGGCTGGAGCGCCCGGTCGCGGTCAAGGCGATCGAGCAGCGCGGCGAGGCCGGCCGCCGGGTCCTGCGCGAGGCGCAGGCGGCGGCGCGGCTCAACCATCCCGGCATCGTCACCCTCTACGAGCTCGGCGAGGAGGACGGCAACGCGCTGCTGGTGACCGAGCTGGTCGAGGGCTCGACCCTCTCGCGGCTCTCGCACGAGGACGAGCTCAGCGACCGCGAGATCGGCGAGATCGGCGCCGACCTCTGCGAGGCGCTCGACCACGCCCACTCGCGCGGCGTCGTCCACCGCGACGTCAAGCCCCAGAACGTGCAGGTGACCGAGCACGACGGCGAGCCCCACGCCAAGCTGATGGACTTCGGCATCGCCCAGCTCGCCGACGGCGCCTCACTGACTGCGGCCGGCGACGTCGTCGGCACCCTCGCCTACATGTCGCCCGAGCAGGCGGAGGGCCGCCCCGCCGGGCCCGAGGCCGACGTCTACTCGCTGGCGCTGACCCTGTACGAGTGCTGGAGCGGCGAGAACCCGCACCGCCGCGCCAGCCCGGCGGCGACGGCGCGGGCGATCGGCGGCCGCACCCGGCCGCTGCGGCGGCTGCGCCCCGACCTGCCGCGCCAGCTCAGCGACACGATCGACGCCTGCCTCGCCGCCCGTCCGCCCCACCGTCCCAGCCTCGAGGAACTGGGGACGGCGATCGAAGACTCGCTGGAGCTGCTCGCCGCCCACCACCACGTCAGCCATCGCCACCTCGGCCCCCGGCTCGCCGCCCTCGCCCTCGCCGCCGCCCTCGGCGCCTGGCTCGCGGTCGGCCACGGCGTCCTGCTGCCTTAGGATTTTCAGATCGGCGTCCTGCGCAACCTCGAGTCCCGGATCGAAGGCCTCGTCGAGGGGGTCTTCAGCCGCGCCTTCAGCTCCGAGGTGCAGCCGGTCGAACTCGCCCGCAAGCTGGCGAAGGAAATGGACACGCACAAGACCGCCTCGGTCCAGCGCGTCTACGTCCCCAACGAGTACACGGTCTACCTCTCGAAGCAGGACCGGTCCAAGCTCGAGGGCTACGAGCGCTCGCTCGAGCAGGAGCTCTCCGGCTACCTGCTCGAGCACGCGCGCCGGCGCGGCTACGACCTGCTGACCCGGCCGGCGGTCGCCTTCGACACCGACGAGCGGCTGCGGCTGGGCGAGTTCGGGATCCAGGCCCGGCTGGTGAAGCCGCCGGCGCACGAGGGCGAGGCCCCGAAACAGGGCGAAGAGGGCCACACGATGGTCTACTCGGCGGTGCGCGAGCGCGACCGCGGCCGCCCGAAACGGCCCGAGCAGGCGGTTGGCGCCCTGGTCTCCACCCGCGCCGTCGTCTCGCTCGAGGACCGCCGCTACGTGCTCGACGGGCCGCGGGCGACGATCGGCCGCTCGAAGTCGGCCGAGTGCGTCCTCTCCGATCCCAACGTCTCCCGCCGCCACGCCGAGCTGCGCCGCTCGGAGTCCGGCGACTGGCAGATCGCCGACCTCGGATCGACCAACGGGATCAAGGTCAACGGCCGCCGCGTCGCCTCGACCCGGCTCAGCCCGGGCGACGAGGTCACCGTCGGAACCACGACCTTCCGCTTCGACATCGAGCAGTAGCTGCCGCTGACCGTAAGGTGCTGGGCGCGTGGCCTACGACCCGATATCAGTAGCCCTCAAGTTCGGCTTCCTGGCCGTCCTCTACCTGTTCCTGCTGGTGATCGCCCGCAGCGCCCTCAAGGACCTGCGGCGGACGGTCACGCCGGCTCCCGACGCGACCGGTTTCCACGCCTCCCCCGCCTACGCCGAGGCGCCGCGCGGGGCCGACGCTTGGCTGATCGCCGAGCGCGGCGGCGGCCTCGAGCCGGGCCAGCGCTTCGACCTGATCGGCGGCCTCTCGATCGGCCGCTCGAAGGAATCCGACGTGCAGATCGAGGATCGTTACGCCTCTGGCCTGCACGCCCGGGTCTTCTCGCGTCAAGGGCGCTACTTCGTCGAGGACATGAGCTCCACCAACGGCACCTTGCTGAACGGCGCGACCCTGAAGGGAGAGGCAGAGCTGATCGACGGCGACACGGTGCAGATCGGCGACACCGAGTTCAGGCTGGAGACGGGCTGATGCTGCGGATCGACGACCAGGCGACCGCCACCGACACCGGCCGCCAGCGCAACGCCAACGAGGACTCGTTCTTCACCCGGGCGCCGATCTTCGTCGTCGCCGACGGGATGGGCGGCGCCCAGGCCGGCGAGGTCGCCTCCAAGACCGCCGCCGAGACCTTCGACCGCGAGCTGCCCAGCGCGCCGCCGGAGCGGCTGCTGCGGGAGACGATCGAGGAAGCCAACCGCCGCGTCCACGCCCGCGCCCAGGAGGACTCCTCGCTGGCCGGGATGGGGACGACGATGACGGCCGTGGTCGTCGACCCGGCTGCCGAGGAGGTGGCGATCGGCCACGTCGGCGACAGCCGCGCCTACCGCCTGCGCGGGGCCAGGCTCGAGCGGCTGACCCGCGACCACTCGCTGGTCGAGGAGATGCGGCGCAAGGGCCAGCTCACCGACGCCCAGGCCGAGGACCATCCGCAGCGCTCGATCATCACCCGCGCGCTTGGCCCCGAGCCGGAGGTCGACGTCGACGTGCAGACGGTCGCTGCCCAGCCCGGCGACGTCTTCCTGATCTGCTCCGACGGGCTGACGACGATGCTCGACGACGAGACCATCGCGGGCCTGCTGATCCGCGCCACCTCGATGGCCTCGGCGGTGCGGGCCCTGGTCGACGAAGCCAACCGCGCCGGCGGCCGCGACAACATCACCGTCGTCCTCTTCCGGCTCGAGGACGCCGCCGCGGCGGTCGGCGGCGCGCCGGGCGATCCGCCGCCGGAGGGCGCGACCCTGATCGGGTCCAGCGCCGAGGAGGCGGGACTGACCGCGACCGAGGTGCGCCGCCGCGCCGCCGCCGAGGCTGCCCGCCGCCGCCGCGAGGAACAGGACTCGAAGCGGCCGCGCCGACGGCTGCGCCGGGCGGCGAAGGTGTTGGCGGCGGTCGTGGTGCTGGCGGCGATCGCCTATGGCGCCTGGTACGGCAACCGCCAGATCTGGTTCCTCGGCACCGACTCCGGCGGCCGCGTCGCCCTCTACCGCGGCGCCCCCTACGAACTCCCCTTTGGGATCAAGCTCTACGACGAGCGCTACTCGGCGCCGATCCAGACCGCGGCGCTGCCGCCGCGCCGCCGCGACGCGGTCAGCGGTCACGACATGCGCTCGCGCGGCGACGCGGTCTCCCTGCTGGAAGAAATCCAGCGCGACCAGGGGGTTCCTTGACCGCCGCCCGGAACCGGGAGCTGGCCGCCCTGGTTCCCGTCGCGATCCTGCTCACCGCCGGCTTCGCCGCCGTCTTCGCCCAGGAGAACTCACGGCTCGGCAACCTCAGCCTGATCTACGGCGCCTACTTTCTCGCCGTCTGCGTCGCCACCCACGTCTACCTGCGGATCCGCCTCCCCAACGCCGACCCCTACCTGTTCCCGCTGGTCGCGCTGCTGACCGCCTTCGGGCTGGTGATGGTCTACCGGATCGACGAAAGCCTGGCCCGTGACCAGGCCAACTGGTTCGTCCTCGGGCTCATCCTCTTCGCGCTGACGATCCAGCTGCTGCGCGACTACGAGGTGCTCGAGCGCTACCGCTACACGATCGCCGCGGTCGGGCTGCTGCTGCTGCTGGCGCCGCGGCTGCCGGGGATCGGCCAGCAGGTCAACGGCGCCTACCTCGGGGTCAAGCTGGGGCCGCTGCAGTTCCAGCCGGCCGAGTTCTCGAAGATCGCGATCGTCGTCTTCCTCGCCAGCTACCTGCGCGAGAACCGCGAGGTGCTGATCGTCGGCGCCCGCCGCGTGCTCGGGGTGACGCTGCCGCCGCTCAAGCACTTCGGGCCGATGCTGGTCGTCTGGGGCGCCTCGATGTTCATGCTCGTCTTCATCCGCGACCTCGGCAGCTCGCTGATGTTCTTCGCCGCCTTCCTCGCCCTGCTCTACGTCGCCACCGGGCGCTTCTCCTTCGTCGTGATCGGGATGGCGATGTTCACCGCCGGCGCCTGGTTCTTCGCCAGCACCGTGGCCCACGTCGGCCAGCGGGTGGAAATCTGGCTGCACCCCTACCACGACCCGCACCGCGCCGGCTACCAGATCCTGCAGTCGATCTTCGCCCAGGCCGACGGCGGCCTCTTCGGCAAGGGCTTCGGGCAGTCGCTGATCACGATCCCCGGCACCCACGCGGCGTTGCTGCCGGCGGCCCAGACCGACACGATCTACTCGCTGATCGTCAACGAGCTGGGCCTGTTCGGCGCCTGCGGGGTGATCGCGATCTACCTGCTGATCGCCGCCCGCGGCTTCAAGATCGCCCTGCTCGCCCGTGACGGCTTCTCGAAGCTGCTGGCGACCGGACTGACCGCGGTCTTCTCGATCCAGGCCTTCGTGATCATCGGCGGCGTCACCCGGGCGATCCCGCTGACCGGCGTCACCCTGCCCTTCATCAGCTACGGCGGCAGCTCGATCGTCGCCAACTTCGTGCTGCTGGCGCTGCTGCTGCTGATCTCCGACCGCGCCCGCCGTGAAGCTGCCGTCCCCGCCGGCCGCGCCCTGGCGCTGGGAGAGGCGTGAACCGCCAGATCGTCAAATTGTTCGGCTTCGTCGTCGTCCTCTTCGCCGTCCTGGTCGGCTTCACGTCCTACTGGTCGGTCTTCGACGCCAAGAACCTCAAGGCCCAGGAAGCGAACCAGCGGCCGCTGCTGGAGCAGCAGCAGATCAAGCGCGGCCGCATCCTCGCCGCCAACGGCGAAGTGATCGCCCGCTCGGTGCCGATCGGTCACGGCACCGGCCTGCGCTACGTGCGCCGATACCCCGCGGGGGCGCTCTACGGCCACCCGATCGGCTACAGCTTCGTGCGCCAGGGCGACAGCGAGTTCGAGCGGTTCCACAACGAAGAACTGGTCGGCACCGAATCCGAATTCGGCTCGATCCTCGACCAGCTCAGCGGCCGCAACCAGGAAGGCGACGACATCGTCACCAACCTCGACCCGGCGGCCCAGAAGGCGGCGCTGAGCGACCTCGAGGAAGAGGGCCACGGTGCCGTGGTCGCGATCGAACCGCAGAGCGGCGAGGTCAAGGCGCTCGTCTCCAACCCGCCCTACGACCCCAACCGGGTCCCCTACGAACTCTCGAAGCTGACCCTCAACGAAGTCGAAACGCCGCTCTACGATCGCGCCACCCAGGGCCAGTACCCGCCCGGCTCCACCTTCAAGGTCGTGACCGCGGCGGCGGGCCTGAACAGCGGCAAGATCACCCCGGAAACGACGATCGACGCGCCCGGCACGCTGGAAGTCGAAGGGACGCCGCTGCAGAACGACTACGACGAGGACTTCGGCCCGATCTCGCTCGACACGGCGCTGACCGACTCGGTCAACACCTGGTTCGGCCAGCTCGGCCAGCAGCTCGGCAACGACACCCTGTTCGAATACATGGAACGGTTCGGCTTCAACTCGACCCCGGCGATCGACCTGCCGCCGGACGAGGTCTCCAAGAGCGGCGTCTACGAAGAAGAAGAACTGCTCGGAGCCGAAGACCCGGTCGACCTGGCGCGGCTGGCGATCGGCCAGGAGCGGCTGGCGGTGACGCCGCTGCAGATGGCCGAGGTCGCCGCCGCCGTCGCCAACGGCGGCAGGCTGATGAAGCCGCAGATCTGGAACCGGGTGGTCGACCCCGACGGCCGCGTCGTCAAGCGCCTCGAACCCTCCCAGTACAGCCAGCCGATCACGGCGAAGACCGCCGAAGAGCTGACGACGGCGATGGAAGGGGTGGTCAACGAGGGCACCGGCACCAACGCGGCGATCCCCGGCGTCCCGGTCGCCGGCAAGACCGGCACGGCGGAAACGCCCGGCAACAAGGCCTGCGGTGGCGGCAGCGCCGAGAACCAGGCCTGGTTCATCGGCTTCGCCCCCGCCAACGACCCGAAGATCGCGATCGCGGCGACGGTCGAGTGCACGCTGCAGTTCGGCAACGACGACGCCGCGCCGATCTTCCGCGACGTCGCGGAAACGATCCTGAATGGGGAATGACCTGAACAGAGGAGGAGACACCGGTGCCTGACGTGAGCGAGGGAAGCGTCGTCGACGGCCGCTACCGGGTCCTCAGCCGGCTCGGCTCCGGCGGCATGGCGGACGTCTGGCTGGCCGAGGACACGCACCTGCAGCGCCAGGTCGCGCTCAAGGTCCTGCACCGGCACTTCGCCCAGGACCGCGAGTTCGTCGCCCGCTTCCAGCGCGAGGCCGAATCGGCGGCGAAGCTGCAGCACCCGAACATCGTCTCGGTCTTCGACCGCGGCGAGTTCGAGGGCACCTATTACATCGCCATGCAGTACGTCGACGGGCCGACGCTGAAGCAGCTGATCGACAGCGGCCTCACCCCGGAGCAGGCGGTGCCGCTGATCCGCCAGGTGCTGGAGGCGGCCCGCTTCGCCCACCGTCACGGCATCGTCCACCGCGACCTGAAGCCGCAGAACGTGATCGTCGACGGCGACGGCAAGGCGGTCGTCACCGACTTCGGCATCGCCCGCGCCGGCGTCTCCGAGATCACCCAGACCGGCTCGGTGATGGGCACCCCGCACTACCTCTCGCCCGAGCAGGCGCAGGGCTACGACGTCACCGCCGTCTCCGACCTCTACTCGATCGGCGTCCTGCTCTACGAGGCGCTGACCGGCCGCGTCCCCTTCGAGGCCGACTCGGCGGTGGCGGTGGCGATGAAACAGGTCTCGCAGACGCCGCAGCGGCCGAGCTCGATCAACCCGCGGGTCTCGCCGGCGCTCGACGCGGTGGTGATGCGGGCGCTGGAGAAGGAACCGGGCGAACGCTTCCAGAGCGCCGACGCCTTCATCGCCGCGCTCGACGCGGCGATGCGGGAACCGGGCACCCCCGACCGTGGCACCGCCGCCTTCGCGGCGCTGCCACCCGTCGTCGCCACCCCGGGGGAAGCCGAGGCCGAGGAGGACCCGGACGAGCAGGCGCGCAAGCGTCGGCGCCGCTGGCTGGTCGCCGGCCTGGCGGCGATCCTGGTCGGCGCCCTGGTCGGCCTGGCGCTGACCCGGGAAACCTCGACCGACGTCCCCAACGTCACCGGCAACCCGGTCAACGTCTCGATCGCGCTGCTGCAGCAGCGCGGCTTCCCGATCGGCACGATCACGCACGTCGAACGCGAAGTGGCGGCCGGCACCGTGCTCGAGCAGGACCCGGCCGCCGCGCCGCCGGCCGGCAAGGCGGCCGAAGACTGCTCCTTTCTCAGCTTCTTCTGCTCGAAGCCGGCGGTCAACCTCACCGTCAGCGGCGGTCCCGGCAGCGGCAAGGTGCCGCCGACGGCGGGGCTGCCGCGGGAAGAAGCGGTCGAAAAGCTGGAAGCGGCGGGGTTCGAAACCAGGGTCGAAAGCGTCAACTCGAGCTCGGTCGAAGCCGGCCTGGTGGTCCACTCCGAACCCTCGGCCGGCGACTCCGCGACCCACGGCTCGACCGTGACGCTGTTCGTCTCGGCCGGCCCGAAGCTGGCCAAGGTCCCGGTCCTGGTCGGCAGCCAGCGCCGTCTCGCGGTGCAGCAGATCCGCGGCCGCGGCCTCACCCCGAGCGTCTCCGAAGAGGAAAGCTCCTCGCCTCAGGGCGAGGTGATCCGGCAGTCGCCGAGCGCCGGCAGCGCGGTCGAACCCGGCTCGATCGTGGCGATCGCCGTCTCCGCCGGCAAGCAGCAGGCGAAGGTGCCGAACGTGATCGGCGAGCCGCGCCGCGAAGCGGTCGAAGCGATGAGGGCGGCCGGTCTCACCCCGAGCGTCGAAGAAGAAGAAACCGAAGTGTCGAGCAAGGTCGGGTTGGCGATCGACCAGCAGCCGCCGGCCGGCAGCGAACTGGAAAAGGGCGCCGCGGTGACGATCGTGGTCGGCAAGCGGGCCAGCGTCGTGCCGGAAGAAGGAGAACCGTGAGGGTGGCGGTGCTGTGCGGCGGCCGCTCCTCCGAGCACGAGGTCTCGCTGCGCTCCGGCGCCGCCGTCGCCGCCGGCCTGCGCGCCGCCGGCCACGAGACGGTCGAGGTGACGATCGGCCGCGACGGGCACTGGCGCAGTGCCGGCGCCGCGGTCGAGCTCGCCCCCGCCGCCGGCCTGCTCGGCGCCGACGCCGCCTTCCCGGCCCTGCACGGCCCCTTCGGCGAGGACGGCAGCGTCCAGGGGCTGCTGGAGTGGCTCGACCTGCCCTACGTCGGCTCCGACGTCCTCGCCTCGGCCGTCTGCATGGACAAGCTCACCCTGAAGCGCCTGTTCGCCGCCCACGGCGTCCCCCAGGTCGCCTTCACCGCCGCCGCGGGCAGCGAGTGGTGGGGTCGCTGCGAGCAGCTCGGGCTGCCGCTCTGGGTCAAGCCCTCGCGGCTCGGCTCCAGCGTCGGCATCACCCGCGTCGACCGCCTCGAGCAGCTCGACGAGGCGGTCGAGCTGGCGCTGCGCCACGACCCGCGGGTGATCGTCGAGGCCTCGGCCCACGGCCGCGAGGTCGAGTGCTCGGTGCTCGGCAACGAGGGCGCCCAGGCCTCGCAGCCGGGTGAGATCGTCGCCCACGCCGACTGGTACGACTTCGAGGCCAAGTACACCGAGGGCGGGATGGAGCTGCGGGTGCCGGCGCCGCTCGACCCGGCCGCCCTCGAGCGGGTGCGCGAGCTCGCCGTCGAGGTCTTCGAGCTCGCCGGCTGCAGCGGCCTCGCCCGCTGCGACTTCTTCGTCGAGCCCGACGGCGAGGTCCTCGTCAACGAGATCAACACCATGCCCGGCTTCACCGAGACCAGCGTCTACGCCAAGCTCTGGGAGGCCAGCGACATCGCCTACCCCGACCTCTGCGACCGCCTGGTCCAGCTCGCGATCGAGCGCCACCAGCGCGCCCGCTCCTACGAGTTCTGAGGATTAGGTCTGTTCGAAGCTGATTAAGGGGAGTGGCAGATGGATCTAGGCAGACTCAGCAATGGCGAGAAGATCGCGGGCGTTTCGGCGATCCTGCTCTTCGTCTTCATGTTCTTCCACTGGTTCGGCGTCAAGCTCTCCAACACTTCCAACCTGCTTTTTGCCATTCAAAGTATCGAGCCGGGGAAAAGCGCCTGGGAAGTGCTCGACTACATTCCGATCTTTCTCGTGGTCACGATCATCGCCACGCTCTCCGTGGCGGCGCTGCGCCTCATGAACGCTGTCCGCAGGACTCCTATCCCGGTCAACGCGGTGGTCGCAATCCTCGGCCTCGTCTCTGCGCTGCTAATCCTCTTTCGGATCGTCGCCCCGCCCGTCTTCTACACCGAAGCAACCATCACCTCCGAAGGCGCGGTCCAATTCCCGATCTTCCTCGCTCTGTTGGCGGCAGCGGGGATCGCCTTCGGTGGCTACTTGGCGATGCGGGAGGAAGGCATCTCCCTCTCCGGTCTACGCGCGAATCGACACTGACCCCACCTGCCTACTTCTGCAGCAGCTTCACGTCGCTGATCTCGACTTGGTAGCGGCCTTCCTGGTCGCGGGCCGGGGCGGCTTTGTTGAACCAGATCAGGAAGTACTTGGAGGGGCTGGGGACGTTGAGGGAGACCTCCTCGTTTTCGCCGGCATCGGCGACCGAGCCGACCGCTTCGCCCCAGCCGGGGAGCGCTTCCGGCGGGCCCGAGGCGGTGGCGAAGATCTCCGCGTCCCAGCCCGGGGTCGGTGAGCTGATCGTCATCTGGGTAGGCGTCGCCGGCGACTTGGTGGTGACGTAGAGGCCGACGCCGGGGTCGGGGCCGGTCTTGGTGCCGGCGAAGGTGTCGGTGTCGTAGTGCTCGGTGCTCCAGGCGGTCTCGGGGTTGCCGTCGACGGCGAGCCCGACCGTCGCCGGATCCTCTTCGCCGTCCCCCTCGGGGTCGTAGTCGGTGGCGGAGGAGATCGCCACGGTCGAGCCCTTGCCCTTCAGCGCCCCGCCACCGCCGTTGCCGCTGCTGATCAACTTGACCGCGACGAGAGCGCCGACCGCGACCAGGACCAGCAGCGCGATCGCCGCCCAGGACCAGCGCCGGCGGCCGGAGAGCTGGCGCTTCGGCGGCGGCACCGCGTCGAGGATGCTGGTCGCCTCGCCGGTGCTGGAGCCGGCCCGCGCCGCCTCGACCTCGAGCGCGGTCGAGAGGTCGTCGATCATCTCGCCGACCTCCTGGTAGCGCTCGGCCGGGTCCTTCGCGGTCGCCCGCTCGACCACCAGCGCCGCCGCGGCGGAGAGCTCGGGGCGGCGCTGCTGCACGTCGGGCATCTCCTCGTTGACGTGTTTCATCGCCACCCCGACCTGGCTGTCGGCGTGGAAGGGGACCTGCCCGATCAGCATCTCGTAGAGGACGACGCCGAGCGAGTAGACGTCGGAGCGGGGGTCGACCGGGTGCCCCATCGCCTGCTCGGGGGCGACGTAGTCGGTGGTGCCGAGGACGCGGCCGGTGGCGGTCATCCCGTCCTGCTCGAGCTGGCGCGAGATCCCGAAGTCGGTCAGCTTCGCCCGGCCCTCGGCGTCGATCAGGACGTTCTGCGGCTTGATGTCGCGGTGGACCATGTTGCGGGCGTGGGCGACGGTGAGCCCGCGGGCGATCTCGATCGCGTAGGCCAGCGCCTCCTGCGGGTCGAGCGCCCCGAGGCGGGCGATCCGCTGCTTCAGCGTCTCGCCTTCGACGTACTCGAAGACGATGTAGGGGTAGCCGCCGTCCTCGCCGGCGTCGATCACGGCGACGACGTTGGGGTGGGAAAGCTTGGCGACCGCGCGCGCCTCCTGGCGGAAGCGCTCGAGCTGGTCGGCCTGCTCGGACATCTCGCGGTGCATGACCTTGACCGCGACGGCGCGGTCAAGGGTCGAGTCGCGGGCCAGGTAGACGGTCGACATGCCGCCGCTGCCGAGCTTGGCCTCCAGCTTGTAGCGGCCGGAGAGGACCGTGCCGATCATCTGGGAGCTGGTCGAGCGGGAGTTCATCTAGCTGGGCATATTGTCGGGCACGCGTTCCCGTAGAGGTTCGCTGCTGCCCCGATCCCGCCTGCTCCTGGTCGCGGTCTGCCGCGCGGCGATCTCAGCGCTGGATCCGCGGTGGTCCCTCGACCGCTCGGCCGATCCGCGCCGCGCCGGGATAGTGGGCGCGCAGCAGCGCCAGCGCCGCCTCTTCGTCGGCAGCCGGGACGACGGCGCAGAAGCCGCAGCCCATGTTGAAGACCTCGTGCATCTCCGCCTCGGGCACGTCGCCGAGCTCCTGGATCAGGGCGAAGACCGGCGGCACCGGCAGCGGCGCGTCGATCTCGTAGCCGACCGGCGCGGCCAGCCGCAGCAGGTTCTCGGTCCCGCCCGAGGTGATGTGGGCGAGGCCGCGGACCTCGACCGCGGAGCGCAGCAGCTCGAGCACCGGCTTGACGTAGATCTCGGTCGGCTCCAGCAGCACCTCGCCGAGCGGGCGGCCGAGGCGCTCGTCGTCGAGGGGCACTGCGTCGAGGGCGGAGCGGGCAAGGGTGTAGCCGTTGGAGTGCAGGCCCGAGGAGGGCAGGCCGATGACGACGTCGCCGGGCGCGACCGCGGCGCCGTCGACGATCGCGTCGAGGGCGACGGTGCCGAAGCAGGCGCCGGAGACGTCGACGCCGTGGACCATCTCGCCCAGCTGCGCCAGCTCGCCGCCGGGGATCTCGATCCCGGCCAGGGTCGCGCCCCGGGCCAGGCCGACGCCGATCTGCTCGCAGACCCCGGGGTCGGCGCGGTCGATCGCGACGTAGTCGAGCATCGCCAGCGGCTCGGCGCCGACGCAGATCACGTCGTTGACGTTCATCGCCACGCAGTCGATCCCGACCGTGTCGAGGCGGCCGAGCTTTTCGGCCAGCAGCAGCTTGGTCCCGACCCCGTCGGTGGAGAGGCCGATGCCGGCGTTCTCGCCGACCCGGATCACGCTGGCGTAGTGCCCCGGCAGCGGCACCTGCCGCGACGGCCGCCCCAGCTCGATCCCTCCCAGCGCCCGCACCAGCCCGGCGACCGCGGAATCCGCCGCCCCCTGGTCGACCCCGGCTCTGGCGTAGGCGTCGGTCATCGGCGTCCGTGCAGCTTTGCAAGAACCACGGCGGCCAGCCCCGCGCGGTAGGCCGCGTACGGCCACAGCGCCCGGTCGCGCTCGACCAGGCCGATCAGGCGCTGGGAGGCGAGGGTCGAGGCGAAGGAGGCGGCGGCGCCGAGGGCGAGCGAGCGGCGCAGCTCCGGCGCCGCGCCGCGCCGCGCGAGGCGGGCGCCCTTGAGGCCGCTGGCGCCGACGATGATCGGCAGCGCGATCGTGCGCGAGAGCAGGTTCGCCTGGTCGCGCGAGAAGCGGCGCCAGCGGGCGGCGGCGAGGGTGATGCCGTTGCGGCTGACCCCCGGCGCCAGCGCCGCCGCCTGGGCGACGCCGAGCGCGAGGCCGTCGGCCAGGGTCGCCTCGCCGCGCCCGCGCAGCTGCGGCCGGGTGTCGCCGGCGAGCATCGCCGCCGCCCCGGCGAGCAGGCCGAAGGCGGTCGCCCGCGGGCCACCGAGCTGGCGCTCGATCGGCCGCTCCAGGGTGTAGCCGACGACCGCCGCCGGCAGGAAGGAGAGCGCCAGCAGCGCCGCCCGCCGCGCGTCGAAGCCGCGCAGCTCCGCGACGACGAGCCGCCGCTGGCCGATCAGCAGCGCCGCCGCGGCGCCGGCGTGGAGGGCGACCTCGAAGCTCTTGCGCGCCTCCGGGTCGATCGCCTCCCAGTCCCAGCCGGCGAGCCAGGGGACGAGGACGATGTGGGCCGAGCTGGAGACCGGCAGCAGCTCCGCCGGCCCCTGGACGACGCCGAGGGCGAGCGCCCGCCGGGCTGGGATCGCCGCCGCGACCGCCTCGCTCAAGCGCCGCCCGCGCCGGCGGCCTCGAGCGGCGCCGGGTCCTCGTCGCCCGCGTCGCCCCCACCCCCGCCGCCCTGGCGCCGCTTGACGATCGCGTAGACGATCAGCACCAGGACCGCCGCCACGACCAGGTAGTCGAGCACCTGCAGGTGGTTGCGCCACTTTTCCCAGTTGTCGCCGACGGCGCGGCCGATCAGCGCGAAGCCGATCACCCAGGGCAGCGAGCCGAGCGCGGTCAGCCAGGTGAAGCGCCAGAACGGCATCTTCGCCAGCCCCGCCGGCAGCGAGATGAAGGCCCGAACCAGCGGCAGCAGCCGGGCGAGGAAGACGGTGGCGTCGCCGTGGCGCTTGAACCAGCCGTCGACCCAGGCCAGCCGCGCCGGGCTGACGTGGATCAGCTTGTTGCGCTCGAGCAGGTCGACGCGGCCGTAGTAGCCGATCGCGTAGGTGATCCAGGAGCCGACCATGTTCCCGGCGAGCCCCGCCAGGCAGACGCCGATCAGCGTCTGGTGGCCGTCGGAGACGTTGAAGCCGGCGAACAGCATCACCGCCTCGCTCGGGATCGGGATGCAGGCGCTGCCCGCCGTCATCAGCAGGAAGACGCCGGCGAGCCCGGTGTCGTTGATCACGTTGACGCAGAAGTCGACGACCGGCCCGGTCAGATCCGCGTAGATGAGTGGATGCAGCATCGGGAGAATCGGTGATCCTAGAGCGTCAGCCCTTAAACTGGCCCGACCCATGAGCCGGTTGAACCACCCCGTCTACCGCAACCGGGTTCTGCAGGTGGTCGCCGACGCGCTGCTCGTCGCGCTGGCGTTCTTCCTCGCGTTCCAGTTGCGATTCCTCGACGAACCGCACGGTTGGCCGCACCGCTACCAGGTGCTCTTCGTGCAGTCGGTCGGCATCGTCATCGCCGTCAAGATCGCCGTCTTCATCGCCTCCGGGCTCTACCAGAAGTGGTGGCGCTACGTCAGCGGCCGCGACTTCCTCCTGATCCTCCGCGCCGTCGCCGTCGCCAGCGCGATCCTCGTCGTCTTCTTCGCCGTCGCCCGGCCCTTCGCCCACGCGCTGCCGCGCGCGGTCGAGGTCACCGACTTCGTGCTGACCCTGGTCCTGATCGCCGGCGCCCGCCTGGCGGTGCGGCTGATCGTCGAACGGCCCTCGCGCGGCTCGCGCCTGCCCAAGCACGAGGTGCTGGTGATCGGCGCCGGCTCCGGCGGCCAGATGGTCGTCCGCGAGCTGCAGCTCAACCCCAACCTCGGCGCCACCGCGATCGGCTTCCTCGACGACGACCCGCGCAAGCGGGGGATGCGGATGCTGGGCCTGAAGGTGCTGGGCACGACCGAGCAGATCGCCGCGATCCTCGACGAGACCGGGCCCGACGAGGTCGTGATCGCGATCCCCTCGGCGCCGGGGACGCTGCGCGGCAAGGTCGTCGCCGCCTGCCGCGAGCGCGAGATCCGGGTCCGCACCCTGCCCACCGTCTTCGAGCTGCTGCGCGGCGGCGTCCAGCTCAACAAACAGCTGCGCGAGGTCCGGGTCGAGGACGTGCTCGGCCGCGAACCGATCGTCCGCGAGCTCGACCGCGTCGGCGCCTACCTGCGCGACCGCATCGTCCTCGTCACCGGCGCCGGCGGCTCGATCGGCTCCGAGCTCTGCCGCCAGATCGCCCAGGTCAAGCCGCGGCTGCTGGTGATGCTCGACCACGCCGAGGACAACCTCTTCGAGATCGACCGCGAGATGATCGAGCTGCGCCACTGCACCAACGTCGAGTCGGTGCTGGCCGACTGCAAGGAGCCGCACCGGATGCTGGAGGTGATGCAGCGCTTCAAGCCCAACGTCGTCTTCCACGCCGCCGCCTACAAGCACGTGCCGCTGATGGAGGCCAACCCGCTGGAGGCGGTCCGCAACAACGCGATCGCGACCCGGGTCACGGCCGAGACCGCGGCCGCCTCCGAGGTCGAGCGCTTCGTCCTGATCTCGACCGACAAGGCGGTCAACCCGCAGACGGTGATGGGCGCCTCGAAGGCGATGGCCGAGTTCATCGTCGAGGCGGCCGGCAACAAACATCCCGCCACCCGCTTCGCCTCGGTCCGCTTCGGCAACGTCCTCGCCTCCTCCGGCAGCGTGGTGCCGATCTTCCGCAACCAGATCGAGCGCGGCGGCCCGGTCACCGTCACCCACCCGGAGATGACCCGCTACTTCATGACGATCCCGGAGGCGGTGCAGCTGGTGATCCGCACCGGCGACATCGGTGCCGGCAGGGGCGAGGTCTTCGTCCTCGACATGGGCGAGCCGGTGAAGATCGTCGACCTCGCCCACAACATGATCCGCCTCGCCGGCTACGAGCCCGAGAAGGACATCGCGATCGAGTTCACGCAGCCGCGGGCGGGGGAGAAGCTGCACGAGGAGCTGTTCGAGGCGACGGAGACGCCGCAGCCGACGGCGGCGCGGCGGATCAACCGGGCGGTGCGGCAGACGCCGCTCGACGGCGAGTGGGTCGAGTCGACGCTGAACGCGCTCGAACACCTGGTGCTGGCCGGCGACGAGGTCAATCTGGCCGAGCGAGTGGTGGCGATGATCTCCTCTCCCGGCGGCGACGCGGCGACAGTCGTCTACGACGAGTAGCCTCTCGCAGCCCCTTTGGTCCATGCGATCGAAAAAATCGGCGCCTTCGCCGGCCTGGCCTCCTTCTTCGGCCTCGCCGTCTTCGCCCTGCTCTCGTTCGCCCACGGGCGCGACATCCGCCGCCTGCGCGAGTGGGCCGGCTCGGCGCCCGAGCGCGACGCCGAGCGCAAGGAGTCGACCTCGGCGATCGCCGCCCAGCGGGCCGAGGAGCTGCGGGCGCTGGAGCAGAGCCGCACCGCCGAGCACGAGGCGCTCAGCCGCCGCGAGGAGCGCCGCCGCCGGCGCGACGCCGGCCTGCCGGAACTGACCCGCCGCGAGCGCCTGCGCGAGTGGAGCGCCGACCTCGGCGGCCGGCTCTCGCAGCCGCTCGTCCTGGTCGCGATCGTCGTCGTCGCCGTGGTGATCGCCGCCGGCGTCGCCTACGCGGTCCTCAGCGGCGGCGGCGAATCCGGCGGCAAGCACGGCAAGGGCGCGGCCGCCAAGCTGGCGCCGAGCGAAATCGAGGTCACCGTCCTCAACGGCACCGCGGTGCCCGAACTCGCCGCCACCTACGGCGACAAAGTCGAACGCAAGGGGTTCAAGCTCGGCGCCATCTCCAACACCAACCAGAGCTTCGCCGACAGCGTCGTCATGTTCGAAACCGGACACGCGCCGGAAGCCCACAAGGTCGCCAAGCTGCTGCAGATCTCGAAGGTGCAGCCGATGAGCGGCGAAGTCGAATCCGCCTCGTCGGGGGCGAGCGTCGCGGTCGTGGTCGGCGAGGACAATGCCACGGCGGCGGGTTAACGCGGCGGCTGTCGTCTTCGCCCTGCTGGTCGTCGCCACCGTCGCCGCCTTCGCCTGGGCCCAGCGCCTCAAGCGCGACCCACTGGTCCTCGACCGCGTCACCTTCGTCGCGGTCCCGAGGCTGCACCCACATGCCCCGCCGGTCCACGGCTTCACCCCCAACGGCGACTGCCGCTACGACCGCGAGCGGATCCGCTTCCGAGTGACCCGGTCCGACCACGCCACCGTCCAGGTCGTCGAGCCGGGCGGCCGCGTCGTCGCCACCCTCACCCGCGACCGCTTCCTCAAGCGCTACCACTTCTTCACCTTCTACTGGGACGGCCACGACCGCCTCGGCGGTACCGCCGCGCCCGGTCGCTACAAGCTGCGGGTGAAGCTGGCGAGCCAGGAACGGACGCTGGTCACCCCCGGGGCGATCAAGCTGCACCGCTCGCCGCCGCGGCGTCGCGGCGGCGTCAAATGCACGGTCGCCCGCCCGGCGGGCCAGGGGAAGAAGGGCCAGAGTTGAGCCACCTGCTGGCGGCCGCCGGCGTCCTCGCCGCCGCCGGCGCCAGCGCCGCCGCGATCCTGCTGCCGCCGGGCCGGCTGCGCTCGCTGGCGATGCTGGCCGCGATCGGCCTCTTCCCGATCCTGATCCTCGGCGACCAGTGGCACACCCACCAGATCGTCGACCTGCGCCACGACGACGGCCGCATCGCCGCGCTGCTCCTGGCCGGGGCCGCCGTCACCGCCGCCCTCGCCTACCTCTTCCGCCGCTGGCCGACGCTGCTCCCCCTGGCCATCGTCGCCGCGCTCCCCTTCCGAGTGCCCCTCCACGCCGGCGGCGACACGGCCAATCTCCTGGTGCCTCTCTACTTGGTGATCGCTGGGGGCGTGGTGGCGACGGCAATCAGGGACTGGACGCAACGGCTGGCGGGTCCTGTCGCGGCGGCATCCCCCACGGTGCTCGGATGCTCCGCATCCTCCGCGCCGCGGGGGACCCCCGCCACCACGCCACCCGCCAGAGGAGCGGCAGCCTGGTTGCCGCGAGTTCTGGCCGCGGTGGTCGTCCTGTACGCGGTGCAAACGCTCTATTCCGAGGACTTCTCGAAAGGGCTGCAGAACGTCTGCTTCTTTCTGGTCCCGTTCACGGTGGCGTACGGGCTGCTGCAGAGAATTGAGTGGGACCGCAGGCTGCTGAAGCTGGTGCTGTGCGTGGTCGCGGTCGAGGCGGTGGCGTTCGTGCTGATCGGTTCCGTCGAGTACGTGAGCCGGAACCTGTTCTGGAACAGCCAGGTGATCAGGTCGAACGAATTCCACACCTACTTCCGGGTCAACTCGGTCTTCTGGGACCCCAACATCTACGGTCGCTACCTGGCGCTGGTGATCGTGGTGGTGACCGCGGCGCTGCTGTGGGCCAGGGAGCGCTCGAGCTTCTGGTTGCTGACCGGGCTGGTCGCGGTGCTGTGGATCGGGCTGGTGCCGACCTTCTCGCAGTCGAGCTTCATCGCCCTCCTGGCCGGGCTCGCCGTGCTCGCGGCGCTGCGCTGGAGCCTGAAGTGGACCCTGGTCGCGGTCGCGGTCGGCGTCGTCGGCGCGGTCCTCGTCGTCACCCTGGTCGGCGGCTCCGGCAAGATCAACTTCTCCCGCGTCAACATCGACACCTCCGGTCGCGCCAACCTCGTCTCCGGCGGCATCGACCTCTTCGGCGAACGCCCGGTCTGGGGCTACGGATCCGGCTCCTTCCAAACCGCCTACCGCGACCACCGCACCGACGAGAACGTCCCCGTCACCATCTCCCACACCGAGCCGGTCACCGTCGCCGCCGAGCAGGGCCTGATCGGCCTGCTCGCCTACCTTGCTCTGCTCGCGGTTGCGCTCTGGACGATGGCTACGGGCATCCTGGGCTCGCCGGGGGGTGGTGCGGAGGGGGGGTCCGAGAACGGAGCCAGTTTGCCCCGCCCGCAGGACCCCCCCTCC
>Ga0265319_1000043_pt1 | contig 109696 bp, 95 predicted proteins | sample 4824metaG_FD_192443 | JGI IMG/M metagenome (GOLD analysis project Ga0265319, IMG submission 192443) | Rhizosphere microbial communities from Carex aquatilis grown in University of Washington, Seatle, WA, United States - 4-8-24 metaG | ecosystem: Host-associated > Plants > Roots > Rhizosphere >... | reverse complement strand
GTCCGAACCGGCGGTCGGAGGACTCGGTTGCATGCAGTGAGTTATGCGGCGCCGGCATTTAACGAAAAGCTTTATCCAGCCTAAGTTCAGGTGGGGCGGCCGCGGCGCGGGCCGGCTGGCATCCTTCACTCTCGAAATGCTCGGCGCAGGATGGTGGACCTTACTGGACTCGAACCAGTGACCTTTTCCATGTCAAGGAAACGCTCTAACCAACTGAGCTAAAGGTCCAATCGGGTCGGGTACCAAACACGAGCGCGGGCCGACCGCGCAAGGAAAATTATCGAAACTTGCGCCGGCCGGGGCGCAGCCAGGTTATTCGAGGGCGGCAGTGACTTCCCCCTGGTCAGCCTTGTGGTCCGGATGGCGCATCAGCAACACTAGCGGCAGCGCGGCCAAAGCGATGATGAACATGATGTAGAAGTCGCCGAGGTAGGCGATCAGGGCCGCCTGCCGGGTCACAAGGGCATCGAGCATCGCGCGGCCGGTGACTGTCACCGGATCCAGCATGGCGGGCAAATGTTGCATGGGCGAACGGAACGGCTGGATATAGGCGCTCAGCGACGCGTGCACCTTGTGGGCGTTCTGGCCGAGCAGGTAGATCATCACGGAAATGCCGATGCTGGAGCCGATGTTGCGCGACAGGCTGAACAGCGCCGTGCCCGAGGTCCGCAGGTCGTGCGGCAGGGAGGCAAACGTGATGACACTCATCGGAATGAAGATGAATCCGAGTCCGAGGCCCTGGATCACGCCGGTCGTGACCATCATCTTACCGGTCACATCGAGTGACCAGCGGCTCATCTGCCACAGGGCCAGGGCGGTCAGGATGAGTCCGAGTGCGACCAGCCAGCGCGCGTCCACCCGGGTCATCAGCCGCCCGACAATCATCATCGCCACCATCGTGCCGATGCCGCGGGGCGCGAGGAGGATGCCGGCGTCAAGCACCGGGTAACCCAGCAGGGTCTGCAGGAACGGGGCCAGCAGCGCCAGGGTGGCCAGCAGGATCACGCCGATCACAAAGATGAAAATGATGCCGGTGACGAAATTCCTGTCCCGGAACAGACGCAAATCCAGGAAAGTGCGCCGGGCGGTGAGTAGGTGAACCACGAAAAGGTAGGTGCTAAGTCCAGCGCACGCGGCCTCCAGCATGATTTCCGGCGAATCGAACCATTCCAGCTGCTCGCCGCGGTCGAGCATCATCTGCAGCGCCCCGATGGCCAGCGCCAGGGTGATGAAGCCGAACCAGTCGAAAAAAAGCCCCGGCGTCGCCGCGGTGCGCTTCATGTAGGCGGAGAGGCCGACCATCGTCAGCATGCCCACCGGCAGGTTGATATAGAACACCCAGCGCCAGTTGTAGTATTCCGTCAGCCAGCCGCCGAGCATCGGACCGAGGATGGGCCCCACCATCACCCCGACCCCCCAGAGCGCCATGGCGGAGCCGTGCTGCTCCCGCGGGTACTCGTCGAGCAGCACCGCCTGGGAGAGAGGCACAAGCGGCGCGCCGAAGATGCCCTGCAGCAGGCGGAACAGCACCATCTCGTCGAGGGAGGTGGCCAGGCCGCAGAAGACCGAGGTGAGGGTGAAGCCGGCCACGGAGAGCAGGAAGAAGTTCTTCCGGCCCCAGCGCGACGCCAGCCAGCCGGTCGCCGGCATCATGATGGCGGCCGTCACGATGTACGAAGTCAGGACGAGGTTGATCTGGTCCTGCGACGCGGACAGGCTGCTCTGCATGTACGGCAGCGCGACATTGGCGATGGTCGTGTCCAGCGCCTGCATGATGGTGGCGAGCATCACGCAGACGGTGATGGCGCCGCGATGCGGCGAGACCGGGAAGGGCGTCGGCGCTTCGGCCATGGTCAATTCCGGCCCGTGAATCCGAGGAGGCCGCCGAGCGAACGGACATGGCCGGTGTTGATCTCAACCACGGCGCTCATGCCGGCGCGCAGCGTCCGCGTGACGTCCGGATTGTCGATCGAGATGCGGACCGGAATGCGCTGGGAGACCTTGACCCAGTTGCCCGAGGCGTTTTGCGCCGGGATCAGGGCAAATTCCGCCCCGGTCGCCGGGCCGATCGCCAGCACCTGGCCGTGGAATTTCCGCCCCGGATAGGTGTCGATTGCAATCGCCACCGGATCGCCGGCCTTCACGTAAGTGAGCTCGGTTTCCTTCAGGTTGGCCTCGATCCACAGCTTGTCGTTTGCGATCAGGCTGAAGGCCGGCTGGTTGGCGGCGAGAAATTTGCCCAGCGGCAGGTTGCTGACGTTCGTCACGATCCCCGCGGTCGGCGCTCTCACGCTGGTCTTGCCCAAGTCGCGGTCGGCCTCGTCCAGTTCCGCCTGGGCGGCGGCGATCCGGGCGCTTTTTCCGTCGGGCAGGTCCGGGTCGCCGGAGAGCGAGGCGAGCACGGTGGCGGCGTCCTGCTCGAGGACGTCCAGGTGTTTGCGGGCATAGTCGACGGCGTGCCGGGCGTGGTCGACCGCGGCCTCGGTCCCGGCGTGACCGGAGACGAGGGTTTCCTGCCGGACCAGTTCCCGCCCGGCGAATTCGGTCTGTTCCCGCGCCTCCGCGACCAGGGCGAGCTTCTGCCGGTAGGTGGCGCGCAGGGTGGCGAGCTCGGTGCGGACCGATTCCAGGCGTGCGCGGGTCTCCGCCACGCGGATGCGGTAGAGCGAGTCGTCCAGCCGGAAGAGCAGCTGCCCGGCCTTCACCGGCGCGTTGTCGGGCACGGCCACCTCAACCACGCTGCCCGCCACCTCGCTGGTGACGGTGAGCTTTTCCGCGTGGATGTAGGCGTTGTCGCTCGTCTCGATGCGGCCACCGTGCAGATAAAGATAGAGTCCGGCCAGCCCCAGCAGGAGGGGACCGGCGAGGAGCAGGGCACGACGCAAGACCGGGCGGCGCGGCTTTTCATCGTTCGCGGAATTTTCGGGCGGAGGATTCATAAGGGATGGGCGGGGAGGGTGCGGTTGGGCCGGATGGGAAGGGTCATTCCGGGACGGACGTCGTACCGGTGGCCTGGAACAGGCGGGCCACGCTTACGGCGTAGTCATGCTGCGCCTGCGAGAGGTTGGAGCGCGCGTCGGTCAGGGCCGATTGCGCGGCGAGCACCTCGAGCTGGTTGGCGGTGCCGGCGGACAACCGGACCCGGGCGAGGCGCAGGCTCTCGGCAGCCTGGTCGACGCTCTGCTGGGCGGATGCCAGCAGGTCCATGGCCTCGCCGACGGCGCGGTGGGCGTTGCGGACCTCGAGATCGATCCGGAGACCCAATTCCTCGCGGGCGGAAACGGCCTGCGCGGTCCGGGCCGTCGCCTGCTGCACCCGGGCCTGGGTCGCGTGGCCATCAAAGACGGACCAGTCGACCTGCGCGCCCACGGTCAGGCCGTTCAGGGTCCGGCCGAAACTGTCGAGGTAGGTGGACTTTCGGAGTTCGTAGCCGCCGACCAGGCTCACCTGCGGGCGCCGGCCGGATTTCGCCAGCTCGATCTCCTCGCGGCTGGCCGCGATGAGTTGCTCGCCGGCGACCAGTTCCGGCCGATGCTCGCGGGAGGCGCGGATGGCGTCCGCGAGCCCGAGCTCGAGCTTGGGCATCGCGAGCCGGCCCAGGACATCCAGATCGGTCTCGCCGTCATCGGACGCCTCGGCGCTCGCGCCCAAGGCGGTGCGCAGGGCGTCCTGACCGGCCCGGTAGGCGTTGCGGGCGCGGACCAGTGCGGGCCGGGCGTTCGCCACCGCGACCCCGGCCCGCAGCACGTCAAAATCGGAACCCGTGCCCGCCTTCAGGCGCACCTTCGCCTGTTCGTCCTCCTGTTCCAGGACCCGCATGGCTTCCTCGTGGACCTTGATCTGCTCCCGGGCGAGGAGGATGCCGAAGAAATCCTCCTCGACCTCGAGGATCGTCTGGTTGACCGCCCCGGTCAGGATGCTGCGCGCGGCATCCAGCCGGGCCCCGGCGCTCTGACGGCGGGCGTCGACGCCGCCGCCGGAGTAGACCAGCTGGTGGATCGAGACCCCCACCTGCCAGGCGTTGGGGTCGGGCAGGGGAATGCCAGCGAATCCGGGCAAACCCTCAAACTGGCGCGGCTCGCTGTAGGAATACGAGGCCCCGACGCCGACGTCGGGCAGGCGGCGCGCACTGGCTTCGAGCAGGACCCCCTCCTGCTGCGCCAGCTTTTCGCGGACCTCGCGGAGGGCGGGGCTGTGTTCCAGCGCGTAACTGACCGCACCAGCCATGGTCAGGGGCCGCGGCAGCGGTGCCGCCGGCTTCAATTGGGCGAAACCGGGACCGGTCAGCAGGAGCGTCAGGGCGGGCAGCAGCCGTCGGATTTTGACGTGGACTTGGGATTGGGCAAACATGGCAAGGGAGCGGAGTGGATGGGATTGATGGCGGATTCGGCTCCGTGGGCCGGTAGGCTTCTCCCCGGCAGGAGGAGGATTCTGCGGGTGATGCCCGCCGGGACCGGCGCGGGAGGCGCGATGGATTCAGGGTGGCGGCGCGGCTCCGCGCATGATGAGGTCGACGACGGCGTCGAGATGGGTGGCGGCGGTATACTCGGGCTTGACGTGGGAAACGGTGCGCCGGAGCACCCCGGTGAAAATCATCCCATTGAAAAGATCGGCGAGCATCTCGGCGTCAGCCCCCCGGTGCACGCGGCCCTGAATGATGGCCTGCTTCAGGCAGGCGACCAGTGCCTCGCGCAGCGGACGGAAGATGGCCTTGAAAACCTGGCGCTCATGATCGCCATGATGATGAATCTCGCCGATCATTGTGCGGATCAGGGGCAGGTTATCCTGGAGGAGCAGCTCGTAGCAGCGGGCGTGCTGCGCGAGGTCGGTCCTCAGATCGCCGGTATCTGTCGGCGCGGGCGACTGCGCTGCGACCGCCTGCTGGCCGAAATTCTGGCCGATGACTGCCGCGATCAGTCGCTCCTTGTTCTGGAAGTGCCGGAAGAGGGTGACCTCGTTCACGCCGGCCTCGCGGGCGATCTCGCGGGTGGTCGAGCCGGCGATGCCGTCGCGTGCAAACACCCGGGCGGCGCCCTCGAGCAGACGCTGGCGCGTGGCTGCCGGCGGGTGGGGAGGAGCAGGCGATTTCATGCAAGCAACTACTTGCACACAATCGGCGCGGCGCAAGCGGATTTGCCGCGGTCCGCCGCAACGGGTGGGCAAAGCTCTGCCAAGCAGGGTGAAGAAAACGTCATTGCCGGCCACACGCCGCTTGAAACCCGCGGGCCTTTTGTGCCCTTATCCCCCCATGCTGCAGTCGCTCCGCATCCGCAACCTGGCCCTCCTCGAGGAGGTCGCGCTGGATTTTGACGCGGGCTTCACCGCCGTGACCGGCGAGACGGGCGCGGGCAAGAGCATCCTGCTCGGCGCGCTCGCGCTGCTGGCCGGCGCGCGGGCCGACAAGGGTGTCATCCGGCAGGGCGCGGCCGCCACCGAGGTGGAGGCGGCGCTTTTCTTCCCCGACAGCCGCAAGCTCGACGCCGCGCTCGCCGCGCTCGACCTGCCGCCCTGCGACGACGGCGTGCTCATCCTCAAGCGCAGCCTGCCGCGCGACAGGGCCCCGCGCATCTCCGTCAACGGCAGCCTGGCCACGCTCACCGCGCTGCAGGACCTGGGCGGGCACTGGATCGACTTTCACGGCCCGGGCGAGCCGCGCCGCCTGCTCCAGCCGGCCTGCCAGCGCGAGCTGCTCGACCTGTTCGCGAAGAACGGCGAGGTGCTGGGAAAGTACCAGCTGCATTACCGCGCCTGGCGCGAGCTGGCCGAGGAACATGCCCGCCTGGCCGGGGCGGAAAAACTCACCCCGGACCAGATCGAATTTCTCCGGATGCAGCTCGGGCAGATCGACGCCCTCGACCTGACCGAGGACGCCGTCGCGGCGCTCGAGCGCGATTTCTCCCGGCAGCAGGGCGCGCAGGAGATCAGGCAGCTCGCCGCGGGGCTGAGCGACGGGCTCAGCGGCGAGGACGGGCTGCTCGGCCGGCTCGCGGCACTCCTGCGCGCGGCGCGGCAGCTCGAGTCGCTCGACGCCGCCAGCAAGCCGCTGGTGGACCGGCTGCTTTCCAGCTCGGTCGAGCTGGGCGACCTCGACGGCGAATTTTCCTCGCTCGCCCAGTCGCTCCACTTCGATCCCGCGCAGGCCGAGGCGCTGCAGGCGAGGATGAACGCCTGGCTCGGATTGAAACGGAAGCACGGGGCCAAGGTCGAGGCGGTCGTCGCCGCGCGCGACGGGATGCGGCGGAAGCTGGAGCTGCAGGGCGACGTCGCGGGCGCGCTCGCCCGGCTGGAAAAGGAGACCGCCGCGGCCAGGCTGGCGGTGGGCCGGCTCGCGGGCGAGCTGCGGCTCTCGCGCGAGCAGGCGGCGCTGCGGCTGGCCCGGGCCGGGGGCCGGGCCATCGCCCAGCTCGGGTTCAGGAAGGCGGATTTCTCGGTGCGGCTCGTGCCGCTGCCGGAGCCGGGGCCGCAGGGCGACGTCGGCGTGGAATTCCTGTTTGCCCCGAACGTCGGCGAGCCGGCGCTGCCGCTGCACCGCATCGCCTCCAGCGGCGAGCTCGCGCGCGTGATGCTCGCGCTCAAGGCCGTGCTGGCGGAGATCGACGAGGTGCCGCTGCTGGTGTTCGACGAGGTCGACGCCAACGTCGGCGGCGAGATCGGCCGGATCGTCGGCGAGAAAATGGCCGCCATCGCAGAACGGCACCAGGTGCTGTGCGTGACCCACCTGCCGCAGGTGGCGGCGCAGGCGCAGAACCATTTCCTCGTGACGAAGGACCAGGGCGGCGACCGCGCGACCGTGGCCATCGAACCCATCCACGGCAGCCGGAAGACGCGCGTGGGGGAGCTCGCGCGGATGCTCGGGGACCGCAGCGCGAAGAGTGCGCTCGCGCATGCCGAGGAACTGCTGAAAGGGTAGGGCGAAACCTCCCCCCGTCGCCAAGGCTATGGCGGACAGGCCGGACGAGCCGTGGCGCGTCGGGACCACCCGCCCCGCCGCCCGGCGCCGCTGCGGCGTTGCCATGCGTGCGCCAACCGTCCAGCCTCCGTCCATGACCCATCCCATCAACCGGCGGCAGGCGCTCGGCCAGATCGGCATCGGCGCCGCATTGCTGGCCGGAGCCGCGACCGGGGTCCGGGCCGAAACCGGCGCGACACCCATGACCATCCGCTCCGGACGCCTGCGCCAGTCGGTCTGCCAATGGTGCTACAAGCAGATCCCGCTCGACGACCTGTGTGCGGCCGCGGCCGCCATGGGCCTGCAGTCGGTCGAGCTGCTCCCCCCGCAGGATTTCGCCACGGTCAGGCGGCACGGGCTCATCTGCGCGATGGTCAGCAACCCGACGGCCCCTGCGGGCGACGTCATGGTCGGTGGAATCACCCAGGCGTGGAACCGGCCGGAGCATCACGACGCGCTCGTGCCGGCCTATGAGGCGCACCTGCGGGCGACGGCGGAGGCCGGTTTTCCCAACCTGATCTGCTTTTCCGGGAACCGCGCGGGGATGTCCGATGCGCTGGGGCTGGAGCATTGCGCGGCGGGCCTGCGACGGATCCTGCCGCTGGCGGAAAAACTCGGGGTGACCGTCTGCATGGAGCTCCTGAACAGCAAGGTGAACCACAAGGACTACATGTGCGACCACACCGCGTGGGGCGTCGCGCTGTGCGAGAAGCTCGGCTCGGAGCGGTTCAAGCTGCTCTACGACATCTACCACATGCAGATCATGGAGGGCGACGTCATCGCCACGATCCGCGCGCACCAGGGGCACTTCGCACACTATCATACCGGCGGCGTGCCCGGCCGGGCGGAGATCGACGGGACGCAGGAGCTGAACTATCCCGCGATCATGCGCGCCATCGTCGACACGGGTTACGCCGGCTACGTGGCGCAGGAATTCGTCCCGAAGCGGCCCGATGCGCTGGCTTCGTTGCGGCAGGGCGTGCAAATTTGCGACGTGTGAGCGGAGCCGGCCGGCCGGCATTTCACGGTTTGCCTTGGCCGCCCGCGTGGCTTCGCTGGGTGGTGATGAAAACCCGCCCCAAACTCATCGTGCTGGGCCTGGCTTTGTCCGGCCTGCCGTTCCTGTCTGCCGCGCCGTTGCGCGTGCTTTATTTCTCCAAGTCCTCCGGCTACGAGCACAGCGTGGTCAAGCGCGTGGACGGCAAACCCAGTTATTCGGAAAAGGTGCTGGCCGCCCTGGCCCCCGCGCATGACTTCGAGTTCACCTTCAGCAAGGACGGCAGCCGGTTCGCGCCGGACTATCTGGCGCAATTCGACGTCATCATGTTCTACACCAGCGGCGACCTGCTCAGCGTGGGCACGGACGGGCAGCCGGCGATGACCCCGGCCGGCAAGCAGGCGCTGCTTGACGCGGTCGCGGGCGGGAAGGGCTTCATCGCGCTGCACAGCGGGAGCGACACGTTCCACACCGATGAGCACGGCGGCGGCAACCCGCCGATCCGGGAGCCGCGTTTCCACAACTTTGGCGCGGCCGCGGATGCCTATATCAAACTGCTCGGCGGGGAATTCCTGCGGCATGGCGCGCAGCAAGTCGCGCCGGCGCGCGTCATTGATCCGGCCTTCCCCGGCTGTGCGGATCTCGGCGCGGCGATCGAATGCCGGGAGGAATGGTACACGCTGAAGGATTTCGCCCCCGACCTGCACGTGCTGCTGGTGCTGGACACGGCCGGCATGCAGGGTCCCGACTACCAGCGGCCGCCCTTTCCACTGGCCTGGGCCCGGGCCTACGGCCGGGGCCGGGTGTGGTTCAACGCCTTGGGCCACCGCGAGGACGTGTGGGACAACCCGAAGTTCCAGGCCACGCTGGTCGGTGGCATCGAATGGGCCGGAGGCCGGAAGCAGGCCGCCATCGCCCCCAACCTCGAGGCGGTCGCGCCCGGGGCACTCACGCTGCAACATTACGTGCCCTGATTTTGCGCCGTCCCCGGTTGGTCCGCCGGCGGCCGATCATCCCGGCCGGCGGATCAATCCGGCCGGAGGTAAGGCTAATGACCGCGGTTGGTTGTTTTCCACACTCAAACGGCGGGTCTGGCGACCCGCGGACGCCGTCCGGTGCCGGCGGAAAATCCGCGCGAAAGACAAAGTTATACCATGTTCGCCGCGCGCGGCGGCCCAGTAGCCGGGCTTCAGATCCGCACGTTCGGGACCGCGCAATAAATGCGCAATGAGTGCACACACCTGCGCAAACAATGCGGAGTGTATTTTGGACCGATCTGGCATCATGTGCCGTTAGCTAAATTATCCACGCGAACCAGACCCAGCGTTACCGACCAAAACATTCTCCGCCATGAGCACACCCAGACATTGGACCCTAAGCACCCTGATTTTCGGAGGCGCCGCCGCGTGGGGCCTTCTTCTTGTATCCTGCGTGGTGGCCGATCGCACCATCGTGGCCCCGCCCGTGGTGGCCGGCGCCACCTTCGTCGGCTCCAAGAAATGCGCCGAGTGCCATGAGGACAAGACCAGCCATTTCGCCGGCTCGACCCACGGCCGCATGGCGCTGAAGGACGCCAAGGGCCTGGACATCGGCTGCGAATCCTGCCACGGCGCCGGCTCGCTGCACGTCAAGGTGGGTGGCAGCAAGTCCACCATCGTCAACCCGGGCAAGTCGCCCGAGGCCTGCTTCCAGTGCCATCTCGACAAGCGTGGCGAGTTCAGCCTGCCGAGCACGCATCCCGTGCTGGCGGGCAAGATCTCCTGCACGGATTGCCATGACGTGCATGCCGACAACGCCGTCCGCGGCACGGGCGCGGCGATGGAGAGCATGAACGATACCTGCACCAAGTGCCACACGGCCCAGAAGGGCCCGTTTGTCTATGAGCACGGCGCGATGAAGGAAGGCTGCGTCGCTTGCCACAACCCGCACGGCTCGGTCAACCAGAAGATGCTCGTCGCCCGCGACGCCAACCTCTGCCTGCGCTGCCACCTCGAGTCGCCCACGATCCCGAACGCCGGCCAGATCAACGCCAGCGCCATCGACACGGGCCTGTCAAACCACAACGCCCGCCTCATGCAAGGTGCCTGCTGGAGCGCCGGGTGCCACGAGGCCCCGCACGGATCGAACTCGAACAACCACTTCCGCCGCTGAAACCCTTACCTCCTCCCAACATGCATGCCACCCATTTCAACCTCCGCCGCGGAGCCAGTGTGATCGCCTGCCTGGCCTTGGCCCTCGGCTGTGCCGGGGTCAAAGCCGACACCACCGCCAAGCAGACCGACGCCTTCCCCGCCTTCGACAATTACCTCAAGCTGAGCGCCACGGGGGTGTCGATCTCCGGGGATGAGGCCGCGTTCCAGCAGCGCACCGGCCAGTCCTCGAGCACCGCCGGCGGCATCGAGGATTTCCATTACTCCCAGGACCTCTCCAAGGACACCACCCTCGTCGTCGACGGGAAGGCGCTGTTCAATGACGAGGACTACCTCGCCAAGCTCAACCTCTCGAAGACCGATGTCGGCAGCTTCGAGGCGGGCTGGAAGTCCTTCCGGACTTTTTATGACGGCATCGGCGGTTTCTTCCCGACCAGCAACCAATGGAATGCGCTCAATCCGGAGGACCTGCACGTCGACCGCGGCGAATTCTGGGCCGAGGCCAAGATCAAGCTGGCCAACACCCCCGAGTTTACGTTCCGCTTCACCGACGGCACCCGCACCGGCAAGAAGGATTCCCTGATCTGGGGCGACAGCGACTTCACCGGCATCCCCAACAACGTCTCGCCGATCTCGCCGACCCGCAAGATGGTCCCGAGCTACCGCAAGCTGGACGAGCACAACCAGAACCTGGAAGGCACCATGCGGGACACCGTGGGCAACACCACCTACAGCATCACGCTGATCCACGAGAAGACCGATGACAACGACGTCCGCTTCGGCATGCGCTACCCGGGCGAGGTCAAGCCGTACCCGACCCCCGCCGCCACCGTGCTCCTGCCCCCGGCCAAGATGAACAACCAGGTGCAGTATTCCGAGACCGACGGGATGAAGACCACGACGAACGGCATCAACGGCAAGATCGAGACGACGGTTTCCGACAAGATCAAGCTCCTGGCCGGCTACAAGTATGAGAAGCTCGACGGCACCATCAGTGGCGACCGGCCCATCAATACGATCACCCCCACGGCGATCGGCCCGGTCAATGCGCCCAGTGACAACTTTTTGAACCTGTATGGTGATTCCAACATCGAGACCTACGCCGGCATGCTCGGCGTCGAGCTCAAGCCCCTGCCCGCGCTCTTTGCCAAGCTGGCCGTGAGCGCGGAGGACAAGCGCACCGCAAGCTCGGGCGGCCTGACCAGCGTGACCTCGACCGTCAACGCGACCACCGGCGCCGTCACCGTCACGCCGACCAACCAGGTGTTTTTCTCCCGGATCAAGGAAAACTCGTACACGCCGGCGCTGGACCTCAGCTACACCGGCATCCGGAGTGTCACGCTCTACTTCACCGGCAGCAAGCAGTTCGTCTCGGGCGACGAGCGCTACACGACGCCCTACAATCCGCTCACCGCGGGCAATGGCACGCTGGCGAACAACACCGTCGACGACGGCCACAACAAGCTCAACCTGGGCTTCAACTGGAACCAGTCGACCCTGCTGAACCTGCGCGGCGAGGTCTTCCACAAGGAGCATGAGAACCACGACACCGGCTACAGCTCGAGCCTCGGCCTCACCTACCTGCTCCATTACAAGTTCGACGGCTTCAAGCTGACCGCCATCCTCAAGCCGCTCCCCGAACTCAGCTTCACCACCCGCTATGTCTACCAGAAGGGCACGGCGGACGTCACCGGGGTCCTGCCCACCTTCCCGCAGTATGACTCCATGGATGCGGCCAACCACACGATCGCTGAGACGGTCGACTGGAACCCCACCAAGCAGTTCTACGCGCAGGCGAACATCAACGTCGTGTTCAACACGCTCAACACCGCCTACGGCCGGTCGGGCATCACGGCGGCGACGGCGACCACGGTCGCCTACAGCAGCGACACCATCGTGACCAACGCCGACAACAACTACATCACCGCCAGCGTCATGGCCGGCGCCGTGCTCACGAAGATCGACGACCTGCAGCTGCGCTTCACCTACTACCGGGCGGACAACTACAACCCCGCCGTCGCCGCCCTGACCATGCCCTACGGCGCCGGCGCCAAGGAAGTCTCGGTGTCCGCCGGCCTGAAGCACAAGTTCTCCGACCGTTGCATCGGCAACCTCAAGGTCGGCTACTACGATTCGCAGAACGACACCACCGGCGGCAACACGAACTTCCGCGGTCCGCTGGCCTACGTCTCGCTCGACTACGCCCTCTGATACCCCCGCCCACCCCATGAAAACCACAGCCAAGGTTGCCCTGACCGGCCTGGCGCTCGCCCTCGGCACCGGGGTCGCGCTCGCCGCCCCCGCCGCCGACAACTGGGACAGCCATTGCGCCTCCTGCCACGGCGCGGACGGCAAGGCCCAGACCAAGACCGGCAAGAAGCTCAAGATCCGCGACTACACCGATGCGGCCGTGCAGGCCGAGCTCAAGGACGAGGCCATGATCAAGGCCACCGCCGACGGCGTGGTCGTCGACGGCAAGGAGAAGATGAAGGGCTTCAAGGCCGAGCTCTCGGCCGACGAGATCAAGGACCTCGTGGCCTATATCCGCAAATTCAAGGCCTGAGCGCCATCACCCGGATCCCAGGTCATACCACGCTTCCCCCGCCCGTCACTTGCCAGTCGCATTCCGACGGGCTTTCCTTTAACCTCACCGAACTGTCATTCCTTCCCCTATGAATACCACGACCAAGATCGCACTCACCAGCCTCGGGCTGTTCGTCGCCGCCGGGATCGCGCAGGCCGCCCCGGCCGCCGACAACTGGGACAACAATTGCGCCTCCTGCCACGGCAGCGACGGCAAGGGCCAGACCAAGACCGGCAAGAAACTCAAGATCCAGGACTACACCGACGCCAAGGTGCAGGCCGGGCTCAAGGACGAGGACATGGCCAAGGCCATCACCGACGGCATCAAGGTCGACGGCAAGGAGAAGATGAAGGCGTTCAAGGACGAGCTCTCGGCCGACGAGATCAAGGACCTCGTGGCCTACATTCGCAAATTCAAGGCCTGAGCCACCCGCCCGTCCCTCCCTGGAGCCGCAGCGACCCCGCTGCGGTTTTTGCGTAACCCCGGTGGGTGGCCGCGACTCCAGCTTTCCCCGATCCTGATTCACCACGACCATGACCGAGCCATCAATGACCACGCCGGCGCCGAAGCCCCGGTCAAATTTTAACAACTGGATCAGTGCCAGCGGCGGCGTCCTGGCGCTCGGCGCGCTCTTCTCCTTCGCCCTGCTGGTCTGGATGGATTTCACCGGGGACCACAAGAATCCCTACCTCGGCATCTTCACCTACCTCGTGGCGCCCGGGTTTCTCATCGCCGGGCTGGTCCTCGTGTTCTTCGGGGCCTGGGCCCAGCGCCGCTGGTCCGTCACGCATGCGGCCACGGCGCCGGACAAGTGGCGGCTGGATTTTTCGAACACGGCCCAGCGCCGCAACCTGATCCTCTTCGGCACCGGCGGCATCGCCTTCCTCCTGCTCAGCGCGTTCGGCAGCTACCAGACCTACCATTATTCCGAGTCGACGATCTTCTGCGGCGAGGTCTGCCACCGGGCCATGAATCCGGAGTTTGTCACCTACCAGCACGGTGGCCATGCCCGCGTGGACTGCGTGGAATGCCACGTCGGCTCCGGCGCCACCGCCTTCATCAAGGCCAAGATCAACGGCACCCACCAGCTCATCGCCTACACCCTCGACAACTACCACCGCCCGATCGACACCCCGGTGAAGAACCTCCGCCCCGCGCGCGAGACCTGCGAGAAATGCCACTGGCCCGAGAAATTCCTCGGCAACGTCGACATCACCAACGACCACTACCTCTCCGACAGGAAAAACACCCCCTTCAGCGTGCGCCTGCTCCTGAAGGTCAACGAGGGCCGGCCCGGCAGCCCGCTCAGCGGCATCCACTGGCACGTGAACAAGGACAGCAGCGTCGAGTATTACGCCACCGATGAAAAGCGTCAGACCATCGCCTGGATGCGCGTGACGAACAAGAAGGACGGCACGCAGAAGGTCTACCGCACCCCCGAGTTCAAGGGCGAGCCGCCCGCCGCCGCCATCCGCGTGATGGACTGCATCGACTGCCACAACCGCCCGGCCCACGTGTTTCCCACCGCCAACGAGGCCGTCGAGAAGTCCCTGGCCCTCGGCACGCTGCCGGCGACCCTGCCCAACATCAAGCGCACCGCCGTGCAGGCCATGCTGCAGAAGGACATCACCACCACCGCCGGCGCGCCCGCGAAGATCGCCGAGTTCATCACGGCCAAATACAAGGACAGTCCCGACCTGCCCGCCGCGATCGCCGCCGTCCAACAGATCTACACCGAGACCATCTTTCCGGAGCGCAAGGCCGACTGGCGCGTCTACCCGAACAACATCGGCCACAAGGACTGGCCCGGCTGCTTCCGGTGCCACGATGACAAGCACAAGACCCTCGCCGGCGAGGCCGTCAAGGCCAGCGACTGCACCTCCTGCCACGTCATCCTGAGCCAGGGCAAGGGCGCCGAGCTCTCGGCGCTCACCGCGTCCGGCCTCGAGTTCAAGCACCCCGGCGGCGACCTCGATCCCGATCTCACCTGTTCCGACTGTCACAACGGTGGCGTGCAGGGGAAGTGACTTTGTCGGGCGGGATCAGGCGATCCCGTCCGGCAGTGCAACCCCGCCTCACTCCGCCCGCCCGCCCGTGCGCCGGCGCCGCGCCCGCACCGCGGTGAAGACCAGCGAGACCACCACCAGCACCGAGCCGAGCACCAGGAAGGATACGATCCGGTGGGCCGGTGCGAGCTGGGTCAGTCCGGCCACGAGCACGTAACCGACCGTCAGCAGCAGGGTCAGGTGTCCCATCCAGCGGTATTTCGGGTTCCGCACAACCAGGTTCATGAGGTAGTAGGCGACCGCGACCCCGACCCACGCCAGGCTCACGTAGGCCCCGGGCACGAGGTGGTAGAGCGCGTAGGGGAACACGACGAAGGCGCTCGCGAGGTAGGCATTGCGCATCAGCTCGGTCTTCAGCTCGAGCCGTTCCTTTTTCCAGTTCAGGATGCGGGCGGTCAGGAGCGCGACGATGCCGAAGCCCGCGCTGAATCCCGTCTCCTCCTGCGCGACCGCAACGTAGGCCAGCACGATGGCGACGTAGATGAAAAAGTTGGCCATCACGATCAGCCGCGAGCGGAACCACAGTGCGGTGGCGACCACCACGAAGCTCTGGCCGGAAAGCCAGATGAAGACTCCGGGGGCGGGAAACGCCTTCACGATGGCCGCGCTGAGCGCGAGATAGCCCGTCATGGCATAGAAGAACGTCGAGAACCGGCTCGCCTCGCTCCGCCAGAAGGCCACCGCCAGCCCGAGATACACCCCCGCCGCGGCCAGATGCAGCGCGACGAACGCCGCCGGGGCCGCCCCGAGGGTCGTGAGTAGCAACAGGCCGTAGCCGAGGCCGCAGTTGAGCACGACGGCCAGGATGGTGACGGGATCCTCCCGCGAGCGGTCGCGCCGGCGCCAGGAGGCCGCCGCGAGGATCACCGTGTAGGCGAGGAGGAACAGCGGTCCGGCGGCCGGCTCCAGCAGGACCTTGAATGGCCGGCCCGACCAGGGGCGGTTGATGACCCAGAGCAGATGGGTCAGGTAGGCCGCGGGCACCGTGGCGAGCAGCAGCCCCGGCCAGTCATTCCGCACCGCGGCGACCGCGGCGACGCCGACAAGCGCAGTCACCGCGACAAAGACCCCGTAGGGTGTGCCCACCGCCGTGACACCCACGTAGCCCGTCAGCAGCGCCAGGCCGAGCAGCCAGGGTGATTTTTGCCGCAGGGCCAGGCCCAGGTTGAAAAGCACGACCGCGGTCAGCACGGCGCCCCCGGCTGCCGAATCGGACGCCAGTACCGGCACCGGACCGAAAAAAAACAGCCGTAGCGTGGAGAAGAAGAGCAGGGCCATGCCCGCGGCGCGCAGATGCCCGGCGACCAGCTCGAAGGATTGCTGGCCGATCCGGGCCACGAGCAGCAGGGTCGCCGCCAGCACCATGCCGGCCGCGGCGGGCGCGACGGGCGGCAGGCCGGACCAGGGCAGTGAGAGCGCGAAGCCGGCCCCGCAGGTCAGGACGATGACGCCGACGCCGGCGAACCAGCGCTGGCCGACGACAAACTCAAGTTCCTCCTCCGCGGGCTCGGGCCGGAGCACGGGTTCCAGCAACGGAACCACGGCCGGCGGGGTCGGGGTTTCCACCTTCGGATCAGCCTCCTCCAGCGGTGACAACCGGAGATGCTGCTCGAGGCGCGCCAGCCGTTGCTCGAGGCGCCGCAGCGTCTCGGGCAGGGCCGGCTCGGTGCGGTTGGTGGGGTGGTCGCTCAATTTATCTGGGGCGGATGCGTTGAGGTGAGGGGAAGCAGCGAGGCGCGGCCGGCCGCGCCGGATCTAGCCGCAGCCTCCGCCACAGCTGCATTCGCCGTGGGCGTGGTCATGGCCCGGGACGGCCGCGGGGCCGGTGCCGAGCTGGTCCGCCAGGCCGCAGAGCATCTGGTAATATTCCTCGCGGGGCAGCCCGAGCGCGTGGGCCGCGAAGGTCTCGGCGTCGTCCGCCGAGGCGAAATCGCCATAGTTCACCGCCACCAGCTGGTAGAGGGCGAGGTAGGGCACCAGCGCCAGCTGGGTCATGTAGACGGGATGGACGAACAGGGTGAAGCCATCCTCCGGCCGCTCGCCCTTGGGCTCGGGAAAGGCGAACTCGCCGGGGTTGAGTCGGGAGCTGTCGAACTCCAGCGTGCAGGGGTAGCGCACGCAGGCGTGGTCCTGCAGGATCGCCTGCAGCTGCGTCCAGCCGATCTGCGGGCCATATTTCTCGAAGAGGTCCGCGCCCTTGGCCGCGACGTGGGCGTTGAGCGATAGTTTCGCGTCGGTGGCGGTGAGCTGGATGGCCATGGGGCGGGGGGAACCGGGCGGGGATCAGTGCGGGGCGGGCGTCGCGAACGAGGCGGGGGTGTCGGGCTCGTCGCCCTGGATCTCGGGCTGGCCCTCGTTGGCCTGGGACAGGCGGCCCTGGAGGATCGGCACCGACATCCGCAGGAAGATGGTGTAGCACAGCAGGCCGAACGCCCAGATGCCGAGGCAGACGAGGGTCTCGTTGAGCGAGGGCACGTAGTCGACGATGGCGCCGAGCGGCGTCGGGATGAAGCCCGGGATGACGAGGCCCATGCCCTTCTCGATCCAGATGCCCACGATGCTGAGCACGCAGGCGACGTTGAGATATTTCAGGCCGCGGCTGACGGGGAGCACGAGGATGGTCATCGCGATGAGGTTGAAGCCGATGGCGGTCCAGATCCACGGCACGAGCGCATGGTGGCCCTCGAGGCCGAGAAAAAGATAGCGGGCCGACTCGCTGTGGGTCGTGCCCGAGTAGAATTCCTTGAACACCTCGCAGACGAGCAGGAACACATTGATGATCATCGAAACCTGCACGATGCTGCGCAGCGTGAGCAGCGCCTTGTCCGTGATCCGGTAGTGGGTGACGTGGCGGATGATCTGCAGGGCGAGGATGATGATCGCCGGCCCCGCGGTGAAGGCCGAGGCGAGGAAGCGCGGGCCGACGATGGACGCATTCCAGAACGGCCGGCCGCCGAGGCCGACGTAGAGGAAGGCGGTGACGGTGTGGATGGAGACCGCCCAGATGATGGCGGTGAAGACAAAGGGGATGTAGAACCACTTCGCCGGCTTCCGGTCCTGGTAGCGGCAGTAGAGCAGGTAGCCGCAGATGTGCACATTGAGCAGCAGGTAGCCGTTGAGCACGATGACGTCCCAGCTGAGCATCGAGCGCGGGAAGTTCAGCTGGCCGAGCCCGGGGATGAGGTGCCAGAAGCGGTCGGGCCGGCCGAGGTCGACGGTCACGAACAGCAGGCACATGATGATGGCCGCCACCGCGAGCAGCTCGCCGAAGATGACCAGGTCGTGCAGCTCCTCGTTGTCATAGATGTAGACCGGGATGACCATCATCACGGCCGCCGCGGCCACGCCGACGAGAAAGGTGAAGTTGGCGATGTAGACGCCCCAGGACACCTCGTCGCTCATGCCGGTGACGACGAGGCCGTGCACCAGCTGCTTGGCGTAGGCGTTGAGCCCGAGCAGGGTGATGGCCGTGAGCACGCCCATCCAGGCGTAGTAGCGCCAGTCGCCGACGAACGCGATGCGCGCGGACCGCCGGAGGAAGACGAGGTAGTTGCGGGCGGCGGTGATCATTTGTCGAAGTAGTAGAAGAACCGCGGCGAGGTGCCCATCTCCTCCTTCAGCTGGATGAAGATGCGCTTTGTCCGCAGGATGTAGGAGATCTCGCTCTCGGGATCGAGGATGTTGCCGAACTTGCGCGCGCCGACGGGGCAGACCTCGAGGCACGCGGGGTAGCGCCCGGCCCGGGTGCGCTGGATGCAGAAGTGGCATTTCTCCATCACGCCCTGCTTGCGCGGCCGGTTGCCGAGGTAGGACATCTCGGGGTTGAGGCGGTCCTTCGGGATCTCGGGCTTGGTGAAATTGAAGCGGCGCGCCCAATACGGGCAGGCGGCCTCGCAGTAGCGGCAGCCGATGCACCAGTCGTAGTCGATCACCGTGATGCCGTCCTTCTCCTGCCAGGTCGCGTTGACGGGGCAGACCTTGACGCAGGGCGGGTTCTTGCACTGCTGGCACTGGATCGGCATGTAGAAGTAGCCGGGATCCGGGACGTCCTTGTCGTCGTAGGTGTGGTTGCCCTTGTCGACGTCCATCGACCCGTGCGGCATCTTGAGGACGCGGATGTACTGGATCTCGGGGCTGCGCGACTGGTTGTTCTCGGCCACGCAGGCGTGGACGCATTTGCGGCAGCCGATGCAGCGGGTCAGGTTGAGGGCGTAGACGAACTCGACGCCGTCCATCGGCCGGAGGTCGCGCACGTGGGGCCGGATGCCGTACTGGCGCTCGACCTCGTTGGTGATCCGTCGGAGGACCTTCTTCATGTCCTCGGGCGTCATCTCCTTGTAGTATTTCTGCAGGAACTGCTCGGTCGAGGTGTAGTCGCCCAGTTCGCGCAGCGGTGAGAGGCTGGCGGCGAGGGCGGTCAGGCCCGCGAACGCGGCGGACGAGCGGAGAAAGCTGCGCCGGTCAGGATCATGCCCGGGCGGCGGGGCGGGCGGGGGCGTGGAGGCGGACGGGGTCATGGGTTCGGCGCGCGACTGGCCTGGTACTCGTACACCGGCGTGCGCAGGGCATGCGGCCCGGGGGCGGGCTTGCGGGTGGGAATGTGCGGGTTGTGCGGGTTGTGGCAGTTGGCGCAGTCGAGCTTGCGCGCCGCGCCGAGCGACGTGTTCCAATAGCCGTTGATCCGGCCGTGGGCGCCGGCTTCCCAGTCGCGGTAATTCGGGCCGTGGCAGCTGCCGCAGAGCTGCGAGCTGTCGGCAAACTTCAGCTCCCGGCCGTCGCGCACCTGGAAGGTCAGGAGGTTCGACTCGTTGTGACAGTTGTAACAGAGGTTGTTCCGGTTGTGCGAACCGTGGCCCATGACGATGTCCTTGTGCTCCTCAGGCACGATCAGGATGCTGTTCTTGTCGAAGCGGAGGGGCGGCGGCTTTTTCTGGTCATGGCACCCGTAGCAGTCGAAATCGGACATGTCCTCCTTCGCGCGCACCATGTCGGCATAGGTCCGGCGCCAGGGGGTCTGCTCGAGAAACGACTTGTCGACGAGCGCGATCTGCTGGTGCGCCGGGGGGTGGCCCCACAGGTCGCCGAGAAAGGCGGCCGCCAGTCCGACGAAGCCCAGCACCAAGGCGCCGAGACACCACTTGATCCGGATGGAACCGGTCATCGGGATGCGGGTTGGTGGAGCTCCATGGCGGGCGGTGCGGGGCGGGGGCTACTTCTTGAACCCGCGGACGAGGGGGATCAGGGCCTTGATGTCGTCGTCGGACAGGCCCTCGATGGCCTTCATGCTGGTTTTGCCGTTCTTGTCGGTCAGACCTTCTTTCATGGCTTTGGCGGCCTGCTCATCGGTGAAGCCGGCCTGGTACTTGGCGTCGGTAAAATCGCCGATGCTGAGCTTCTTGCCCATCTTGGTCTGGCCCTTGCCATCGGCCCCATGGCATTTGGCGCAATGTTCATCCCAGTTGGCCTGGGCGTCGGCGGCGGAAGCGGCCAAAGCGGCCGCGAGGAACAACAATACCGTGAGCAATTGATGCTTTTTCATGAGGGGGATTGGGACTGCGTGGATGGGCGGAGCGGGGTTCCGTTTGACAGGGTTACTATCGTCAAAACCGCCCCGCAAAACTACCGGCACCTTGCCCTTCACTGCGCATATCTTGCTGTGTCCGGGTGGAAGCCGGCCTCCGGCCGGCTTGGCGCGGTCTCGCCCCGGGCAGCCGGCTCCCCGCCCGGCAATCCACGCCCACCAGTGGACAAGTGCTGCGGAGCACACCGGCCGCAATCGGAGCATAATACGGCCGAGGGCATATGAAAAGATCTCATCCACTCCGGCTCGCAGGGTTCTGGCTGGCAGTCCTGCTACTGGCCGCCCCGGGCCGCGCCGCGGAGGTCGCCGCCGACCCGGCAAAACCCGCGCCCGCCGTGCCGAACAGCGAATGCCTGGACTGCCACGAGGCGGAGTTCAAGCCGCGCAAGAAGGGTCTGGCGCCCGAGTGGATCGGCGTGAAGCCCGACGTCTACGCCCATTCCGCCCACGCCAAGCTCGCCTGCGTCGACTGCCACACGTCGGTCAAGGAGACCCCGCATGCGACCAAGCTGCCCGCGGTCCAGTGCGCCGCCTGCCACGAAAAGTCGCTGAAAACGCACGCCTTCCACCCGCGCCTCGGCCTCACACCCATTCCCGCCGGCGATGACACGTCCTGCGTGGCGTGCCATGGCGCCCACGACACCGTGCCGGTGAAGCAGAAGGAGTTCGCCTTCGCCAGCGCCGCGCAGGCCGAGACATGCGGCCGCTGCCATGAGGCGGCGGCGAAGGATTACCTGGCCTCGGCCCACGCCGCCCGGCCGGAGGGGACCCGACGCATCACCCCGGACTGCCTGGGGTGCCATCAGGAACGGATCGCCAGCCCGGGCCCGGGCCGCACGCCGGTGGAACTGAAACTCGCGCAGGCGAAGCTCTGCGAGTCCTGCCACGTGGGCAAACCCGAGGTCGCGGGCCAGTCCAACCTCGGGGCGAAGTTCGTCACCTCGTTCGACCATTCCGTGCACGGCGCCGCCCTGCAGGCGGGCAAGGCAGCGTCCGCCGGCTGCATCGACTGCCATGGCGCCCACGCGATGAACAAGGCGGCCGTCGCCGGCTCGCGCATCAGCCGGGCCCGCATCACCGCAACGTGCGCGAAATGCCACGAGGCCCAGGCGCGCGAGTACGACACCAGCGTCCACGCCGTCGCCCTGCGCAAGGGCAACCTCGATTCCGCGGGCTGCACCAGCTGCCACGGCGAGCACGACATCAAGCTGCACACCGACCCGACCGCGCCGGTCAACAAGGCCAACCTGGCCCAACAGGTCTGCGCCTCGTGCCACGCCTCCGTCCGGCTCAGCCGCCGCTACGGTCTCGCGAGCGACACCTTCAAGACCTTTTCCGACAGCTACCACGGCCTCGCCGTCCGCGGCGGCACTCTCGAGGTGGTCAACTGCGCCAGCTGCCACGGCGCCCACGCCATCAAGTCGCCCGACGACCCGACCTCCTCGGTCAACAAGGCCAACCTCGCGCGGACCTGCGGCGAGTGCCACCCGGGGGCCAACACCCGGTTTGCCGTCGGGAAGGTCCACGCCAGCGAGTCGCAGCGCGAGGCCTCGCCCTGGCTCTACTGGATCGCCAATTTCTACGTCGCCCTCATCCTGGTCGTGGTCGGCGGCATGGTGGTGCACAACCTCCTCGATTTCCTCAAGAAGACCCGCCACAAGCTCGCGGTCCAGAAGGGCGAGGCCATGGAGCTGCCCGTCGCGCACCGGCTCTACCTGCGCATGACCCTCAACGAGCGGCTGCAGCACGGGGTCCTCGTCCTCAGCTTCACCGCGCTGGTCGTCACCGGCTTCATGCTGCGCTATCCCGAGGCCTGGTGGGTCGTCGGCATCCGGCACCTGAGCGGCCGCGCCTTCGAGTGGCGGGCCCTGGCCCACCGGATCGCCAGCGTCATCATGCTGGCCAGCGGCGCCTGGCACGTCGGCTACCTCGCGTTCACCGCCCCGGGCCGGAAGCTCTTCCGGGAGATGCTGCCGCGCTGGCGCGACCTGACCGACCCCTGGGGCGTGCTGATGTACAACCTCGGGCTCGCGCCGGACAAGCCGGCGTTCGGCCGGTTCTGCTACATCGAGAAGGCCGAATACTGGGCCATGGCCTGGGGCACCGCGCTCATGACCGTCACCGGCGCGATTCTGTGGTTCGACAACGCCTCGATGGGCGCCATCACCAAGCTGGGCTTCGACATCGCCCGCCTCGTCCACTTCTACGAGGCCGTCCTCGCCACGCTGGCCATCATCGTCTGGCACTTCTACTTCGTGGTCTTCAACCCCGACGTCTACCCCGTCAACCTCGCCTGGCTGACCGGCAAGATGTCCGAGGGCGAGATGATGGAGGAGCACCCGCTCCAGCTCGAGGAGATGAAGGCCGCCGAGCGCGCGGTGGCGGAGCCGGACGCTGACGCCGGTCCGCCGCCGCCTGATGACAGCTCAGGGCTGTAGAGCTGCACCTCGGTGCAGCCGTTCGCAGGCGGGGCCGGCCGGCCTCCCACTGGGCAATATACGCCCACGGCCGCGCAATGTCTGCGTAGCCGGCTGCGCAGATCTTGCCGTATACTCTGCTATAACCATGAGACCCGCATCGCCAATTAATAGCCGGTCGGCGTGCCTGACCGCGGGATTATTTCTGCTTATGTCGGGTTTCATGTTCGGCGCCGAAACCCCCGCGGCGCCGGCGAAGCCCGCGCCGGGCGTGCCGAACAGCGAGTGCATGGACTGCCACGAGGCGGAATTCAAGCCGCGCAAGAAGGGCCAGGCCCCCGAGTGGATCGGCGTGCGCCCCGAGGTCTTCGCCAAGTCCGTCCACGCGAAGCTCAATTGCACCGACTGCCACGTCTCCATCAAGGAGACCCCGCATGATTCCAAGCTGCCGCCCGCGCAGTGCGCGAGCTGCCACGCGTCGGCCGCCGCCCAGTACGCGACCAGCATCCACGGCATGAGCCACCAGATGGGCGCGTCCGACGCCGCCTCGTGCACCAGCTGCCACGGCACGCACGACATCGTACCGGTCAAGCAGGCCGACTCGCCCGTCTTCAAGCTCAACCTGCCGAAGACCTGCGGCACCTGCCATGACAACGCCAAGCTGACGAAGGAATACCGCATGGGCCAGACCGAGGCCGCCGGGCATTACCTCGACAGCATCCACGGCCGCGCCCTCATGACGATGGGCCTCGTCGTCGCCCCATCGTGCAACGACTGCCACGGCGTCCACGACATCAAGCGGAGCATCGACAAGGACTCGCACACCAATCACGCCAACATCGCCAAGTCCTGCGGCAAGTGCCACGTGGGCATCGAGGAGACCTACAATGCCAGCGTTCACGGCCAGCTCCTGGTCACAGGCGACAAGAAGGGCCCGGTCTGCACCGACTGCCACAGCGCCCACGACATCGAGAAGCCCGCGACCGCCCATTTCAAGGCCAACAGCGACCAGATCTGCGGCAAGTGCCATGCCGACCGGCTCGAGCATTACAACGAGACCTATCACGGCAAGGCGATGGCGCTCGGCCAGCCGAACGTCGCCTCGGCGGTCGCCGCCTGCTACGATTGCCACGGCCACCACGACGTGTTCCCGGTCAGCGACCCGCGGTCCCGGCTGTCGAAGGGCCGCATCATTGCCACCTGCTCGCAGTGCCACGAGGGCATCAACCGGAAATTCACGGAGTACCAGCCGCACGCCAACCCGCTGGACAAGGTCAACTACCCGATCCTGAACAAGGTCTTCCTGTTCATGACGGCGCTGCTGATCGGCACCTTCGCCTTCTTCGGGCTGCACACCGCCTTCTGGCTGTTCCGCTCGGTCTACCTCTACCTGACCGACTCCAAGACCTTCCGCGAGGCGGTCATCAAGTCGAACACCGACGACGTCCAGTACACCCGCTTCACGCCCTTCGAGCGCTTCCTGCACATGCTGGTGGTCACGAGTTTCCTGCTGCTGGTCATCACGGGCATGCCGCTCAAGTTCTATTACACGGACTGGGCCAAGGTCATCTTCCGCTTCATCGGCGGCGCGGGCGTGGCCCGCTCGCTGCACCATTTCGGCGCGATCATCACCTTCACCTACTTCGCCCTCCACCTCGGCGCCATCGCCCGCATGCTCTGGTCGCGGCGCGGAACGGTCCGCAACCCGGAGACCGGCCGCCTCGAGCCGATGCGCCTGTTCCGCGCGGTCTTCGGCCCCGACTCGATGGTCCCGTCCCTCCAGGACCTGCGCGACTTCGTCGCCCACCAGAAATGGTTTTTCGGCAAGGGCCCGCGGCCGCAGTTCGACCGCTGGACCTACTGGGAGCGCTTCGACTACTTCGCCGTGTTCTGGGGCGTCTTCATGATCGGCGTCTCGGGCCTGGTCCTGTGGTTCCCGAAGTTCTTCACCCTTTTCCTGCCGGGCTGGATGATCAACATCGCGCAGGTCATCCACTCCGACGAGGCGCTGCTCGCCGCGGGCTTCATCTTCACCTTCCATTTCTTCAACACGCATTTCCGCATCGAGAAGTTCCCGATGGACACGGTCATCTTCTCCGGCCGCATCTCGCACACCGAGATGCTGCATGAGCGGAAGCGCTGGTACGACCGCCTGGTCGCCACCGGCCGCCTGAAGGATTACGCCATCAGGGACGAATGGGAGGGCCGCAAGCACGTGGCCAAGGCCATTGGCTTCCTCTTCTTCGGCACCGGCCTGGTCCTGCTGGGTCTAATCGTCTATGCGATGGTCTCCCGGCTGGGTCACTAAAAATCATATGCCGGGCCCGGCTATGGCAACCCACCACACCCCGGCGCTGAGCGCCACCCCTCTCCAGAGGGGAACTCTGGATGCAGGGCCCCTCTGGAGCGGGGTGCCCGTCAGGGCGGGGTGTGTGCTTGATGTCCGCCCATCAGGTTAAATTGCGCTCCCCATGCTCGACTCCACCCTCATCGACTCCCTCCTCATCCGGCTTTTCCGGTACCGGACGCGCGGGTTCATGCAGATGACGGAGGCCGACGGCCGCGTGCCGCCCGTGCCGGCCGGGGACGCCTACCTCTACGTGCACATCCCCTTCTGCGAGGTGCTGTGCCCGTTCTGCTCCTTTCACCGGGTGCAGCACCGCACCGTCGCGGCGCGCGCCTACTTCGCCTCGCTGCGCGAGGAGATCCGGCGCTATCACGCCGCCGGCCACCGCTTCAACGGGGTCTACTTCGGCGGCGGCACGCCCACCTGTGAGCCGGAGGAACTCGTCGCCACCATCGGGCTGGTCCGCTCCCTCTTCGGCGTGCGCGAGGTGTCGGTGGAGACCAACCCGAAGGACCTGCATCCCACGCTGCTGGCCGCGCTGCGCACCGCCGGCGTCACGCGGCTGTCCGTCGGCGTGCAGAGCTTCGACGACCAGCTGCTGCGCGAGATGGAGCGCTACACCAAGTACGGCAGCGGGGCCGAGACGGCCGAGCGCATCCGGATGGCCGCGCCCTATTTCCCGACCCTCAACGTCGACCTGATCTTCAACCAGCCGCACCAGACCCTCGCGTCACTCCAGCACGACCTCGCGGTCTTCCGCACGCTCGGGGCCAACCAGATCTCGCTCTACCCGCTGATGACCTCGCCGACCGTCCTCCAGCGCATGGAGCGGCAGATGGGCCGGCCCGACCACCGGCGGCTCCGCCAGTTCTACCGGACGATCGTGCGGGAGCTCGCCCCGGACTTCGCGCCGACCTCCGCGTGGTGCTTCACCCGCGCCGGCGGTGGCAGCGACGAGTACCTCGTGGCGAGCGAGAACTACGTCGGCGTGGGCAGCGGGGCGTTCAGCTACCTCGATGGCACGCTCTACTCGACCACCTTCTCCCTGCAGGCCTACGGCGAGCGCATCGCGGCGGGGCTCACCGGCATCACCACGAGCCACCGGCTGGGCGACACGGACCGCATGCGGTACACCCTCCTCGTGAAAATGTTCGGCCTCGGCCTCGACCGCGACTGGGCCCGGTCGCGCCACGGGAAGGGATTCTTCCGCAAGCTCTGGGGGGAGCTGCGCACGATGGAGGTGCTCGGCGCCGCGACGCGCGACGCGCACGGCTGGCGGCTGACCGGCCGCGGCATGTTCTGGCTGATGCTCATGATGTCGGAATTCTTCGAGTCGGTGAACACCTACCGCGACGCCATGCGCGCGCACGTGAAGGACGAGCTGGAACTTTACGCCCAACCGTGCCCGCTGCTGGCCGAGGGGACCTGCCAGCAGCCGGTGTGACTGATGCGGGCGGGCTGGAGGCGGGACTACCAGTCCCGCAGTTTGCAGGCCACGCCGCCCACGCTCCGCGGGACTGGTAGTCCCGCCTCGAAGCCGACCGCGCAAGAAATGCGCAGAGCCTGACAGCCCCTGCGCACAATTTGGGCTCGGGCTGGGGCGCGGAACCGCTTTACTCGTCCCATGCCCGATACCGGCCCCACGCCCTCCGGTTTCACCACCTGCCCGGTGCCCCTGTCGCACCGGACGGAGGTCACCGTCGGCCATGGCGGGGGCGGCCGGCTCACCCAGGACCTGATCGAGCGGGTTTTTCGCCCGGCCTTCGCCCACGCCGGTTCCGACGACCAGCACGACGGCGCCCTGCTGCATTTTCCCGGCGGCGGCCGGCTGGCGTTCACGACCGACTCGCACGTGGTCAGCCCGCTCTTCTTTCCCGGGGGCGACATCGGCCACCTCGCCGTCAACGGCACGGTCAACGACCTGGCCATGTGCGGCGCGCGCCCGCTGTGGCTCAGCGCGGGCTTCATCATCGAGGAGGGCTTTGCCATCGCGACGCTCGGGCAGGTCGTCGCCTCGATGCAGGCGGCGGCGCTCGCGGCAGGAGTCAGCATCGTGACCGGCGACACCAAGGTCGTGGAGCGCGGCAAGGGCGACGGGCTGTATGTCACCACCTCGGGCATCGGGGTGATCGAGACGCCGCTGACCATCGCGCCCGCCAGCATCCGCGCCGGCGACGTGGTCATCCTCAGCGGCGACCTCGGCCGGCACGGCATGGCCATCATGGCCACACGGGCGGGTCTGACTTTTGAGAGCGAGATCCAAAGCGACTGCGCGCCGTTGACGGCGCCGGTGCAGGCCCTGCTGCAGGCCGGCGTGGAGATCCATTGCCTGCGCGACCTGACCCGCGGCGGACTGGCGACCTCCCTGGTCGAGCTGGCGGAATCGTCGCATCTCGCCATCGCCATCGACGCGGCCCGGGTGCCGGTGTCCGAGATCGTGCAGGGCGCCTGCGAGATCCTCGGCCTTGATCCGTTCTATGTGGCCAACGAGGGCCGCTTCGTGTGCATTTTGCCGGAGACGCAGGCCGGCCGCGCGCTGGAGATCCTCAACCGGACCGCCCCGGGCGGGACGCCGGTGATCATCGGCACCGTGAAGGCCGGTCCGGCGGGGCAGGTGACGCAGCGCAGCGTGATCGGCTCCGAGCGCATCGTCGACCGCCTCAGCGGCGAGCAACTGCCGCGGATCTGCTGAGGGGGCGCAGGGCCGGCGCTTGCGCCGGGCCGCGAGGGAGGCTGGCCCAAGGTCCGGCCCTACAGCCTCGAGGCCGGTTCGAGTGCGCGGCTGCGATAGCGGTAGTAGGCGGCGCAGGCCCCTTCGCTTGAGACCATCGGTGCGCCCAACGGCTGCTCGGGCGTGCAGCGCTTGCCGAAGGCGGGGCAGTCGTGGGGCTTCTTGATACCGCGCATGATGTCGCCGCTGATGCACTCGGTGGCGCAGCTGGCACAGGATACTGCCAGCGGGAACCGCCGGGCCGCGTCGAAGGCCGCGTAGGCCGGCCGCACGGCCAGGCCGCTCTGCGGGATGACGCCGATGCCCCGCCAGTCGCGGTCGCAGACCTCGAAGACCGACTCGACGATCTTGCGCGCATGAACATTGCCCTCGGCCCGCACGGCGCGGGCATAGGCGTTCTCCACTTCGGCGCGGCCGCTTTCGAGCTGCTGCACGCAGAGGAGGATGCCCTCGAGGATGTCCACCGGCTCGAAGCCGGTGATGATGATCGGCGCGCCGAACTCGCGGGCGATGGGGCCGTATTCGGCGGTGCCCATAATGGTGCAGACATGGCCGGCGGCGAGGAAGCCCTGCACGCGGTTGTCCGGCGAGCCCAGGATGGCGCGCATCGCCGGCGGCACGAGGACGTGCGAGGTCAGGATGGAGAAGTTCTTCACCTCCTCGCGCGCGGCCCGGAGGACGGACAGCGCGTTGGCGGGCGCGGTGGTCTCGAAACCGACGGCGAAGAAGACGACCTGCTTGGCCGGGTTTTCCCGCGCGAGGGTGACGGCGTCGAGCGGCGAATAGACGATGCGCACATCGGCGCCGCGGGCCTTGGCGGTGAGCAGGTCGATCCCGTTGCCCGGCACCCGCAGCATGTCGCCGAAGGAGCACAGGATCGCGCCGTGCCGGAGCGCGAGTTCGACGGCCTGGTCGATGAGGTCGGCGCTGGTCACGCACACCGGGCAGCCGGGGCCGTGGACGAGGGTGATGCTTTTCGGGAGCAGGTCGTCGAGCCCGTATTTGACGATGGCGTGGGTCTGGCCGCCGCAGATCTCCATGATGGTCCACGGGCGCGTCGTGGCGCGCGCAATGGCGGCGGCGAGCTTGCGCACAAGGGCGGCGTCGCGGTATTCGTCGACGTATTTCATGGCAGCGGAGCGTGGACCGGCGGGACATCCAGCCCGTCCAGTTCGCCCATGGCCTGCAGGTAGGCGAAGGTTTGCGCGGCCTCCTGCGGGTCGACGACGCTGATGGCGACGCCGACGTGGACGAGGACGAAGTCGCCGAGCTTCGCCTCGGGGGTGCAGGTGAGGCTGATCAGCTTGACGACACCGGCGAAGCTGACCTTGGCGGCGCGGAGGAACGGATCGTCGCCGATGATTTCAATGATTCTTCCGGGGACAGCGAGGCACATGGGAGGGGAAGGTTGGAGGTCGGAGGCAGGAGGGGTGAGATAGGAATTTCACAGGAGGAAACTGAGGGAACGGCGGGCTGTTTCTCTGTTATCTCTGTTAGCTCCTGTAAAATGAATCATCCGGGCAGGTTCACGGTGGTGAGGTTCAGCAGCGCGGCGAGGGCCTGGCCGGCGGCGATGGAGTTGTCGTTCGGGGACAGGCGCTGGTGCACGAGGACGCGGAAACCGGCGTGGCGGAGCGCCGCGGCGGCGAGGGAGTGGAGGAGGGCGTTCTGGAAGCAGCCGCCGGTGAGCACGACGGTGCTGACGCCGGCCTGCCGGGCCACGTCGACCATCGCCGTCGCCAGGCCGCGGTGAAACGCCGCCGCCAGCGCCGCGGCATCGCCGGGGGGCTGCAGCACCTGCCCGACCGCGGTCTCCCAGTCCACCTCGAGCCGGGCGCCGGGGGTGCGGGCGGGGATCACGGGGAAGGCCAGGGCCGCGTCGCCGGACAGGCCGCGCATCGCCGCGGCCTCGACCGCGAGCGGGGTCTGGCCCTCAAAGGCATTGCGCGCGCCGAGCCCGAGCAGCGCCCCGAAGCCGTCGAACAGCCGGCCGGCGCTCGAGCACCGGGGTGAGTTCAAGCCCAGCGTGAGCATCTTTTGCAGCGTGTCGGTCTCATGCTCGGCGAAGCCCAGCCGGGCGTGCACCGCCGGGAAACGTCCGGTGGCGTGCGCGAGCGCGAGGGCGACCCGGCGGGGGTCCTTGGCCGCCGCATCGCCGCCGGCGAGCCGGAACGGACGCAGCCGCGCAAAGCGCTCGGCCTGGTTCCCCTGGAGCACGATGAACTCGCCGCCCCACACCGTGCCGTCCTCGCCGCAGCCGGTGCCGTCCCAGGCGATGCCGAGGACGCCGTCGGCCGGGTGGCCGTGCTCCAGCAGGCAGGCGAGGATGTGCGCGAGGTGATGCTGGACGGCGATGACCGGCAGGCCGAGGCGATCCGCGAAGAGCGACGAGGCATAGTCGGGGTGCTTGTCCCGGGCGACCGCGGTGAACTTCGAGCCATGGAGCTGGCCGAGCATCCGGATGGTCTGGGCGAACACGGCCTGGGTCGACGCGTTTTCCAGGTCGCCGATATGCGCGCTGACCACCACCTGCTGTCCTGAGGCGACGGCCACGGTGCTCTTCATCTGGCCGCCGACACAGAGCAGCGGGCCCGGCAGCAGTCCGGGCAGGCGGAAAGGCGCCGGGGCGTAGCCGCGCGCGCGGCGGAGCAGGATGGGCTCGTCGTCGGCGGTGAGCCGCACGACGGAGTCGTCCACCGGCCGGGCGACGGGCCGGTTGTGCTCGAGGAAAAGATCGGCGATCGGGCCGAGCCGCTGGCGGGCCTCGGCGTTGTCGGTGCAGATCGGCTCCTCGGACAGGTTGGCGCTGGTGGCGACCAGCGGGAAGTCCACCGCATTGAGCAGCAGCACATGCAGGGGGGAATAGGGCAGCAGGGCGCCGAGCCAGGGATTGGCCGGGGCCAGGCTTGCGGCCAGCGCCGTGCCGGGCAGCCGGGGCACGAGCACGACCGGGGCCTGGGCGGAGGCCAGCAGGGAGGCGGCGGCCGGCGAGACGGTGGCGAACTCGCGCAGCTGGCCGAGGTCGCGGAACATGACAGCGAGGGGCTTTTCCTCGCGGTGCTTGCGGCGGCGGAGCACCGCGACGGCGTGCGGGTTGGTGGCATCGCACATCAGGTGGTAGCCGCCGATCCCCTTCACGGCGAAGATGAGCCCCTCGCGGAGGAGCGTGCGCGCCGTGCGGAGGGCCGCCTCCTGCTGGGAGATCACCTCTCCGGCGGCGTTGGCGAGCGTCACGTGCGGGCCGCAGAGCGGGCAGGCGTTGGGCTCGGCGTGAAAGCGCCGGCTGGCGGGGTCGTGGTATTCGCGGGCGCAGTCGAAGCACATCCGGAAGCCGCGCATGGTGGTCTGCGGCCGGTCGTAGGGCAGGTGCTCGATGATCGAGTAACGCGGGCCGCATTGCGTGCAGTTGATGAAGGGGTAGCGGTGGCGCCGGTCGGCGGGGTCGAGAAGCTCGCGGCGGCAGTCGTCGCACAGGGCGAGGTCGGCCGGCGTCGCCGTGGCGATGTCTCCGCCGTTGCGGCTGGCGACGATGGCGAAGGCGTTGCCGGCCGGCGGGTCGCCGGGGCCCGGCGCCGTCTCGTCGAGCGCATCCACCTCCGCGGCGGGCGGGGCCGCGTGCACCAGCGCCTCGGCCAGCGCCGCGACGTGCGCGGGATCGCCGGCGGCGCGGATGAGCACGCCTTCCGCATCGTTCAGCACCCAGCCGTGGAGGCCGAGCCCCGTGGCGGTGCGGTGCACGAAGGGCCGGTAGCCCACGCCCTGCACCGTGCCGCGCACGCGGAGGAGCACATCGGCGACTGGGGCGGGGGCGGACATCGTGGGTGCCGGGAGGGCGGATCAGAGGGGGCCGGTAAGGGCCTGGAGAAAGGCGTACCACTCCGGCATCCCCTCGCCGGTGCGGGCGGACAGCTGGATGATCTTCGCCTGGGGCGCGATGCGGCGGATGTTCTCCACCGCGACCTCGCGCTTGAAGCCGAGCACGTCGGCCACGTCGACCTTGGTCAGGAGGACGAGGTGCGCGGACTTGAAGATGGGCGGATACTTGAGCGGCTTGTCCTCGCCCTCGGTGGTGGAGAGCAGGACGACGCGCACCTGCTCGCCGAGGTCGAACGAGGCGGGGCAGACCAGGTTGCCGACGTTCTCGATGAAGAGCACGCGCACGCCGTCGAGGTTGATGGACTGGGCGGCGCGGGCGATCATGCCGGCGTCGAGGTGGCAGACGGTCCCGGTGGTGATCTGCGCGACGGGCGCGTGCGGGCGGCTCAGCCGCCGGCCGTCGTTGTCCGTCTCGAGGTCGCCGACGAGCACGGCGCACCTCGTCGACCGGCCGAACTCGTCGAGCGTGCGCTCGAGCAGCGTGGTCTTGCCGGCGCCGGGGGAGGAGACGAGGTTGAGCGCGGCCAGGCCGCGCCCGAGGAAGTAGCCCCGGTTGCGCTCGGCGAGGATGTCGTTCTTCTCGAGCAGGGGGATGTCGACGTCGATCGACCGGACGGCGATCTCGCCGTTCGGGCTGGCGGCCAGCGCGGCGTTGATCTCGGCGGCCAGCGGGGCGGAGAGGGCGCGGGACGAGCCCGTCGCGGCGCCGGTCAGCGCGTGGATGCGGAAGCCCGGGGAGGACTCCGGGAGGGTGGGGGGCGTGGAGGCGGGGTTCATGGGGAGGGAAATTCGAGCCGGGCGATGCCGAGTTCGCGGCCGGCGCGGATGTCGCCGGAATACTCGCCGCACCGCGGGCAGCGGAAGATGAAGCCGCGGTCGACGCCGAACTCCGTGCCGCAGGCGGCGCAGCGCGCGCGGGCCGGCACGGACTCGATCTCGAGCTCGGCGCCGGCAGCGATGCTGGTCGGCGCCAGGGCCTCGTAGGCGAACCGCAGCGCGTCGGGGTCGACCCCCGCGAGCGCGCCGATGCGCAGGACGATCCTGGACACGCGCGTGGCGCCGTGTTTCACGGCCTGGTGCCGGATGGCGTCCAGCGCCGACTCCATGATGCCGACCTCGTGCATGCGGGAACAATGGAGCCGCGTCCCGCCGCGCGTCGAGCGCGAGACGCCATTAGGTCAAGATATGACCAGCCTTTGCCAAGGGACGCATATCCGCACCTGCCTCCGTTCCGTTATTGTGAGAGAGCCCCGAATTCCACGCTGCCCCCGTCCCCGATCTCAAACCCCCAACGCGGTGCCCGTTTCTAATACCCCGAGCGGCCCGCACTCCCCCATGTCAACGGAACTAATGACCGTCCCCCAGGAAGAAACGATCTATCAGCAAATCATCTCCCGCGGGGTGTCCCGGCGGGAGTTTCTGCAGTTTTGCGGCTGGATGGGCGCCTGCATCGGCCTGCAGGCCTCCGGCGTCGCCCAGATGGTGCAGGCCCTCGAGACCAAGAAGCGCATCCCGGTGATCTGGCTCCATTTTCAGGAATGCACCTGTTGCAGCGAGTCGTTCCTGCGCAGCTCCCACCCGATCGTCGCCGACATCCTCCTCGACAAGGTCTCGCTTGACTACACCGAGACCCTCCTCGCCGCCTCCGGCCACCAGGCCGAGAAGTGCCTGCAGGACACCATGGCCAAGTACAAGGGCGAGTACCTCCTCTGCATCGAGGGCTCCGTGCCGCTTGCCGAGGACGGGGTCTACTGCTGCATCGGGGGCAAGACCGCCAAGAACATCGCCGAGGAGTGCGCCGCGAACGCCAAGGCCATCATCGCCTGGGGCAACTGCGCATGCTCCGGCTGCGTGCAGGCCGCCAAGCCCAACCCGACCGAGGCCAAGCCGATCCACAAGATCATCGCCGGCAAGCCCATCATCAACGTCCAGGGCTGCCCGCCCATCGCCGAGGTCATGGCCGGCGTGCTCGTCCACCTGCTGACCTTCGACGCCATCCCGGAGCTCGACAATCTCGGCCGCCCGAAGGAATTCTATTCCCGCCGCGTCCACGACACCTGCTACCGCCGGCCCAACTACGACGCCGGGCTCTTCGTCGAGAGCTTCGACGACGAGAACGCGCGCAAGGGCTACTGTCTTTATAAGATGGGCTGCCGCGGCCCCTCCACCTACAACTCCTGCGGCACGATCCGTTGGAACGGCGGCGTCAGCTTCCCGATCCAGTCGGGCCACGGCTGCATCGGCTGCTCCGAGGCGAACTTCTGGGACAACGGACCGTTCTACCAGCGCCTGCCCAACTTCCCGGGCTTCCCGATCGAGGGGACCGCGGACAAGATCGGGATGGTCGCCGCCGGGGCCGCCATCGCCGGGGCCGCCGGCCACGCCATCATGACCAACTTCCGCAAGCGCCATGACATCGGCGAACAGACCGGCGAGAACGCCGAGCAGGCCGAGCAGGAGCACAACGACAAGCACAACGGTTCCGCCGACCACAAATCCTAACCCCTCGCCCCTCACATGAGCACCAGAATTGTAGTCGACCCCGTCACCCGCATCGAAGGCCACCTCCGCATCGAGGCCGAAATCAAGGACGGCAAGATCGTCGATGCCTGGAGCGCCGGCACCATGGTGCGCGGCCTCGAGATCATCCTCAAGGGCCGCGACCCGCGCGACGCCTGGGCGTTCTGCGAGCGCGTCTGCGGCGTCTGCACCACCGTGCACGCGCTCGCCTCCGTCCGCGCCGTCGAGGACGCCATCGACGTCAAGATCCCGCCCAATGCCGAGCTGATCCGGAACATCATGTTTTGCACGCAATACATGCAGGACCATGTCGTGCACTTCTACCACCTGCACGCGCTCGACTGGGTCGACGTGGTCAGCGCCCTCAAGGCCGACCCCGCCGCCACCTCGACGCTCGCCCAGAGCATCTCACACTGGCCGAAGAGCTCAGCGGGCTACTTCTCGGACATCCAGAAGCGCCTGACGAAGTTCGTCGAGAGCGGCCAGCTCGGCATCTTCGCCAACGGCTACTGGGGACATCCCGCCTTCAAGCTCCCGCCCGAGGCCAACCTCATGGCGGTCGCGCACTACCTCGAGGCGCTCGAGTGGCAGAAGGAGATCGTCAAGGTCCACACCATCTTCGGCGGCAAGAACCCGCACCCGAACTACCTCGTCGGCGGCATGCCGTGCTCGATCAACATCAACGAGGCCAACGCCATCAATTCCGAGCGGCTCGCCATGGTCGGCGCGCTCCTCGCGCAGGGAAAGCAGTTCATCGAGCAGGTCTACATCCCCGACGTCCTCGCGGTCGCCCCGTTCTACCTCGACTGGGCCGGCATCGGCGGCGGCCTGGAGAATTACCTCTGCTACGGCGACCTGCCGACCAACGGCTTCGCCGACGTCGGCAGCTACAAGTTCCCTCGCGGCGCCATCCTCGGCCGCGACCTGAGCACCGTGCACCCGGTCGATCCCCGCGACGACACCGGCGTCCAGGAGTTCATCGACCACTCGTGGTACGAGTACGAGACCGCCGGCGCCGGGCTGCACCCGTGGAAGGGCGAGACGAAGCTGAAATACTCCGGGCCCAAGCCGCCCTACGAGAACCTCGACGTGGAGGCCAAGTACAGCTGGCTCAAGACGCCGCGCTGGAAGGGCCACGCCATGGAGGTCGGCCCGCTGGCGCGCATGCTCGTCGGCTACGCCTCGGGCAACGCCGAGATCAAGGACGCCGTCACCGCCACCCTCGGTGCCCTGAAGGCGCCCGCCACCGTGCTGTTCTCGACCCTCGGCCGCACCGCCGCCCGCGCCATCGAGTCGCAGCTCGCCGCCCGCTGGGGCCTGGATTTCTACAACCAGCTCCTCGCGAACATCAAGGCCGGCGACACCCGCACCTTCACCCGCGACAAGTGGGAGCCGTCCTCCTGGCCGGCCATGTGCAAGGGCGTCGGCACCAGCGAGGCGCCCCGCGGCGCGCTGGCGCACTGGATCGTCATCAACGACAAGAAAATCGCCAACTACCAGCTCGTCGTCCCGAGCACCTGGAACGCCTCGCCCCGCGACGCGCAGGGCCAGCGCTCGGCCTACGAGGCGGCGCTCATCGGCACCCCGGTGTTCGATCCCCAGCAGCCGCTGGAAATCATCCGCACCATCCACTCGTTCGACCCCTGTCTCGCCTGCGCGGTCCACCTCTATGAGGACAAGAAGGAAATCGCGCGCCACGAGCTGATGGTCAACTGAACCCGGGGCCACCACCATGAACGCCTCACACGACTACCAGCGGGTTTACGTCTGGGAGCAGCCGGTGCGCTGGTTCCATTGGATCAACGCCCTGTGCGTCATCACCCTCGGCGCGACCGGCTACCTGATCGCGCACCCCCCGGGCCTCCTCAATGCCGGGGAGGCGGCGAACAGCTACTGGTTCGGCGAGATCCGCTTCATCCACTTCGCCACCGCGTACGTGTTCATGGCGAACTTCGCCTTCCGGCTCTACTGGGCCTCGGTGGGCAACAAGTACACGCACTGGCGGAATTTCTTCCCCATCACGCGGCCGCAGATCCGCCAGGTCTGGGCCGTGCTGAAGGTCGACATCTTCCAGTCGAGCGACAAGGCCGTGCACACGCTCGGTCACAACTCGGTGGCGTATTTCACCTACATGGGCACGGGGCTGCTGACGATCTTCCAGGTCGCCTCCGGTTTCGCGCTCTACGCCCCGATGAGCAAATCCTGGTTCCCGCAGCTTTTCACCTGGATGATCCCGATCTTCGGCAGCGAGCAGAACCTGCGGCTCTTCCATTACGCCGCGCTCTGGGTGTTCATCGTCTTCACCCTGGTCCACGTCTACCTGGTGTTCTACCACGACTACGTGGAAGGCCAGGGCGTCCTCTCGTCCATGGTCGGCGGCTGGAAATTCATGGAGAAGGATAAGATCGCCGCCGATGAGGCGACGGGCATCTCCGGCTTCCCGCGCCGCAAGCGCGAACCCGCCGCGCCGCCGGCGAAACCCAAGCCGGTCATCTGACCAAACCCCGCAGGGCTGGACCTTGGTCCCGCCGCATCCACGCCACCCCAACGGCACGGCGCAAGCGCCGGCCCTGCAATTCCCCTCATGCTCAGCCTGATCGACTCCACCCTCGTCGGCGAAAACAACGCCGCCCCGCCCCAGGGCGCGGCGGGCGACCGCGTGCTCGTGCTCGGCGTCGGCAACCTGCTCATGGGGGACGAGGGCGTGGGCATCCACATCCTCCGCACCCTGGAGCACGAGGCGGTCATGCCCGGCGTGCGGCTGCTCGACGGCGGCACCGGCGGGGTCAACCTGCTCACGGAATTCGACGGGGCGGACGACATCATCCTGATCGACGCCACCCGCGACGGCCACGCCGCCGGGACAATCACCTTCCTGCGGCCCGAGTTCGTCGGCGAACTCCCCCGCGGATTGGGCGCGCATGATTTCGGCTTAAAAGACCTCTTCGCCGCCGCCGCCCTGCTCGGCCGGCTGCCCCGGATCCATCTTTATACGATCGCCGTGGAGGAGGTGCGCCCGATGTGCACGGAGTTGTCGGCTGCCGTCGCCGCCGCCGTGCCCGAGGTGGTGCACACCGTGCGTGCACTCGCCGCGAGGCTCGCCGCGGAGAACACCTGAATATTAACCACGGATTTCACGGTTGAACACGGATCAGAACAACCCGACGGACGATCCCTGCCCGCACTCGTAACCCCTCCCTCTGGCCCATAGCTCCCCGCTCTCCGCTCCCATGCAGCCCCAATTCCACGTCCACGCCCTGTCCTCGCCCGCGATGTCCGTGCTCATGCTCGGCACCGCGGGCATCGCCGTCCTGCACACCCTTGCGGGGCCGGACCATTACCTGCCGTTCATCGTCATGGGCCGCGCCCGCCGCTGGTCGGTGGCGCGGACGACCTTCTGGACCGTCCTCTGCGGCCTCGGGCACGTCGGCAGCTCGGTCGTGCTCGCGCTGCTCGGCGTCGTGTTCGGCTACGGACTCGAGCGCATCCAGTTCCTCGAGGGACTACGGGGCAACCTCGCCGCTTGGGCCCTGATCGCCTTCGGGCTGGTTTATCTTGCCTGGGGAATTAAGAAGGCCTCGCGCAGCCGGCCGCACGAGCATCTGCACGGTCACCAGGGCGGCGAGGTGCACGGGCACCTTCATGCCCATGATGTCTCCCATGCGCACGCCCACGGCGAGGTGGAGGGCTTCCGGCTGACGCCATGGATTCTTTTCACGATCTTCATCTTCGGTCCCTGCGAGACCATGATCCCGCTGGTGATGTACCCTGCGGCGAAAGGCAGCTGGGGCGATGTCTGGACGGTGGTCATCACCTTCAGCTTCCTGACGGTCGGCACGATGCTCCTCGTGGTGCTGCTCGCGTTGAAGGGCATCAGCCTGCTGCCGGAGATGCGGTGGCAGCGCTTCAGCCACGCGTTCGCCGGCGGGACGATTTTGCTGGCGGGCTGCGCGATCCAGTTCCTCGGGCTGTGATCTAACGGCGAAGAGTGGGGAGGGCGGGACAATTGAAACCTGAGATCTGAAACCAGAGACCTGAAATCTGCTGTCGGAGCGGCTTTACGCCGCGATTCCCATACCGATCGATATCCATTGGCAGGGCTGGACCATGGTTCAGCCGTGCCTGGCTGGCTCACAAAGACAATTTGAAGACACGCCCCAGCCCGAAACCTTACAACGAAGCCATGGCCGATGGGCAGCCCTATTTTGGTTGAAAGCCGGTCCGACGGCATTAGGTTGCGGGAAATTTGGCGAGATCCGGGCCAGGGTTTTGCCGACCAACTCCACTCCGATGATTGGTATCGGCAACTATGCCCCGGCCACCCCCGGTCTCCAGACCGGAGCCAAGGTCCATGACCCAAGGCTCTCAATTGGGTACAATTGCGCGTCTCCCTCTGCCAACCCTGGGTTGGCAAAACGTCGTGAGCAGGCAATCATCCGAGCGATCAAGGAAGAAGCCCCCGCCTTATATGAGAAGCTGCGGGAGGAACGCGTGATTCAATGAAAGCAGAGCCGATTCAGATCATTACAGACAACTCTGGGTTGCGCCCTTTCGTGTCTGACTCATGACGTCCAGGCAAAGATCTCGATGAACACCCCGGAAAATGTTTTCAAGCTGCAGACGCGGTTGAGCGAGGCCTGCGGCACGAAGAAGATCTCGGGATGGCTCACGCTGGTTGCGCTGCTGCTTTTAGTGTGGGCGGCCGTCGACGCGGTTCTCTCGAAAGAAAATCTGCTTCGCGCGATGTCGGGTCCCCTCCTGTTGCCCGCCCTTTTCAGCCACATGTGGATCGCAGCCAAGAGGCGGGCCGCGGATCTCGAGAGAGCCCTCGCATCGTGAAACGGAGACGAGCCAATCGCCAGGGCCAATTCGGGTCACCGCTCCGCGCCGGACCTCCGGGCTCATCTGAAGCGTCCGGGCCGGGCTAAAAATATGCACGCCGAAGAAGATATACCCGAGTCGGTCAAGAGCACCCTCGCTGCCCTGCAAGGCAAGGTGGATCCAAGGCGGCAGAATCGCATTGCGCTCTTCACGGTTGTCGCGCTGGTCAGCGGGTGGGCGCCAGTGCAACTGTTCGTAAGCTACGCACATCGGGATGCAATCTCGGCGACGCACGATGCCATTCTCTTCCCGTGTGGATGGGGCTTCGGTGTCTTTCTCATCGCGCTGGTCCTTTTCCGGAAAAAACCAAAGGAGCCAGACCAAACCCTGAACCCACCGCCTGGTGGCTCATCGTAACGTCTAGACAAATAATTATGAAGACACCCACACTTATCGTCAGGCTTGCCGGGCTTTACCTGCTGACGACTTGCTCGGTTGGACTGCTCCAACTCAAACAAGCGCAAGCGATGGTCGGGCAGTTAGGCGGCACGCAGAACCAGATGATGGCGGACTTCAGCATCTATCTGTGGCTTGGCGTGATCTTCGGCTTAGGTGCGACGCTTTTTGCAGGTCGGCTCGCCCGGCTTCTGACGTTTGATTCTGACCCGAGCGAGAAGTCACGAGATCTTTCGTATCAGTTTTTGCGGCGTTGAAATGATGGCAAAGTCAGGAATCCTCAAGGGGTCGGGTTGGTTTCCACTGGGAGGAGCCTGCTCGCAGGCGGTTTTCTTTGGTCTCGTGCGGCTCATCGCCTGCAAGCAGGCTCCTACAACGGAATGACCCCCGCTCAGGCGGTTACGGTATCGAGCGAGCAGCTTTCGACGGGGGTTTCGCAGTTGGGGCGGGCGATCACGCCGGGGTGGGGTTCGGCGGAGAACAGCTTCGCGGGCGCGGTGAGCAGGTGACGGTCGCACACGGCGAAGAGCTCGGCTTCCGTCATGGCGCGGCGCATGTCGTGGAGGAAGGCGCCCCCGGCGTCCACGCCCTGGCCGACGAAGTTCAGGTATTTCTTCATCTTGGCGACGTGCGCCGACTCGGGGATGCCGGGGGTCTGGGTCTCGCGGTAAAGCCGGCCGATGTATTCGCGGACGTCGGCGAGGGTGGGTTGGAAGAGGGGTGGGTAGGGCGCGTAATCCCTGATGGAACCCGGCCTCCGGACGGGTTCAGAGTGTGACCGGAGGTCACGCTCCACCTCAAGGAACTCCCGGCATTGGCGGAAGATCCAGGGGTTGCGGATGGCGTGGCGGCCGACCATCACGCCGGCGGCGCCGGTCGTGGCGAGCACGGCGGCGGCCTTGGCGGCGGAGGTGATGTTGCCGTTGGCGAGGACCGGACAGCGGACGGTGCGCGCAGCGAGGGCGATGAAATCGTAATGCACGTCACTGCGGTACATCTCCTTCACGGTGCGGCCGTGCACGCTGAGCAGGTCGACGCCGTGCTTGTTGATGAGGCCGAGGATGCGTTCGTAATGGTCGGTCGAGTCGAAGCCGATGCGCATCTTGACGGTGAAGAGGCCCGGCACGGCGTCGCGGAGGGCGCCGAGGAGGTCGTCGATCCTGGCCGGGTCGCGGAGGAGGCCGCCGCCGACGTTCTTCTTGTAGATCTTGGGCGCCGGGCAGCCCAGGTTGAGGTCGATGCCGGCGACCGGGCAGGCGAGGAGTTCCTTCACGGTGCGGACCATGTCCGGGATGTGCTCGCCGATAAGCTGGGCGAAGACCGGGCGGCCGGTATGGTTTTCCGTGATGGAGCGGAGAATGTGTTTCTCCGGCCGCGACTGGGAGTGCACGCGGAAGAACTCGGTGAAGAAATAGTCGGGCGCGCCGTAGTGGGCCATGACCCGCATGAAGGGCAGGTCGGTAACGTCCTGCATCGGCGCGAGCGCGGTGAGCGGCTGGCCGGGGAGGATGCCGGGGGGGAGAGCGGAGGCGTGGAGAGCCATTTGCAGGAGCCTGTTTACAGGCGAGGGTTGGTTCGCTTGCAAGCAAGCTCCTACAGGAAGAAACTACTGGTCGCCCTCTTCCTTGGGCTCTTCCTTCTGCTGCTTGAGCACGCGCTCGAGGATCTCGGTCATGTCCTCGACGAGGTCGAAGACCTTGCGGGCGACGAAAATCGGGCGCTTCTGCTGGAGGGCGAGGACGATGGAGTCGCTCGGCCGGGCGTCGAGCTCGAGGAACTTGCGCCCGAGCTCGTTCTGCATGTGCAGGATGATCCGGGCGAAATACGTGCCGTCGTTGACATCGTTGATGATGATGCGTTCGAGGTTGATCTCAAAGCCCATGAGCAGGTGGCCGATGAGGTCGTGGGTGAGCGGGCGCTCCTTCTTGACGCCATTGATGGTCATCGAGATCGCGCTGCCCACGCTGGGATCGACGTAGATGACGAAAACCTTCTCCTCGTTGCCGAGGAAAACGGCGCAGCCGTTGGCCGTGGGCATCAGGCCCTTGATGGTGACTTCGACGATATCGGCGGGCATGGGGTCAATGTGCGCGGGATAGGGGGAAAGTGCAAGTCGGGGGCGGTGCACGGCTCGTCCGGCGGACCCGCCCGGCCGGCGTCAGAAGCCATGGAGGGTGATGCCCCAGGCCTTGGCCTGCTGGAGGACGGCGGCCTTGTCGAGGACGATGACCTTGCCGGCCTCGAGGGCGGCGGTGCCCAGTCCGGCCTCGTGCATGGTCTCGAGGGTGCGCAGGCCGAAGACGGGGACGTCGAAGCGGAAGTCCTGCCGGGTCTTCACGGTTTTGACGAAGAGGGTCTCGTCGGTCTTGAAGGTGCCGGCGCGGCGGAGCATCTCGTCGGTGCCCTCGAAGGCCTCGACGGCGAGGACGGTGCCCTTGCGCACGACGCAGCCCTGGCCGATGTCGAGGCGGGCGATCTCGCGGGCGATGTGGATGCCGTGTTCGAGGTATTCGGCGTCGATCGCGAGCTTGCCGGTCATGGCGCCCGGGGTGGCCAGCTGGTCGTCGAGGAAGGCGCGGGCGTCGAGCAGGGTGACGCCGAGTTTCTCGATCTCGGTGGCGATGGCGCCGAAGATCGTCTCGGCGTTGCGGCGCTTGAGGGAAAAGAGCAGCGCGGCGGCCTTGAGGTCAGGCACCAGGCCGTGGAAGAGCTTCTTGGGCTTCACCTGGCCTGCCATCAGGGCGTAGCCGGCGCCGAAGTCCTTCAGGGTGTCGAGCATCTTGCCAACCTGGCCGACGTTGAGCGTGACGCGCTCGGCCGCGGGGAAGCTGGCGATGAGTCCGGGCATGGTCTCGTCATCCATCGCGATCAGGCGCAGCGGTACGCCGGCGGCGCGAATGGCGGCGGCGGTGATGACGGGATAATGTCCGCGGCCGGCGATCAGGGCAACGGGGCGCCGGGCGTCAAAAGCGGGCGGCAGGAAGGCGGAGGGCATGGCGGAAAGGCTGCAGGACTGAAAGCTGAAGGGCTGAATCGGTCGAAGGCAAGGATGCTGAGACCGGCAGGCAAACGGCCCGCGGGAGCGGCGCAACCGCGGTGCAGCCTGGGGTGATAGGCCGCAGTCAACAGGTGTTCAGCCTTTCCGCCCTTCGGTATTCAGCCCCTAGCTTTGCGAGCCGTAATATTTCTTGTAGCTGCGGTAGTAGCGGTAATTGCTGTAATACTCGATGCGCCGCGCGGAGAGACCGTTGAGGACGATGCCGAGGAGCTCGTTCTTGCCCTCCCGCAGCTGCCGGATGTAGAGGCGGATGTGTTTCCGGTAGGCGCGGTTGAAGCGGCAGACGTAGATGACCTCGTCGGTGCGCTCGGAGATGAGCAGGGAGTCGGTGACCGCGCCCATCGGCGGGGAGTCGACGACAATGAGGTCGAAGTGTGACTTCATGGCCTCGATGAACTGGCCGAAGACGGGGGTCTCGAGGAGTTCGGTCGGGCTCTTGGAGCGGCCGCCGGAGCGGAGCAGGTAGAGGTTCTCATCGACCTTGGTGAGGCCGAGGGCCGGGTCGGTGAACGGATCGGGGGGGATGACGGCGCCGGACTCGAACCAGGCGATGAGGCCGGCCTCGTTGGTCAGCTTGAAATGGCGGTGCAGCATCGGCCGGCGCATGTCGCAATCCATGAGGAGGACGCGCTTGCCGTGGCGGGCGAACGAGGCGGCGAGGTTGCAGCTGATCATCGTCTTGCCTTCGCCCGGGATGGTGCTGGTGACGAGGATCGACTTGGGGAAATCGAGCTTGGACTGGATCTTGACCGCGCTGTAGACGCTGAGGAACGCCTCGGAGCCGGGCGAGGTGCGGTTGCTGTTGATGAGGGAGTGCTTCTCGGTGTCGGGCACGTCGCCGAGCTCGGGGATGATGCCGAGCAGGTTGGCGCCGATGAAACCCTCGATGTCCCAGGCGCTCTTGACGCGGTCGTCGAGGAAGCTGAGGCCGACGGCGACGCCGGCAAAGACGAGGAGGCCGAGGCCGATGCTGGTCTTGAGGATGTTGTGCAGGTTGGGCGTGAAGGGGGCGCCGGCCGGCAGGGCGCGGTCGAGCGGCTTGACGGGGATGTTCTCGAGGTTCTTGGAGGTGGTCGTCTGGTTGAGGCGGTCGAGGATCTGGACGTAGTTGCTTTTGGCGACCTGGGACTGGTTCTCGAGGCTCTTGAACTCGACGGAGAGGTCGCCGAGGCTGAGCTGGTCCTTCTCGGCGTCGCGGTATTCGCGCTGGTAGGAGGCCTCGGTCTCCTGGAGCTTGACATACTGGGTGCGCAGGTCGGCGATGGACTGCTCGATGCTGCGGCTGATCTGGGCGGAGACGATGTCGATGGCGTTGGCCAGGTCGACCATCTTGGGGTGCCGCTCGAGGTAGCGCTCGCTGAGGATGGACTGCTGTTTCTTCAGCTCGGCGAGCTGGGTCTTGAAGGTGGGGATGCTGCCGTAGCCGGAGATGTAGCCGATCTCGAGGAGGCTGCCGCCGGACTTCTGCATGGCCTCGATCTGGCCCAGCAGGGTCTCCACATCGAGGCGGGCGAGGCGGGCGGAGGTGAGGGTGGTGTTGATGGCGCGGAGGCGCTCGCCGACGATGTTGATGCTGTTGTCGAGGGAGACGAGGTTGTGCTTGCGGCGGTAATCCTGCAGCCGGCCCTCGGCGGCCTCGGATTCCTTGCGCAACTCCTCCGCGCGGGTGCGGAGGTAGTCGACGGCGAACTCGTTCTTGCCGCCGACGTTCTCGACGAGGTAGCGCATGAACTGCTCGACGTAGCGGTTGGCGATGAGGGCGGCGCCCTCGGGGTCGCGGTTGGTCACGCCGATGCTGATGAGGAAACTGTTGCGGATGGTGGCGATGGAGGCGCTGCCGATGAGCGAGGAGACGGCCGGGGGATTGGCGCCGGGGGCGAGGTCCTTGAGGTAGGGACGCTGGAGGATCTTGACCTCGTCGGGCGTGAGCGACTGGGCGATCATGGTCCGGAGGCGGCCGCTGTTGAGGATCTGCAGGTAGGTGTTGAGGTCGACATCGGAGCGGACGGAGGTGTCGACCACCTGCTCGTTCAGCACGACCCGCTCCGGCCGCTCGAACTGCATCGTGGCGGTGCTGGCGTACATCGGGACCTCCTGGGCCTGCCAGTAGCCGAGGGAGAGGGAGACCAGGAGCGCGACCGGCAGGGCGATCCACAGGCGCTCGCGCAGGATGATGTAATAGTCCCGCAGCGAGCGGCGCTCAATGACCTGGTTGTCATTGCCGTGCAGGGAGGGCCCGGAAGGTCTTTGCGGAGCGCTGGAGGGAAGGACGTCGGAGGCGGACATTGATGGGAATCAGATCAGACGTTCCGGCACGTACACATAGTCGCCGGCCTGGAGGAGGTAGTTGTTGTCATCGACCGTGCCTTTCTTGCCCTTGATGATGCTGTCCACGTCGACGGTGATGACCTTCTTGGTGCCGTCGGGCAGGAGGCGGGTGATGGTGACGGCGGTGCCCTTGCCGATGTCGGTGATGCCGCCGGCCTTGGTCACCAGTTCGACGACGGTGAAGGTCGACTCGATCGGGAGGGTGTAGCGGCCCGGGTTGCGGATCTGGCCCTGGATGGAGACCTCGCGCGGGGCGTACTCCTCGACGTTGATCGTGACCTGTGGATTGCGCAGGAAGCGGCCGTCCTTGTAGGCGTTCTCGATCGCGTGCTGGGCGTCGTCGACGGTCATGCCGCCGATGGCGAGCTCGCCGATGAGCGGGAGGTTGATGCGGCCGCGGGCGTCGATGCGGGTGAGGGTCGTCAGGTCCTCCTCCTGGTAGACGGCGACGCGGAGGCGGTCCGCGAGGGCCAGGGTGTGGACGTAATTTTTCTTCTCGGCGCGGCCGGTTCCGGCCGCCTGGGCCCACAGCGAAGACGCGGCGCCACCGAGCAGGAGGACGGCAAGCAGGGGGAGAAACGGGCGGGGGAGCATCATGGCGGGCGGATCAAAAGCGGCTGGAGATGTCCAGGGAATAACCCTGGCGTTCGAAGTCCGAAAAACTGACGGTGGACCAGTTACGGAAATAAGTGTAAGTGGCGCCGAGGCGCAAGTGCTCGTTGAACTTGTAATTGGCCCCGACTTCCCAGCTGAAAAAGTCATCCCGGCGGTTCGGCTGGCTGGCCCCGAGAAAAAGATTCCGGCCATAGGTCACCCCGGTGTTCAATTCCAGCTTGCGATTGAAGGCATAGCTCGCGTTGAGGCTGACGCCGGTGGAGTCGACCGACTCGCCGGTGGCGATGGTGTCGAAGTCCCGGCTGACCTGGCCGGTCAAGTTGAGCTTCCGCGTCACGGGCCAGCCGAGCGAGGCGAGGGCGTTGACATGGGTGAAGTTCTCCCCGCCGGTGCCGGCCACCTCGCGGATCTGGTAGCCCACGCGCACCGTGCCGTTCAGCTTGGCGAACAAGCCGCCGGTGGCCCCGAGATTGAACCAGTGGTCGGTGGTGTCGTTGCCGAGCGAAGTCCGGGAGATCCGGATGCGGTAGCCGGCCAGCAGGTCGAGCTTCGAGGTGTAGACATAGAACAGGTCGACGGCCTCGGCGTAATCCGTCAGGTTGGCGAGGGCCGCGTTGTCGATGTAGCGGCGCGAGAGGTACGTCGTGCCCGAGGTGACGTAGAGTTTGTCGTTGATCGGATACTTGAGATTGAGGGCGAGGGGGAAGTTCCAGGAGCTGGTGCGCAGGTTGACCGCGTTGTCGGCACGGTTTTCGCGGTAGGCGTTGACCGTGAAGGCCCCGGTGGTCCGGCCGGTGGTTTTGTCGAACTCGATGAAGAAGTTGGGGTCGAGCGCGTTCTGGCTGGTGTACTTGTCGAAGGCCTCGTACTGGAACTTCAGGGTGGCGTTCACCGCGATGATGCCGGCCCGGCGTTTCAGCTCGAGCCCGGCCGTCGTGCTCAGGCTGTAGTCGCCCCGCGCCGAGGCTTCGGAGAAGAGGTTCGAGTTGTAGGCGAAGGTCACGTTGCCGAAGACAAAGACCTGGTTGCGCGTCCCGTCGATGTTCAACAGGGCCATGCCGCGCGGCATCCCGCCGGCCAGGGTGCAGAGGGCCAGCAGGAAAATCCGGGTTGGGGGCGCAAATCTCACGAGAGGATCAGAGCAAGGCGCCTAGTTGCCGGGCAGGCGGTCGGGACTGATCACGATGTTGTTGGGGAGATCGGCCGGCACGGTGGGCTTCGCCACGATATCGCCGCCGGTGTCGCCGCCAGTCGTGGCGGAATCGAGGCCCCGGTTCGCGGACTGCTCGATCACTTCAAAGGTCACGGTCTTTTTGGCGTTGCAGGCGATGGTCACGCGGTCGTCGATCGCCTGGAGCCGGTCGGGTGGGATCGGGCCGATGGTGATGTGGGGGGGCTGGCCGGCCGAACCGTTGGTGATGACCGCGCGCTCACCCGCGGTGAGCACCTGGCCGCCGAGGTCGGTGCTGCCGCCGCGGACGGTGATGTCGCCCTCGAGCAGGTCGACGACGGTTTCGTTGGCATTTGTCTCGATCGAGACCTTGCCGCCGCGGATGTTCACCAGGGCCTGCGGGGTGCCGTAACTCATCGAACTGCCGGAGACCAGCTTGCTGGTGCAGATGCCCACGGCGCCGCGCGACACGAAGACATTGCTCTGCGAGATGGAAGGCTCGACCGGGGCGTCGGCCCCGCCCTCCCGCACGGGCCGGAACGGCTCCTGCACGAACTGGTTGATCTCCACCCGGGTGTTCTGGTCGACATACATGCCGGTGCCGTTGGAGTAGACAAAGGCATCATGCGAGTCCGCCTTGGTCTCGATGATGGTCCCGGGAGCGTCAAAGGCGGTGGCCTGCCGCGCCGCATAAATCTTGTCCCCATTCTGGATCTGGGTGTCGCCGGTCGACTCGGCCAGGTAGAGCTTGCTGGTGGGACCTTTCTTTTTCCCAAGCTGGCGCTGGGCCAGGGCACTGGGGGAACCAACGACGAGCACCGCGACGCAGGCCAGGATCAGGCGGGCAAGATTTGTTTTCATGTTGGTAGATGGAAGAGTTATTCCGATTTAGGCAGGGGGGGAATATTTATATACTACCTATGTATAATAGGGGTTATTACCTAGACACAAGTTAAATTCTTCGTTATCGGTGGATGGGAAAGCAATTCAGACCAACAGATTAAGGAGCCTGCCTTTTATGTTGATTATTCTTTTGATCGGCTTGCCGGCCAGGTGGGCTGTGATCTTGGGATTTTCTAATGCTAATTTCACGAGCTCGGCCTCGACGGCATCAGGCGCGGCGCTGATCTCGCCCCGATGCTTGCCATTCACCTGAATGACAATGGTGGTCGTGCTGGTGATAAATTTAGAGGGATCATAGGCCGGCCAGCCGGCCTGCATGATCGAACCGGATTCTCCCAGCCGGGCCCACAATTCCTCCGCGATATGCGGGGCAAAGGGGGCGAGCAGCCGCAACAGATCCAGCAGCGCCGCGCGCGGCAACGCCGGCTCCTTCTGGAGCGCATTGACCAGGATCATCATCTGGGAAATGGCGGTGTTGAAACGCAGGCCCTCGATGTCCTCGCCGACCTTGCGGATGGTTTCGTGCCGGAGCTTTTCGGTCTCGGCCGAAAGGGCGGCCGCGGCGCTCACGCGCGGGCTGGGGGCGCCCTCGGCGTCGAGGCACTCGCGCCAGACCTTGCGGAGGAAGCGGTGCACGCCCTCGATGCCCTTCGGGCTCCAGGGCTTCATCGCCTCCAGCGGTCCGAGGAACATGAGATAGAGGCGCAGGGTGTCCGCCCCGTAGGCGCGGATGATGTCGTCCGGATTGACCACGTTGCCCCGGGTCTTGGACATCTTGACGCCGTCCTCGCCGAGGATGATGCCCTGGTGAAACAGCTTCCGGAACGGCTCGGGGTGCGGCACGACGCCCAGGTCGAACAGCACCTTGTGCCAGAAGCGGGCGTAGAGCAGGTGCAGCACCGCGTGTTCCGCCCCGCCGACATAAAGATCCGGCATGCCCCAATAGTTCAGCGCGGCCGGACTGGCGATCGCCGAGGAATTCTTGGGATCGAGGAAGCGCAGGTAATACCAGCACGAGCCGGCCCACTGGGGCATGGTGTTGGTTTCGCGGCGGGCGCGCACCCAGGTGTCGCCGGCGGGCCGGGGCGCGTGGCCGGGCTCGGACTGACCCGTGGCAAAATCATACCAGATGTCGACCCAGTCCGTGGCATTGGCCAGCGGGCTTTCGCCGGTGCCGGAGGGCAGGTAGGAGGTCACCTCCGGCAGTGTGAGCGGCAAGGCCGCGGCCGGCAGCGGCAGGGCGAAGACCGTCTCGCCCCCGGCCTGATAGCTCACGTCGCGGGCGGGCAGGTCCGCGCCGAGCCGCTCCCGGGCGCGGGCATAATCCGGCGCGTTGACCCACACGATCGGCACCGGTTCGCCCCAATACCGCTGGCGCGAGAACACCCAGTCGCGCAGCTTGAACTGCACGCTGCCCTTGCCCCGGCCGCGGGCCGCGAGGTCGGCGGTGATCCGCCTCTTCGCATCCGGCCAGGCCAGCCCGTCATAGCCGGGCGAATTGACCATCGTCCCCGCGCCGACGTATGGCAGGGCGCTGTCCGCGGGATCGGCGGGCTGGATCACGCGTGTGATCGGCAATCGGTACTGCACGGCGAATTCATGGTCCCGCTCGTCATGCGCCGGGACCGCCATGATCGCGCCGGTGCCGTAGCCCATCAGGACGTAGTCGGCGACCCAGACGGGGATGCGCGCCCCGTTGACGGGATTGATTGCGTACGAGCCGGTGAAGACGCCGCTCTTGTCCTTGGCCAGGTCGGTCCGCTCCAGGTCGCTCTTGCCGGCGGCCTGCCGGATGTACGCGTCAATCGCCTTCCGCTGCTCCGGCCGGGCGAGGGCCGCGACGAGGGGATGCTCGGGGGCGAGCACCATGTAGGTGGCGCCAAACAGCGTGTCGGGCCGGGTGGTGTAGACGCGCAGGTCGCCGAGCGACTCCGGCTCGAGGCGGAACAGGACCTCGGCACCCTCCGAGCGGCCGATCCAGGCCTCCTGCATGCGCTTGGTCGAGTCGGGCCAGTCCAGCTCCTTCAGGCCGGCCAGCAGGCGATCGGCATAGGCGGTGATCCGCAGGACCCATTGCCGGAGATTGCGCCGCTCCACCGGATGGCCGCCGATTTCGGACCGGCCGTCGACGACCTCCTCGTTGGCGAGCACGGCCTTTAATTCGGGGCACCACCACACCGGGCGCTCGTCGACATAGGCGAGCCCGCGCTGGAAAAGCTGGAGGAAGATCCACTGCGTCCACCGGAAGTATTCCGGGTCGGTGGTTGCGATCTCCCGGTCCCAGTCATAGGAGAAGCCGAGCGCCTTTATCTGGCGCTTGAAATTGGTGACATTCGCGGCGGTGTTCGCCGCCGGATGCGTGCCGGTCTTGACCGCATGCTGTTCCGCCGGCAGGCCGAAGGCGTCCCAGCCCATCGGGTGCAGGACGTTGAAGCCCCGGGCGCGTTTGTAGCGGGCGAGGATGTCGGTCGCGGTGTAACCCTCCGGATGGCCGATGTGGAGGCCCGCCCCCGACGGGTACGGAAACATGTCGAGCACGTAGTATTTCGGCCGGGCCGAACCGTTCTCGGCCCGAAAAGCCTTGGTTCGCTCCCAGAAAGATTGCCAATCCGGCTCGATCTTCAGAAAGTCATAGTCTTTGCAATTGGTAGACATCGATTTGAACTTCCCACTGTGAGAGATATCCAACCACCGTCAATCATCCGCGGACTGCTCCTCGCGGCCCTGGCCGGCCTCATCCTGCCCGTGGCCGCCGGCGCGGCCATGAGCCGTGGCTTCAACCGCCTGCTGGAGGCGGTCGTCCGCATCGACGTCCGCGAGATTGAATTCGAGGACGGGGCCCGGCGGTTCACCGGCGGCATCGGCTCGGGGGTCATCATCTCCGCCGACGGCCTCATCCTGACCAACGCGCACGTGGCCAGCCCGCAGGCCGTCGAGATCTCCGTGACCCTGGCGAGCCTGGAGCGTGTCGGCGCCAAGCTTGTCGGCTGGGATCACTGGACCGACCTGGCCGTGCTCCGGCTCGACCTGAATGAGGTGCGCCGGCGCAAGCTCAGCTTCACGAGCGCGGAATTTGGCGACACTGCGGAGCTTTACTCCGGGCAGACCGTTTTTGCCGTGGGCACGCCCTACGGGCTGACCCGCACCATCACCCGCGGCATCATCTCCAACAACAACCGGCCCTTCGCGGACACCCAGGGCGTGCGCGGCTATGAGACCGGGTTGTTCAACACCTGGCTGCAGACGGACGCGGCCATCAACCCGGGCAACAGCGGCGGACCGCTGGTGACCGAGGACGGCAAGGTTGTGGGCATCAATTCCCGCGCCTACATCGGGGCCGAGAACCTCGGCTTCGCCATCCCCGCCGACATCGCGCAGCGCGTGTCGGCCGAACTTGTGCGGCATGGCTCCATCACCCGCAGCTATCTCGGCCTGGTGCCCGGTGTGCTGCAGGATCTGGAAAGATTCTACGCCCTGGAGGCGAACACCGGCCTGTTGCTCAACGGCGTGGATCCCGGCTCGCCCGCCGCCCGCGCCGGGCTCCGTGCCGGCGACGTGGTGCTGACGCTCAACGGCCGGAAGCTGGACGGACGTTTCCCGGAACAGCTGCCGCCCATCCAGCAGGCCATCGCCAGCCTTCCGGTCGGCTCGCCGGTGGCGCTTGAGGTGAAGCGCGGATCCCAGACCCTGGCGTTCACCGTCCAGACCGAGAAACTGGAGAGCCGGGTGGGGGAGGAATGGGCCTTTGAGAAATGGGGCCTGAGCGTCCGCCAGGTCACGCGAGCCTTCGCCCGCGAGAACCAGCTGGCCGACCAGTCCGGGGTCATCGTCCTGGGCGTCCAGCCGGGTTATCCGGCGGCGGAGGCGGGACTCGAACGCGGCGACATCATCACCAAGGTGGGCAGTGTGCCCGTGAGGGAACTGGCGGGGCTGAAATCGATCTACGAGTCCTTCGCGGCGAATCCGGCCCCGCAGCTCGTCGAGGCCCTGCGCGACCGCCACATCTCCCTTTACGTGATCAAGCCATGAGAATCTTCCGTGTCCTGTTCCTGCTTTCCGCCCTTGCGGCCCTCGGCGCCGCGGCCGCACCGCTCCCCGAACTTTTCAACGCGCGGCTGAAATCAGTCGTGGGCGTGGAGTTCTTCGTCCAGTCCGAGATCGACCGCCAGCCCGTCAGCGTGCTGGGCACCGTGATCGACAACCAGGGCACGATCATCCTCCCGGGGGCGGCGATCCAGCCCGGCGTGGCGCCCGCCCAGCTGCGGGATTTCAAGGTCTACCGCCCGGGCAGCACCGTGCCGGCCAATGCCGAGTACCTCGGCCAGGATGCGTTCACCGGCTGGCATTTCATCCGCGTGGAGGAAAAACTCCGGGCCGAGCTGGTGCCGATCACCGCGTATCCCGCGCTGGCCGGCGACCCGCCGGTCAGCGAGGAATGGTGGGGCATCGGCCTGCGCAACAAGGACGAGGATTTCATGCCCTACTTCCTGAGCTCCCGCGTCGCGATGCTCATGAAGCTGCCGCAAAAGACCGCCATCCTCGGCAGCGAGGTGGCCGGGCCGGGCCTGCCGGTCTTCAACGCCGCCGGCCAGTTCGCCGGCCTGGCCCTGACCTCCTTCGGGCAGAATTTCCTCGTCTTCTCCCACAATCAGAACGGCAGCCCCATCATGCTGGTCAACGTGGAGGAGAGCAGCGCGGTCATGCTGGCGGACGAAGTGCTGCCCTACCTCGGCCGCGTGCCGCAATCCGTGAGCGGCCGGCCCATCCCGTGGCTCGGGGCCTACGGCCTCCAGCCGATGGACCCGGAAGTGGCCAAGCTCCTCCGGTTGGAAAACCAGTCCGGCGTGGTGCTGAGCGACATCCTGGACGGCTCGCCCGCGGACCAGGCCGGCCTGAAGGACCGCGACATCGTCCTCGCGCTCGACGGCCAGACGCTGCCGCGGCTCAAACCCGACCACATCGTGGCCGGCTGGTTCGGCCAGCAGATCCTGCTCCGCCGCCCGGGCGACGAGCTGACTCTCTCCATCCTCCGTGGCACCGACCGGCGCGAGGTCAGGGTCCGGCTGGGCGACGAGCCCAAGCTCGTGCGCGAGGCCGACCGGCACTATTTCGAGCGGCTCGGCTTCACCGCCCGCGAATTTCTCTACGCCGACGGCCTGCTGCACCGGGTCAAGCCGGCGGACCTGCGGGGCGTGGCGGTCCACTTCGTGAAGCCGGGCGGCCCGGTGGCCGCCGCGGGACTGCGGCCGGACGACTGGATCCGCGAGATCGACGGCACCGAGATCAAAACCTACGCGGATGCCATCGCCCGGCTGGAGGCCATCGAGGCCGACAAGGACCGCTCGGAATTCGTGTTGCTTGTCAGCCGCGGCGGGGAAACGTCGGTGCTGCGCGTGAAACTCATCTGAACATGTTTACCGGCATCATTGAGGAAACCGGCCGCGTGGTCTCGTTCGCCCCCGCCGCCGACGCCTGGAAACTCCACCTCTCCGCCCGGAAGGTGCCGGTCGGGCTGGCGCCGGGCGACAGCGTCGCGGTCAACGGCTGCTGCCTGACCGTGACCGGCCGTGACGCGGCCAGCCTGTGGTTTGACGTCCTCGAGGAAACGCGCCGGCTGACCGGCTTTGCGCAGCTCGCCCCGGGGGCGGCGGTCAACCTCGAACGCAGCCTGCGTGCCGACGGCCGCCTGGACGGGCATTTCGTGACCGGCCACATCGACGGTCCGGGCCGCATCACGGTGTTCGAGCCGCGCGGCAAGGATCATTACCTGCGCGTGCAGGCGCCCGCGGAATTCGCCCGCTACCTGGTCTACAAGGGCAGCGTGGCGATCGACGGCATTTCCCTCACCGTGGCCGAGGCGGAGGGCGGGACTTTCGCCGTCTGGCTGATCCCCACGACCCTGGCGGTCACCAACCTGGCGGAGAAAAAGGCCGGCGACGCCGTCAACCTGGAATTCGATATCCTGGCGAAGTATGTGGAAAAGCTGACCGCCCTCCGCCCGCGCTGACCCCGTGTCGACCCGCGAACACCTGCTCGCCCTCAACGAGGAACTCCGCCGGCTCAAAGCCGGCGGCCAGCGCGAGGTCGCCGTCACGGATGAAAGCCTCGTCCGGCTGCGCGCCGCCATCAGTCGGGAACGCGCGACTCCACCCGCGCCCGCGGCGTCTCTCCCGCCGCCGGTCGTGGCGCTGCCCGAAGGGGACAAGGCCGCCCGCTGGGCCGCGCTGCGCGAACTCGTGGTCAACCATCCGGTGTGTCGCGCCCATGTCCGCCCCGGCAAGCAGGTGGTGCTGGGCGTGGGCAGCCTCGACGCGAAGATTTTTTTCTGCGGCGAGGCCCCGGGGGCGGACGAGGAGATCAAGGGCGAGCCGTTTGTCGGCCCGGCCGGCCAGCTGCTGACCAGGATGATCCAGGGCATGGGCCTGCAACGCGAGCAGGTCTACATCGGCAACATCATGAACTGGCGCCCCGAGATGCCGGTCGGGCCGGGCGGCGTGCAGGTTGGCAACCGCCCGCCCACGCCCGCCGAGATGAATTTCTGCCTGCCTTTCCTGCGCGCGCAGCTGGAGATCGTCCAGCCGCAGCTCATCGTGGCGCTCGGGGCCACGGCCGCGGGCGGCCTGCTCGGAGCGGGCACCTTCAAGACGCTCGGCGAGATCAAGGGCCGCTGGCACGAGTTCGGCGGCAGACCCGTCATGGTCACCTATCATCCCTCGTACATTTTGCGCAACAACAGCAACCGCTCCAAGCGCGGCATCTGGGAGGACCTGCTCCAGGTCATGGAGCGCACCGGGCTCCCGGTGTCCGAAAAGCAGCGCAATTATTTCCTGTAGCATGAAGCGAACCCCTGGTTGTCTCTGGCTGCTGCTCCTCGTCCTGCCGGCCGCCGTGCCGGCGGCCGAGACCGCGTTCGACTTCGAGGTGCTGCAGTTCCGCGCGAAGGCCCTCGCCGCGCAACCCTACCGGGAGGAGCCATCCCGCGTGCCGGGTTCGTTCCAGAAACTGAACTACGACGAGTACCGCCTGATCCAGTTTGACGGCGCGCGCGCCTGGTGGCGCCAGGACCGGCTCCCGTTCGAACTGCAGTTTTTCCATCCCGGCTGGCTCTACACCAGGACCGTGCAGGTGAACGAAATCGCGGGGCGGGAGGTCTCCCGCATCGATTTTTCCAAGCAGATGTTCATCTACGGCGGCAGGAAGCCCTGGCTCAGCTCGGCCGACATGGGGTTCGCCGGGTTCCGGATCACGTATCCGCTGAACCAGCCGGACAAGATGGACGAGGTGGCCGTCTTCCTCGGCGCCAGTTATTTCCGGGCGCTGGGCCGGGAGATGCGTTACGGGCAGTCGGCCCGCGGCCTGGCCCTCAACACGGCGGAAGCCGGCGGGGAGGAATTTCCCGTGTTCAAGGAATTCTGGGTCGAGCGGCCCGCCCCCGATGCGAAGACGCTCACGGTCTACGCGCTGCTGGACAGCCCGAGCGTCGCCGGGGCCTACAAGCTGGTCATCGCGCCGGGCGACGAGACCGTCATGCACATCCGCGCGGCGGTGTATTGCCGGAAAAACCCGAAGGTGTTCGGCATCGCTCCCCTCACCAGCATGTTTGCCCACGGCGAGAACACCGGCTGGGCGCGCAACGATTACCGCCCCGAGGTGCACGATTCCGACGGGCTGCAGCTCGAGACCGGCGCGGGCGAATGGATCTGGCGTCCGCTGGTCAACCCCCGGGCCGTGCGGACCGCGATGTTCCTGGACCAGGCCCCGCGGGGCTTCGGCCTGTGGCAGCGCGACCGGCAGTTCGAGCACTATGACGACCTCGAGGCCTATTACCACCAGCGGCCGAGCACCTGGGTCGAGCCGGTCGGCAACTGGGGGGCCGGCTCCGTGCGGCTGGTCGAGCTGCCGACGGCCGATGAGACCAACGACAATATCGTCGCCTTCTGGGTGCCGGCGCAGCTGCCGCCGGCGGGCGAACCCATCACCTTCGAGTACAACCTGCACTGGCTCGTCGAGCCGGGGCACCGGCCGCCGGCGGGCTACGTGACCTCCACCCGGCTGGCCGACGTCATGGGCCGGCCGGAGCAACGGCGCTTCGTGGTGGAGTTCGAGGGGCCGTACCTGAAGGCCCAGCCCGAGGACCCCGAGATCGAGGCCGTGCTCACTGTCGGGCCGGGGGCCACCCGGGCCGGCGGCCCGGTCGTGCAGAAAAACCGGTTCACCGGCGGGTGGCGCGTGGTCTTTGAAGTCAACCCCGACCCCGCGGCCCCCGCCGTGGAACTCCGTTGCTTTCTGCGCAAAGGCCAGCATGTGCTGACAGAGACATGGAGCTATCTCTGGAATCCCTGACCTTCCGCCCGAGCACGGGCACCCTCGGGCAGTGGAATGCCGCGTACGTGCGGGTGGAGGATTATCTGCGGGCGCACCGCATCCACAACCGGCTGCACCAAAGCCGGCTGATCCAGCTGGTGCTCGGCGCCGCGGCCCGGCGGCATGAGCAGAATCCGGCGCTGGACCCGGCGACACTGGCGATCGAGGAGACCGACCGGCTGATGGACGGGTGGTTCGCCGATCTGCTGGGCGAAAAGGACCTGCCCCACAACCGGATCGCGGCGGAGGGCCGCCTGGCCCTGCTGCTCTCCGACGCCATGGACCGCTGGCCCTTCGCCTTCCTCAATCCCCAGAACACGCCGCCGGAGTTCGTCCAGGCCGTCCGCCACAGCTCGATGCAGGCGGGTCCCGATCTCGCGGTGTCGAGCATGGTGCCGCGCGAGATCGACCTGGGCACCATCACGGAGGCGGCCGGCCAGACCCTGGAGCAGATCGAGCGGCTGCCTGTCGTCCGGATGCTCCTGCTGTGGGCGATGTTCGCCGGGGTGCTCGCCGCGGTTTTTTATGCGACACGCTGACGCATGAACCCCGCCTTCACCGTCGAGCAAACGGACCGCCACCGCGTCACCCGGCGGCGCATCACGTTTTTTTCGCTCACCTTCCTCCTGACCAGCCTGGCGACGTGGTTCATGGCCGACCTGCTCTGGCGGGACGGCATGACGGGGGTCGAGTGGGTGGTGCTGGTGCTGTTTGTCATCCTCTTCGCGCACATCGCCGTGGGCTTCAGCACGGCGCTGCTGGGGCTCTACGTGCTCAACCGCGACGGCGATCCCTACCGCATCACGCGCACGATCGAGGGCGAGACCCTGGCCAGCCTGCCGCTGGCCTCGACCGCCATCGTCATGCCCGTGTTCAACGAGGACCCCAGCCGCGTGTTCGAGGGCCTGCGCGTCATCTACCGTTCGCTGGAGCTGTCCGGCCGGCTGGAGAACTTCGACTTCTTCATCCTCAGCGACTCGAACGATCCCAACCGCTGGCTCCAGGAGGAAGTGGCGTGGGTGGAGCTGTGCAAGCAGCTCAACGGCTTCGGCCGCATCTTCTACCGGAAGCGCCGGATCTCGATCAACAAGAAGAGCGGCAATGTCGCCGACTTCCTCCGGCGCTGGGGCCGGAAGTACCGGTACCTGGCCGTGCTCGACGCGGACAGCATCATGACCGCCGAGTCGCTGCTGAAGCTGGTGGCCATGATGGAGCGCAACCCGCAGGTCGGCATCCTGCAGACCGCGCCCCGGATCGTGAACGGCGTCACGCTCTACTCGCGCCTGCAGCAGTTCTCGAACCGGCTCTACAGCCCGCTGTTCCTGGCCGGCCTGAACTACTGGCACCAGGGGGAGAGCAATTTCTGGGGGCACAACGCGGTCATCCGCGTCGCGCCGTTCATGGACTACTGCTGCCTGCCCGAGCTGCCGGGGCGGGCGCCGTTCGGCGGACGCATCCTCAGCCATGATTTCGTGGAGGCGGCGCTGATGCGCCGGGCGGGCTGGAGCGTGTGGCTGGCCTTCGATCTCGACGGCAGCTATGAGGAGGGGCCGCCGACCCTGATCGACAGCGCCAAGCGCGACCGGCGCTGGTGCCAGGGCAACCTGCAGCACAGCTGGCTGCTTTTCGCCCGCGGCTTTCACCCGGCCAACCGGGTGCACCTGCTGCAGGGCATCATGGGTTACCTGGCCTCGCCGCTGTGGATGCTCTTTCTCCTCATGAGCAGCATCCAGATCTTCCGCGAGGTGCAGTCCGGCAGTTACGTGCACTATCACGCCGAGATCTTCACCTCGGTGTTCGGCTTCGTGATCGAGGTGCCGGAGGCCCTGGCGCTGTTCATCTTCACCATGCTGCTGCTGTTCCTGCCGAAGATGATCAGCGTGGTGATCGAGGTGAAGCACGGCCGGGCGGATGCCTATGGCGGGAAGACGCGCCTGATCCTCAGCGCCGTGCTCGAGGCCGTGGGGTCGGCCCTGCTGGCGCCGATCAACATGATGTTCCATGCGAAGTTCGTGCTCTACATCCTGCTGGGGCAGGGGGTGGGATGGGTGACACAAAAGCGGGAGGCGAGCGAGGACACCGACTGGCGGGAGGCGATCATCACGCATTCCATCCAGACGCTTTTCGGCGTCGTCTGGGGCGTTTCGGCCTTCATCCTGGTCCCGTCGTTTTTCTGGTGGCTGAGCCCGGTGCTGGCCGGGCTGGTGCTGTCCGCGCCGCTGTCGATTTTTCTCGGCAAGGCCAGTTTCGGGCGCCGGGCGCGCGAGCTGGGGCTGTTTCTGACGCCGGAGGAGACCCGGCCGCCGCCGGAACTCGACAGCCTGCACCGGCACCTGGAGGAGTGTTACCAGCTCATGCAGCCCATCCCGCAATTGCGCGCCGACTACGGGCTGCTGCAGGCGGTGCTCGATCCCTACGTGAACGCCGTGCACGTGTCGCTCCTCCGCCAGCGCCAGGGCAGCCACGCGGTGCGCACCTACTTTGTGGACCTGCGGAAGCGGCTGCTGGCCGAGGGCCCGGCGAAGCTGACGCACCGGGAGAAGATGGCGCTGCTGCTCGACGCCGAGTCCATGATCTGGCTGCACGAGCAGCTGTGGAAGCAGCCCGCGGAGCAGCTCGCGGAGTGGTGGCGGCTGGCAATGCGCCAGTACAACGTGCTCACGGCCACGCCGGTGACAGCGCTGTACCGCTAGGCCTTATTATTGAAACGGCAGCCGTTCCGATGGCCATGGGTAGGGCTGGACCTTGTGCTCCAGCCGTGCACGGGCTGGCTGGGCGAAGACGCGGCTGCACCAAGGTGCTGCCCTGCGGTCTGAACTCAGCGGTTATTTTAACGGCCCTGGCCGGCACCCCGGGCGACCCGCTCACTCCACGTTTGCGTAGGCGCTGACCACGACGTCGTGGCCGGAATTTTCCCGGCCGAAGACCCGGATGGCGGCGCTCGCGGGCCGGGCCGTGCCGCGGGGTGTGACATGGAGCCGGTAATGCCGGCCGGCGGCCACGGTCTCGAGGCTCGCCGTGAAGTCGCCGTTCGTGGCCACGGCCTCGGCGAAGGTGATCTCGAGGCCGGCGTGGGCGGTGACCTCGACGGTTTTTTCCACGGCCGGGTCGTTCACCTTCCAGGCCACGCTGCGCGGAGCCAGGAGCGCGATCTCGGGGACCTCGATCCGCACGGTCAGCCTTGCGGGCGCGGGCGAATCGTCCGTCACGACCGTGATGATGCGCTCATACGGGCCGGCGCGGTCGCCGATGGTGAAGCTGGCCTTGATCGTGCCGCGGGCCCCCGGCGCGTAGGTTTTCCGGTCGGGGTCGGCGGCCAGGCAGTCACAGTTGGTCTGCACGTCGAGGATCCGCACCGGCGTGACCCCGATGTTCTTGAACTCGAAGACGACGTCCTGGGTCGCCTGGAAGGGCACGGTGCTGACGGACACGGTGACGGCCTTCCACTCCAGCGCGGCGCCGCGCAGGGCGAGCAGGGCAAACAGGGCGACGAGCCGGCAATGACGGGCAAGCATGGCCGAGGGGAGCGCGGAAACGCGCTCAGGGGCAAGCGGCGATTTCCTTCAGGGCCTGGACCACGTGGACGTATTCGGACTTGAGCTCGGGCAGGAGCGGGGCGGTGGCGGGGCAGTTGGCCGCCTTCGCCAGCCGCTCGATCTCCTGGGCGAGCTGGGCGAAACGGGTCGCGCCGAAGTTGCTGCTGCTGCCCTTGATGGTGTGCGCGGCGCGCATCAGGGCCGGGGCGTCGCCGCGGGCCAGGGCGGCCTCCAGCTCGGTCAGGCGCAGGGGCGTGTCCTGGAGATAGATCTCCACGAGCTCGCGCAGGAAGGAACCATCCGTGTCCGGGCTGAGCGAACGGAGCGACTCGATGGCGGCGGGATCCAGGGTCTGGGTGTCAGGCATGGGAGGAATCAGGTGGCCCATTCGAAGGAGGTGTTCTGCTCGATTTCCTCGATGGTGGTAAGGCCCAGCAGGACCTTGCGCAAGCCATCATAACGGAGGGGCTTGAAGCCGATGCGCGCGGCGGCGCGGGTGATTTCCTGGGCGCTCTTCCGCTCGGTGATCATCTGGCGGATCTCCTCGGTGATGAGCACCAGCTCGTGGAACGCCACCCGGCCCCGGTAGCCGGTGTTGCGGCAGTGCGCGCATCCGCGGCCCCGGTAGAACGGCACGTCGGTGAGGCCCTCCTCCTGGAAGTAGCGCAGCAGGGTCTCCCGCGGCGGATAATAGGCCTCCTTGCACTTTTCGCAGATGCGGGCCGCCAGGCGCTGGGCGAGCACGCCGATGACCGACGGGGCGACCATGTAGGGTTCGACCCCGATCTCCATCAGCCGGACGATCGCCTGGGCGGCGGTGTTGGTGTGCAGGGTGGCGAGCACGAGGTGGCCGGTGAGCGCGGCCTCGGTGGCGATCTTCGCGGTTTCCAGGTCCCGGATCTCGCCGATCAGGATGACGTCGGGATCCTGCCGCAGGAAGGAGCGCAGCAGGGTGGAGAACTTCAGGTCGATGTGGCCGTTGACCTGGCTCTGGTTCACGCCGGCCATCTGGATCTCGACGGGATCCTCGATGGTGGAGATGTTGATGCCCGGCTGGTTGATCTCGTGCAGCGCGGAATACAGCGTCGTGGTCTTGCCCGAACCGGTCGGGCCGGTCACGAAGACGATGCCGTTCGGGCTCTGCATGAGCCGCTTCAGCGGCTGCAGGATCGGCTGGGAGATGAGCATCTTGTCGAGCGTCATCATGGCCTTGCGTCCGGTGGAGGCGAGGATGCGGATGACAGCCTTCTCGCCGTTGACCGTGGGGATGCACGAGAAGCGGAAGTCCGCCTTGTTGGTGCCGATCGAGACCGAGAAGCGGCCGTCCTGCGGGAAGCGGGACTCCGAGATGTTGACGCTGCACAGGATCTTCAGGCGGGTGATGACCGGGCGGTGCAGCTTGCGGGAAAAGGTGATGACCTCGCGCATCATGCCGTCGACGCGGAAGCGGATGCGCGTGTGGCTCTCGAGCGGCTCGATGTGGACGTCGCTGGCGCGCTCGCGCAGGGCGAAATAGATGATCTCGTCCAGCACCTTGATCAGGGATTCCGACTCGGCCACGGCGTCGAGGCGACCGCCGACGATCTCCGGCCGGTTGAAGATGGTGTCGCGCTCCAGGTCGGCGAGGCTGTCCGCCAGGGTCTTTTCGGTGCAGTAGTGGATCGAGATGGCGTCGTCGATCTCGCAGGGCAGGCTGAAGACGGGGCTGATGGTGATCTGCGCGATCTGCTCCAGGCGGCGGATGAGGTCGGTGTTCCGCGGCGTGGCCATGGCCACGGTGAGCACGCTGTCGATGACGTACAGTCCGATGGCGCGGGCCTTTTTCGCGATCTCAGCCGGGATCTTCGCCACCGCCTCCTCCATGATGGCCGAGGCGAGGACGTCGACGTAGGCGATGCCGATCGCGTTGGCCCACTGGCGGGTGGCCTCATCCTTGGAGAGGTGCTTCTGGTCGATGAGCGCCTGCAGGTGCGCCAGCGAGCCCGCGCCGTGCTGCAGCCCCGTGGCCTCCAGTTCGGCCTCGTAGTCGAAATTGGGCAGCCGGCGGATCAGCTGGAGGAATTCACTGTTTGCGGTTTCGGGAGGCACGGCGGGGACGGTTTTTCTGGAAGAGTTTCGCGATCTCGAGCTGGTCGAGCTTTTCCGTGGCGAAGGCCGGGGAATTCCGCTCCAGCTGGACCTCACGGAGCAGGTCGGGGAGGGAATAGCGCACCTCGGCGATGAGCGGGAAGGACGCTGGCGTGGGATCGGTGGCGGGGGAGATCATGCGGGCAGCTGGCTGGGGGCGGGCAGGGGATCCTCGCCGAAGCAATCCTGCATGATCGCCTGCAGCTGCGCCGCGAGCTCATCCTTGGGCGTGTCCTTGCGGATGTAGCCGAGCGCCCCCAGCCGCACGCAGTCCTCGATGGTCTGGCGGTTGGCGAGCGAGGTGAGCATCACGACATTGGCCTCCGGATCGGCCTGCAACAGCCGCTCCAGGGTCTGGATCCCGTCCAGGTTGGGCATGTTGACATCGAGCAGGACGAAGTCGGGCTTTTCCCTCGCGTACAACTCCAGGGCCACAAGGCCGTCACCGGCCTCCACGATGGTCGGCCGGCTGAATTTCTTCAGCACCAGGCCCACAAATTTGCGGATATGGGCCTCGTCGTCGACAAGAAGCACTTTGCCGTCGAAGTTCATGCGGTTACGGGCAGGGTGAATTTGAAGGTGCAGCCCCCATCGGGTTCGTTATCGGCACAAATGCTGCCACGGTGAGCCACGATTATCTTTTTGCAGATGGCGAGGCCCAGTCCCGTGCTCTGCTCGCCCCCGGTCGGCTTGACCGACGTGCGGCCGAAATCCCGGAACAGCTTGCCACGCTCGGCCTCGGGGATGCCGGGTCCCTGGTCGCGGACCCCGACCGAGACCCGCCCCGGTGTGGTCTCCAGCGTCACGCGGATGACCGAGTTGGGCGGGGAGAACTTGCTCGCATTGCTCAGGAGGTTGTCGACGACCTGCTTGATTTTTTCCGGATCGAGCGGCACCCGGGCGGCGCCGGCGCCATGGGGAAACTCGATGCGGGTGCCTTTTTTGGCCGCGTTGATGTTCGCCAGGTTGACGGACTTGGCGATCAGTTCGCCGAGCGAGGTCGGGACGGGGTGGACTTTCAGCTCGCCCGATTCGATGACGGAGAAGTCGAGCAGCTCGTTGACCAGCGTGAGCATGGACTGGCTGGCGGCGTGGATCGTGCTGACCAGGTCGAGCTGTTCCGCCGTAAGCGTGCCGACCGTGCCGTCACTCAGGAACTCCGCCAGCGCGCGGATGGAGGCGAGCGGATTGCGCAGGTCATGGGCGGCCATGCCCAGCAGCCGGTTCTTGTCTGCATTGGCATGGCTGAGCTGTTCCACCAGCCGGTTCTGCTGCTCGTGGAGCAGGCGGTTTTGCAGGTGGATCCGGATGCGCGCGAGCGCCTCCTTGGGACGGAAAGGCTTGGGCAGGTAGTCGACGCCGCCCGCCTCCAGCCCCTCGACCACGTCCGCCGTCTCATTCTTCGCCGTGATGAAGATCACGGGAGCGCACAAATCACCGTATTTTTGCCGCAGCTGGCGGCAGGTCTCAAAGCCATTGATGCCCGGCATGATCACGTCCAAAAGCACCAGATCCGGCTGGAAACGCGCGTATTCCTCGATCGCCGTCTCACCGGAATTGGCCTCGGCCATCGCCAGGCCTTCAGGCTTAAGTATGCCCGCCAGGATCCGAAGATTCAAACGGTCGTCATCAACCAGGAGTACCTTGCGGTCCTTCAGGTTCTGTTGATGCGCAAAGCACGGCACGTTGACGGGCATTGCCACTGAGATCGACACAACCCGGCAGCACCTGAGGGGTTTTTACCAATCCAGGACTTTTTCGTATCATGAAATGCGCATGCGTTGATATTGTACTTGCGCCCGGGCTATTGCCGGTCTTTTTCTAGGGACTCCTATGGCAAAATCATTCGTCTTTTCATCCGAGTCGGTTGGCGAAGGTCACCCCGACAAAGTCGCCGACCTCATCTCCGACAGTGTCCTCGACGCCTGCCTGGCCCAGGACCGGCACAGCCGCGTCGCCTGCGAGACCATGGTCAAGTCCAACATGGTCATCCTCGCCGGGGAGATCACCACCAAGGCCAAGCTGAACTACGAGTCCGTCGTGCGCGATGCCATCCGCGAGATCGGCTACGTCAACATCGACGACGTGTTCCACGCCGACACGGTTTTCATCAACAACTACCTCACGAAGCAGTCACCCGACATCGCCCAGGGCGTCGATGCCGTGAAGGTGACCGGCAAGAAAAAGGCCGAGCAGGGCGCCGGTGACCAGGGCCTGATGTTCGGCTACGCCTGCAACGAAACCCCCGAGCTGATGCCCACGCCGGTGATGTTTGCCCACCGCCTCGGCCGGCTCCTGACCAAGATCCGGAAATCCGGCAAGGCTCCGTGGCTCCGGCCCGACGCCAAGTCCCAGGTCTCGATCCGCTACGAGGACGACAAGCCCGTCGAGGTCGTGAACGTCGTCATCTCCACCCAGCACACGCCGGAGGTCACCCACAGCCAGATCGAGAATTACCTCATCGAGCACGTCATCAAGCAGGTCATCCCGGCCCGCATGCTGACCAAGAAGACCCAGTTTCTCATCAACCCCACCGGCCGTTTCGTCGTGGGCGGCCCGCAGGGCGACTCGGGCCTCACCGGCCGCAAGATCATCGTCGACACCTACGGCGGCTGGGGCCGCCACGGCGGCGGCGCCTTCTCCGGCAAGGACCCCTCCAAGGTCGACCGCTCCGCCGCCTACATGGCGCGCTGGGTCGCGAAGAACATTGTCGCCTCCGGCCTCGCCGAACTCGCCGAACTCCAGGTCGCCTACGCCATCGGCTATCCCGATCCCGTCAGCGTCTACGTGGACACCATGGGCACGGGCAAGGTTTCCGACGAGAAGATCGCCAAGGCCGTCACCAAGGTCTTCGGCTTCAAGCCCGCGGAGATCATCAGCCAGCTCAACCTGCTCCGCCCGATTTACCGCCAGACCACCAACTACGGGCACTTCGGCAAGGCCGGACTCCCGTGGGAACAGACCAACAAGGTCGCCGCCCTCCGCGCCGCCGCTCAATAACCTCCGAACCCTCCGTCCCATGCCCACCGCCTCCACCGCGCCGAAAGCGCACGATCATCACGTCAAGGACATCACTCTCGCCGAGTGGGGTCGCAAGGAAATCTCCGTCGCCGAGCACGAGATGCCCGGCCTGGTTTCCGTCCGGAAAAAATTCGGCCCGGCCCAGCCCCTGCAGGGCGTCCGCATCACCGGCTCGCTCCACATGACGATCCAGACCGCGGTCCTCATCGAGACGCTGAAGGCCCTCGGCGCCGATGTGCGCTGGTGTTCGTGCAACATCTTCTCGACCCAGGACCATGCCGCGTCCGCCATCGCGGCGACGGGCACGCCGGTGTTCGCCTGGAAGGGCGAGACCCTCGAGGAGTACTGGGACCTGACCCTCCGCGCCATTTCCTTCCCGGGCGGCAAGGGCCCGCAGCTCGTCGTCGACGACGGCGGCGACGTCACCCTGCTCATCCACAAGGGCTGCGAGCTCGAGGAGGGCAGCGACTGGGTCAACACCCCGTCCGGCTCCCACGAGGAACAGGTCATCAAGAACGTCCTCAAGCGCGTCCACAAGGAGGACCCGCTGCGCTGGACGACCATCGCCAAGGAGTGGCGCGGCGTCTCCGAGGAGACCACCACCGGCGTCCACCGCCTCTACCAGATGCTCGAGAAGGGCAAACTCCGCGTCCCGGCCATCAACGTCAACGACTCGGTCACCAAGTCCAAGTTCGACAACCTCTACGGCTGCCGCGAGTCGCTCGCCGACGGCCTCAAGCGCGCCACCGACGTCATGATCGCCGGCAAGGTCGCCTGCGTCTGCGGCTACGGCGACGTCGGCAAGGGCTCCGCCTTTTCGCTCAAGGGCTTCGGCGCCCGCGTCATCGTCACCGAGATCGACCCCATCAACGCCCTGCAGGCCGCGATGGAGGGCTTCGAGGTCAACACGATCGAGTCCACGCTCGGCACCGCCGACATCTACGTGACCACGACGGGCAACAAGGACATCATCACCCTGGAGCACATGCGCCAGATGAAGGACCAGGCAATCGTCTGCAACATCGGCCATTTCGACAACGAGATCCAGGTCGACAAGCTGAACACCTCCGACGCCCGGCGCACCAACATCAAGCCGCAGTACGACCTGTACACCTTCCCCAAGGGCAACAGCATCTACCTGCTCGCCGAGGGCCGCCTCGTGAACCTCGGCTGCGCCACCGGCCACCCGTCGTTCGTCATGTCGAACAGCTTCACCAACCAGACGCTCGCCCAGCTCGACCTCTGGAAGAACAAGGACGGTTACAAGGTCGGGGTCTATCGCCTGCCGAAGCACCTCGACGAGGAGGTCGCCCGCCTGCACCTCGAGAAGATCGGCGCCAAGCTCACGACCCTCACGAAGGCCCAGGCCGAATACCTCGGCGTCCCGGTCGAGGGGCCGTACAAGCCCGAGCATTACCGCTATTGAATCGGAGTCCGACTCAATGGCGTCCGCCGCAGCCTTGGCGAAGGCGGACCGAAAGCACATGAATCGTTCGTCCAAGTTTTCGCCCAGACGCCGCGGCTCACCCCGCGGTTTTTTTTTGCGGTTCCGCCACTCAACCCTCAACGCTCAACTCTCAACCACGGCGCGAAGCGCCGCCCACCATGGCCACCCTCATCGCCAAACCCACCGTCATCGCCGCCGCGGGCAACAAGCCCAAGCTCATCGAGGAATTCTTCGGCCATGTGAACAGCGGCACCGCCGCCACCAGCATCGCGCGGATGCGCAGTCCGGGCGGCTGGGTCGAACCCGGCCAGACGCCGGAGTTCGACGAATACACCGTCGTCCTGCGCGGCGAGCTGCAGGTGAAGACGAAGGCCGCCACGCTCACCGTCAAGGCCGGGCAGGGCGTCCACACGCCGAAGGGTGAATGGGTCCGGTACAGCACGCCGCACCCCGACGGCGCCGAATACCTCGCCGTCTGCCTGCCGGCCTTCGCCCCGGCCAACGTCCATCGCGACGCGTGAGTTTGCCCCGCCACCTACGGAGTCAGCGGGCGACCAGGTCGTAACTCCCACGCCGCCGCCGCACGCGCAGCCTGGCGCCAAACAGCCGTGACATCGCACCGGACGTGAGCACCTGGCGGGGTGTACCGTCCGCCACGATCCTTCCGCCCTTCATCAGGATCACCCGCCCGATCTCCGGGATCAGGTCGGTAATATGATGCGTGACCAGGATCAGGGTTTTGCCCGACCGGGCCAGCTGGCGCAGCACCTGCTGGAAATCCCGGACCGCGCCGGGATCGAGGCTGTTGGTCGGCTCGTCCAGGATCAGCGCCGCGGGATCGTGCACGAGGGCGCGGCCGATGATGGCGCGGCGCTGCTCGCCGGAGGACATGGCCGCGAGCGGCCGGCGGGCGAGATGACTGATCTCCAGGAAACGGAGGATGGCCCGGGCCCGGCGCTCGTGCGCCGGGGTCACGCGGTGGTGCGGCCAGAGCCCGAGGCTGTTGAAATATCCCGACAGCACCAGGTCCCGCGCCGTCACCTCGCGGGCCGTGACCTCGTGCGACAGATTCTGCAGCAGGTCGAGCGCGACGATCCCGATCTGCCGGAGCACCTCTTCGAGCGCCCAGTCATCCTGGCCCGCGAGGCGGTAACGGGAACCGGCGGTCGCCGCCCGGGGGTAGAGTTCGCCGGTCATCAGTTTGATCAGCGTGGACTTGCCGGAACCGTTCGGGCCGAGGAGGGCGAGGTGTTCGCCGGGACGCACTTGCAGCGAAAACCTGTGCAGCACGGTCCGGTCTCCCCGGAGTACGGTGAGATTCTGAAAATCGATCAACAAAGGAGCAGGATGGTGTGCCATGGACAAATAGCCCTTGAATTTTCAGGAGGCGGTTGTTTGCTCGTCAACCTGCTTCTGGAGAGGTGGCCGAGTGGTTTAAGGCACATCTTTGCTAAAGATGCGTAGCGCTAAAACGTTACCGAGGGTTCGAATCCCTCCCTCTCCGCCAGCCTTTGCTCTGCGAGCCCGAAGAATTTCCAGAATACACCGTGTTGCACTGGTCGGGCAAGAGCCGATAGTCTGCCTCGAGGTTTTGGGCCGCGTGTTGGATCTTACCCTGCGATTTATGTCACCATTCATGTCACCTGCCTCCCTTTTCTTTCGGCTGACTCGGGGCGCATCGTCCCTCCTGCCCTTGGCCGTGGTTGTAACCGGGGCGTCATTGCTTTTGCCGGCGGCCGGTTCCGCCCAGACACCGCCCGCCGCGCCCACTGGCGCCGTCGTGGAGGAACCCGGGGTCGCGGGCCCCGCGACCGCACCCGGTGCGACCGCCCGGCCGCCGCGCGATACCCCGGAAATGGTTGCCGCCGCGTTGCAGGGTATTCCCGCCGTGCCCCCGGGGCCGTTTGGGGAATCGTGGGAGTCCATCGGGCGGAATTACCAGGACCCGGACTGGTTCCGCGACGACAAGTTCGGCATCATGATGCACTGGGGCATCTACTCCGTCCCGGCGCACGGCAGCGAATGGTATGTCCGCTACATGTATGGCGGCAACGTCCTTGCGGGCGACGGCGGCGGCAATGCCGCCATCGTCCGGTGGCACACCGAACATTTCGGACCCCCGACCCGGTTTGGCTACAAGGATTTTCTCCCGCTGTTTACCGCGGCCAGGTGGGATCCCGCCGCCTGGGCCGCCCTGTTTCGTCAGGCCGGCGCCAGATACGTGCTCGTGCCCGGCGAGCACCACGACGGCTTTTCCAACTGGGACAGCGCGATCAACCCCTACAACGCGAAAAACTACGGGCCGCATCGTGACCTGGACGGCGAACTCATCGCGGCGTTGGAAAAGGCGGGTCTCAAGACCGGCATCTCCGATCACTCCAGCTTCCATTTCGCCTTCATCCCCGCGCTGTCCGGCAGCGACCAGTACGACCCCAAGTGGGCGGCTTTTTACAGCGTCGCCGACCGCAGCGAGGCGGCCCGGATCAAATTCATGCACGACTGGGTGGCGAAGCGGATTGAAACCATCGATAAATATCATCCCGACATGCTCTGGTTCGACATGAACACCGACCATGCCTGGGATCCGCTCAAGATCCGCGTCGCCGCCTACTACTTCAACCGTGCCCGGCAATGGGGGAAGGAAGTGGCCATCAGTGCCAAGCAGGCGGCGTGGGTCACGGGCCAGATCATGGACTACGAGCGCGAGGGGCGGTCGCCGATGGAGCTGACCGACTGGATCTGGCAGCCCGATGATCCCATCACCAACAAGTTCGGCTATGTGGAAGGGCAGAAGCCTTATCCCGCGGACCAGTTTGTCTGGAAGATCATCGAGAACGTGAGCAAGAACGGCAATCTCCTGCTGAACATCTCGCCCCGCGCGGACGGGACCATCCCACAGGAACAGCAGGACGTGCTGCTCGCGATCGGCCGCTGGCTCGGCGTGAACGGCGAGGCGATCTACCGCACGCGCCCGTGGATCAGATATGGCGAGGGTCCCGCCGCCGAGGCGGCGGCGGCGGCAATGGTCGCGGCCCGCGCGAAAGGTTTCGCCGGCCGGACCAACGGACAGAACCAGGGCAACCAGGTGGTTGGCGGCGGCGGGCTGCCGCGCCAGGGCTACACGCCGCAAGACATCCGTTTCACCCGGCACGGCGACACGCTCTACGCGACCGTCATGAGCTGGCCGGGTGAGGAAGCCGTCATCACCTCGCTGGCGACCGGGCGGGCTCCGCCGGGAAAGATCACGCAGGTCGAGCTGCTCGGTCACGCGGGCGCGCTCGCGTTTACGCAGGACAATACGGGCCTGCGCGTGAAATTCCCCGCTGAAAAACCCTGCGACTATGCCTACGCCCTGAAAATCACCGGCCTGGAACCCGGTCCTTCGGCCCCGTGATCTTTCCCGTTTGCCCCCTATCCCATGCGCGGAAGACTCCTCCTGTCATGCCACCTGCCTTTCATCGGGGCTGCCCCCGGGAACTGGGCTTCGACGGCGTACCCAGCGAACACGAGATCGCCCCTTATGAAAACCCCGCTTGAAAAACTTTTCCCGGCCGGGGCGAGTCTGGCTGTCTACCTTCTCCTGGCCGGCGCGACGACGGCGCAGATTCCCCCGGCCGCCGGCCAGACTCCACCCCGGCCCCCGCCGCCGGGCGCGTTCAGCAATGCCAGTCCGATCCTGTTTCGCGAAGGGGGCGCCGGTCTGCCGCCGTATCCGGTGCTGGTCCGCGAGGAAACACCGCCGGTCCGCGCCGCCCGCCTGCAATGGTTTCACGACGCCCGCTTCGGCATTTTCATCCACTGGGGTGTCTACGCGGTGCCGGGCCGGGGCGAATGGTACATGAGCAACGCCAAGGTGCCAGTCGCGACCTACCGGGCCTTCGCCAAGGACTTCACGGCCGCCCGCTACGATCCGTCGGCCTGGGCCGCGCTTTTTGCGGAGGCCGGGGCGAAGTACATGGTCATCACCGCCAAGCACCACGACGGCTTCACCCTGTACGACTCGAAGGTTTCCGCTTGGAATGCCGTGCGGGCGTCCGCCGCCCACCGCGATCTGCTGCAACCCCTGGCCGACGCTGTGCGCGCGCGCGGAATCAGGTTCGGGCTGTACTACTCGCAGTCGCAGGACTGGAACAATCCGGGCGGCGGCACGGGCAACCGGCTGCCGTGGGACGAGGCGCAGAAAAAGGGATCGTTCGACGATTATCTCGCGAACATCGCGGTCCCCCAGGTCCGGGAGCTGCTGGTAAAATATCATCCGGCGTACCTCTTCTGGGACACCGAGTATGCCATGTCCCCGGAGCGGGCCCGGCCGTTCTTTGACCTCACGTGCCAGGATCCCGGGCTCATCATCAACAACCGGCTCGGCGGCGGCGTGCTGGGTGACACCGCCACCCCGGAGCAACGCATCGCCCCGGATGCGCTGGGCCGCCAGTTTGAGGTGTGCATGACCATCAATGATTCCTGGGGCTACCACGCCGGGGATCTGCGGTGGAAGTCTGCGCAACAGCTCATCCGCAATCTTTCGGACATTGTGAGCAAGGGCGGAAATTATCTCCTGAACGTCGGTCCGACCGCCGAGGGCGTCATTCCCGAGCCCGAGGTTGAGCGGCTGCGCGCGATGGGTCGCTGGCTGCACACCAACGGCGAGGCCGTCTACGGCACGGAAGCCGGCCCCTATGCCCGGCCGCCGGCCTGGGGGCGCATGACGCAGCGGTTCAAGCCCGGCGGCACGACGCTTTACGTGCAGGTCTGGAACTGGCCGGTGGATGGAAAAATCGTTCTGCCCGGCGTGCAGCAGGCCGCGCTGTCCGGCCGCATGCTGGCCGGCGGCGCGGTCGTGACCGCCGCACTTTCACCCGCGGGGCTGGTGGTGACGCTGCCCGGTTCCGCGCCGGATCCGGATGTGTCGGTGGCGGCGCTGGAATTCTCGGGACCCGTGAGCGTGGTCGAAGCCGGTGCCAGGCCCGCGGATGCCTCCGCCGGCGGGACGCCGCTCGATCCGAGCGGGGGGCAGCCGCCAAAATAAACGACGCGGCGTCGCTCCCGCCCGCTCCGCCCTTGCCCGTCACTCGGCGACCTTGAAGTCGGTGAGCTGCCACGGGCGCTGCCTGACCTCGGCGCAGCTTTCAGCGAAGGCCCCGATCTCGGCGGCGGAGAAAAGCAGTCCGCCGTTCCGCGCACTGCGCGCGGCGAACTGCGCCGCGGCCTGGCCCGGCAGGCGGCAGGCGTCGTTGCCGTGGCCGAGGATGTCGGCGAGGACGGCCTGCACGTTTTCCACCTGGCTGCGACCCCGCGCAAACGCGCCGCCGCTCATCGCGTCGGGATGCCAGACCTGGAAGAAAAACGTGCAGGTGCGCTTGTCCTCGCTCGGCTGGTTCCACCGGTTGCGGAGCGTGGGCAGCGAGCCGCCGATGAAGGCCCCGACGATCTCGTTCACCAGCGAGAGGCTGTAGCCCTTGTGCCCGCCGAACGGCAGCAGGTATTTCACCTGCTGCGGGTCGGTCGTGGGCCGGCCGTTGGCGTCCACCGCGGCGCCGTCCGGGAGCGGCCGGCCCTCGCGCGCCAGCTGCTGGATGCGGCCCATGGCGATCACGGAGGTGGCCCAGTCGATCACCACGGGGTAGCCGATGGCCGGGGTGGTGGGAAAGCCCCACGAATGCGGATTCGTGCCGAGCGTCGGAAACCGGCCGCCGTAGGGCACGACCTCGGCGACCGCGGCCGTGCAGTTGGTGTAGGCCAGGTAGCCGCGCCGGGCGGCCTCCAGCACGTAACCGCCGCCCCAGAGATAATGGAAGGCGTTGTCGACGGACACCATGCCGATGCCGTAGCGGTCCGCGAGCCGGATGGCGGTCTCGATCGCGGCGTAGGCGGTGGCCTGGCCGTGCTTGCGGTTCGCATTCCAGACCTGCGCGCCGCGGAACCGGGTCGGGACCTTTTGGATTTTCGCCCGGGGCACGCAGCCGCCGGCGGCGGAGCCGATGGCGTGGTCCAGGTGCAGCGCCTTGATGCCGGCGTGGGTCCGGACGCCATGGCGCGTGGCCTCGGCGGCCAGGCGGGCGCCGGCCGCGGCCTCGGCGCGGGAATAGCCGCGTTTCCGGAAAACCGCGGCGATGAGCGCATCATGCTGCGCTGCGGGGACGACATGGAAGGTTTCGGACATAAATAAGCATGGCAGACAGGGGCTGCGCCGGAGGCCGTCAGAATTTGTAGGTCAGCGACACGCGGAAGTTGATGGGCAGGCCGGGCACCTGCACCAGTTCACTGCGCGAGGCGTAAATGTATTTTTGGTTGAAGACGTTGTCGATGTTCAGCTGGTAGGTGATCCGCCGGGTGGCATAGCTGAGGCTCGCGTCGGTGATCGTCCGCGCCGGCAGGTAGCCGTAGAAGACCTGGCTGCCGGAGTTGTCATCGATGGCGCGCTTGCCGAGGTAGCTGGTGCCCACGCTGACGGAAAATCCCGCCCCGGGCCCGGCGGTGAACTTGTAGCGGCCCCAGACGGCGAAGGTCTGTTGCGCGACATTGTTCACGGGAATGGTGCGGTGCACCCGGCCGTCGCCCGGCTGGATGATCTGGTTCCACGGGGCGGCGAGCTCGATGTGGGCCTTGAAGTCCGCGAACGAGCCGATGACGTCGAAATGCCGGTTCACGGACCAGGTGAAATCGCCGTCGATGCCGCGCGAGGTCTCGCCGCCGACGACGATGTTGGACGGCGGGTTCGTCTGCGGGAACGGGTTGACGATGTTGTTGAACTGGACGACGTCGAAATATGCCGCGTTGAACGTCAGCCGCTGGTCCAGCCAGCTCGTCTTGAGGCCGATTTCCTTCTGTTCGCCCTGGGAAGGCGGCAGCAGCCCGCTGGTGCCGTCGGGGCGGATGCCAAAGCCCGTGAACGCAAAATTTCTCGCGTCGCCGTAGAAGATGGAGACATGCGGCAGCGGCTTGAGCAGGAGGCCGTACTGCACCAGGTTCTTGTACGCGACCGAGTCCGGAAAGACGTTGCTGTCCGCCGCGGCGGCGTCCGTGACCTGGTTGTAGTTGTTCTGCACGCGCGCGCTCTCGTAGCGGCCGCGGGAGGCGCCGAGGTTTACGATCACGCGACCCTGCAGGAACGTCGCGGTCTCGAGTGCGAACAGCTTGCCGAAGTTCTGGCTGATGTGGTTGGTGGTCACCGGCGGCTGGTTGAAATTCACCGCGACCGTCCCGGGGAATTGCGGGTTGAACGGATCCAGCGGGCTGCTGGCCGCGGTGCTCGTGACCCCGCTGCTGTAGGTCCGGGTGTCCTCCGGATAATCGACGAGGACGGCGCCGAGCAGGAGCTGGTGGCTGGCGGGACCGGTGTCGAAGCTGAAGACATAGTCGTGCTGCAGCTCGCGGCGCGGTTGAAAGTCGGCGTTGACCGCCGTCGTGCCGCGGCTGAGCAGCGTGCCGGGGGTGTAGCTGGCGGGAATCTGGTAGCCGGGCACGGAGACCGCGACGCCGTTGACGACCTGCGTGGTGTTGACCGTGGCGAGGATCGACTCGATGCGGCGCTGGGTGTCCAGGGAATCGAAGGCCGCCAGCCGGATGGCGACCCAGGGGGCCGGCCGGGTGGTGAACTGGCCCCAGAGGCGGTAGTAATGGTCCTTGCGCCAGTTGTTCGGCTGGTCCTCGCCGTCGAAATTCGTGTTGGAGGGGACCGCCGCGATCGTGTTGGTGCGGCCGTCAAGCGGGATGCCGTTGTAGGAGGAGTAGTGGCTGGTGAAGGTCTCGAACTTGACCCACACCTGCGTGTCCTTGCTGAACTCGTAGCCCAGCATGGGCAGGATCGCCGTCCGCCGCTCGTAGGTGTGGTCGTAGTAGCCCCGCGAGTCCTGGCCGGAGAGCAGAAACCGGTAGGTCAGCCGCTTGTCGGCGGTGATCGGCCCGCCCAGGTCAAGGTCGGCCCGGTTCGCATCCCAGCGGCCGACCTGCACGGTGAGCGTGCCCACGGGATAGTCGGTCGGGCTCTTCGAGACCTTGTTGATCACGCCGCCGACGGTGTTCGCCTGGTTGGCGATGAAGATGGCGGCCGGTCCCTTGATGATCTCCACATGGTCGATGAGGTTGAGGTCGGTGTTCTTGTCGGTCTGGGTGCGGAAGCCGTCGACATAGTCACCTTCACCGACGAAGCCGCGGATCATGTAGCGGTCGACGGACCAGCTGATGGTGCCGGTCTGCGCGCCGCCGACGTAGTTGAGCACCTTGGCCAGGATCGTGGGATTCACGTCATCGAGGAAGCTCTTGTTCAGGACCACCACGGACTGGGGCAGATCGGCCAGCCGCACGCCCATGCGGGTCGTGCTGAGCGCCTGCTGGCCGGCGTAGCTGACATCGCGTTCCGAGCGGATGGTGAACGTGGGCAGGCGCACGGTTTCGTCCCGGGGCGGCGCCGCGGCTTCCGGCCGGTGGGTGGGGGCCGCCTTCGCCGGCGGGGGCGGCTTGCGCCGGATCGCGAAGGCGTCGGCATGGCTGTTCTGCACGACCTCCAGGCCGGTGCCGGCCAGCATGCGCTCCAGGGCCTCGCGCGCATCGAGCTCGCCCTGCACGGCGTTGGTCTTCACGCCGGCGACGGCGTCGGCCGAGTAGAGCAGCTTGCCGCCCGCCTGGGTGCAAAACTGCTTCAGCGTGGCCTGGGCATCGCCCGCCGGCAGGTCAAAGGGGCGGTTCGCGGCGGCGGCCGGGGCCGGCGCAAGGGTCAGGGTGAGGGGCCAGAGCACAGCTAGCAGCGCGCGGGGAAAGACAGAAAGGTGGGACATGGAAGCGCCAGGCAGACCGTCCGGTCGACCGGCGATGCGCGGCGGCGCGGCGAAGGGCAGCCGGGACTCGGGCGGTTTTTGGTGCGGGGTGCCGACCAAGCTAGAGGGCGGTCCCGCGGAGTGACAAGACCGCAGTGCGGCCCGCGGGCCGCCGCCGCGAGGCCGGGGCGCAAACGCCGCCGGCCCGGGAGCACTTTGGCAAAGGCCCAGCCGCCCACTAGAACTTGTAGGTCACTGACACGCGCGCATTGGTGGGCAGACCGGGCACCAGCACGAGATCGCTGCGCGAGGCATAAATGTATTTCTTGTTGAGTACGTTGTCGACGTTCAGCTGATAGGTCATCCGCTTGGTTTCGTAGGAGAGGCTCAGGTCCACGATCGTCCGGGCCGGCAGGTAGCCGAAGAAGACCTGGCTGCCGGAATTGTCGTCGATGGCGCGCTTGCTGAGGTAACTGGCGCCAAGGCTGACGGCCAGGCCCCGCAGCGGAGCCTCCGTGAACTTGTAGCGGCCCCAGATGGCGAAGGTGTGCTCCGCCGCATTGTTCACGGGAATGGTCCGATGCACCAGGCCGTCGCCCGGCTGGATGATCTGGTTCCAGGGCGAGGCGAGCTCGATGTGGGCCTTGAAGTCGGCGAACGAACCGATCACGTCGAAGTTCTTGCTCACGGAAAAGGTGAAGTCGCCGTCGATGCCGCGCGAGGTCTCGCCGCCGACGACGATGTTGGACGGCGGGTTGGTCTGGGGGAACGCGTTGACGATATTGTTGAACTGCACGACGTTGAAATACGCGGCGTTGAAGCTCAGGCGCTTGTTCAGGAAGGTGGTCTTGATGCCGAACTCCTTCTGCTCGCCCTCGGAGGGCGGGAGCAGACCGGAGGTGCCGTCGGGCCGGATGCCGAAGCCGGTGAACGCGTAGTTCCGCGAGTCGCCGTAGAAGACGGAGACGTTGGGCAGCGGCTTGATCAGCAGGCCATACTGCACCAGGTTTTTGTACGCGACCGAATCGGGAAAGACGTTGCTGTCCGCGGTCGCGACGCCGGTGACCTGGTTGTAGTTGTTCTGGAAGCGCGAGCTCTCGTAGCGGCCGCGGGAAAAGCCGACGTTGGCGACCACGCGGTTCTTCAGAAAGTTCACCGTCTCGAGCGCGAAGAGCTTGCTGTAATTCTGGCTGATGTGGTTGTTCGTCACCGGCGGCTGGTTGAAGTTCACCGTGACGACGCCGGGGAACTGGGGGTTGAACGGGTCGATCTTGCTGCTGGTCGCCGTGCTGGTGCCGCCGTTGCTGTAGGTCTGCGTGTCCTCCGGGTAATCGACGAGGACGGCCCCGAGGAGCAGCTTGTGGCTGGCGGGGCCGGTGTCGAAGCTGAAGACATAATCGTGCTGCAGCTCGCGGCGCGGCTGAAAGTCGGCGTTGACCGCCGTCGTACCGCGGCTGAGCAGGGTGCCGGGCGTGTAGCTGGCGGGAATCTGGTAGCCGGGCACGGACACATTCACGCCGTTGACGACCTGCGTGGTGTTGACCGTGGCGAGGATCGACTCGACCCGGCTCTGATAGTCCTTGGAATCGAAGGCCGCCAGGCGGATGGCGACCCAGGGGGCCGGGCGGGTGGTGAACTGGCCCCAGAGGCGGTAATAGTGGTCCTTGCGCCAGTTGTTCGGCTGGTCCTCGCCGTCGAAATTCGTGTTGTACGGCACCGCCGCGATCATGTTGGTGCGGCCGTCGAGCGGGATGCCGTTGTAGGAGGAGTAGTGGCTGGTGAAGGTCTCGAATTTCACCCACATCTGCGTGTCCTTGCTGAAATCGTAGCCCAGCATGGGCAGGATCGCGGTGCGCCGCTCATAGGTGTGGTCATAATAGCCCTTGGAATCCTGGCCCGAGAGCAGGAAACGGTAGGTCAGCTTCTTGTCCGCACTGATCGGCCCGCCCACGTCGAGGTCGGCGCGGTTGGCATCCCATTGGCCGACCTGCAGCGTGAGGGTGCCCACCTCATAGGAGGTCGGGCTCTTCGAGACCTTGTTGATCACGCCGCCGACGGTGTTGGCCGAGTTGGCGATGAAGATCGCCGCCGGGCCCTTGATGATCTCGATGTGGTCGACGATGTTCAGGTCGGTGTTCTTGTCGGTGAAGGTGCGGAAACCGTCCACGTAGTCGCCCTCGCCGATGAAGCCGCGGATCATGTAGCGGTCGACGGACCAGCTGATGGTGCCGGTCTGCGCGCCGCCGACGTAGTTGAGCGACTTGGACAGGATGGTGGGGCTCGCGTTGTCGAGGAAAAGCTTGTTCATGACCACGACGGACTGCGCGAGGTCGCCCAGGTCCACGCCGATGCGCGTGGTGCTGAGTGCCTCCTTGCCCATGAGGCTGTCGTCCTTTTTCGAGGTGACCGCGAAGGTCGGCAGCTGGACGGCCTCGCCGGCCGGCGGGGTGCTGTCATCCGCCGGGGCGGCATTCTGGGCCCGGCCGGTCAGCAGGCAGCCGGCTGTGAGCAGGGTGAGGAAGAGGTGGCGATAACGCGGGGTTGGTTCCATGGGGGGCGGCGGTTTGGGTGGGTCGGGTGTCGGGTCGGGGGTGAAGCCCAGCCGGCGGCCGCGGCTCGTGCCGGGTGGGGCAAAGCCGCCGCTGCGAACAGCAGGGTGGAGTCAGGAGCAGTCATGGCGTGGCCATGCTCGAAAAGCGCACTGACACTACGACGTGCGGGGCGGCCAAACGCTCTAAGCGTATTTAGAGTTTATTTTGTCCGCGCCCCGCGCGGACGGCGCGTATGACACGGGTCGCGGCCTATTGCGCGAGACGCAAACGGATTTCCTTGTCACCGCGCTCGGCCACGACGCTGAAATCAGCCTCCAGCAGGCGGACAAATTCCTCGTAATCCCCCGCGGGAAAGGTGCCGCCGAAGCGGCGCGTGGCCAGGCGGGGATCGGCGATCACCAGCTTGTGCCGGTTGTAGCGGTTGAACTCCTCCACGATGTCCGCCAGCGGCGTCGCCACAAATTCCAGGCGGTGCGACTGCCAGGCCAGGGTCTGGCTGATCTCCGCGGGGGCCACCGCCTCGACGCGGGGCGGGGCCGGCGCCTCGGCGGGTCCGGTGCGGATGCTGACCCGCTGGCCCGCGAGAAGATAGGCCCGCTCGCTGTCCGCCGCGGGGGCCGGCAGCAGGGAGTGCTCACCGAGCGTGTCATCCACCCGCACCTTGCCCTCGGTCACGAGAATCTCGACGGCATTCGCCCGGCGGCGCACGTCAAAGGCCGTGCCGACCGCGCGCACCGCCACGACCCCGGCGCCGACAATGAACGGGCGGGCGGGATTCTTGGCGACCTGGAAATGGGCCTCGCCCCGCACCAGCCGGACGCGCCGCTCGGTCGCGGTGAACTGCACCGCGATGGCCGTGTCGGTGTTGAGCTGCACGGTGGAACCGTCCGGCAGGGGCACCTTGCGCATCTTGCCCACCTCGGTGGCTGCGGTGAGCACGAACGGGGCGGCCGAGGGAGCGGGCGCCGGCCAGCTGACGTAGGCAAGGGCGGCGGCCGCCGCGGCCGCCGCCAACCCGAGCGGCAGCCACCGCCGGCGGGAGCGCGCCGGTTGGGCGGTGGCGGCCGCGGCCGTGAGGTCGGCGGACACCCGGCCGAGCAGGCTCCAGGTCTGGACGAGTTCACCGTAGACGGCCGCATGTTGCGGGTCGGCGTTGAGCCACCCATTGAATTCCTCCTGCTGCGCGGGGGTCAGGCCGGCGTCCTGCCGCACCAGCCAGTCCGCGGCCTGTTGCTCGGGCAGACTGGCCGGTTCCTCGCCTTCGGGCTGGTGGGGTGTTTCAGGGTGCATGGACGGTCACTTTCAATACGCCATGGTTGATCAAATGCTTGCGGCAGCGGAGCACCCCGATGGCGAGCTGGGCGTTGACCGTGTGTTCCGAGATGCCGAGGGCCGTGGCGATCTCCCGGTGCGAAAGGCCCTCCAGCCGGCGCATGGTGAGGATCTGCCGGCAGCGGTCGGGCAGGCCGCGGATGGCGTCGGTGAGGATTTCGATTTCCTGGTCATGGCTGGCCCGTTCGGCGGCGTCGGGACCTTCTTCTAAGACGGACAGCTGGTCGATTTCAGCTAGGCCGTCGATGGAAACAATTTTGCCGCGCCGGAACAGGTCGAGGGCGGCGTTGCGGGCCGTGGCAAAGAGATAGGCCTTGGGATGGCCGACGGGGCCGGCGTTGCGGGCCCGGATGAGCCGCGCGTAGGCTTCCTGCACCAGGTCGTCGATGTCCCGCAGGGTCGGGAAACTGCCGTGGAGGTAGGCGCGCAGGGCCGGCTCGTGCGGATGCACTTCCTCGATGAACCAGCGGGTTTGGTCGGCGTTGGGCGGGGACACGGGGTTACGCGGGCTGTTAAGACGCGTCGGCGGCAGATTGACAAGCCCGCATTGCCCGCCCGCAGGGGTCACCTGCCGCCGTAGTATTTCGGCTTGAGCACCCCGATGCAGGGGAGGTTGCGGTAGCGCTCGTTGAAATCGAGTCCGTAGCCCACCACGAATTCGTTGGGGATGCCGAAACCCACATAGTCCGCCTCGAACGGCACCATCCGGCGCGCCGTCTTGTCGAGCAGCACGCAGGTCTTCACCGAGGCCGCGCCCTTGGTCTTGATCAGGCCCGCCACGGCGGCGAGGGTCTTGCCGGTGTCGAGGATGTCGTCCACCAGCAGCACATGCTGGCCGCGCACATCGAGCTTCATCTGGTCGACGATGCGCGGCTCGCCCACGGCCTTGGTCCCATCGTGGTAGCTCGACGCCCGCAGGCAGTCGAGCCGCAGCGGGCTGCTCAGCTGGCGGAGCAGGTCCGCGGTGAAGATCAGCGCGCCGTTGACGATGGCCACGACCATCAGGTCCTTGTCCGCATAGTCGGCGTTGATCTGGGCGCCCATGGTGGCGATGCGGCGCCTGATCGCCGTGGGGGTGACAAGAATGTGGTCGAGGTGCTTGAGCTCCGGCAGGGGTTGGCGGGGGGGCATGGGCCGATCAGACCCTAAGCGCGGGCCAAGGCAACCCGTTACCACCCGCCCCGCGGGGTTTATTTTTTTGACTTGGCCCGGAGCGGGCGGTTGCCTCGCGGGGACGCGCGTCCCTCCCGCACTCTGAGCGCGATCCCCGGGCCCAACGAACCATGATTTCCATCCAGGTTAAGCAGCTGACCAAGCATTTCGGGCCCGTGGTGGCGCTGCATGGCCTCGACCTGACCATCAACCCGGGCGAGCTTTTCTTCCTGCTCGGCCCGAGCGGCTGCGGCAAGACGACGCTGCTCCGCAGCCTCGCGGGCTTCTACATTCCGGAGCAGGGCCAGATCCTGTTCGGCACCGAGGACGTGACCCGCCTCGAGCCGTACAAACGGAACACCGGGATGATGTTTCAGAGCTACGCGCTCTGGCCGCACCTGACCGTGGCCGAGAACGTGGCCTTCGGCCTGGAGGAACGCAAGGTGCCGCCGGGCGAGATCCGGCAGCGGGTCGCCGAGGCCCTGGCCTCCGTCCGGATGGAGCCCTACGCGGCGCGCAAGCCCAACGAGCTTTCGGGCGGCCAGCAGCAACGCGTCGCCCTGGCCCGCGCCCTCGTCATCCGGCCGCGCTGCCTGCTGCTCGACGAGCCCCTGTCCAACCTCGACGCCAAGCTCCGCCTGGAGATGCGCGCGGAAATCCGCCGCGTCTGCAAGGAGTTCCAGCTCACGACCGTCTACGTCACCCACGACCAGAAGGAGGCGCTCTCCATCGCCGACCGCATGGCGATCCTCGCGAGCGGCCGCATCCTGCAGGTCGGCACCCCGCGCGAGGTCTACACCCGCCCGACCAGCCGCACCGTGGCCCATTTCATCGGCGAGACCGACTTCCTCCCGGGCAAGGTGCTGGGCCTCGCCGATGGGCACGTCACCGTCGATACGCCCGTGGGCCGGTTCGACGGCGTCTGCGGGGACGGCGTGCAGGCCCCCGCGGTCGGCCAGGCCGTCACGGTCTCGATCCGGCCCGAGTGCTGGGAACTGCATCGCGACGCCCAGCAGCGCAACGCCATCCGCGGCCGCATCGGCGAGTCGATCTATCTCGGCGATGTGGCCCAGTACGCCTTCGTCACGAGCCAGGGCGTGCCGCTGAAGATTTTCGAACGCAACCCGCGCTTCGTCGACGGCGCCGCACGCGGCGAGCTCTACGCCACGGTGGCGCCCGGGGACGTGGTCGTGCTGGTGGGGTGAGCCATGCGGACCACGGCGGCGAGCACGGCAAAACGGGCGGGTCTCGCCCCGGCGGTGAGGACGGTCACATGAAACGCGCACTTCTCCTCCTTGCGCTGCTGACGGTCGTGGGCCTGCCGTTCCTGCTGCGACCCCGGCAGGCGGCGGTGCAGGTCGCGGACGAGACCCTGGTGGTCATCACGTCGCACAACGAGGCGCTCCGCTATGAATATGCCCATGGCTTCCGCGATTGGTACCGGGCCCGCACCGGCCGGACCATCGCCATTGACTGGCGCGTCATCGGCGGCACCAGCGAGATCACGCGCTTCCTGGAGTCCGAGTACGTGTCCGCCTTCGAGCTTTACTGGACGAAGACCCTCGGCCGGCCCTGGAGCATGGCGGTGCAGGCGGCCTTCCAGGACCCGAAGCTGGTGCCGGGCCCCGCGCCGGCGGATGACACGGTCGAGCTCGCGGCCCGGCGCGCCTTCCTTGGCTCCAGCATCGGCTGCGGCATCGACATCTTCTTCGGCGGCGGCAGCTATGATTACATCCAGCAGGCCGAGGCGGGCCGGCTGGTGGATTCGGGCGTGGTCTCGCTCCATCCGGAATGGTTTCGCCCCGAGGTCATCCCCCGGTCCTTCACCGGCGAGCCCTACTGGGACGCGCAGGGCCGCTGGATCGGCGACGTGCTCAGCAGCTACGGCATGATCTACAACCGCGACTCCCTGCAGCGGCTCGGCATCGCGGCGGAACCGCGCGATTGGGACGATCTCGCCGATCCGAAACTGCTGGGCGAGGTCGCCCTGTGCGATCCGACCAAGAGCAGCTCCATGACCAAGGCCTTCGAAAATGTCATCCAGCAGCACATCTACCGGGAGTGGACGCGGCTGGAGCAGGAGACCGGCCGGCCGCGCCCGGAACTGGAGCAGCCGGCCGTGGCGGCCGGATGGATCAGCGGGCTGAAATTGCTGCAGCGCATCGGCGCCAACGCCCGGTATTTCACCGACACATCCCAGAAGCCGCCGATCGACGTGCTCCAGGGCAACTCCGCGGCCGGCATGTGCATCGATTTCTACGGCCGCGGCAGCCACCAGGAACTTGCGCGCGGCCTCGATGGCTCGAGCCACCGCATCGGGTATTACTCGCCGCCGGACGGGACGGTGCTGTCACCCGACCCGCTCGCCGTGCTGCGCGGCGCGAAGAACCCCCGGGCGGCACTGGCCTTCATGGAATATTCCGTTTCGATGGACGGACAGAAACTCTGGAACTTCAAGGTCGGCACGCCCGGCGGAACGGTACTGTATGAGCTGCGCCGCCTGCCCATCCGCCGCGATTTCTACACCGCGGATTTCGGTCGCTACCGTTCCGACCCCGACGTGAACCCCTACGCCGGCGCCAATCCGCTGATCTACAACGCCGCCTGGACGGGCGGCCTCTTCCGGGAAATGGCCTTCGTCACGCGGGTCATGTGCCAGGACACGCACGCGGAGCTCGTCGCGGCGTGGCGCGCCATCATCCAGGCCGGAATGCCGGCGGAGGCCATCGCGGTGATGAGCGACATGTCCGCCGTCAGCTACCCGGAGATGAACGGCCGGATCAAACAGGCGCTGAATTCGAAGGACAAGGTCGACGAGGTCCGCCTCGCCAAGGACCTCGCCGCCACCTTCCGCCGGCAATACGCCAAAGCCGCCGAGATCGCCCGGGCCAGCCGGCGCCAGTAGCCAGTGGCGTGAGCCCTTGGCCCAGGTGACGGACACGGATCAACCGTGTTTGTAGACATCCGGAAAGCGCAGGACCATGTAGGTCTCCGGATTGTCCACTGGCTTGAAGCCGAACTGGGCGTAGAGCGGGTGGGCGTCGCGGGTGCGGAGGTTCCAACTGCGCAGACCCTGCAAGCCCGGGTGCCGCATGGTCAGCGCCATCATCGCCTTCGCCAGGCCCTGCCCGCGGTGATCCTCGAGCACGTAGACATCGCACAGGTAGGCGAATGTGGCGTGATCGGAGATGATCCGGACGAGGCCGACCTGCTTGTCCTTTGCAGCCTTGGCGAAGGAGGACGCGCCGGACTCCTCGTAGGCGCCGATGCAAAGCGAATTTTTCAGGGCCCGCTGCACGGTTTCGAGCGGGATGTTGGGGCTCCAGTAGGAACGGCTCAGGTAGCGGTGGACGGCGACGCCGTCCAGCCTGGCGGGGTCGTCGGAGATGAGGTAGGCGTTGTGGCGGTGCTCAAGGGGGGTGGCCATGGTCGGGTGCGGCGATCAGGGCCCGCCGCTACAGGGCGGCGAAGGCGGCGGCGAACGCGGTCTGGTCGGCGGCCTTGAAGAAGGCCGTGCCGGAGACGAAGGTGTCGGCCCCGGCGTCGCGGCATTCCTGTCCGGTCGCGAGGTCGATGCCGCCGTCGACCTCGAGCCGGAATTTCAGGCCGCGCTCCTGCCGCCACCGGTCGATCTCGCGGAGCTTGGGCAGCATGTCCTCCCGGAAAGACTGGCCGCCGAAGCCGGGCTGCACGGTCATGACCAGCACCAGGTCGACGTCCGCGATGAAGGGCTCGATGGCGGCGGCGGGCGTGCCGGGGTTGAGCACGATGCCGCACTGGCAGCCGAGTTCGCGGATGCGGGCGAGCGTCCCGCGGTGATCGTAGGCCGGCTCGACGTGGATCGTGATGTTGCTGGCGCCGGCCTGGGCGAAGGGCTCGATGTAGCGCTGCGGCTCGTCGAGCATCAGGTGGGTGTCGAAGAAAAGCTTCGAGCCGGCGCGGCGCAGGGCGGCGACGGTCCCCGGCCCGAAGGTGAGGTTGGGCGCGAAATGGCCGTCCATGATGTCGACATGCAGCCAGGTGGCGCCGGCCGCGGCCACGGCCTGTGCGCTGTCCGCGAGGTGGGCGTGGTCGCCGGCGAGGAGGGAGGGGGCGAGGATGGCGGGGAGCATGGAGCGGGGAGCCGGAGGACGGATGACAGAGGACGGCGGGCAGATGACGGATGACAGAGGACGGCGAAGGCTCAATCCTTGTTTCGCGTCTACCGGCAGGGCGGGGTGGCTGACCCAGTCCGAGAAAGGGGGATCGGCGATCCCGCCCGACAAAAACCCACTTCAACTCCGCCCCTACCACGTGTCCAGCACCGCGTGGGCGGTTTCGTTGGCGAGCTGCTCGGCGAGCAGGGGCAGGGCCTGGTATTCGGAGGGGACGAGGCCATTGTCGGTGAAGACGCCGCGCTGGGCGGTCAGGGGGCGCTTGGCAAAGTAGATTTCCTGCGTGCGGTGGTCGGTGAGCGTGGCCGAGGCGCGCAGGTTGACGTCGAAGCGGCGGGCCAGCCCGGTGTCGGTCGCCAGGGCCACGGCCACGGCGCGGTCGTAGCCGGTGAGGGTGATCTGCAGCACGGCGTCGGCGGCCTCGGGTGAATTCACGAGCGCGACGCGGCCGTCGCGGATGAAGGCCTCGCGCAGCTGCGTGGTGACGAGCACCTGCGCCTGCGGGATCAGGGTCTCGCTCTTGACCGGGGCGATGAAGAGCGTGGCGAACTTGAGCCTGGAGCCGGTGCCCAGCTGGTAGCTGGCGCAGCCGGCGAGCAGGGTGATCGCGCCCCAGATCGGGATCAACCGCAGCAACTGGGCGCGACGTGGCATCGGGAGCCGGTGCGCTCAGAATACCCAGAAGCGTTTTTTCTTCTTGGGCACGTCCGGCTTGGGGGCGGTGACCTTGCCGGTGGTATCGTTCAGCTCCAGCTTGGCGTCGATCAGCAGCAGCTTTTTCCGGGCGATCGCCGCCTGGTCGGAGTCCGGGTAAACGGTGATGGCCTCGTTGTAGAACACCTTGGCCGCCTTGTAATTCTTGCGGTACTTCAAGTAATAGTCCGCCATGACGATCTTGCTCTGGGCGAGGACCTTTTTCATGTCGGCCAGGCCCTTCTCAGCCGAGGCCATGCCGGCGTCACCCGGGAAAAGGATCATGTAATCCTCAAAGTAGGTGATGGCGTCCTTGGTCGAGGCCTGGTCGTATTCCGCGCCCTCGACGAGCGAGGCGTGGGTCTGCGCGATCTTCAGGTAGGCGTCGGGGGTCAGGACGTTGCGCGGATAGGTGTTGATCATGCGGTCGAGGGTGTCGATCGCCGCCTCGGTCTCGTGGATCTGGTGGTAGCCGCGCGCCGCGTTCATGAGGGCGAGCGGGGCGTAGTCACTGTAGGGGGCGGTCTGCACGATGATCTCGAAGTACGCGATGGCCTTTTCCTTGTTCCGGAAGCCCGGCAGCCAGGTGAAGATGTAGTTGCGCTTGCCCTCGAACAGGAGGGAGGCGATCCGGTACTGCTCGCCGATGACCTGGGTGAATTTTTCCGAGCTCGGGTAGCGGGAAACCAGCGTCTGGTAGGCGTCGAAGGCCTTGTAGTACTTGTGCTGCTTCTGGTAGATGCCGCCGGTGTGGAAGAGCGCCTCGGCCGCGAAGACGGAATTCGGGTACTTCCGGTTGACGACCTGGTAGTCCTTGAGGGCCTTGCGGTTCTGCCCGGCCTCCTCGGCGGCGCGCCCCTTGTTCATGAAATCGAGGGCGGTGCGGCCCTCGGCGGTGTCGAGGCCGCCGAGCACGCCGCCCTCGATCTTCCATCCGCCTGACGGCGTCCAGATCAGATCGGCGGCGAGCCGGGCGGGCTGGAGGAGCAACCCGGCGAGGGTGGCGAGGAAGATAGCAGAGGTGAGGCGACGCATGAGACTGGTGTTTACCATCGAATAAGAGTGGAACCGTAGGTCAAGCCAGCGCCGAAGGCGACGAGCAGGGTGTAATCGCCGGGTTTGATCTTCCCCGCGCGCCGGGCCTCGTCCAGGGCCAGCGGGATGGAGGCGGCGGAGGTGTTGCCGTAGCGGTCGAGATTGATGTAGAAGCGCTCCAGCGGCACGCCGAGGTTGCTCGACAGCGCCTCGATGATGCGGATGTTGGCCTGGTGGGGGATCACGAGATTGATTTGGTCAAATGTCAGGTGATGTTGTTCCACCATTTCCCGGGCCACGGTCTCCATGACCCGGACGGCGTTCTTGAAGACCTCCTTGCCCTTCATGTGGAGGAAATGGCCGCCGTCGGCCACGGTCTGGGCCGAGGCCGGGCAGCGGCTGCCGCCGGCGGGCGTGTAGAGCAGCTCCAGCATCTGCCCGTCGGCGCCGAGGTCGGAGCCGATGATGCCGATGCCGGACTGGTCCGATTTCCGCAGCACGGCGGCCCCGGCGGCGTCGCCGAACAGCACGCAGGTGGTGCGGTCCTGCCAGTCGACGATGGACGAGAGCTTCTCCGCGCCGACGATCACGGCGCACTTGTAGCGGTTGGTCAGCAGCTGCCCGTAGGCGATCTCCAGGGCGTAGAGGAAACCCGAGCAGGCGGCGGAGATGTCAAAGCAGGTCGCATGGGCCGGGATGCCGAGCTTGTGCTGCACGACGCACGCGGTGGAGGGCAGGGGATAGTCCGGGGTGGCGGTGGCGACGATCAGCAGGTCGATTTCCGACGCCGGGATGCTGGCGTCGAGCAGCGCGGCCCGGGCGGCGTTGATGGCGAGGTCGGAGGTGGCCTCGTCCGCCGCGGCGATGTGCCGCTCGCGGATGCCGGAGCGGGAACGGATCCACTCGTCGGTGGTGTCCACCATGGTGGTGAGTTCCGCGTTCGTGAGGATGCGCTTCGGGGCATAGGAGCCGACGCCGGCGATGATGACTGAGGGCATGGGGAAAGTCAGTTGTTGGCGGGGGCGGGGCGGCTCGGCGCGGCCAGCAGGGTGTTGGCACGGGCCACATCCAGCTCGATGCGGTGATAGAGGTCGTGCTTGATGATCTTTTCCGCCGACCGGATGGCGCTGGCCCAGGCATAACGGTTGCTGGAGCCGTGCGCCTTGAGGATGTTGCCGCGCACGCCCAGCAGGGGCGCGCCGCCGTACCGGTCGGGGTTGAGCCGCTCCTTCATCGCGTCGAAGGCGCCCTTGGCGAGGATATAGCCGGCGGCCCGGAGCGGGTTCCGCCGCAGTTCCTCCGTGAGCAGGTTCTTGATGAATTTCGCCATGGATTCCCAGGACTTGAGCAGGGCGTTGCCGACGAAACCGTCGCACACGACCACGTCGACGTGGTCCCGGAAGACCTGGAAGCCCTCCACCGGGCCGAGGTAATTGATGACGCCGTCGATTTTCTTCAGGAGCTCGTGCGCCTCGTTGGTCAGCGGCGTGCCCTTGCCCTCCTCGGTCCCGATGGTCAGCAGCCCGACCCGGGGGGTTGCGGTGCCCAGCACGGCGCGGGCATAGTTCGAGCCCATGATGGCGTTGTGCAGCAGGTGGAGCGGCTCGGAGGTGGGATTGGCCCCGGCGTCGATCAGGATGAAATGGCCGTTTTCCCGGGGGATGACGGGGGCGAGCGCGGGACGCTCCACGCCGTCCATCGAGCCGACGATGAGCTTGCCGCCGGCCATCAGCGCCCCGGTGTTGCCCGAGCTGACGAGGACGGTGACCCGGCCTTCCTTCAGCAGGTTGAAGCCTCGGACCATCGAGGAGTCCTTCTTGCGCGCAATGGCCCGCAGCGGCTTGTCCTCCATCGTGATGACCTCCGTGGCATGCACGATCGACAGACCGTCATGTCCGGCCAGTCCGGCCGCGGCCAGCAGCGGCTCGAGCACCGCCTGGTCCCCGACCAGCACGATGGGGTCGATGACCTCGCCCGAGTCGAGCGTCAGCTTGACGGCGGCGACGACTTCCGCCGGTCCCAGGTCTCCGCCCATCGCGTCGACCGCAATACGGGCCTGGGCTGGCGCGGGACTGGCCGTGTCGGGGTTGATGGGGGGAAGGCTGACCGGACGGACCTCAGACCTCGATGTTCAGCACCTGCCGGCCGCGGTAAATCCCCGTCTTGGGATTCACGCGATGCGGACGGAAGGAGCCGCCGTCGGTGTCCTTGGCAAATTCGGGAGCCTGGAAGGCATTGGCGGCGCGACGATTGGCGCTGCGGCGCTTGGATTGCTTGCGTTTCGGGTTGGCCATATGAAAAGGGAGGAGGTGTCCGGCTGGTTAAAACCGGGCTGATTTTGTGTTATAAAGACGAGGGTCGTAAGGTTCGCCCCAAGGGCCGTCAAGAGTTATAGTCGCCGCCGTCCGGACCGGTCAGAAGGTGAAAAACAAAAGCAGCACAACTGCCACCACCAGCCGGTAATACGCAAAAAGGGCGAGCCCGTGCCGGGTCAGGAAATGCACCAGGAACTTGACGGCGATCGCGGCCGAAATCGCGGCCACCAGGATGCCCAGCAGGATATGGGGCCAGCCAAACACCTCAATCATGGCCGGGCCGGACTGCAAGGACTTGAGGAGGGCCGCGCCGGCGAGTGTCGGCAGCCCGACCAGGAAGCTGAATTCCGCAGCCCGGGCCGGGTTCAGCCCGGCGAGGTAGCCGCCCACGATCGTGACCATCGAGCGGCTCATGCCCGGCCAGATTGCCACGCATTGCGCGAGACCGATGCCGACCGCACTGCGCGGCGGCAGTTCCTGGGGCTGGAGGCTGGCTTCACCGGCGGCGGTGTGGTGGGCGCGCCGCCATTTCTCCGCCCACAGCATCAGACCGGCGCCGACCACCTGCGCGAAGATCACGGTACCGATCGAGAACAGGTATTTGTCGATGAGCTTGCTGGCGGGCCAGCCCACCAGCACCACGGGCACCGTTGCCAGCACGACGTTCCTCAGCAGCCGGAATCCCGCTCCGCTCCGCTCGAACACGCCGATGAACATCGAAACCACCTGGCGCCAGTAAAGCAGCAGCACGGCCGCGATCGCGCCCACCTGGATGATGACGGTGTAGGTGTCCGCCGCCACCTTCAGGGTCAACGGTACGCCGTCGGGATACTTGGCCGAGGGGGGCTTGTGCCACAGCAGCCGGCCCGCCGGGTCCTTGAGCTGCTGCTCGGACTCGAGGCCCATGAGCTTGGTGGCTATGATGAGATGACCGGTCGAGGAGATGGGCAGGAACTCGGTCACGCCCTCCACCAGGCCCAGGACGACGGCGTCGCCAGTGCTGAGTTCGGCGACGGGTGGAGGCGGGGTCTCCGCCCCGCGGGCGGCGAGGGCGAGGACGGTGCTGAGCAGCAGGGAACAGCCAAGGGTGCGGGCGGGAAAAATCACACGGGGAGTTTCAACAGACGAAGGTCGCTGTCGAGATTTATGCCGCCCAAGTTTATGCTTTGCGCCACCCGGGGAAATCATTCTGCTCGGCGCGCAATGTCCCTTCTCGTCGAGCTCACCTCCAAGCTGGCCGCCCGGCAGGATCTGTCCGCGCCGGAGGTGGCCGCCGCCGCCTCGATCCTCGCCGCGACGGGCGAGACCGACGCGGCCAAGGGGGGATTCCTGACCGCGCTCGCGGCCAAGGGCGAGACCCCCGCCGAGATCGCGGGCTTCGCCCTGGCCTTCCGCAACCTGGCGGTGAACCCCGGGGTCGAGGCCTGGGCGCCGCACGCGATCGACATCGTCGGCACGGGCGGCGACCACGCGGGCGGCTTCAACATCTCCAGCCTGGTCGTGCTCGTGCTCGCCAGCGCGGGGGTGACGGTGATGAAGCACGGCAACCGCGGCATCACCTCCAAGTGCGGCAGCGCCGACCTGCTGGCGGCCCTCGGGGTCGACCTGGCGGCACCGCCGGAGAAAATCCGCCGCGCCCTCGACGAGCTCGGCTACGCCTTTTTCTTCGCCCCCAACCACCACCCGGCGTTCAAGCACATCGCGCCGGTGCGCCAGGCGCTCGCCGCGGAGGGGCGGCGCTCCGTCTTCAACATCCTCGGCCCCCTCATCAATCCCGGCCGCCCGGCCCACATCCTCCTTGGCGTCTATGCCCTGCCGCTGGTGGACAAGCTCGCCCGCACCCTCGAGGAACTGGGGCAGGTCGCCGGCGTCGTCGCCCATGGCGTGATCGGGCCGGAGCACGGCATCGATGAACTGACCACCGCCACCGGCAACCACGTCCGCGGGGTCGGCCGCCTGCGCGACCTGGCCGCGACCTGGCGCGCGGAGGATTTCGGGCTGAGCCCCCGGCCGTTTGCGGAAATCCAGGGCGGCGATCTCGCAGCCAACCTCGCCCTCGTCGACGCCGTGCTCACCGGCCGCGGCCCGGCCGGCCTCGTCGACACCATCGTCCTCAACGCCGCCGTCGGCCTCCACGTGGTCGGCCGCACGGCCGCCATCCGCGCCGGCATCGCTCCCGCCCGCGAGCTCCTGCTCGGCGGCGCCGTGGCCGCCAAGATCGCCGCGACCCGGGAGTTCTACCGCGCATGAGCCGGCAATTCTTCGGCACCGACGGCGTGCGCGGCGCCTATGGCGGCCCGGTCATGAACGAGGCTTTCGCCTGGCGGCTCGGCGTCGCCGCCGCCCGCTTTGCCCGCGAGCGGCGGGGATTTTCCAATCCGCGGGTCCTCCTCGGCCGCGACACCCGCGCCTCCGGCCCGGCGCTCGAGCAGGCGCTGGCGGCGGGCCTGCGGTCCGGGGGCCTGCAGCCTGTCAGCCTCGGCATCGTGCCGACGCCGGTCGTCAGCCTGATGACGCGCAGCGCGCCGGCCGCCCTCGGCGTGGTCATCACCGCGTCCCACAATCCGGCGGGCGACAACGGCATCAAGTTCTTCGGCCCGGCCGGGTTCAAGCTCACCGACGAGGAAGAACTGCACATCGAGCAACTGCTGCCGGCTTTGCCGGCGGGCGGGGTGCCCGTCCCGGAAACGGTCGCGACCTGGCCGGATCCGCTGGGGCGTTACCTCGAACTGGCCGCGGGCTTGCTGCCCCCGCGCAGCCTCGCGGGCTGGGCCATCGTGCTCGACACCGCCAATGGCGCCGCGTGCGTCAGCAGCCGCACCGTGCTCGAGCGCCTGGGAGCCGCGCTCACCCTGATCGGCAACACGCCCGATGGACGGAACATCAACGCCGGCGTCGGCAGCGAGCATGCCGGGGAAATGTGCGCCCGGGTGAAAAGCTCCGGCGCCCGGCTGGGCGTCGCCCATGATGGGGATGCCGATCGCTGCATCCTGTGCGACGAGCATGGCGAGGTGCTCGATGGCGACGAGATCCTCACCATCCTCGCCCTGCAGGCGCTCCGGCTGGGCCGGCTGGCCAACCGGACCCTCGTGGTGACCGTGCAAAGCAACCTCGGGGTCGATGCCGCCGTGACCGCCGCCGGCGGCCGCGTCTGCCGCAGCGCGGTGGGCGACCGTTATGTCATCGAGCGGATGCAGGCCGAGGGCGCGGAGCTCGGCGGCGAATCTTCCGGCCATGTCATCTGCGCCGAGATCTCGCCGACCGGCGACGGCCTCGTGGCCGCCCTCAAGGTCATCGGGGTCATGCTTGCGACGGGCCGGCCGCTTTCCGACCTGCGCCGGGAACTGGTCAAGTTCCCGCAGCTTTCCACGGCCCTGAAGGTGCAGGAGAAAATTCCGCTGGAGAACTTGCGCCAGCTGCCGGCCGCAATCCAAGCCGTGGAGGCCGAGCTGGGCGCACAGGGCCGCGTGCTGGTGCGCTACTCCGGCACCGAACCGAAGCTGCGCCTGCTGGTCGAGGGCCCGACCGACGCCGCGGTGCAGGCGGCCATGGCCCGGCTGCAGGCCGCCGCCCGCGCCGACCTCGTCGTCCTTTAGGGCCGCGTTTTTTGCCGGCCCACTTTGAAACAGAGCCTGGGGTCTGAATGTCCCTCCGTGTTCTCGGTTTACTCCTGTGAAAATACCCGGTTGTTCCCCGGTCTTGCGGCGCGGCCGGCCCGCGTCATCTTGCGGTCATGCCCGAAGTGACGGTCGCCGAGCTGGAGCCGCGCCTGCAAAAGCAGGTGGAAAGCGCGCGCGCGGCTTTTGACCAAGGCCGTCACGATCATGTGATCGAGAATCTCGCGACGGTCCTGCGCGAGCAGCCGTCGTGTCTCGCGGTGCGCAGGCTCCTGCGCGCGGCCCAGCTCCGGCTGGTGCCGGCCCGGGCCGGTTTGTTCGACCGGCTGGCGACGAGGGTTTCCAGCTCACCCTTCGTGCTGACCGGCGCCCTGCTCCTGAAACAGCAACCCTTGAAAGCCATCGTGAGCGCCGACCGGGTGTTGCTGCGGGATCCCGGCAACGTCGCGGCCCTGACCCTGCTCGGTGAGGGGGCGACGGCGCTCGGTTGGACCGAAACGGCGGTCTTCGCCTTCGAGGCGGCGCGCGAGCGTGAACCCGGCCGCCCGGAACGGCTGCTTTCACTCGGCCGGGCCCTGCTCGGGGCCGGCCGCGCACCCGAGGCGGTCAAGGTTGCGGAGGAGTTGCTGCGGCTGCAGCCCGCCAACGCCCTGGCCGTGGCGCTGCTGCGCGACGCGGCCGTGGCGGTCACGCTGGCGCAGGGCCGGTGGGAACAGGCCGGCGACTTTCGGGGCAAGCAGGCTCCTGCAGGCTGACGCAGATTTCGCTGTCCGCGCGCCAGGGTGTGACTGCAAATTGACTTTGTGGGCCAGCGCTTGCTCACGCTTCATCTGCGCCCGCAAGCGGGCTGCCTGCATGGCTTGATCGGCTGGATTTTGTGGACAGGCCTTAGAAAGTATACCCCACCGAGCCGAAGAGGCCGCGGCGCATGCCGTATTGCGCGGCGTTGACGCCGACGCCGGAGCCATCGCGCAACTCGTAGGACTTGTCCGCGACGTTCACCACATCGAGCCGGACTTTCCAGAATTTGTTTTTGCCCACCTTGAAGCTTTTTTCAGCCCCGACGCTGACGGTGAAGGAGGCGGGCACGGTCCCGCCGTTGGGAATGGTCGAGCCGTCGGGGGCGAGGGCGTCGGTCCGCAGGCCGCTGCCGTAGAGCGCGTCGACGTAGACCCGTGCGTCGCCGCGCACCCGGGTCCAGTGGTAGGACATCCCGCAGGAGCCGGTCAGCGTCTGGTCGTGGTCAAGGGAGATCCAATGTGCGTGCACGTAGGAAAGATCAGCGGGGTCGAACAGGAACTGGGACGAGCTCCAGTCTTTGCCCCGGGCCACCGAGTGGGCGAGGTTCAAGTCGGTGGCGAAGCCGCCGCGGTTGTAGGAGGCGGTCAGCTCCATGCCATAGATCTCACCCTGGCCGTAATTGAAGGCCGAAAGAATGAGGGTCTGGCCGAAGAGGCCGTCATCCAGCTGGTTCTGGGCCCGCTTGTAATAGCTGTCCACGCCCACCTGCAGCCCGGGCGCGAGCTTCTGGCTGAAGCCCACGTCGAAATAATTGGCCCGCTCCGACCTGACCGGATCGGCCTGGTCGCCGGGCGCGGCGTTCGAGGTGCCGTCGAATGCCGCCACCGTGCTGCCCGGCACATCCTCCACCGGCGGCGGCGTGAAGTAGCGCGCATAGCCGGCATGCAGGGTCGTCGTGTCGGTCAGGGTGTAGAGGAGATTGACGCGCGGGCTGAGCTGGCTCTCGCGGTCGAACGACGAATCGAAGGCGTCGAAGCGGGTGCCGAGGTTGAGCGTCAGCCGGGAGGTGAGCTTCCATTCGTCCTGCAGATAGGCGCCGGCGAACAGGCCGTGCAGCCGCTGGCTTTGGTCGATCGGGAAGGCCGGCCCGGTGGCGTCGCCGTTGGCGTCCACCGGAAACACGGTCGTCTGCGCCGCGGCGGCGACGGATTCGTGCAGCAGCATCACCCCGCCGCGCAAGGTGTGCCGGTCGCCCAGCGCGTCGCTGGCGTCGAGCTGCAGGCCGGCCGACCGGAGGGTGCGCGCGACATCGCTGGCCACGCCGTTGAAATAAAGGTCGCCCACCGGGTCCGGCGTGAAATGCACGCGGCTGTCGCGACCCAGCACCGAGACCTGGTAATCAAGCCCGCTGACCGACTTCTGGTAGGTGACGATGCCGAAATAATTCTGCTCGCGCTGGTTTTCGTCCAGCCGGGCCGAATCGAAGGTGCCCGGCACCCACGGGGTGCCGTCCGGGGACGTGCCGGCGGCCAGGCCCGGCGTGTTCGGCACCTGGAACCGGCTGTCGGAGGCACTGAGCATGACCGTGACGCGGCTCTGGTTGTCGATCAGGCCGGAGAAATAGGAGAACAATTTCCCCTGGTCGGTCGTGTCATGGACCGCCCGGGCGCCGGCGGTCGGGTTCTCGATGCCGAGATCGTTGTGATCATAGCTGCCGTCGATGAAGTAGCTCACGCCGCCCGCCGCGCCGCTCGCGGAGAAGGTCGGGCGGACCGTGCCGAAACTGCCGCCGTACAGGGCGAAGCCGCCGCCGGGGCTGCTTGTGCCGCTGTTGGTGTGGATGTCCACGACGCCGGCCGTGCGGAAGCCGTACTGCGCCGGCAGCGAGCCGGTGACGAACTGGAGGCTGCTGACGAAGCGCGGATCGAGCTCGAGGCCGAAACCGGAGATGCCCTCCGGCAGCAGGACGTCGTTGATGCGGTACTGCAGGTTGGCGTGCTCGCCCCGGACGTGGAGGTCGCCGTTGGCCGAGGAATCGGCCGCGACGCCCGGCACGCGCAGCAGCACCTGGTTGAAGGGGGCGTCCTCGCCCTGCGGCAGCACCTGGATCTGCTGCATGTCGATGTGGAAGGAGGAGGCGCCCAATTCGGGCACGATGCTCTCGCGCGCCTGGTCGAGCTTGCCGTTCACGACGAACGGGTCGAGCACGAGCTTGGCGGCGGCGGCGGCGTCTTCGGGACTGGGCGCAGGGTCGGCGGACTGGGCCCGCAGGCCGGCGCCGCCCGAAAGGAGGGACAGGAGGAGAAGGGAACGGAAGGGAAAGTTCATGGTGGAGCAATACGCACGGAAGGCGGCCGCACGGCGGCCAGGGAGTCAGGCGACGCAGACAAGCGCCGGGCGCGCACGCCCGGACACGAACGGAGGCTGGCTCAACCGCGCGGCGGACCGCAGGCCGGCGGCAGCCGGTGCGGCGCGTTCGTGACCAACGCCACCGGCGCCACGGGGCAGGAGCCCGTGACCAGCAGCAAGGGCGCACCGACCGACAGCTGCGCCCCCGTGCCATCTTCCACGCCATGGCTGAACAGCGTGACCGCGCACGAGTGGTCCTGATGATCCGCATCGTGGTGCAGGGCGGCGTGCAGCTGCGGACTGGCCGCCAGCAAACCCAGGGTCCAGACGGCCAGGGCGCAAAAGACCGCCACCCCGCGAAACACGGGCGACGGCTTTTGGGCGGTTTTGGCGGCGGGCAGCGGCACGTTGGCAGGCAAGATTATTAACGCAGGGAAAACGTCAAGCGACTACCCGCGGCCGGACCGCGGTTGGGCGTCAAGGTCCCGGGGTGGTTGCCATCCGCACGAGCAGCCAGGGCCCGGCCCCTTCACGTTGCCAGTCGGCGGCGAAGCGCCCGCGCACATGGACGGTCGTGCCGCCGGGGACCACGACCGCCTGGGTGTAGGTTCCTCCCTGGTGGGCGGACGAGCCGTCGATGCGGGTGGATTCGGCCCGCACGGTGTTCTCCACCACCTTGTAACCGGCGAAGGACTGGAGAAACCGGCGGATGGTTTCGCGGCCGCGCACGGGTGCACCGCCCGGGTTGACCACCTCGCCGGCGGGCGCGAACAGATCCGCGACCTGGTTGAAATCCATGCGCCGGATGCCGTCCGCATAGCGTGCCAGCCGGGCCAGCACATCCTTTTCCGGGTCCACCCGCGTCCGCAGGGCCGTGCAGCCGCCCAGGAGGAGCAGGCCCACCAGGATTGCTGCGTTGAAGCGCGAGGGCGGGGTGAAAGCCATGGGTGGAATTTTCGCGGACGGATTTCAACCCGGATCAGCGCTTCTCCGCCAGCCAGACGGCGGCGGCGAGGATCGCGAGGCTGAGCAGCAGGCGGGGCAGGTTGGCGGATTCGCCGAAGAAAAGCAGCGAGACGGCCACGGCGAGCGGGATCTTGACGTTGTTCATCACGGCGAGCGTGCCGGCGTTGACGCGGGTGGCGCCGTGGTTCCAGAGAAAGAAGCCCAGCCCCGACGCGACGACGCCGAGATAAAGGAGCGTGCCCAGCTGGCGGGTCGTGAGCGTGACGGAGGTGTCGCCTTGCAGGAGCAGAACAGCCAGGGTCAGGGCAAACGCCCCGCCGTAGAGCAGGCCGAAGAGTGCGCGCTCAGGGGGCAGACCGGGCCAGGCCCGGACCCGGCGGTACAGCACCTGGCCGGCGGCGAACGCAGCGTTCGAGAGCTGCACCAGGGCGAAGCCCCGGACGGTGCCCGTGAGAGCCGCCGGTTGAAAGACCATGATGCCCATGCCCGCCACCGCCAGCAGCGCGGCGAGGAGGGCGCGGAGGCGGAAGGTCCGGTCGAAAGCATCGGCCAGCAGCGTGACCAGGATCGGCGTGGTGATGGTGCCGAGCGCGACTTCGTGCGCCGGCAGGTACTGGAAACTCGCGTTGTAGGCCAGGTACATCAGCCCGAACTGCACCGCACCGATGCCGGCCAGCGCCGCGGCCGGGCGCAGCGCGACGCCCTTCAACCGGAGAAACGGCAGGAAGACCAGCAGCGCCAGACCCAGCCGGGCGGTCGCGACGAAGGTGCCGTCGAGGCCCGCGGTCAGTCCCTTGGTGAGCCCGAAGGAGAAGGCCCAGAGGAGGGACACGGACACGAGTTGGAGCATGCGGGCGGAGATTGAGCGGACGGCGGAATAATTCCACCACGGATTTGCCCCGGACGCCAAGAAATGCGCAGGATTTTTCCGGCGGAGAGGATTGACCGGACGCCGACCATGGGATTTCTATCTTTCCTTCCTTACCCCATCGTCCGCGCATCCCCTCGTATGAAAGCATGTTTCGCCCGTGTTTCGTTTTTTGTCATCGCCCTCTCGCACGGCCTGCTCGCCGGCGCCGCGGACTCCGCCCCGCGCGAACGGCTCCTGCTGGATTTCGGCTGGAAATTCCACCTCGGCAACGAGTGGGGCGCCGCCCAGAACCTGGCCAAGGCCGGCTCGGGTTATGGGGCGGCCAGCACGACCTTCAGCGACGCGAGCTGGCGCCGGGTCGACCTGCCGCACGACTGGGCGATCGAGCTGCCCTTCGACCGCAAGGCCGATGCCGCCCACGGGTTCCGGGCGGTGGGCCCGGGCTTTCCCGACCACAACATCGGCTGGTACCGCCGGACGTTCGCACTGCCGGCCTCCGACACCGGCCGGCGGCTCTGGCTGGAACTCGACGGCGTGTACCGCGACTGCACGGTGTTCGTCAACGGCTGGGCCATCGGCCGTCACGAGAGCGGATACAGCGCCGCCCGTTACGACATCACCGACGTCGCGAACTGCGGGGGCGAGAATATCGTGGCCGTCCGCGTCGACGCCTCACTGGCCGAAGGCTGGTTTTACGAGGGCGCCGGCATCTACCGGCACGTCTGGCTGGTGAAGACCGGCCCACTGGCCCTCGCGCCCGACGGTGTGTTTGTCTACAGCAGTTTCCCGGGCAACGTGCCCGCCGGCCCGGCCGCGATCCACCTGCAGGCCACGCTGGCCAACGCACTGCCGTCCGCCGCCGACGCCACGGTGTCGTGGGAGATCCTGGCGCCTGACGGCAGGAGCGTGGCCACCGCGCAAAAAGCGGCGCCAGTGCCCGGCGCCGGCCAGGCCGAGGTGATCGGGACGGCCCAGGTCGCTGGGCCCGAGCTGTGGTCGCCGGAGACGCCGCGCCTCTACAAGCTGGTCACCACGGTCGCCCGCGACGGGCAGACCATCGACCGCGAGGAGACCGAATTCGGCATCCGCACCGTGGGCTTCGACGCGGATAAGGGGTTCCTCCTGAACGGCCGGCCCTATGTGCTCCAGGGCACCTGCAATCACCAGGACCACGCCGGCGTCGGCGCGGCGCTGCCCGACAGCCTGCAGTATTTCCGCATCGCGAAGCTGAAGGCGATGGGCGCCAACGCCTATCGCAGTGCCCACAACGCCCCGACCCCCGAGCTGCTCGAGGCCTGCGACCGGCTGGGTATGCTGGTCATGGATGAGAACCGCCTCGTCGGCAGCGACGCCCAGCACCTGCAGCTGTTCAAGGAACTGGTCCTGCGCGACCGCAATCACGCCAGCGTGGCGATCTGGTCGCTCGGCAACGAGGAGTTTTCCGTCCAGAGCACGCCGTCCGGCGGGCGCGTCGCCGCCACGATGCAGGCGTTGGTCAAACGGCTGGATCCCACCCGCCCCGTGACCTGCAACGCCGCGGTCGGGAACGATTTTTCCGGCATCAACACCGTGATCGAGGTGCGCGGCTGGAGCTATCACATCGGCAAGGACAACATGGACGCCTACCACGCGGCCCATCCGGCGCAGCCGAACGTCGGCAGCGAGCAGGGCAGCACCGTCGGGACGCGCGGCATCTACGCCGCCGACCCAAAGCGCGGCTATGTGAGCGCCTACGACGACAACGGCCAGGCCTGGTCCAACACCGCCCAGCAGTGGGTCAGCTTCTTCGGGCCGCGCCCGTGGCTGTCGGGCGGCTTCGTCTGGACGGGCTTCGACTATCGCGGCGAGCCGACGCCGTACACCTGGCCTTGCGTCAACTCGCACTTCGGCATCTACGACACCTGCGGCTTTCCCAAGGATAATTTCTGGTATTACCAGTCGTGGTGGACCGCCCAGCCCGTGCTGCACCTGCTGCCGCACTGGAACTGGGCGGGCCGCGAGGGGCAGGTGATCGATGTCCGGGCCCTGAGCAATTGCGAGGAGGTCGAGCTGTTCCTCAACGGCCGCAGCCTCGGCCGGCAGCCGCTGCCCCGCTACGGGCAGCTGAAGTGGCAGGTGCCTTACACGCCGGGCACGCTTTCCGCCAAGGGCTACACGGGCGGCAAGCTGGTGGCGGAGACCAAGGTCGAGACGACCGGCGCCGGGGCGGCCGTGCAACTGGCGCCGGATCGCGCCGCCATCCGGGCCGACGGCGAGGATGTGGCGGTCGTCGCCATCTCGGTCACCGATGCCGCGGGCCGGGTGGTGCCGCTGGCGGGCGACCTGGTGAGCTTTGACCTGGAAGGTCCGGGCCGCATCATCGGCGTCGGCAATGGCGACCCGAGCAGCCACGAGCCCGACACCTATTTCTCGGGACCAACCCTGCGCACGCTGCCGGTCGGCGGGTGGCGCTGGAGCGAGGTCAAGGACCCCTATGCGGTGGACCTGCCGGAGGCGGCGGTCAATTTTGACGATTCCGCATGGTCGCCGACCGACGTGGACGCGGCGACCGGCCAGCTGGGCCTGCACGGCCGGGCGGTTTTCCGCACCCGCCTCACCGTGACGCCGGAGTCCCTCGCGGCCCCGGGCGTCGAACTCTGGTTCGGCAAGATCGAGGGCGACGCCACGGTCTACCTCAACGGGGAAAAGCTCGGACCCGGCGGCGGCGCCGGCGCGCCGTCCGCCTACGACGTGAAGGCGAAACTCCACCCGGGCGTGAACACGATCGCGGTCGCCGTGGCCAACTACGGCGAGACGGCCGGCGTCAGCCAGGGCGCCAGGCTGCGGCTGGTGGACAATCCGGCGCCGGTGGCCTGGAGCCGCAGCGTCTTCAACGGCTACGCGCAGGTCATCGTCCAGTCGGCCAAGTCTGCCGGCACGATCACGCTGACGGCGCGGGCGGCAGGCCTGAAGCCGGCGACGCTCTCGATCGAGACCAAGGGCGTGACCCTCCGGCCGGCAATGCCCTGAGCCCGCTGGCGCATCAGACCAGCGCCATTCGACAGTCCTGGGTAGGGCTGGACCTTGTGCAGCCCTTCCACAACCGACCCGCGCTGGTCGAATATGCCCTACACGCGGAAGATCGCGCCCAGCTTCTTGCCAAGCAGCAGGGTCATGAGGGCGATGATGATGCCGAGGAAGGCCATGGCCCACACGCCGAGGGCGGAGGCGAGGTACTTGCCGTCGCCGAGCAGCTGGAAGAGCTCATAGATGGCCTTGGTGATCGGGTAATACTGCTGCTTCTGCGCGAGCACCAGTGAGTCCGACACCTCGAGCATGGCGAAGGAGAACGCCAGCAGCCCGCCGGCGATGAGGTTGGCCATGATCAACGGCAGCGTGATCCGGAACACGGCCTTGAGCGGCGGGCAGCCGAGGTTCTGGGCGGCCTCCTCCAGGGTTTCGCTCGTCTGCTGGAAACCGGCGGCGGCCGAGCGCACGACGTAGGGCAGCCGCCGGATGGCATAGGCGATGATGAGCAGGATCGTGGGATTCTGCACGGGGTTCAGGAAGGAGAAAAATTTCCCGTCCTGGCTCATGGCGAGGTAGCCGAAGGCCAGGACGAGGCCCGGCACGGCGAGCGGCAGCATCGCGAGGAAGTCGAGCACCTGGCGGCCGGCGACCTTGGAGCGGACGATGACGTAGGCCAGGGCGACGCCGAGGATGAGGTCGAGGACGGTCGAGAGGCTCGCGTACTTGAGGCTGTTGGCGATGGCCGGAACGGTGAGGTCGTGGCCGAGCGCGAGTTCGAAGTTGTGGAGGCCGAGGTGGCGCGGCAGCACCGTGGCGTACCAGTCGGTGGAGCAGGCCACGAGCACGACGCCGAGGTGGGGCAGGATGGCGAGGAACGTCACAAGGCCGAACAGCGCGGTGCACAGCCAGGCCCGCCCGCGGGGCAGGGCCCGCGGCCCGCCGGTGGAGGTGGCCCGGGCCATCATGGCGTAGGCGTCGCGGCCGAACAGGCCCTTGCCCAGGCCGTAGAACGCCACCGAGCTGGCGAGCATCACGGCCACGAGCGCGTAGGGGAAGGGGTTGCCGCCGATGTCCTTCAGGCCGTAGAAAATCTGCACCGCGGTCACGCGCGAGTAGTCGAAGATCAGCGGCACGCCGAGGTCGGTGAACGCCCAGATGAACACGATGGTGCCGCCGGCGAAGAGACCGGACTTGATCAGCGGCAGCGTGATCTTGAAAAAGCGGCGGAAACCGGTGCAGCCGAGGTTTTCCGCGGCCTCCTCCATCGCGGGGTCGATGTTGGCCAGCGCGGCGACGGCGTTGAGGTAGATGATGGGGTAGAGGCTGAAGGCGTTGACGAGCGCCACGCCGAGGAACTGGTGGGCGCCGAGCCAGTCGTAGGTCCACCCGGCCGGCCGCAGGCCGAGGTCGATCAGCAGGGCGTTGAGCGCGCCGTATTGCCCGAGGATCTGCCGGATGCCGATCGCGCCGACAAACGGCGGCAGGATCATGGGCACGAGGATCAGCGAGCCGAGCCAGCTCTTCGCGGGATAGACAAACCGGTCGGACACGTAGGCCAGGGGCAGCGCGAGCAGCAGCGCGAACGTGGTGCTCGTCAGCGCCAGCAGGAAGGAGTTCGCCAGGCCGCCGAGGTAGACCGGGTCGGTGAGCAGGGAGCCGAGGTAGGCAAAGGTCAGCCGCCCGTCCGCGTCGACGAACCCGCCCTGCACAATCTGCCCGATCGGCCACAGGAAGAACGCGCCGAAAAACAGCAGCGTCAGCGTGAAGACCAGTCGCGCAAGGTTCCTCGACATGCAGCCGTCCACATGCCCGGGTCCGGCGCGGCTGACAAGGGCGAAACCCGGCCGCCGTCGCCACCGGGCGGGTATATTAGTCTGCCCTAACTTTATTATTGCGCCCAATCACAGGGCGCGCCTTGGTTCACGGGCATGAGACGCACACTGACGGGGGGATGGCTGCTGGCGGCGGGGGTGCTCGTGGCCGCGACGGCCCACGCGCAGATCACGGAGACGCCGGACACCGTGGCCCCGGGCCGCTTTCTGCTCCGGCTGGATGCGCTGTCGCTGGCGCTGAACCATGACGCCGGCACCCGGTATGCGGCCAACGGAGTGGCCTCGAGTTTCCTGACGACGGGGCTGACCAACAGCCTGGACGTGCAGGTGGGCGCCGAGGTGTTCATCGACCAGCGGTTCGACTCGGGCGGCCTGAACGACCGGCGCTCCGGCATCGGCGACCTCTATTTCCGCACCAAGTGGAAGTTTTACGACGACCCGTCGACGGGCACGGCCGTCGCGCTGCTGCCCTTCGTCAAGCTGCCCACGAGCACCGGCGGCGTGGGCCAGAAGTCCGCGGAGGGCGGCCTGATCGTGCCATGGAAGGCGGACCTGCTGGGCGGCATCAGCCTGACCGCGATGGGCGAGCTCGATTTCCTGCGCAACGACACCGACACCGGCTACGATTCGTTCTGGTTTGCCTCGGTCGCGCTGCACCGGCCCGTGACGAAGGCCCTCGGCTTCTATGGCGAGATGACGCTCGGCAAATCCTCGGGCGGCCGGCCCGCCGAGGGGAAACTGGGCGGCGGCGTCAAGCTGTCCGTGTCGGACGATGTGACCTGGGACTACGCCATCTACCGCGGGATCGCGAGCGGCACCTCCGCCTGGACGCACGTGCTGCGCCTCAACTGGGGGTTCTGACACCGGCGGCCGCGCGATGATCTCCGACCCACAAGTGCCCGGGGAACCCGGCTGGCGGCAGGCCCGAACCACGCTCAGCCTGCCGGAGTCGCACCGCAGCATCACCGTGCCGGTCGGGGTGGGTTTCTGGCGCAAGCTGCTCGCCTTCTCCGGCCCCGGTTTCATGGTGGCGGTCGGCTACATGGACCCGGGCAACTGGGCCACGGACCTGGCCGGCGGGGCGCAGTACGGCTACACGCTGCTGTCCGTCATCATGATTTCCAACCTGATGGCGATCCTGCTGCAGCACCTGTCGCTGAAGCTCGGCATCGCCACCGGCCGGGACCTGGCGCAGGCCTGCCGCGACCACTACTCGACGCCCGTGGTCTGGTTCCTGTGGATCCTGTGCGAGCTCGCCATCGCCGCCTGCGACCTGGCCGAGGTGATCGGTTCGGCCATCGCGCTGCAGCTGCTGTTCGGCATCCCGCTGGTCTGGGGCTGCATCATCACGGCGGTCGACGTGATGATCGTGCTGCTGCTGCAGAGCCGGGGTTTCCGGTGGCTCGAGGCGGTGGTGGTCACGCTGATCCTGACCATCGGCACCTGCTTCGCCGTGGAGCTGTTCCTGGCCCGTCCCTCGCTCGCTGGCGTGATGGCCGGCTTCGTGCCCGTGGCCGACATCGTGCGGAACCCGGGCATGCTCTACATCGCGATCGGCATCCTGGGCGCCACGGTGATGCCGCACAACCTCTACCTGCATTCCTCGATCGTGCAGACCCGCATGTATGAGCAGAACGCCGGCGGCAAGCGCGAGGCGATCAAGTTTGCCTCCCTCGACTCGGCCTTCGCCCTGATGTTTGCCCTCTTCATCAACGGGGCCATCCTGGTGCTCGCGGCAGCGGCCTTCCACGGGAACGGCCACGAGGCGGTCGCCGAGATCCAGGAAGCCTACCACCTGCTCGACGGCGTGCTGGGCGTCACCTTCGCGGGGATCCTGTTCGCGCTGGCGCTGCTGGCCTCGGGGCAGAATTCGACCCTCACCGGCACCCTGGCGGGGCAGATTGTCATGGAGGGCTTCCTGAACATCCGCCTGCGGCCGTGGCTGCGCCGCCTGATCACCCGGGCCCTCGCCATCGTGCCCGCCGTCATTGTGATCGGCATCTACGGCGAGGCCAAGTCCACCGCGCTGCTCGTCGCCAGCCAGGTGTGCCTCAGCCTCCAGCTGGGCTTCGCCTGCTGGCCGCTGATGCGCTTCACGGGCGAAAAATCCAAGATGGGGGAGTTCGTCAATTCCTGGTGGATAAATGTGCTCGGCTGGACCGTCACTTTGGTCATCATCGGGCTGAACGTGAAACTGCTGCTCGATCTCGCCGGGCTGACCGGGGGCGGCTGACCCCAGCATGTACAAGAAAATCCTCGTGGCGCTGGAAAACGGCGAAGCCGACAAGCGGCTGCTGCCGCACATCCGCGCGCTCGCGTCGCAGGTCGGGGCGGAACTGCTCCTGCTGCATGTCGCCGACGGCTGGGCGGCGCGGAATTTCGAGCAGCTGAAGCTCGCCGAGTCCGACGAGATGAAGGCGGACGGCGAATACCTCAAGGGCCGGGCCGACGAACTCCGCGCCGCCGGGCTGACGGTCGACACGCTGCTGGCCCTGGGCAATCCGCCGAACGAGATCGTGAAGGCCGCCACCGCCGCCGGCTGCGACCTGATCGCCCTGGCCTCGCACGGGCACAAGCTGATCGGCGACATCCTCCACGGCAGCACGATTGACAAGGTGCGCCACAACACGACCGTGCCGCTGCTGGTGGTGAGCGCGGTGGTCAAATAATCCGGCTCGTCCTCCCCGGTCCGCCGCCTAGGCTGGACGGTACCCGCGCATGCCCCTCATCGACGTCCACGTGCATCTTTATCCGCCGGAGGTGAACCGCGACCCCGCGGCGTGGGCCACGGCCTGCGGCGAGGCGCACTGGGCCGCGCTTTGCACCCGCCGGCGCAAGGATGGCAGCAGGGTGCAGGGCTTCCCCTCGGTGGACCAGTTGCTGCACGCCATGGATGCGGCCGGTGTCGCCCGGGCTGTGCTCCTGGGTTGGTACTGGGAGCGGCCTGAAACCTGCCAGATGCAGAACCGTTATTATGCCGACAGCGTGCGGGCATACCCGGACCGGCTGGCCGCCTTTGCGACGATTCATCCGGGGGCTGGCCTGGAACAGACCATGGGGGAAATCTGGCTCGCACGAGATTCGGGGTTTCTCGGACTGGGTGAGTTGTCGCCCCATTCGCAAGGTTACGGCCTGCAGGATCCCGTCTTTCGCGCAGCGCTCGGGCGGGCGGGCGAATACGGCATGCCGGTCAGCCTGCACGTCACCGATCCCGGGAGCCGCGATTATCCCGGTCGCGTGGAAACCCCGCTGGCGGACTATGTCGCGCTGGCCCGGGAGTTTCCCGCCACGACCTTCATCCTCGCCCACTGGGGCGGCGGGCTGGCCTGGTCGCCGGAGGCGGCGGCGCTGCCCAATGTTTGGTTCGACACCGCCGCCTCGCCCTTGCTCTACGGCCCGGACGTGTGGGGCCGGTCGCTCAGTTCACGCGTGCTGTTCGGCTCCGACTTTCCGTTGGTCCTCTACCCGAAGACGGAGAGCGCTCCGGGAGTGGTCGGCTTGGTGCGGGAAGCGGTGAACGCCGGAGCCTCGGCCGCCGTGCTGGGCGGCAATGCGGCCGGGCTGCTCGGGCTGTGACGGCGGTCACCCAGCACCGCGATAATTTTTCAGCACCCACGGCACGGCGGGGCTGCCCGCGTGGGGCAGGATCACCTGCAGCCCGGTGGACAGTCCAGAGGGCAGGGACACGGGCAGGCTGAGCACCGGCAATCCGCCCAGGCTGGCGGGCGCGGTCAGCGTGAGGATGTCGCGGCGCAGTTCGGGGGTGCATTCGGCCTTGCGGGGAGCCACACCGGGGACGGCGGGCAAAACCAGAAAATCGTGGTCCATGAAATACTGCGCGAATGCCGCCCGGACTCCGTCCCGGGTGGCGCGCGCGCGGGCGATCCGGTCCGCGGGGTAATGACCCGCATCGGTGAACCGCTGCCATATGACCGGGTCATAATGCTCGCGGTACGGCGCCAGCCAGTCGCGGTGCACGGAGTAGGCCTCGCTCATGCCGATCGTGACGTAGGCGTCGACGGCCTCGCGCCAGGCGCCGCGGAGGCCGGCCTGGGTGGCCGCATCGGCCGGCGGACAGAATTTTTCGGCCGCGGTCTCGCCGGCGCGGTCGGTCGCGGCATCATGGCCGGGCAGCAGCGCATGCAGTGGCAGATAACAGCCGCGCCACATCCCGCTGCCGGATCCGAAAGGGTGGGGCGAGTCCGCCGGATGAGTCGTGCCGTTCCTGCCTGCCCGCGGCTCATCGGGACGATTCGCGCTGCCCAATACGATCGCCCGCCACACCGTCATCAGGTCGGGGGCGTTGGCCGTGAACCACCCCGCCGTGTCCAGGGTCGGCGCGAGCGGGAAGGCATCCGCGATCAACTTGTCTCCGGGTGTGAGCCGGAAGCCAAACAGCCCGCACCAGGCCGCCGGCACGCGCACCGAGCCGCCTGTGTCCGTGCCGACGGCCAGCGGCACGACGCCCGCCGCCACCAGCGCGGCCGAGCCGCTGCTGGAACCGCCGCTCAGCCGGTCGGGAAACCGCGGATGCGGACAGTCGCCGTAATGTGGATTCTCGCCGGTCAGCCCGGACGCAAACTCGACCAGCTGCGACTTGCCCGCGCAGACCGCGCCCCGGACGTGCAGCAACCGGACGATGGCTGCATCGCGGTCCGGTGTGCCCCGCACCTTGTCCAAAAAGGTCGAACCGGCGTTCGTCGGCACGCCCGCGAGATCGAACAGGTCCTTCAAGAGATAAGGGATGCCTTGCAGTGGCCTGGCGGCATCGGTTCCTGCTGTAGGAGCGAGCTTGCTCGCGACCTCAGGATCCTGAGTCGCGCGCAAGTTCGCTCCTGCATTCTCAGCCAGCTCGCCCGCCAGTTCCCGCTCCGGCCGCAGCCACGCGAGCGCGGCCGACCGCAAGGCCGGTGGCAGCGCGTCGACCCGGCCCTGGACCTCGCGGGCGGCCGCGGCCGGCCCCAGCGCCTGCCAGGCGGCGAACGGCAAAGTGGCTGGCGTTTTGGGCGCGATTGTGTCCATTCGGGGCCATTCATGGCGGCCGATGCACCCATCGTCAAATTTACCTCGCTGCAAAAGCGCTATGGCGACGGTCCGCTGGTTTTGAGCGACATCAACCTGGCCGTGGCACCGGGGGACTTCGTGACGATGATCGGCCCGAGCGGCTGCGGCAAATCCACCGTGCTGAAGCTGGTGTCCGGGCTCAGCCCGTGGACGGCGGGCGGCCTGACGGTCGCCGGGGTCCGGCCGCGCCAGGCGCGGGACCGGCAGGCGTTCATCTTCCAGGACGCGACGCTGCTGCCCTGGCTCACGGCCCAGTTGAACGCCGAGCTGCCGCTGCGGCTGCGCGGCGTTCCGGCTGCGGAGCGTATCGCCCAGGCGTCCCGGATGCTCGGGCTCGTGGGGCTGGGCGGGGTGCGCGGGTATTATCCGCGGCAGCTTTCCGGCGGCATGAGGATGCGCGTGTCGATCGCGCGGGCGCTGACCCTCGCGCCGCAGCTGCTGCTGCTCGACGAGCCGTTCGGCGCGCTCGACGAGATGACCCGCAACCGGCTGAACGAGGAGCTGCTCGCCCTGCGGGCCGCCGCGCCGTTCACGGCGATGTTCGTCACGCACTCGGTGACCGAGGCGGTTTTCCTGTCGAACCGCATCCTGGTCATGGCCGCCGGACCCGGGCGCTTCCATGCCGAGGTGCCGGTTGATTTTCCGTACCCGCGCCGGCCGGAGCTGCGCGAGCGGGCGGAATTCCAGGCCAAGGTCAACGAGGTGTCTCACCTGCTGCACGAGGTGGAGGAACCGGTGCGCGCATGAAGAAACTGCCGCCACTCCTCGCCTGGGGCCTGCCGGCGCTGAGCGGGCTGCTCTTTGTCGGCCTCTGGTACGGTGTGCGCGCCGCCAGCGGGCTGCAGAGCTGGATCCTGCCCACGCCGCGGGAAATCATCGCCGCCGCGTGGCAGGAACGCGAAACCCTGCTGGCGGCGGCCGGCAACACGGCGGCCGGGGCGCTCGCCGGCTTTCTGCTGGCCGGGGTTTTCGGCTTTCTGACCGCGCTGCTGCTGGGCGTGTCGCGCTCGCTGCGCGCGGGGCTGTACCCGTGGCTGCTCGTGCTGCAGATGACGCCGGTCATCGTGCTCACCCCCGTCATCGTCCTGTGGGCCGGCCCCGGGCTGCCGGGCATCATCACGGTCACCTGGCTGATCAGCTTTTTTCCCATCGTCGCGAACATGACCCAGGGCCTGCTCTCGACGGACATGAACCACGTGGCGCTCTTCCGCATGTGCAATGCCAGCCGGCTGCAGGAGATGCTGCTGCTGCGGGTGCCGTCGGCCATGCCGTATTACCTCGCGGGGCTGCGCATCGCGGCGACGCTCGCCCCCATCGGCGCGATCTTTGGCGAGTACATGGTCGGGAACTCCGCCGGCGGCACGGGCGGGCTGGGCTTCCTGGTCTACCGGTACAACACCCAGATCAAGATCCCGGCGCTGTTCGCCACGGCCTTGACCAGCTGCCTCCTCGGTTTCATCTTCGTCGCCGCGGTCGCCTGGCTCAACTGGGCCGTGCTGCACAAGTGGCACGATTCCTTCGAGCGGACCGATCATTGACATGAGGATCTTCGATTTACTTCCTGCACTGAGGTGGGTGGGCCAGCGCGCTTGCTCGCGCCTTCACCGCGTTCCTCACTGGCGCGAGCAAGCTCGCTGGCCCACACTGCTGGCGGCCGGCCTGGCGTTGATGATCGCCGGCTGCGCCAAAAAGGCCGGGTCCACGCCGGCCACCACCGCGGGATTGGTGAGGATCAAGTTCCAAACCGACTGGTTTCCGCAACCCGAGCACGGCGGCTACTACCAGGCGCTGGCCAAGGGCTACTACGCCGCCGAGGGCCTCGACGTGGAGATCCTGCCCGGCGGCCCGAACGCCCAGGTTATGACGTCAGTCGCCGTCGGCCGGGCGGATCTGGGCATGACCAACGGCGACGATGTCATCGTGGCCATCGCGCGCGGCGTGCCGCTCAGGATGGTCGGCGCCGAGATGCAGCGCGATCCGCAGGGCATCCTTTTCCACTCCGCGCACCCGCTGCACGACCTGCACGACCTGGAGGGCAAGACGCTCATGGCCGGCGCCGGCTCCACGTGGCTCGAGGTGCTGCGCAAGAAGCTCGGGTTGAAGTTCAACCTGCTGCCGCTGGTCGGCGACCTCGCGCGGTTCATGAACAACCCGGAGTTCGTCCAGCAGTGCTTCGTGACCAACGAGCCCTTTTTCGCCCGCCAGCGCGGGGCGGACGTCGGCGCGCTGCTCATCGCCAGCGACACCTACGAGCCGTACCGCGTGATGTTCACCGGCAATGAGTTTCTCGCCCGTCATCCCGACCTTGTCGGCAAGTTCGTCCGCGCGAGCATCCATGGCTGGGTCGACTACCTGACGGGCGACCCGACGCCGGCGAACCGGCTCATCGCCGCGAAGAACAGCGTCATGACGCCGGATTTCATGGCCTACAGCATCAGGGCGATGAACGACTTCAAGCTCGTCGCCGGGGATCCCGCGAAGGGCGAGTTCACCGGCCAGCTGACCGCGGCGCGGCTGGAGAAGCAGATCAAGCTGCTGCAGGAGGTCGGTGTGCTCGACCGGCCGGTGGCCGTGGGCGACGTCGCCACCTTTGAATTCATCCCTAAGATTAATGTGGAACTCAGGAAATCAGGAACGGATTGAGTTGGGTTCATTCCCGCCTTCCTGAGTTCCACATTTCCATTGTTTCACTTCCAATCCCCCACTCCATGAGCATCGAAGCCCGACTCGCCGAACTCGGCCTGACCCTCCCCAATCCGCCCGCCGTCGCCGGCAGCTACGTGCCCTACGTGCGCACGGGCAGCCTGCTTTACCTCGCCGGCACCATCGCCTCCTTCAACGGCCAGATGACCCACACCGGCCAGGTCGGCCAGGAGCAGACGGTCGCGACCGGCTGCGAGGCGGCGAGGATCTGCGCGCTCAACACCCTCGCCAACATCAAGGCCGCCACCGGCAGCCTCGACGCCGTGAAACAGTTCGTGCTCGTCACCGGGTTCGTGAACGCCGTCAGCGGCTTCGCCGACAGCCCGGCCGTCATCAACGGCGCCTCGGAGTTGTTTGGACAGGTCTTCGGCGAGGCCGGCAAGCACGCCCGCGCCGCCGTGGCCGCCGCCGGTTTGCCGAAGGGCACGACGGTGGAGATCCAGGTGATCGTGGAGCTGAAGGCCTGATGGAGGGCCGGCGCTGGTCGCCGGGC